>JACCDJ010183263.1_pt1 | contig 12012 bp, 10 predicted proteins | sample 7444481 | NCBI WGS metagenome assembly JACCDJ01 (sample SAMN15323435, study PRJNA562643) | freshwater metagenome | isolation source: river surface water | place: USA:Blue River Watershed | collected 2017-08-15 | reverse complement strand
AATCGTGAGCAGGCGATAGAGGCGGTGCGCGCCACGCGTTATCCACCAGCCGGAATCCGTGGGGTGTCCGTGACCCAGCGGTGTAATCGGTTTGGCCTGCAGGACGACTACTTCTCGAAGATTAATGATTCAATATGCGTGGTTGCGCAGATTGAGAGCCAACTTGCCGTTGAGAATATTCAGCAAATTGCATCAGTTCCGGGGATCGATTGTCTCTTTATCGGCCCCCAAGATCTGGCAGCGTCACTTGGTTTTCTTGCAAACCCCGCAGCACCAGAAGTTCAGTCAGTTATTCGTTCTTTGATTGATTCGATTCATGCGCACAACAAACCTATTGGTATTCTTGTCGCAAATGAAGAAGAAGCTAAAAAATTTCAGGCGCTTGGCGTAACTTTTATTGGTATAAGTTCGGATCAGTCGATGATCAAACGTGGGGCGCAGCAGATCGTCAAGGCGATGCGCTCCTAGGAAATTTTTTGGCGGCGATTGAGGGAGTCAATTTCTGACTCGAAAGAGTTAACAGTAGTCCGATTTCCTGCCGATACTTCGACATCAGGGCCCAGTTTGGCAGGGTCGGATTTGGTTCAACTTCTTATTGTTTAAGTTAAATTTATTGTTCAACAGTACATACTTTTGCCCGTTGTATAGATGAAACTAATGGCTTGTATGTTAAATAATAATTGGATCAAAGTAAGCAGACGGGTCTAAAGTGAATGTGTCAGATCTCAATGAGGGGTTAATCATGGCTAGCAGAGTTCATGTTCTATCGTTGATATTCGGTTTTGTTGGATTTTCGGTAACTTTGCCTGTAGTTGCTAATAAGGAGTTTCCTAACCGACCTATTCGGATGGTGATCCCATTCCCTGCGGGTGGCGGAGCTGACTTTATGGGGCGAGAAATCAGCAAAAAGCTCGCTGAGAATCTAGGGCAACCAGTGATCGTAGAAAATAAGGCAGGTGCTTCTGGTATTGTTGGAGCGCAGCACGTCGCCCAAGCAAAACCCGATGGATACACTTTATTGCTTGGCACAACTGGTACACATTCCACGAATTACGCTACAACTCCGGGGCTCTCTTATCACCCGCTCAATAGTTTTGAGACCGTATCAATTTTTGGTGATGCGCCATTCTTAGTTTGTTTGAACTCAAAACTTCCAGTCAAGAATTTCGCCGAGCTAATTCAATACGCAAGAGCGAACCCCGGAAAGCTCGAGTTTGGCTCGTCCGGAATGGGTAGTTCCGCGCATCTAGGATTCGAGGCAATGAATGCCCACTTAAAAACGAGCATGTTACATGTTCCTTATAGCGGACTGCCACCAGCGATTACCGATACCTTGGGGGGGCAAATATCCATGACTATGGCTCCCATACCTTCAGCTAAGCCGCACATTCAGAGCGGAAAACTTAATTGCGTAGCGACTGGTGGCCGTAAACGGTCCGCTTTATTTCCAAATATGCCCACTATTTCAGAGTCCGGAGTTCCAGGACTCGCTATCGGATCTTGGTATGGAATATTCGCACCCAAAGGTACGCCGTCAGATATTGTAAGCCGAATATCCGCTTCGGTGCTTAAAGCGCTAAATGAAGACGATCTAAGAGGAGCTCTCGAACGGGTTGGAGCAGATGCCTTATCTCTAAATCCGGCTCAGTCAAAAAAACTTCTCGAGGACGATATTTCTATTTCAGTGAAAATAGCGACTGAGTTAAACATAAAAGTGAAGCCATAATTCATATCCGGACAGACACCCTTTCAATTGAAATGACAAATAGCCTAAGCTCTTCATGCACGGTCGTCAAAGTTGAAGCGTTCGGGGTGGCGATACCGCTTAAAAAGCCAATGCGCATGGCTGGTGTACGTATCACCCATGCCGAAAACTTAATTGTACGCATAGAGACGAATACCGGAATCGTTGGGTGGGGTGAATCTGCTTCTGCGCCTACGATGACAGGGGATCTCGTAACAGGGATGGTTTGCGCAGTTGAAAAGCTTTTTGCGCCCTTAGTGCTCGGTCGAAGTTTGAGTGACCGAAATTTAATAATGTATGACATAGACAGAGCAGCGATTAGAAATACGGGAGCTAAGTGTGCTGTCGATTGTGCACTTTACGATGCTCTCGGGAAAGCCGTTGGATTGCCGGTCTACGAGCTGCTCGGTGGCCTGAAGCGGAAAGAGCTCCGTCCTATGTTTCTCTTGGGAAACGACAAGATTGAAGATGATCTTATCGAAGCTAAGCAGAAGATGGCAGATGGAATTCGATTTTTTAAAATAAAAATAGGCGTGAAATCTGTTTCTGATGAGATTAAGAGTACCAAGAAACTGCGTGAGATTTTGGGTCCGGAGGTTAGTATTTGTGCAGATGGCAATATGGGCCTAAATTCGGAGGGTATCTTGCAATATGTTAAAGGTGTCGAGAACGAGAATCTATTATTTCTAGAACAACCTTTGCGTAATGATAATTTGCAAGGGATGGCAGTTGTAGCGTCCAAAATCGGCGTTCCAATTTGTGCGGATGAGTCGGTTGGTTCTAGCGCTGACATCATGGCTTTGCGAAGAAGTAGAGCAGCGTCTGGAGTTAACCTTAAAATAATGAAGTTCGGGGGAATCTCTCAGGTTGTCCATGCTTCGCACATTTGTCAGGAGATAGGATTTTCTATTAACTTGGCATGTAAAGTTGCCGAATCAAGTATAGCCGCAGCAGCAATTAGTAATTTAGGTTTTGTGCTTTCTAATCTAGATTGGGGTATCAGCATGACCAACCATTACCTTTCCGATGATTTGGTAAATACTCCTATTTTTCCGGCTAACGGGGTAATCTCGGTTAATTCAATTCCGGGTCTAGGTGTAGATGTGGACGAGGCAAAAATTCGTAGATACAAGATCTAATAAGGATTTACAATGAAAATTGAGCCGTATTCTAATGCTTTAGGTGCACGAGTAACTGGTATCGACCTTTCTAGAACTATCCCTTCTGATGTTTTTGAAGAGTTATACCAGGCCTACCTAGACCATTTATTGCTCGTGTTTCATGAGCAACCGATAAGCGATGAAAATCTAATCTCGTTAGCAAAGCGGTTTGGTGATCTTAGAATGCCTCCAGCCGCCCACGAAAGAGCGTCTCATCAGGAGAGCGACAGCCCACCCGAAATTACTGTCGTTTCAAATGTAACAAAAAATGGAGTTGCGATCGGCGAGCTTGGTGATGGCGAAGTAGCTTGGCACAGCGACTACTCCTTTAGCGAGACGCCTGGCGGGATGCGTATTTTAAGGGGCGTGAAAGTACCTCCGCCCGCTGCGGGTGCAAATACTTTTTTTGCAAACATGTATTCTGCTTACGACACCCTTTCTTCAGATTTGAGACACATTGCGCTGTCACATTCAATAAAGCACGACAACGTCTACGACACTAATAAAAATATACGTATGGGTGCCACACTTAGCGATAACCCTCTGGAGGGGACGGGTCCAATTCACCCGATGGTCCACACACACCCTGAAACAAAAGCGAATTCTCTTTTCTTGGGGCGGCGATTTAAACACTACATTATTGGATACTCAATGAAGGAGTCCGATGAGATTCTCGATGCTATCTGGGAACACGCTACCAGTGCGCACCACTCTATTGAACATGTTTGGGCGCAGGATGACATTGTGTTGTGGGATAACCGTTGTACATTGCATAGACGCGGACCGTTTGATCCTAAGTATGAGCGGATTCTACATGCGGCTCAGGTAAAGGGACAGCGACCGAGTCTTAGCTCTGATGCAAGTAAGCTGCCGCCGCATCCGAGAGCTAGACTTATGGATCAGATCAAATAATCGTGATTGACGATCTAAAAATATGGGGACGAAAAGCTGCGCTGAACGTGCAAAAAGTACTTTGGTGTGCAGACGAGTTAGGTCTTGCCTATGAGCAAATTGATGCGGGGCAGCACTATGGTAAGAACAAAGAGTCGTTTTTTTTGGAAATGAATCCGAATGGCAGGGTTCCGGTTATTCAGATGAATCAGCTTTCGCTTTGGGAATCGCATGCAATACTAAGATTTTTGTATAAAGCTGGGTGTGGAAAGAGGCTGAAATCTCCTAATGATTGGCAGATTGCGGTTTCCGATCAATGGCTCGACTGGGTCTCTTCGTCTCTCTACTACCCTACATTCCGTAATTATTACTTATATCAGACTCGAACAGCAGAGGCTGCCAAGGTGCCCGAGAAGATTTATGAGATGCGATCAGAGGTCTATCCTCTATTTAAGATCCTTGAAAATAACCTAGCTCAAAACGATTATGCAGCCGGTAATTTGTTAACCCCCGCGGACTTCTCAATCGGCGTAATCGTGAATAAATGGCTTCGTATCGATCGTGAATTGGACGGGTTTCCACACACACACCGATATCATGAAAGGTTACTTAAGCGTCCATTATTTGAAAAAAATGTGAACGTTTACGATCTGAATGCGGTATAGAATAGGAGAATCAAATGTGTAAACTTTCAGTCAAGACCGTTAGCCTATTGGCTTTTTTTGTCACTGCTCTATGCGGACCAGTAGTGGTGCTAGCGCAAACTTATCCGACGAAGCCAATTAAGCTTATTGTTCCTTTTCCGCCTGGCGGGGCACTCGATAGTGTTGCTCGAGCAATGGTTGATCCGTTGAAAGAGCGTCTGGGGCAACCCGTAATCATTGATAATCGGCCAGGTGCTGGCGCCCGATTGGCGACGGAAGTTGTGGTCCGGAGCCCAGGTGATGGCTACACTATATTAATTACTACCCCTGCATCTACAACGGTTGCACCGGCATTAATTCCAAACTTATCTTATAGCCCTACGATAGATTTAATCCCAATTGCTCGGGTGTCGGAGATAGTGAATGTAATGCTTGTGCCAGAGGGGCGGAATATAAAAACAGTGCAGGAATTCATAAACTGGGCGAAGGGCAAAAAAGGGGGAATTTTGTTCGGTACATCAGGGGCTGGGTCTGCAGATCACTTAGCTGGGGAATTCTTCAAACAAATCACAAATCTGCCAATGGAGGCTATTCACTATAAAGGTGGAGGCCCGGCTATGATCGATCTCGCTGCAGAACGACTCGACGTTAGTTTTGCTACCTACGCCGCTGCTAGTTCTGTGCTTCAGTCCGGGAAAATTCGGGCTATTGCGGTTACGACCCCTAAGCGTCAAGGGATGCTGCCGGGTTTGCCTACAATAGGGGAGACGGTAAAAGATTTTGGTGTTAGTAATTGGGCAGGAATTTTCGTGCCAAAAAATACCCCGCAAGCCATTGTGGATCGTTTATTCAAAGAATTTGTCGCTGTCTCAAATCTGCCAGAGGTACGTAAGCGGCAAAATTTGGCTGGACTTGAAATCAGTCTTAGCGCATCGACCGAGGAATTTTCTAGCAGTCTTAAATTGGAGACTACTCGTTGGAACAAAATTATAAAAGAGGCAAATATAAAAGTTGAGTAGCTCATCCTCAGTTGTCGGTATAGTGGGACTAGGGCTGATGGGCGGGGCTCTAGCTGCCCGCCTATCCAAGCAAGGGCATCTTGTCTCAGGTTATGACGTCAACCCAGAAAAACTAGAGCGCTCAAGCGATTTTTTTTTCCGCAAATGTAAAACGCTTGAGGACCTAATTACAACAACGGATTATGCGGTTCTTTGTGTATATTCTGGAGTGCAGGTACTCGAACTGCTTCAGTGTTGCCCCAGTAGTTCTGCTCTTAATAGACAACTTGTCTTTATTTGTACGTCGACTTGCAATGTTTCGGAAATTATTGAGATAGATATACTGTTAAAGTCAAAAGGGCACCAACTGATAGAGATGCCCATTTCAGGTTCAAGTAAGCAGTTTGGTGCGGATGAAGCTCTCGGGTTGGTCGCCTGTGATCCCAGCGTGTTTCGAAATAACCAAAAAATTTGTGTATTGATAAGTAAAAAAATTCGATATCTCGGTCATCAATGTGGTGATGCCGCCAAAGCAAAATTGGCGATAAATCTTGTGCTTGGGATTAATCGAGCTGCTATGGCAGAGGGGTTGGCTTTCGCGAGGACGGTCGGACTAGATGTAGAAATGTTTTTCTCCACTCTACGCGAGTCTTCAGCTTACTCCCATGTTATGGACATTAAAGGTCCACTTATGGTTACAAGGAGCTTTGAGCATCCGCAGAGCCGGGTTGATCAAAGTTATAAAGACTTTGGATTAATGGTTAATCTTGCGGAAAAATATGGGATGTATTTGCCATTTGCAAATCTCTATCGCGAGCTGCTCGCGAGGAATATAGCGTCTGGACATGGACACTTGGATAACTCAATAATTATAGAGGCTATCGAAAATTTCTCAGCAAGCCCAACGAATAACTCTTAAGAGAAGGTATTGAATATGACCGAGTTCCAGGAGATGACCGCTATTGTGACAGGTGGTGCGACCGGTATTGGTGAGGCAACGGCACAGACGCTTGCGAAACTAGGGGCGAGTGTTTGCATAATAGATATCAATGATCAAGGAGCGGAGGCAGTCGTATCAGGGATCAACAGCTCGGGAGGTGTTGCCGTTAAGCAGATTGTTGATCTCACGAGCTGGGACGCGACGAATGCCGCGGTTAATTCGTTTGCTGAGTCAAATGGGAGGTTAGATGTTGTTGTGCACTGCGCCGGTGGCTTTCCCTCTTACGTGAGTCTTTTAGATTGCCCCGTTGAGTCTTGGGATCTGGTAGTTAATTCTAATTTAAGGTCGATGTTTTATCTGCTAAAAGCCGCGGCACCTTTGATGGTGCAGCGTGGTTATGGACGGTTTGTTTCCCTTACTAGTATGGCTGCCCGGAGCGGAGTAAACCCGAACCCGCCGCACTATACCGCTGCTAAGGGGGGTATGTTAGCTTTGACCCGTCAGGCAGCACGAGACTTGGGGCCTCATGGCATTACTGTAAATAACGTCGCTCCTGCTAATGTACAAACACCACGCACTAAAGCTATCCGGTCGGCGGATCGGATAGCACATATTCAAAAAACAACCCCTGTGGGGAGGTTGTCCGAGCCGCAGGAAATAGCGGATGCCATTGTTTTTCTGGCTAGTCCTCGCGCTAGTTATATAACCGGGGTGACGCTCGACGTGAACGGCGGCGCCACTATGATTTAGGCGGGAGTTTGTACGACACAAGAAATATCGTCGCCGTTTTAGATTCATAACGTCACTAAGCGCCTAGGGCCACACCGTAATTGGAACGGCAACCTCTCAACCGGGTGGCCGAATCGAGAGTATCGATGTGCAGGCTTAAACAATGCGAGCTCACTGAGAGGCGACACCATTTTGTGGGCCACTGTCGTTTTGGGCCAGAGCGATACTGTAAAGCTTGAGTGGCGCGCGATCTTCACTGAGTGTCATGACCGTTTTGTTTTTGCCACAGATTTTGGTAGCGGACGGCCACCGCTGCCTGGGTTCTTGCGTGAGCGCGTCGCCAATTTCGAAAGAATCGTGCGTGACCTACCGAGAAAGGTACGGCATGCCTTTGCTTATGAAAATGCATGGCGACTTCTGACCGGTAAACTATGGGACTGACAAAGGCCGTCCAATCCCCAGTTTTCAGAGGTTTGCCTAGCCTTGCTCCGGTCAACAGGTTTTAAGCAGAAAGGAGTTTGAGCAGGGTTTTTGGAGTGTTTTCGGTGGGGCGACGTTAACAGTCCAAAGCAAAAACTCCCTCTTGAAGCCTAGCTTCAGGCATGCTCATGTGGCAATAAGCAAGTTAGTGCGAATAATTTTGGCGGAGATCAAAAGATTCGAACACTTGATCCGCGCTGAGAAAAAATTTTTTGGAATTCTGTGGTGGCGATTCAGGGATTCGAACCCCGGACCTGCGGATTATGATGAAAATCGCTCCAATTTTCTGTAACAAAATCAATGGCTTACAGGAGCCAAACCTCACCGTGTAATAAAACGTGTAATGGGGTGGGGCGGTAAAAAAGTCTAGAAACCTTTTGTTAAAAACCGCGCGTCCAACTCTGATTTCATAAACGTACAGTTTTTCGTAATGTGAAAAATTGAAACTGGCGATGCCTCTATGGATTTGCCTCAAAGTCAACGAAAACACGGTTCATGTTGGGGCGGTGCAATTCTGAAAAATTCTGAAGGTGCATGAACTGCTTTGGTGTCGCAAACCTATCAAGAGTCTCACTAAGTGGATCCATATTCCTTGCCGCAGCCCCGATATTGCCAATCAGGAACGCATAGTAATCGCCAGTGTCGCGCTTGGCTTGTGTTAGGTCGGTGACGCGACCATGACCGGGCACAATATGTTTTGGATTGAGTTTTTGAAGACGTTCAAAAGCGGCTTGTGCTTTGCGCACACTAGACTCAGGCAGGATGCCTAGTAGTCGATCGACGTACACGAGATCGCCGGTGAATGCGATGGACAAATCAGGCAGGTAAATCATGGTGTCCCCGGGGTAGTGAGCATTGGTCTCGATCCACTGCAGGCGGACGCCATCCAGCGTAAGAGTGACTTCTGGTGGGCTATGATTCAACGTGGCGTAATGGGGAACTGTTCCAGAGAGCTGTACACCGACAAATTGCCCCAGAGTGGCGAGTTGCTGCCTGGCATACGCTTTTTGAGTCTTAATGGTGCCTGTGAGGGCATGCACCTGTGCTCCGCGCTTTGCGAAATAATCGTTCCCGAGCCAGCGGTGATCTTGAGACCCGGTGTTGAGAACCCAGCGGATGGGGTTTGGGGTGACCGCCTTCACTGCGCGCTCCAGCATTTCCGCGCTGTGGGCACTGGCGCCGCTGTCGATCAAGATCACAGCGGTTGGCGTGACGATAAAACCGTAATTGGCATTTAATCCAGCGTTCGCTTCGCTGCGTTGGCCGAGTGGACCAATGATCGCGTAAACGTTTGGGGTGACCTGAACCGCTGCTGGTTTGTAGTGCGCCTCCGTTGCTGTCGCGTCGGGGTAAGCCGAGACGACGAATATCAGCAATGCACTGAAGAGTATTTCCTTGAATCGGTGTCGAATGCTCATTTTTGCGCCTTCTAAAAATCTAAAATGGGTTTGGTTGCGGCGCTGCGCAAAGAAATCTTAATTGACCCAACCAGTTAATTATGCTTTCATACAATTGAAAATATAAAATCTTTTATCAATGCGGGGAGGCATTAATGAAGGTTTCGTTATCGATCGTTATCGGTCTGATGAGCGTCGTCTATACGTCGCACGCTTACACTCAAGACTCCGAGGCCGAGATCCAGAAGTATCGTGCACAGCTTCAGGGGGGGAATCCCGGGGAGCTATGGGAAATGAAGGGCGAGGAGCTTTGGAAAACCAAACGCGGCCCCAAACAGGCCTCTCTAGAAGCATGCGATCTGGGCAAAGGTCCGGGGGTCCTAAAGGGAGCTTACGCAGAACTTCCTCGTTACTTTGCAGACGTCGGTAAAGTAATGGATCTCGAAGCGCGTCTGGTGCACTGTATGCAGACATTGCAAGGCGTCGATACCAAGATCTACATGAACCTTGGCGTGGATAAAGTTGGTTCGGGGGCGTTTGCAGCAAAAGGACCCGCGGCTGATATGGCAGCGATTGCCACGTACGTGGCATTTCAATCCAACGGTATGAAGTTTGCTGTGGACGCTCGTCAGCCTCATGTAGCAGCTGCAAAAAAAACGGGTGAAGAGCTTTTCTGGCGCAGAAGCGGCCCCTTCGATTTTTCATGTGCCACCTGTCACTCAGAACCTAATAAGCGGATTCGATTGCAGGTTCTCTCCGATTTGCGAACGAAAGAGGGCGCTGAGCAAGCGGTGACGACATGGCCAACTTACCGCGTTTCCCAGGGCATAGTGCGTACTCTCCAGCACCGTATGTGGGACTGTTACTGGCAAATGCGGCACCCAGATGTCGAATACACCTCCGATGCTGTCACGGCATTGCTCACATTTCTTGCGGTGAGCGCAAACGATACTGAGATTAAAACACCATATATCAAGCGCTAATTAGGGGAAAAAGCATGAACAGTTCTAAATTTTTGCTTGGCGCTTTCGCGGTCGGATCGGTAGTGTTCACTGCGGGCTGCGCAACCATTGGTGGTCAGGCGCGGCTGTTTCCAACCGCTGAGGAGGCTGTTAAGACGTCTTTTGTCAACATGCCAGATCATATGAAAGGGTACATCGTGCAGGATGAGAGTCAGGTATTGTGCTCTGCTGCTCGAGATAAGCCCTCGCGCGAGTTACAGGCTCGCGTTGAGGGTCTTAATAAAGCTCTGAATGTCCAATATCCATCCAATGGCAAGCTCGTTGGGGATTGGCAGCGAGGTGAAAAAATCGCGCAAAGTGGGTACGGGATGCGCAAAGGTGATTCGGTCTCTCGACAGCCTACGGGCGGAAATTGCTACGCCTGTCATCAACTCAAGCCTCAGGAGCTGTCCTACGGGACACTGGGGCCGAGTCTTTTAAATTATGGAAAATTGCGGGGAAATTCCGATGCTGTAGTGAAGTACACGTATGACAAGATTTACAACACTCAACAGTTTGTAGGATGCAGCAACATGCCTCGCTTTGGTCACAACAAAATTTTGACCCCGGAGCAGATTGCAGATGTCGTAGCGCTTTTGCTTGATCCAGCATCGCCGGTAAACAAGCCATAGAAACTAATTCATCGACCTTCAGGTTCTGCTGAATAGTGTCTTCGGCAGATTTTGGCCCCCTCTTGTAAGGGGCTTTTTCTTGCTTGGATTAGGCGTTTTGTGTTGGCTACTATAAATTGTCGCGGCTTAGTTATTTAGAGCAGGATTTTTGACGGGACAGAGTATGAGTGTAAGTTTTGTCGCCGCAGTCTGCTCCGCCGCAACAGTTCTCCATAAGAAAACTGACAAGTGCCTGAATCTGCATGGGTTCGACACTGTAAATCAGCGAACGGCCGGATTTTTTGCAACGGATAAGTTTTGTCTTGAGCAACTCTTTTAAATGAAATGAAGTCGTGGCGGCTGGTATCCCGAGAAGCTCTACTATCTCAGAGGGGGTTATACCGGCTTTACTGCGCTGCACGATAAGGCGGTAGATATTTAATCTGGATTCTTGTCCTAGTGCATTTAGAGCCGCGATAGCGGTGACATTTTTCATTTTGTGCTTTTAGGCCTGTAATGAAGTCTGTTTCTGTGACCGACTTTTGGTGCGCCGCTGACCTGCCCCCTTTAGTAGTGCCAGAGGGCTGTTAGTTAAAGTCCTTGAGTTGCAAGTTTAAATCTCCCGTTGCCGGGCTCCGTTTTGCTGCTCGATGCCTTGCAGCAAATTCTGCTGGGGTCATGCCGAGTGAGCTGTGTGGCCTGACCTCGTTGTAGTCTTTTCTCCAAGTGTTGATGATTTCCCTGGCGTGTGCCAGTGACCTGAACCAGTGCTCATTTAAGCACTCGTCTCGGAACTTTCCGTTAAACGATTCAATGAATGCGTTTTGTGTTGGCTTGCCGGGTTGGATTAATCGGATCTGCACGCCATGCTGGGTTGCCCATTGGTCTAGGGCGTTGCCGGTGAACTCCGGTCCTTGATCGGTACGGATGGTCAAGGGAAGACCACGGAAGCGTCCGATCTCAGATAACCGTCTGGCGACGTAATGACCCGAGATACCCCGATCCACCAGGATATCGACCGCTTCTCGAGAGTAGTCATCGACGATGGTCAGACACTTGATCCGCTTACCGCTGGCCATGGCATCAAAGACAAAGTCCATGCTCCAGACCTCATTGGGGCCGCGGGGCTGATCCAAGGGTATACGGGGCACTGCAATCCCGTGGCGCTTTTTACGCTTACGCACAGCCAGCCCAGCCTCACGGTAGAGCCGGTAGGTCCGTTTGTGGTTAACGACCACGCCTTCGCGCCGCAGCATCATCTGGATGCGCCGATAGCCAAACCTGCGCCGCTCGTGGGCGATATCGATGATCCTAGCCTGCAAGGCCTGGGTCTCGTCAGAACGGATCGGCTCGTACTGCAGCACCGACCGAGACAGCCCCACAAGCCTGCAGGCTCTGCGCTCAGAGATGGTTGTTT
>JACCDJ010151149.1_pt1 | contig 12013 bp, 10 predicted proteins | sample 7444481 | NCBI WGS metagenome assembly JACCDJ01 (sample SAMN15323435, study PRJNA562643) | freshwater metagenome | isolation source: river surface water | place: USA:Blue River Watershed | collected 2017-08-15 | reverse complement strand
GGCACGACGAAGAGCGAAACGAGGGCTCATTCCGTAATCCTTTCGATTGGGATGTAGCAACGGGAAAACCGCGCTACGAGTGGGTTGAGTTAAGCAGAAAATGTCCGAAAAGTGAATACTGGACGGTAGCAAAAGGGGTGATTTAGCCCGGTTTACTTGTCGGCGCGAGGATTAGGTCAGACAGGTTTACTTGTCGGCGCGAGGATCTAGCGCATCGCGCAACGCATCGCCGACCAGGTTAAAGGCCAAGACCACGATCACGAGGGATGCCGACGTAATCAGGAAGAAGCTCGGCATCACTGTTACGAAGCGGGTTGCATTCGATAACAAGATTCCCCAGGTTGAAGCCGGTGGCTGAACGCCAAGGCCTAAGAATGAGAAGACCGCTTCAGATGCCAAATAGCCGGGCAGCGAAAGTGAGACCACAACGATTACTGGCGCCCAAAGATTTGGAACCAACTCTTTCAAGATAATGCGGCGACGTGATGCGCCCATCGCTTGTGCTGCGGTTACGAATTCACGTTCGCGAAGAGAGAGAACTTGTGAACGGATAAGACGCGAAAATCCCGGCCAACCAAAGAAAGATAAGAAGAGAATCAAGAACAAGATGCGAGCGCCATTGCCTTCTGCAACGCCAGTTTTTTCGATGCGATCAACCATTGGTTCGCTGAGTGCAACGATCATAAAGAATGCAGGGAATGCGAGAAGGAAGTCGGTGAAGCGACCGAGATAGCCATCGACGCGACCGCGGAAGTAACCACCAACGATTCCGACAAAGAAACCAATTGTTAGCGCTGTCGCTGTTGTAAGAATCGCAACCATAAATGAGATACGTGAACCGTAGAGCAGTTGGGCCAGCAAATCGCGACCAGTGCCTGGAATGACGCCTAGTGGATGTTCTCTGCTAAATCCAGCTAGATCACCCGTTGGAATACCACTGCTATTTAAGCCTTCTAGGTTTAAATCATTTGGATTGATACCCAAGATGCGACAAACGATTGGCGCAAAGAGGGACATGCTTAGCAAGGTAATGCTGATTCCTGCTGCTGTCATACCTACTTTGTTGCGCTTAAAGCGGCTCCATGCGATCTGGCGCGGGCTACGGCCAGCGATCGTGGTTTCAGAACTAACTTCTGAGTTGAGAGACATGCGGGCTACTCTATACTTACGAGTACGAAATAGTCACCTACGTAACAAAATTACATCTGGAGGACCCATGTTCAACCGTAAATTTTCAAGCTTTGGTTCTAAGTTTGGTTCAAAATTAGCAATCGCAGGCAGCACGGTAGCCCTAGCGCTCACCCTCACCGCATGCGGTGGCTCTGATGAAGCTGCCCAAGTTGATGACCAAAGCCTTGTAACTACTGTTGAAGAAACTCCTCAAGCATCTGGCGGATTCGATGCACCAGTTGTAACTCCAGACAAGGTCAGCTACACACTTTCATCACCAGCAAGTTTTACGCCTGGAAAATTCGCATCAGGAATGCTTCCAGATCAGCGTAACGAACGCTTTAACGTGACTGTTGAAAATGGATCAGCCGCAGATCTCGATCTAGCAACTCTGATTGTTAAGGGTTCAACAACTACAGGTGCTTGCGTAGATATCTTTGATGGCGATAACCAGATGGAAGGCGCACCAATTACGCCACTTGCACCTGGCGCATCGGCCAAGTTCTCATGGGGACTTTCTTGCCCAGGCAAGAGCGGCGATGATATTTCAGTAGTACTTTCAAATGGCACAGTAAATGTCATTGAAGTAACTGGAAAGCTCGCTTAACTCTTTTCTCTTACTTCTTTCTCGCGCTTTAGCAGCGCGAAGAATGGAATAGGCAGCAATACACCGACTGCCATAAGCACTACCCAAAGCTGCTCTAAATGCGCTCCGATCATCACGCCTGCAATCGCCGGACCGGCGATACCGGAGATTCCCCACTGCAAACTCATTAACGCACTTGCGCGCCCGCGAATATGTTCTGGAGTTAACTCTTGCATTAACGCTGGACTTGTTGGCGCATGAACCATTTCACCGAAAGCAAAAATTAATTGGCTAAGGCAAAGTGCGATGCCGGCCATAAGCATTGATAGGTACGGTGAAACTCCGACTGCTAACCAGGAAAGCGCCCAGATGATTGCAACTGAAATAAGTGCGGAGTATTTGGAATGGTTTTCAATTAAACGCAGCACCAATGGTTGGAAGGCGACAATTGCAAAGGTGTTTACGCCAAAGATAATGCCGAGCCAATTGGGCGCTAAATCTAAATATTGTGTGGCATAAATTGGAAGACCGGATTGCAGTGGTCCATAACCAAAGGTTAAAAGGATAATTCCGCCGAAAGTGAGTATCGAAAGTTCGCGGATTTTAAAGAGCTCGCGATAGCTGCCTTTTTCTGGCTCATGCTCTTTAGCTACATATTTACCGGCGTGAGGAGTATTTAGCCCCCAAACAAAGAAGAGAAATACCAAGTAAGTAGCGCCATCTAGCCAATACATGATTTGGTAAGAAAAAATTGAATTCTCACGAATTAAAATTGATGAGATAAATCCGCCAACACCTAAACCTAAATTCATCAACATAAAGTTAAAACCGAAAATCTTTGGGCGATCTTCTTCGGGAGTAACTCTCGTCAAAATCACAGTTTGTGATGGCCAAACGCATTGACCGCCAAGTGCAAATAAAGTCATTGCGATAAAGGCGTGGGTTTGGGTTGTTATGTGAGCAAAAGAAATTGCCGAAGCGCCGGAGATAACCAATCCGACAACCATCACAATCTTTGGGCCAATGCGATCGACAAGTGCGCCCAGCGGTGCAGTGCAGGCGATGCCGAAGAAAGCGCCCCAGGCCATCAAGAGTCCACCAAAAGATGTTGTAAATCCGCGCATATCGTGGAGATAGACCATCAAAAGCGAAAGGGTCATTCCGCGACCAATCGCGCTAAGTGCGATTCCGGCAACGATGCGGCGTGAATGTGGATTTAAAAGTGAAGTGAACTCTTTAAAGGGCAGCTTTGCGGCGAGCATTGGCGCAGTCTATATCTGAGACAATAACGCTTGTGTCCACGCCAAACGATAAGAAATTCTCATTTGAGATAAAGAAGAGCGCCGAAAATTCGTTGGCGCGCGTTGGCACAATTTCGACTCCACATGGAGATATTCAAACTCCCGCCTTTATTCCGGTTGGTACAAAGGCGACAGTTAAATCGGTTCTTCCGGGTGCCATGAAAGATCTTGGATCGCAAGCTTTGCTAGCAAATGCCTATCACCTCTACTTGCAGCCTGGACCAGATGTTTTAGATGAGGCCGGTGGGCTCGCTAAATTTATGAATTGGCCTGGCCCAACTTTTACAGATAGCGGTGGGTTTCAAGTACTTTCACTCGGAGTTGGATTTAAAAAAGTTTTAGCGATGGATGCAAAAACTTTTCGATCAGATCAGGTTATCGCCGGCAATAAAGAACGCCTGGCACATGTCGATGACGATGGCGTTACCTTTAAATCACACCTAGATGGATCTATGCATCGCTTTAGCGCTGAAATTTCGATGCGGATTCAACACAAGATCGGCGCTGACATCATCTTTGCTTTCGATGAGTGCACAACTTTGCATAACACTCGTCCGTATCAAGAGCTCGCCATGGAGCGTACATACGATTGGGCGATCCGCTGCTTAGATGAACATAAACGCCTTACCGATGTTCGTAGCGATAAGCCCTATCAAGCTTTGTTTGGCGTAATTCAGGGCGCGCAATATGAAGATCTGCGCAAGAAAGCAGCGCATGATTTAGGAACCATGTCATCATCCGGAATCGAATTCGATGGCTTCGGTATTGGCGGTGCCCTAGATAAAGGCTCACTCGGCACTATCGTTGGATGGGTTAATAGCACTCTGCCAGAAAATAAACCGAAGCATTTACTTGGAATTGGCGCACCCGAAGATCTATTTGTTGGCGTTGAAAATGGCGTTGATACCTTCGACTGTGTTCTTGCTTCACGTATCGCTCGTTCGAGCGCTGTTTACACGATGCAAGGGCGTTTCAACGTTGCTAATGCGCCTTATGTTCGCGACTTTAATCCAATAGACGATGAATGTGATTGCTTTACCTGCACTAATTTCACACGTGCTTACTTGTGTCACTTATTCCGCGGCAAGGAAATGGTTGCGGCGACTCTTGCCACAATACATAACGAAAGATTTATTGTGCGCTTAGTAGATCAGATGCGCCAAGCCCTTTTAGTTGGAAACTTTATGGATATGAAGGAAGAGTTCTTGGGGCGCTACAAACACCGATCAGGACAGTCTCGCGACTAACTTTTATATCTCTTTCAAATCCTTCAGCTCATCTGCTGCAGCGCCTACCGGACTCCAGCCGCCCGGAATTAAATCTTCTGCTTCTGCCGGTCCCCAACTTCCACCTTCGTAAGTTATTGCAGGATTTGGATTCTTCAATAAATCCTCAAGAATCTGCCATGAGGCGAGAACCGCATCGATGCGTGTGAAGCGGAAGTGATCACCCAGCATCGCAGCACGAAGTAGACGCTCATATGGGCCTTGGCGATCACCGAACTCTGCGACGAATTCCACAGAGAGATCAACAGTTTCTGTAACTAATTTGGTTCCAGGTTTCTTAGCCTGAAGTGAAATATCCACGCCATCATGCACGCCCAATCTAAAGCGCACCTGATTAGCCGCAGATTTACCGAAGAGCGCACGAGGTGGTTGCTTAAACTCAACGATAACTTCGAGCACCGTCTCTGGCATTTTTTTGCCTGTGCGCAAATAAATCGGAACACCTGCCCAGCGCCAGTTATCGATAAACAATTTCATGGCAACAAAAGTTTCGGTATCTGAGTCTGGTGCAACTCCAGCTTCATCCAAATAGCCCTCGAACTGTCCGCGCACAACATCGGTCTTGTGGATATCGCGAATAGCGGATAAAACTTTGATCTTCTCGTTCTGCATCGCTTCAGAGCCCATATCAATAGGTGGCTCCATGGTTAACATTGTTAAGACTTGCAGGATGTGGTTTTGAAGTACGTCTCGAGTTGCGCCGACTGCATCATAGAACTTGCCACGGCCATCGATGCCAAAGCTTTCTGCCATAGTAATTTGAATATTGGAAACGTAGTTACGGTTCCAAACCGGCTCAAAGAGAGTGTTGGCAAAGCGGAATACCAATAGATCTTCGACAGATTCTTTACCGAGATAATGATCAATACGGAAGATTTGTTCTTCAGGAAGCAACTTCTTTATTGAGGCATCGAGGGCTTTAGCGCTTTCTAAATCGCGACCAAAAGGTTTTTCAACAACAACTCTGGCATGGCGCGTGAGGCCAACTGCAGCGAGCGATTCGGTGATCTGAGCGAAGTATTCAGGTGCGATCGCCAAGTAAATAACCGGAAGTTTAAAATCTTTTAGCGCCTTAGCTAGAGCAACAAAGGTTTCTGGGTTTGCATAATCACCAACGATTAACTGCATCTCCCCCAAAAGCTTGGCTAGAGCAGCCTCATCGACATCCGGTTTGCGCGCACGCACCGCAGCCTCAACGTTTTCCTTAAAGACCTCTTGGGTCCACTTTGAAGAGGCAACACCAAAAACCTGTAAATCAAGCTCGCCGAGCTCTTGTAGGTCATACAGTGCTGGAAATAATTTCTTCTTTGCTAAATCTCCGGTAGCGCCGAAAAGTACTAATACATCTGCCCTCATCGTTATGAGTTCTTAGGTTTTTCGTTATGCCCGCCGAATTTGTAACGCATCGCGCTCAAGACGCGGTTAGCGAATTCGTCGTTATTACGGGATGCAAAACGTGAATAAAGTGACGCGCTAAGTACGTGGGCAGGAATTCCGGCTTCGATTGCCGCTTGAACGGTCCAACGACCTTCACCGCTATCGCTAACTTCGCTTGAATACTCTTTTAGATCCTCTGATTCATTAAGCGCTTGCGCAGTTAGATCTAACAACCAAGAAGCAACAACGCTGCCGCGACGCCAAACTTCGGTGATCTGTGGGATATCTAAATCATAAGCAGGAGTCATTTCATCAGCTGCTTCAAAGATCGCCAGCCCTTCAGCGAAAGCAGCCATCATTCCGTATTCAATTCCATTGTGAATCATCTTTACAAAGTGGCCAGCACCTACAGGCCCGCAATGTAGATATCCGTATTCAGCTTGATCTGGTGTGCCGGTTTTTCCAGGGGTGCGTTCTGCCGCTTCGATTCCAGGGGCAAGTGCTTTAAAGATGGGATCTAGCGCTTCAACAACGGATTTTTCTCCACCGATCATCAAGCTATATCCACGTTCTAATCCGTAAACACCACCAGATGTTCCCACATCTACAAAGTTGATTCCTTTGGCTTTCAGTAGTTCTGCATTTTTTAGATCGTTCTTGTAGTAACTATTGCCACCATCAATGATCGTGTCACCCGCGCTTAAATGCTGTGCAACGTCTGCAATCGTTGAATCTGTTACGGAAGCCGGAACCATTACCCAAACGGTGCGCGGTGAAGGAAGTTTCGCGGCTAGATCTGCAATTGAAGTAGCTGTCGTTGCACCTTCTGCGCCAAGGGCTGCTACCGCTTCACTCGATAAATCAAAGACCGTTGAAGAGATCCCGTGTTGGGACAAGCGGCGAACGATATTTGCGCCCATGCGGCCAAGGCCGACCATTGCAAAATTTGTCGTATTTGGCGCTGAGTTCATGCCCTCAGTCTACTCGGCGAAAAAGGCCTCGGTATCAACGATTAAGCGAGTGTGGCGAGAACCACGCACATAACTCGCCGGTATTGATAGATCAGCTTCAATTATTTTGGTGACGGCATCTGCCTTACCTTCGCCAGTTGCGACAATCCAAACCTTATCTGCGCTATTTATTGTCGCCATTGTGAACGAAATGCGAACCGCAGGTGGCTTTGGGGAATCTTCGATTAAAAAGACGCGATTTAAATTATCAAGGTCAGCTCTTCCAGGAAATATTGAGGCTACATGTCCATCTGGACCTAACCCTAAGACAACCAAATCAAGATTTACATCAGCAAGTTGTGTTTCGTAGTCTGTTGCAGCGTCTGCTGCAGAACCTGCATCACTCGCAATAACTTCATGTACGGCGACATTTGAATTATTTAACTTGCCATGGAATGGCAGCGCATTGCGTTCATCGCCATCGCTTGCCACATATCGTTCATCGCTCCACCAGATGTGAAGCCCAGCGAAATCACTTGAGTTTTGATTTAGGACTTCCACCAAGCTCTTGGAAATTGCTAAGCCAAGAGTTCCACCGGTCAACGCCAGATCAAATCTTCCGGTCTCGGTTAACCCTTCTTCGACGCTCTGCAGAATTTGGGCAGTTACCTCTGAAGTCAATTCTGCAGCGTCGGCATAGAGCGTTAGATCAAGTTGATCATCTATATCGCCGAATTCGCCTTCAAAGTCGAAACTTTCATCGCTCATTATTTCCTCCCCAGCGTTGCAAGAAACTTTCTCGATCCATCTCGTAGATATCTTCTGGGCCATCAATTTCATCCATTTGTTGTCCCATAAATTTAAAACCAAAATATTTAATTACTGCAATGGAGGGTAGGTTCTCTGGGCTCACCGTATAGCGCAGCGTCTTAACTTCCGGAAAAGTCAGAACCCAGCGCCACATTCCGAGTAGCGATTCTTTGGCATATCCCTTGTTTTGATGCGCAGATTCAATTCCTAGACCAATTTCCATCATGCCGTCTGCATCTGGTGCACCGTGAAAACTAGTGCTACCGATGATCTCTTGAGAATCTTTCAAGACAATCCAACGAACAAACCACTTATTTACCGAAGAATTCTCTTTAACTTGTGGCACTCGCCAAGCAAGGGGACCTTGGAAATCAATTAAGACTCTAAGCGGGTTGGTAAATTTTTCATCTGCTAAGGCAACGGCATCATCGCGGTTTTCAAATAGATTTATTAAGCGATCACTAGAAATGTGATGGAGCTCAAGTCGCTCCGTGACTATCACGGGCTCTTTTGTATCCACTTAAAGAGCGCCGACTTTAGGAAGGTGCCAATTGAAACGAATTGAAAGTTCACGGACAATAATTACGACCAGCCCAGCAGAGAGCGCCACATAGGCAGAGTTAGCTTCAAAATAATCGCCCGTGACATAAACCAAAGAACCTGCCAAACATGACGTTCCAATAGTTTCGCGATGTAACAAAACTGGTTCTACTTGGCAGAGAACGTCTCGCAAAAGTCCGCCCGTAACAGCACCGATCAGCCCAAGCATTACTGCGGCGATAAACGGCGCTCCGTGAGTTAGTGCGAACTGCGCACCCGAGACAGAACAGACTGCTAATCCAAGTGTGTCTAAAAATAATACAAATCTTCCAACAGGTGTTGTGCGCTTAATAGCCAATGTAATTATCACTGCAATTAGTACTCCCGCGAATAACCACGAATGTAATACCCAGGGCGGCCGTTCCCCCAGAAGTAAATTGCGCAAAGTTCCGCCGGCCAGTGATGCTGTAGCCGCAATAAACGCGATTCCGCCGTAGTCAAGACCCCGATCCGCGGCAATGCGCGCTCCTACTAGGGCAAAGGCAAAGGTGCCAGCAAAGTCGAGAATATTTACGAGTAGGTCTAAATCCACTTGATAAGTATAGGTGAGGTCGATCTAGAGGATATAAAGACTCTTTGCCTTGGTCACCGCTTCATTACGGCCTGACGCGCCGAGCTTGCGATATACGTTCTTTAAGTGCGTCTTCATCGTGTTCTGTGAAATATGGAGCGTCGTGGCAATAGCGCTAATAGGAATCCCCGTAGCCAAATGGCGCAAAATCTCTAATTCGCGTTTAGTTAGTGCCGCACTCAAAACCAAATTGTTCTCCGATCTATTCCGTAAGCGAGATGTAATTAAGGAGGCAAGTTCCTCGAGATATACGGTTGGTTTTTCACTTGCGATCTTTATTATCAAATTCAAAATATCGGCATCCTGCCTCAGAAACGTTTCCTTTGCTCCAACTCGGGCGCCGATATCAAGGGCTTTCTTCATGGTTTCAAGAGACATCTTCTCTTTATCTATATTTTCTTCAGTTTCCGACAAGAGGCGATAGATCTGATCTTTAGCAGTTGCGTTAGGAAGTTTGGAAACTACAAAGGCTGGTGATTTTCGACCGACCATGTGCGCGTGGATTGGTTTGATTCTTTCAACAAGAAGAAAGCTCGGAAGTCTTTCAAGTAGTACGCCAACGCGATCCCAATCTTTCATCGTGTATTTGATGAAAAGCTCAGTTAAATCGCAGTACGTGACCAAACCATTTCGTAGGGTCATCGCTGCCGCTCGGTCTCGTCCACCTCGCACAATCTCAAGGGCGGCTGCGGTCTTTCCATTTAGAGCTAAATCTCTCGCTAAGAAGCTCTCTGAGATATAAACCCAGACCGGTTGCGACCACGAATTCGCCAAATTTCGAATCTGCTCAAATAAAGTCAGCGCCTCTTCCACTTGCGAGAATTCCAACAAACAACGTGCCCGCACATACATCGCATCTAGCGGACCGAAAATTCCCGAATAGCCATGCCTTGCTGCCTGCGCTATCACGTTATTTGCAATTAGTTGTGCATCTTTGAACTCTCCAAGGCTCAATAAGGTAGATGCATCAATCGCATTCAATAAATAAAGAATTAGATTTGAGTTATCTGAGCCAGCAATTTGATGTGCTTCTTTTTGCAAAACAATTAGATCTGTTGAGTTATCGTAAATACTCGCCTTTGCGGCCATGATGCGCAGAATTGATATTTTATCGGCTACACCTAAATCTAATTGAGAATCTTCCTCGCTACGGACTCTCGTGTAGTCGGTTTCCAAATCTTCGGTAAGTCCAAGGGCGAAATCAATATAGATATTAACTGCGGCAACAAACTTGGCTATGAAATCCTCAATCTCTGAACCTCGTGCCGCAAAGCGCATCTCATCAATCAAGCTCTGCGCATTTTCATATTGAAAATCGGCGGCATAACCAATCAGTTGAACCGTTTGACGCTTTAACAATCCATTTTTTGAGGAATCTCCGACGATGGAGGACATTTGTAGCAAATCTTTGCCATGTCCCGTGGCGATTAATTCGCGCATGCTCTCGCGAAATAGTGAGCGGTACTGCTTGGAGTCGCCTGACTCTTTGGCATGATGCAATGACTTAATGTGTTCGCGTTTATCTTCGAAATACTGGCTTAAGCGTAAATGTAAATCCTTTGTCGCTTGTTTTGAAGATTTCTTTTGAAGCAAGAGGGACGTTCGAAGCAGCGGATTTAGCGCGAATTTATATACTGGGTCGGCGGTATAAATCAGAAATAGCGCTTCAGTCGCAAAAGAATTTAGCTTCGCCAATGAAAAATTATCCTGTAAAGCAACTTCTGCTGCTTCTACGGAAAACTCTTCAAAGACGGATAGAACTTCTAGAATCTCGCGATCTTCGGGGCTCAAGGAACGGAGCAATTCTGCGACAAGCAAGTTCAACGGCTCGGCCGAATAATTACCCATCTCCTTGATTGATTTAGTGTCGACGCCGCGGCTTAAGTTAGATGCGATCAAGTTCACGGCGGCGGGCCATCCTTGCGCTGATTCAAGCACTTTATAGGCACTCTGGTCATCTCTTGATATGCCATGCATTAGAGCTAATTGCTCAACTTCTTCGTGCGTAAACTTCAAATCATTGACACTATAGATTCGAAAGTTAATTGCATTACTTAGGTTCGAGAAATTTGTTGGAGATGTCGCACGTCTTATCGCGATCGCATGAACGTTCAAAGGAAGTAAGTCAAGAATTCGATTTGAAGTCTCTTCATCTTGTGTGCCAGCAGTGCGATTGTTATCAATCACCAAGACAATGTGTTTTTCTAGGTCGCGGATTTCGCTAAAAATTTTTTCTAGAACTTTTGGAGATTTCAAATCCTCTGAACCACTAAACCACGGTGCAAAACCTGGAATAACATTTCGTGTGGCCTGGAGTAAATGCGCGTGCAGTTCTGTGGTGCCATCTCTTTCACCTACCGTGTACCAAATTGTGGGGTGTTTTACTCCAGTTAGATATTCAGCAACTAAAGAAGACTTTCCGAATCCGGCAGGCGCAGATATTAGTGTTACTCCTGCGCGATCAATCAATAGGCCATCGAGAATGTGCTTTCTGGTTAGAAAGTTGGGAGAGAGAATTGGTGGCAGGGTGCGTGAGAGAACAACACCAGGGATTATGTCCGCTGGATAACCGAGGTTTACGCGATTTGGAGCCACGCCTAAGGGTGAAGCATCACAAGGTGAAATGGCTAGCAAAAATCACCCTAGAGGGGTGACCTAAGCGGGTGAAATCAAAGGCTTGCGAAAGCTTCTTCTAGTACTCCAAGCGCATCCTTTAAGAGTTCATCGCTAATTACGATCGGTGGCAGGAAGCGAATTACATTGCCGTAAGTGCCAGCGGTAAGAATTAGAACACCCTTGCTCTGACAATATTTAATGACTGATGCCATTGCCGCAGGATTGGGGGTCTTGGTGCCAGCTTCTACTAACTCAATCGCTTGCATCGCACCGCGACCGCGGACTTCGCCGATGATTGGATACTTCTTAGCAAGACCCGTCAAAAATTCGTTAAGAATTTTGCCGATGTGCACGGCGCGCTCAACCAGCTTTTCTTCTTCGATCGTTTCGATCGCACCAAGAGCTGCGGCACACGCGATTGGATTTCCACCGTAAGTTCCACCAAGACCGCCAACGTGTGACGAATCCATGATTTCGGCACGCGCAGTAACGGCTGCAAGTGGAAGTCCGCCTGCAATTCCCTTAGCGGTGATAATCATGTCTGGAACAACGTTTTCATCTTCGCAAGCAAACATATTTCCAGTGCGAGCAAAACCTGTTTGAACTTCATCAGCGATAAAGACAATTCCATTTTCAGTTGCAAATTTAGCAAGACCAGGTAAGAAGCCCTTTGGCGGAACAATAAATCCACCTTCACCTTGAATTGGTTCAATCAAAATTGCTGCGACGTTATGTGCGCCAACTTC
>JACCDJ010954931.1_pt1 | contig 12014 bp, 12 predicted proteins | sample 7444481 | NCBI WGS metagenome assembly JACCDJ01 (sample SAMN15323435, study PRJNA562643) | freshwater metagenome | isolation source: river surface water | place: USA:Blue River Watershed | collected 2017-08-15 | reverse complement strand
GGATTGGGTGTTAAAAGCGGTATTTGAAGTAGAAAACGAAGCAGTCGCTATTAGAATAGAACGTTTCATAAAAAAGCAGAAATCTCGGAACTTAATTGAACGGATGTGTTGTGAAGATTTTGTTGGTGAAAATATTTTAGCTCAGTTGGTTAGAGTCCCGCACGTGCGGGATTAATCAGAGGGTCTTCCCGCATGTGCGGGATCCTGAAGCAGGAGAGTTACACAGGACAAGCTTTCAGAAATGAGGGTTTTTATTTTTACCTTTAAAATGGAAGGAGTTTTGTAACGACTCCCACAAATCTCAATAACTAATCGCAAATTATGCAAGACTTCACGGACCAAGCCGCAAAAAATGGCGTAGTATTGCTCGATAAAGGGATATGTCAATTTTGTGGTGCGGACTATCAGCGAGGGGTTTTTGAATGTATGGAAAACTACAACAATGCACTTGAATGTTTTGATTTCAATGATCCTAGAAATCACTTGTTTAGATTTTTAAGTGTTGATGCACATGCTTTACAGCATCCAGAAATTCATGGTAGATGGAGCAATCATTTTCATTTGACAAGGTTACATTTAATACTGAATAAAAAGCAAACTTGGGACTACAACAAATCACCTCTACTCAGTGATTATTTGAACAGATATAAATCAAACAAACAAAATGAGTTTCTAAAAGCTCCGGAATTATTGAATAGAGGAAAAATTACAGCGAAAGATTTGAACGAAGTAACTACAGCAGAGGAATGTGCTCAACTTATTATAAAATGGGCGGAGGAAGTATATCATTCATGGAGTTCAAGTCACGGAACAGTTTCTCAAATTGCAGACGGTTTTTTAGATAATTATTACACAGCAACACCACAAGTGGGAAGAATAATGAAACGCAAATAGTCATCTTATGAATTTGGCGATTCATTGTTTAATCAAATAGGTCGCTTAAACCCTCAATTCATTCCAAAAATGGTTTGAAAATATTCTTATTTAGGAAGCTAGAAGCCTCACAGTAATGTGGGGCTTTTTATTTTAAAACAAGTTGTTGTTGAGTGGAACAGTTTCGCGATAGCACGAAGAGCTTTTATGAAATAATAGCATTTGAATAAATGAAGATAATACTCGTGTTATTTGAAGGTGTATTCAATAAATAAAAGGACTTGCAGTGATTTGTAATAAATACGTCTATATTTGGTGAATTAAACTATACTCAGCTTTGCATAGCCAGCTAATTTATGCTGTATTTACGGCTTACTAGCAATGTTAGACTCCTATACCTTCTCGAATGAAATGAACAAAGAAATTATAGCATACAACAATAATCAAACTCTGGAATGTAAAGAAATTTGCAACCAGCTCGCGGCAATCATTGAAAATGAAATATTAGAAGCAGAAAATAAAATTTGGCATTCACACCCTGTTTGGTTTTTAGATGGTAATCCAATTGTGGGATATAGCAAACAAAAAGCAGGTATTAGACTTATGTTTTGGAGTGGTGCAGACTTTGAAGAAGAAAAATTAAATGTAAGAGGTAAAAAATTTAAAGATGCATCAGTTTTTTTTAACAAAGTTTCTGATATTAAAAAAAGCGATTTGAAGCGTTGGCTTAAAAAATCAAAAATAATCCAGTGGGACTATAAAAACATAGTAAAAAGAAAAGGACAATTAGAAAAAATAAATATTTCAAATTGAAAGCCTTATGAAAAAACTACAATTCACAATTAAAATAAATGCTAGGTCTAACAAGGTTTTTGATTTCATGTTGGGCATTAGCAACAAATCAACCTATGAGCAATGGACTGCATTGTTCAATCCAACATCCACATATGAAGGCTGTTGGAATAAGGGTAGTAAAATGTTATTGGTAGGAACCGATGAGAAGGGAGAAAAGGGTGGTATGGTTTCGGAAATTGTTGAAAATATTCCTAATCAATTTGTTTCAATTCGTCATTATGGGCTTGTAAAGAATAATGTAGAAATAACAGAAGGACCCGAAGTTGAAAAATGGGCGAATGGATTTGAAAATTATACGTTCATTGAGAATAATGGAATTACTGAAGTAATTGTTGACTTAGATATTACTGAAGATTTTTTGGATTATATGAATGAGATTTATCCTAAGGCTCTGGATAAGTTGAAAGAAATATGTGAAAGGTAGAATTAGGCATGATAAACTAATTTTAAGCATTCGACTAATGAATATTGTCCTTTTTGACGGCGTCTGTAATTTCTGCAATGCAAGTGTACTCCGACTTATCCGCTGGGACAAATCGAATCAGCTAAGGTTTGCCTCATTGCAAAGTGAGTATGCTATTAAAACATTGAAGTCTCTTCAATTGAATCCAGCTGATTTAAATTCGATTGTTTTTATCAAGCATTCAAAAGAGGTGTATACGAAATCAACTGCACTGTTGGAGATCGTAAAAACGCTAAAAGGTTTTCCTCGAGTGCTTTTAATTCTTAGCATCATACCGCGTCCTGTTCGTGATTTTCTATACGATCAATTCGCCAAGAATCGATACAAGATATTTGGGAGAAGAGAGGTGTGTATGGTTCCGAGTGCCGAATGGAAAGAAAGGTTTTTGGAATGAGCGATATTCTTAATTTTATAGCATGGCAAGTAAGTTGATTTTATATATCGCTATGTCTAGTGATGGATTTATAGCAGGGGAAAATGATAGTTTAGATTTTTTATCGCCCTATCAAGTAGAGGGAGAAGATTATGGTTATTATTCCTTCATACGATCAATCGAAACGGTAATTGTTGGCAGACGCACTTATGAAACAGTCATTGGAATGGGATATCCGTATCATGAGGATAAAAAGGTGTATGTGATTACAAGTAGTTCAAAGGATTCTGACAATGAAAAACTAATCTATTTTAACGGGGATGTGAAGAATATGGTAAAGGAGTTGAAGATCTCTCAAACAGGCCATATCTATTGCGATGGAGGTGCATTATTAGTTAAATCATTATTGGAAGAGAATTTAATTGATGAGATGGTTTTGTCGATAATACCTGTTCAATTGAATAATGGCACTTTGCTCTTTGACGAAGGAATTATTCCTGATGATTTTGAGTTGAAGAAGAAAACAGTTTATCCAACTGGGTTAATACAATTTTGTTATGTTTTAAAACAGCAGTAGGCGTTTTGGAGTGTGTGAAGTTTCTGCCAAACTAAAGTCGACATCTTTCAATCTATTTTTGAGGTGTTTACTGAATTCTGTTTTTAACCGGATTTTTCAATCCTTAATTAATTTACATTTTTCCTTATTTCTCCTTTCTTTGCAAAAAAAAGCAAATGAAATACGTCTTGAAATTAGAGGCTCTCGGCCTTTTGGGATTGTTTAGCGGCGTTTATTTTCATTATTACCCTGCCACCTGGGGCTTTTTCCTTGCCTTATTCTTTGTGCCAGATCTTTCCTTCGCCTTATTCGTGATCTCTAAAAAAGCAGGTGCTATCGCGTATAATGTTTTCCATCATCAAGGAATATTGATAGCGCTCTTATTAATTGGGTACTATCTTAAAAACGACACAACTATTCAGATTGCATTCATATTCTTGGCCCATTCCTCTTTTGATCGCATATTCGGTTACGGATTGAAATATCTCGATAGCTTTGATCATACGCATTTAGGTTGGGTAGGGAAGAGCAAACATTTGAATAAGGATAATTGATTTCATCACGACTACTCACATAAGTTGAGTAATGCTCATTTTGAAAACATTTTTGCCCAACCAATTCTTTATCATTCATTATTCATCATCCATTACTCATCCTTTTCCCACAGCCTCTTCTTCACCTTCTTCTCCTTCTTATACGGACAGTGCTTGCAACCTGAATCACAGCAATAGCCGCGCTTCAACAAAAAAGCTTCGGTGAACACCATATAGCCTTTTTCATTATAGTAAAAATCGATATCCTTTTTAAGTTCTTCGCGCATGATTAGTGCTTCGCTACAATACCTATATAGTTATACGGCGTAACATTTTTTAACTCTGCTTTCACCGCATCGCTCACCTCCAATCCATCTACGAATGCATGTAAAATTTCTGCATTCATTTTCTCTGCGCCACGTGTCAAGGCCTTCAAAGCCTCATAAGGATTAGGATATTGTTCTCTTCTCAAAATTGTTTGAATCGCCTCCGCAACTACCATCCAGTTATTCTCCAAATCATTTCTTAAGGCTGCTTCATTTAGAATCAATTTTCCTAAGCCCTTTTGAATAGAATTCAAACTAATGATCATGTGCGAAAATGGCACACCGACATTTCTTAAAACGGTACTGTCCGTTAAGTCTCTTTGCAATCTTGAAATCGGAAGCTTATGTGAAAGATGTTCCAACAATGCATTCGCTACTCCGAAATTACCTTCCGCATTTTCAAAATCAATCGGGTTTACCTTATGTGGCATCGCACTCGAACCAACTTCATTCGCCTTAATCTTCTGACGGAAATATTCCATCGAAATATACTGCCACACATCTTTGCAGAAATCCATCAAAATAATATTGATGCGTTTGCAATTATCCATCACTGCTGCCAATTGATCGTAATGCTCAATCTGCGTCGTAAATTGCTGACGATCTAATCCCATTGCCGTTTTCGTAAATCCATTCGCAAAACGTATCCAATCCACCTGCGGGTAAGCCACATGATGCGCATTGAAATTACCCGTTGCGCCTCCGAATTTACAACTGAACGGAATCGCCTCTAAATTCTTCAACTGCACCTCCAAACGCTCTACAAAAACCATCCATTCTTTACCCAAGCGAGTAGGAGAGGCAGGTTGACCATGTGTATGTGCTAACATCGGGATGTCCATCCATTCTACCGCCTGTGTACGTAACAAGCTGGTCAATTCCTTCATCGCAGGAATATAATGGCCATGTAAAAAGTCTTTAATCGACCATGGAATACTGGTATTGTTGACATCTTGAGAAGTCAAGCCGAAATGAACAAACTCCTTTACAGATTGTAATTGAAGCTCATCTAATTTCTCCTTGATGAAATATTCTACAGCCTTCACATCATGATTTGTGATGGCTTCTGTACTTTTAATTTTTAATGCATCCGCCTCCGTGAAATTAGCTGCAATACCTTCAATGGCTTTAACCTGCGTCTCCGTTAGTTGTCCCATCCCTGTTTCAGGCACCGCGCGCAAGGCTAATAAATAGGCAATCTCCATTTTCACGCGATAATGAATCAGGCCGAATTCTGAAAAATAAGTAGCTAAAGCACTCGTTTGCTTGCGGTAACGTCCGTCTACAGGACTAATGGCGGTTAATGCAGTAAGTTCCATTTTGCAAAGGTACAAAAACCTATGCGCTAAAAGAAAAACCCAAATGAACTTACCACTCGATTCTGATAATTAGGGTTTAATTGAAAGAAATCGTACTGAAACTTAATATAAAATCCATTCATACCTACAGCAGCGCCCAATAAGGCCGATGGATACCATCTAACAGGCTCAGTGACATTATAATTGACCATTGCAACACTGTATTTATAGGAATTCATTTCAATGTCTGCCGCTGCAAAAAGAAAATTAAAGACCTGATATTGTCCCCAAACGCCACCACCAAGTGTTCGTCCTTTTTCGGTATAGTTTGCATTATAGTAAGTGCTAAAATAACTGTCCTTATAATAGACATAATTGAAGGAAACACCCGCCATTAAGCGTTCTTGGAAGCGGTAACCCACCTTCGGTTGCAATTGAATCAAGGTCGGATTGAAACGCATACCAATAATCGGACTAATCACCAATTTGGAAGGATCGAAGCCCTTTACTTCTTCCTTTTCGTCTTTGTATTCTTTACGACTGCTTGTCGATTCATCGTTTGTTTCCGTATTGTTCCCTTTCTGACGTTTGTCGAATTGGGCATAGCTCAAACTAGGTAAGAGCAAAACGAATAAAAAGAGTAAACGCTTCATACAATGAAGTTACATAATTATGTTTTTTCGCGAAATTTTATTTTCTTTATAAAAACCTAAAAACCACAACATGGCGAATTTATTCCGCAAAAAGAACGTAGCTGATTTATTGGCTGAATCTGCTGAATCTGAGCATAGTTTGAAGCGCTCTTTAGGCTCGATGGCATTGATTGCTTTAGGCATCGGTGCAATTATCGGAGCCGGATTATTTGTACGCACCGCTGCTGCTGCCGGTATGCATGCAGGACCAGGGGTTATCTATTCATTTATTATCGCGGGTATTGGCTGTGCCTTTGCCGGACTTTGCTACGCGGAGTTCGCTTCTATGATTCCGATCGCAGGTAGCGCCTATACTTACTCATACGCAACCATGGGCGAGCTAGTTGCTTGGATTATTGGTTGGGATCTAGTCCTTGAATATGCTTTGGGTGCTGCAACCGTAGCCATCGCATGGAGTGAGTACCTCAATAAGCTCTTGCAAAATATGTTCGGCTTCGAAATACCTTATGCGCTATGTCATTCTCCGTTTCAAACGGCAGTTGACGGTTCTCATGGTATTATGAATCTTCCTGCATTATTCATTCTATTATTGATTTCATTGGTCTTGATGCGTGGTACTAAAGAATCTGCCGTAGTGAATAATATCATTGTTGCAGTAAAATTGGCGATCGTATTAATCTTCATCGCAATTGGTTGGAATTATATCAACCCAGCGAACCATGCGGTAATGGTTCCTGCTAATACTGGTGATTTCGGCGACTTCGGCTGGAGTGGCGTACTTAGCGGAGCAGGGATTGTATTCTTTGCCTTCATTGGTTTTGACGCAGTATCTACCGCAGCACAAGAAGCGAAAAATCCGCAAAAGGGAATGCCAATAGGTATCCTCGTATCATTGGCTGTTTGTACTATCCTTTATATTGTATTTGCCTACGTTTTAACAGGTGTTGCAAACTATAAAGATTTTGGAAAAGGAGGTGCTGGTCATGAAGCCTCTGTTGCTTATGCTATCACAACCTACATGAAAGGATATGCTTGGTTGAGCACTGCCATCACTATCGCAATCCTTGCAGGTTTCTCTTCTGTAATTCTAGTTTTATTAATGGGACAATCACGTGTGTTCTACTCAATGAGTAAGGATGGTTTATTGCCTCCTGTTTTCAGTCAATTACATCCTAAATTCAAAACTCCTGCAAAATCAAATTTCTTATTGTTCTTGTTCGTTGGCGTATTCGCAACCTTCTTGCCGGGCGATATGGTAGGCGACATGACTAGTATCGGTACTTTATTCGCGTTCGTTTTAGTATGCGTTGGCGTAATCGTAATGCGTAAAACTTCTCCTGAAACACCTCGTCCATTTAAAACTCCGTTGGTGCCATTAGTGCCAATTTTAGGAATTGTAGTTTGTATGGCGATGATCGCTGGTTTAGGATGGGAAAACTGGACTCGTTTGTTCATTTGGTTAGCTATTGGCTTCGCGATTTATTTCGGTTATAGCATTAAGAAAAGTAAACTCAACAAATAATTAGCATGAAGAAAAAGCTCAACCTGCTCGACGCAACTTTAATTGTTGCAGGCTCAATGATTGGCTCAGGTATATTCTTGGTAAGCTCGGATATGAGTCGCACAGTGGGAAGCACAGGTTGGCTCTTACTTCTGTGGATTATCTCTGGTGTCATGACTATGTTAGCCGCCCTCAGCTATGGCGAGTTGGCTGGTATGATGCCCGACGCAGGTGGACAGTATGTTTATCTAAAGAAGTCCTTTAATAATTTCATCGCCTTTCTTTATGGATGGACCCTTTTCGTGGTCATTCAATGTGGAAGTATTGCTGCCGTTGCCGTTGCCTTCGCAAAGTACGCAGGGGTAATCTGGCCATTTTTAGGCGAGAATAATGTGCTCTGGCAGATCAATGAAAGCTTTGCCATTAACGCAGCGCAATTGACAGGTATCGGTTCTATTTTGATGCTAACGCTTTTGAACAGAGCAGGCATGCAATATGGCAAGTTCATCAACCTTTTCTTTAACAGTACCAAACTGATCGCTTTATTCGGAATTATTGTTTTAGGCGTTTTTGTTTTTGGAAAAAGTGAAATCTGGCACGCCAACTGGCAAGATGCTTGGCATGCAGTAAAGCTTAATTTCGACGTGACTACGAATACATGGTCGGCAACAGAATTAGGTGGAATGGCATTAATGAGTGCCCTAGGCGTTGGCTTAGTAGGTTCTCTATTTAGTAGCGACGCATGGAATAATGTAACGTTCATCGCCGGAGATATCGAAAATCCAAAACGTAATATTCCGCTAAGCTTATTCTTCGGTACAGCAATCGTGAGTGCATTGTACATCTTAGCCAATATTGCCTATTTGTTTTTATTGCCTATCAAAGGAACGCCTGGTGCTACGGATACGGTGCAAGCGGGTATTCAATTTGCCGCGAACGATCGAGTAGGGGTAGCAGCTGCTATGCAGATCTTTGGTAATCCTGCTGTTTTCATTATGGCCGTTTTGATTATGATTTCAACGTTCGGTTGTAATAATGGAATCGTGCTTTCGTCGGTTCGTGTTTATCAAGAAATGGCGAATGATGGACTCTTCTTCGAAAAGATGAAATTCAACAACAAAAATGGTGTTCCAGGATTTGCTTTGTGGGTGCAGTTGATTTGGGCTTCGGTACTTTGCCTGTCTGGAAAATATGGAGATCTTTTGGATTATGTGATGTTTGCAGTGATCCTATTCTATATCCTAACTTTGATTGGATTATTCATTCTCCGTAAGAAAATGCCTGACGTAGAACGTCCTTATAAAGCCTTCGGATACCCTGTTTTACCAGCTTTGTATATCGTTCTTGCTGCAGCTTTCTGTTTAAATCTGTTGATTGTTAAACCGAATTTTGCTGTAGGCTCCTTGACGATTGTATTGCTCGGAGCTCCGGTATATTATATTTGGAAGCACTTCGCGAAAAAGTAAGCAAGGATTAAAATCCCCTTGCGGCTTCTTTACTCATCCAGCCCTCTTTTCCGTCGGCTAAACGTATCTTTTGCCAGTTGCCTTGCATCCCTTTGATTTCAACGAGGGTTCCTTCATGTAATTGAAATACTTCCACTCCTGTAGCATCTGGAGCAGATAAAATACCAACGCTCGGAAATTGAATAACGGCCATCTCCCTCCCGTAAATAAGGTGATGACTGTTAAAGGCTAGCACAAATAAGTTAATCGCAATAAAGATGCTAATCCCCGACAACCAGGCCTTCTTTATGACCCCTTTGTGACGAAGGAACAAGCTAAGCGCAAAGACAACTATAAAGACAATTCCTAGCCAATACCATACAATGGGTGATGTTATTAAGGAACTTCGATTCAACCAGCTGATCGGTGCGATACTTGGTAATTCTTCCACACGATCTAAGGTCTTATAACGCATTAAATCTTTGTTGTATTTAATTTCTTCATTGCAGGGGTCTAAGCGGTAAGCCTTTTCATAACACCAAACCGCTTTGCCTAAATGCTTTGATTTGAAAGCAGCATTCCCAGCATTATTAAAAAGAACAGCCGACGAATAACCTCTATTGATCAGCGAATCATAATCTGCTAAAGCCTGTTCGTAGGCTTTGTTGCGATAGGCTTCTGCAGCAGCTTTCCAAAGACTGTCATTGCTCGAACGAGCGATAGATACGCTACTGAACGCAATCAAAATCATCCCAAAAAAGAAGAACTTTCTCATTGCTTTAAATCATTTTCTAGGTGAATAATTAAATCAGTCGCCGCTTTTATTTTCTGAGCGAAATCTACGGAAACAGCTCCCGGAGCATACAAGGCCATTTCACATTCATTCAATAAACTATTAATCTGTTCTTGTAAGTTTTCGCCGACCTGATGCGCATTCAATAAGTTGCTCAGCTCGCTTCTGTTTTGTTGTTGTGTGTTCATCGACCACTTTTGTGCAAAGTACGTCCACATACACCTTTCAAGACTTTGATAAAATGCTTCGGTATTATTCGACTTCATCGAATCTTGTGCTTGTTTCAAGTATTTACGCGCAGTATGAATCGCTTGTTTTTCTTTGTTGTTTCCATAACGTTGCAATATTGCAGCTCCATTCTTTCTGAATATAAAGAGTAATAAAGCCAAGATAATCGGGATGCTCATTAAGAGGTAAAACAGAAAACTGCCCCAGAACGGTTTAACAACTCGCTTCCAATCCTCCTGCCAAGCAGCGTTTAAGAGGGGCTTTACATCACTTCTCGACAACTTTAATTCTTCTCTGCTTTGGCCATTTATCTTCGCTGAATTACTGTGCTTTCCTTCTGCAATATCCAAGGAGAGTAGTGCAGTTTTAAGCGTAACATAAGCTTGCTTGTCTAAATCGAAGTAAGAGAAATGTGCGCCGTCAATATCAATCTTACCGCTTTCGTTAGGAATAATAACATACTCAAAACTTTTACTTCCACTGATTGGATAGGCTTCCTTTTCCCAAGCATCTAAGGTTTTGGGATCATAAGTTTCAAAGTCTTCACCTGGTATGAATGTCGGTGCTTCAAAAGTTGGGAGATTTCCTGTACCACTGATTTGTACTCTATAGGTAATCGCATCGTCAGTACTCAATTTCGTTTTGTCTGCTTTGGCGGTAATAGTAAAACGTCCAACCGCTCCGTTAAAGTCTGCTGGCTTGTTTGGAGGTAGTGGCTTAACATTAATTTTTAAAGAACCCGAGTTGATTACATAAGGGATATCTTCATAGCCATTGAAGAAAGGATCGTTAAACATCGGATCATTAAAGAACGGATCATTGAACATCGGGTTATTACCAAACATCTGATCTATGATACTTTGTCGTTTATGTTTGCTCTTAACGCGAGCGAGTATTTTTATTTCTGCAGGATCTAATACCAAAGTCCCTGCATGCTGCGGAAATAGCGCCACACGTTTAAATATTAAAACATTATAGGTGGTTCCATTAATCACTTCTTGTCCGCTCACACCTTCTGGTATTTTATATTCTTGATTCCAACAACCGTTAAAGGAAGGAACCTTCGTTACTTGACTGCCTACAATTGCTACGTTAGTGTATACCTTGTAGGTTACAGTCACTTGTTCTCCTTCATAGACACTATTCTTATCTGTGGTAATTCGTATGAAAACATTTTTCGATAAATCTGCTCCGTTAGTAGCTGCGTTATTATTTGATCCTGCAGAAGGCTGACTAGGGGCTGCTTTATTCACTTGTACGACGAAAGAGTTAGATTCAATATTACCGGCATTTGTTACTGCTGTTGCGGGTGGTATGGTGAATCGCCCTTCCTTTGTGGCACGAAGTATATAAGACAAGGTAAGTGTTTGTGTTGCTCCGTTCATCCCCACGTTGATGCGGGTCCCTTGTATAGGGCCTTGAATCACTTGAAACTGAGCGAAGTTGGGATTGATGAATTGTCTAACGGAGCCGTTTTCGATAGCGAAGTCGACTTGAAAGTTTTCTCCTACCTGTACAGGATTACGGGTACTACTAGCCGTAAATTTTATGCCACCCGCCATGCTGAGGAAGGAGATAAAAAGGCACAATAAAAAACTAAGTAGTCTTTTCATATTAATGCAGTTTACCAATCGTTGCCTTGTCTGCTTGCAGGCACGGCTTGTTTATTCTGGTCTATTTTTTGTTTCGTCTGACGTTCTTTATTACGCAAAGCTAACAGTAAACGCTCTGCTTCCTCTTTGCTCATGACAGGCTTAGCGGCACTTGCGCCCATAGCACCTGTTGCCTGCTTGCCTTCTTCTGATTTCGATGAAGGATTGCCGCTATTTTGACTAGCAGCCGCTTTTTTCTTTTCCTCCTCGGCTTTCTTCCGCGCTTCCTCTGCTGCTTTTTTCTCCTTTTCCTCGCGTTCCTTTTTTTGCTGTTCGCTCTCTTGGCCTTGACCGTTCTTCTTCTGCTCTTCCTCCTTTTTCTTTTGCTCCTGCTCCTGTTGTTCTTTATTCTGTTTTCCTTCTGCCCCTTGACCTCCCTTTTCTTTTTCCTTTTGTTGTTGTTGCTGCTGCTGTTGCTGCTGTTCTTTTTTCTCTTGTTCTTTTTCTTTTTGCTGCTGTTGCTGT
>JACCDJ011095968.1_pt1 | contig 12019 bp, 13 predicted proteins | sample 7444481 | NCBI WGS metagenome assembly JACCDJ01 (sample SAMN15323435, study PRJNA562643) | freshwater metagenome | isolation source: river surface water | place: USA:Blue River Watershed | collected 2017-08-15 | reverse complement strand
GGTGACCGAGGCTTTGGCTGATCCGGCCCAGACCGTGGTCAATACCCGGGACGTGACCTCGGGTGAGACTGCGCTGCATATCGTCACCAACCGCCGCGATCTGACCTGGATGCAGTTCCTGATTGCCAAGGGCGCCAATGTGAACGTCCGCGATGCCAAGGGGATGACCCCGTTGGTTTCGGCCGTGAACGCGAACTTCCCGGAAGGGGTGGAGCTGCTGGTCGACAAGGGCGCGCGGCTCAATGATAGCAACAATGCCGGCGAAACTCCGCTGATCACTGCGGTCCACAATCGCAATATCGCGGTGATACGGCTGCTGTTGAAGGCGGGCGCCGATCCCGATCGTGCAGACAATTCGGGCCGCTCGGCCAAGGACTATGCCCGGCTGGCCGGGGGTAACCTGCTGGCTGAGATTGAAGCCAATGCCAAGCCCAAGGGGGACAAGGCCAAGTCCTATGGACCCAAGTTCTGAGCCAATGACCACCGACGCCACCTCACTGGAAGACCTGCGCCGCCAGCTCGCGCCCGCGATCGCCGATGCGGCGGTCTTCGATGGCTGGAGCGACGAGGCGGTCGTCGCCGCAGCGGAGCTGAATGGGGTCGATCCAGCGGTCGCTGCCTTTGCCTTTTCGGGCGGGGCCATGGCGATGATCGCGACCTGGATCGCCGCCTGTGATGCGGCGATGGCTGCGGAATGGCCGGCCGAACGGCTGGCCCAGCTCAAGATTCGGGAACGGATCCGTACGCTCGTGCAGTTCCGGCTCGATTACGTGACCCCGCAGCAGGAAGCCTTGGTTCGCGCCCTCGCCATCATGGCCATGCCCCAGAATGCTGCGCAGGCGCTCAAACTGGGCTGGCACAGCGCTGACCTGATGTGGCGACTGGCCGGTGATACGGCGACCGATTACAATCATTACACCAAGCGGACGATCCTTGCCGGCATCTATGCGGCAACGCTGTCCGTGCTGGCCCACGATCGCAGCGAAGGGCAGGCCGATACCCGCGCCTTTCTGGAGCGGCGGATTGATGGGGTGATGCGGTTCGAAAAGGCCAAGGCACAGTTCCTTAATCGCGATTTCACCGGGTTCAGTCCGGCCCGCTTTCTGGGGCGACTGCGCTATCCAGCGCGCTGATTTTGATCTAGATCAACTATTGCGAATGACTTGCAATTGCGCGGCTGATCTGGCAGCGCAGCGATCATGACGCTCGATTCCCTTCCGATCGGCCAGACGGTCCGCATTGCTGCGGTCGATTGGGCCGTGCTAGCGGAGGAGGAAGGGCAGCGCCTGCGTGCCCTTGGGCTGGATGCCGGTGCCAAGGTGGCGGTCGCCCACCGGGGAATCTTTGGCGGGGCCGATCCCCTCGCCATCACGGTCGGGCGCATGACGGTTGCCCTGCGCCGCACCCACGCCCGCGCCATGCAGGTGGAGTTGACCTGACATGGCCGAGCTGCGCAGTGCCGCGCTGGTCGGCAATCCCAATGCCGGTAAGAGCGCACTGTTCAACGCGCTGACCGGGGCGCGGCAGAAGATCGCCAATTACCCGGGCGTCACTGTGGAACGAAAGGCCGGGCGGCTGGCGCTCCCCAATGGCGAGACGATCGAATTGACGGACCTGCCGGGCTCCTATGGGCTCGATGCCACCAGCCCGGACGAGGCAGTGACCCGCAAGGTGGTGCTTGGTGAATTCCCGGGCGAAGCGCCGCCGCAGGTGCTCGTCGTCGTGCTGGATGCCTCGAACCTCGAACAGCACCTGGTCTTTGCGCAGGAAATCATCGCCCTGGGTCGGCCGACAGTCGTGGCGCTCAACATGATCGACCTGGCAGAGCGGGACGGTCTGGTGCTTGATCCGGCTGCCCTGGAATCGGCCTTGGGCGTGCCTGTTATCCCCACCGTGGCCGTGCGGCGGCGGGGGCTGCCGGAACTTGCCGCTGCGATTGCTGCGGCGGAAGAGCGAACGGCTGAGCCGCGCCATCCGCATACCACGCTGACCGAGCGGCGGGTCTCGGCGCATGCCATTGCTGAGGCGACCATCCTTTCCGAAACGGCGCAGCATCGGCTCCATGCCAAGCTCGATCGGGTGCTGCTCCATCCGTGGATCGGGCCGCTGGTGCTGTTCGGCCTGCTCTTCGTGGTGTTCCAAGCGGTCTTTACCGGCGCCACGCCCTTTGCTGACGCGCTGGAAGGCGGCATCGCCCTGATCGCGGACCGGGTGCGGGCGGAACTTCCGCAAGGCATGCTGCGCGACTTTATCACCGAAGGCGTGCTTTCCGGGGTCGGCTCGGTCGTGGTGTTTCTGCCGCAGATCGTGATCCTGTTCTTCTTTATCCTGGCGATGGAGGCTTCGGGCTATATGGCCCGCGCGGCCTTCCTGATGGACCGGCTGATGGCCCGCGTTGGCCTGTCGGGCCGCAGCTTTATCCCGCTACTCTCCAGTTTCGCCTGCGCGATCCCTGGCATCATGGCGACGCGTTCGATTGCCGATCCCAAGGACCGGCTGACCACTATCCTGATTGCCCCGCTGATGACCTGTTCGGCCCGCCTGCCGGTCTATGCCGTGATCATCGCCGCTTTCATTCCCAACCGGGCCGTCCTGCCGGGCGTGGGTCTGCAAGGCCTGGTGCTGTTTGCGCTTTATGTTGCGGGGATCATCGGCGCGATGATCGTGGCGCTGGTGCTGCGCCGCTCGGTTACCAAGGGTGCAGCGTCGGGCTTCATCATGGAACTGCCCAAGTACCAGCTGCCGCGAGCCAAGGACCTGGCTCTGGGCCTGTGGCAACGGGCGTGGATCTTCCTGCGCCGCGCCGGCACGATCATCTTTACGGTCACGGTCGTGCTGTGGCTGCTGCTCAACTTTCCCCGTGCCGGGGAAGGGCAGAATCAGGTCGATGCCTCGATCGCTGGCAAGCTCGCCAATGGCCTCGCCGTGGTGGTGGAGCCGATCGGTTTCAACCGCGATATTGCGCTCTCGCTGATTCCGGCCATGGCCGCGCGTGAAGTGGCCGTGGCGTCGCTCGCCACCTCCTACGCGGTGGCAGCAGAAGACGAAGATCAGGCTGCCCTGGCCCTGGGTGAACAGCTGCGCTCCAAGTGGAGCCTGCCGACCGCGCTGGCCTTCCTCGCCTGGTTTGTCTTCGCACCGCAGTGCATGAGCACGATCGCCGTTGCCCGGCGTGAGACGAATGGGTGGAAATGGCCCGCCTTCATGTTGCTCTATCTGTTCGGGCTTGCCTACGTTTTTGCCGGCCTCACCTATTGGACAGCGGTCGCCCTCGGTCTCTAGTGTCGGCCGTGCAAAACCGTTGTTGGCCGGTTGGCGAACGGCCGGCAGGGCCCTACATCTTGGCCGGAATCACCTATTGGAGCGCCGTCGCGCTCGGGTTGTAGCGGAGCGAATTTCGATGGCAGGTAGCGTCAACAAGGTAATCCTGATCGGCAATCTAGGCCAGGATCCCGAGGTCAAGAGCTTCCAGAACGGGGGCCGGATCGCCAACCTGCGAATCGCCACGAGCGAAAACTGGAAGGACCGCACCACCGGTGAGCGCAAGGAGCGGACCGAATGGCACAGCGTCGTGCTGCAGTCGGACGGTCTGGTTGGCGTTGCCGAAAAGTACCTGCGCAAGGGCAGCAAGGTTTACATCGAAGGCCAGCTGCGCACCCGCAAGTGGCAGGATGCCTCGGGCAACGATCGCTATACCACCGAGGTTTCGGTCGGCATGAACGGCGTCCTTACCATGCTTGATGGCGCGCCGGGCGGCGGCCAGGGTGGTGGCATGGGCGGCGGTGGCCAGCGCTCGGGCGGCGGCGGTGACTGGGGCGGTGGCTCCAGTGGCGGTCAGCGTTCGGGCGGCAGCGATTTCGGCGGCGGCGCCAAGGGCGGTTTCGCCGATGATCTGGACGACGATATCCCGTTCTGAGTCAGTCCTGCTTCTTCAACGCCGCCAGTGCGGCGAAGGGGCCTGAGGTGTCCCGATCGAGGAGCCCGGCTTTGCGCCGGGCTTCTTCTGCATTGGGGCCGACAGCGTAAGGATCGATCGCCAGCGCCAGTGTCTGGGCCAGGGCTTCGCCCAGGTCAAACAGGCTGCCTTCGAACTCGATCTGGTCCAGCTCTTCGGCTTCCAGCTCGATTTCCTCGTCGGGAGCCGATGGGCCGCGCGCCGGGATGAAGTGGAGGTTGACCATTTCATCGATGCTGACCGGCAGGTCCTCCCCGCTGACCGCACAGCTTTGGATGATCCGGGCCTGAAGCCGGCCCTTGGCGCTGGCACCCTCGGCCTCGCGCTCAAGTTCGATGCGGGCGGTCATGCTGTCGATCCGGACCAGGCCAAAGCGCTGGGCGAGCGCGGCGCGTTCCGCTTCGCTGGCTTCGAGCTCGACGGCGCTGCCCGGCAAGAGGCGCGGGTCATAGGTGCGGCTGAACTCGGTCATGGCGCGATCTTTCCGGCAAGCAGGCCAGCCGCATCGCAGGTATCGAGCAGATCGGCCAGCGCGCGGACCTCTGCAGCCAGCCCGGCAGCGTCCTCATTCAGCGTTACGTTGCGTTCCAGCGCAGCCTCCATCGGCTCTTCGCCGGCCAGTGCCTTGCGGAGGGCATCCATCCGACCGCCCAATGCACCCATCAGCTTGCCAACGTGCTTGCCCACGACCATGTCGCCCAGACCGGTTTCGCGCAGCTGCGCGTCCATGTCGGTCACGAACAGCTCGGTCAGCAGGATCGACTTGCTGGACAGGTCAGGCTCGCGCTCCATCCGCAGCAGGACCAGCGCCATGACCAGCGCGACAGCATCGAACCGCCCCGGCACCGTGTCAGCCACCCCCAGTTCCGAATACCAGCGCGGCGTGCGCGCGACGGCAACGATCGCGTGCCACAACGGACGCACTTCGGCGTGCTCGTCAGTCTTTTTGCCAAACAGGCGGGCAAACAGGCCCATGGGTCAAATGTCCTTCAATCGTTCAGCCGGGATTAAACCCGCTGTCCCCAAGCGCCTGCTTGCCGCCATTGCGCGGCGCGTCAAGGCAGCCTAAGGCTCAGGCGCGATAGTGCGGGTGCGCGCTGCGGGCAATCGTCTTGCCTGCTGTACCGGGCACTGGAACGACAGGAACGGCAGACGATGCGAGCAGCAGTGATCAAGACGATGGTGGTTCTGGCCGCAGCGGGGACGCTGGGAGCCTGTAACTCGATCAAGGATCACCGCGGCTACATCATTGACCAGCCACTGATCGATTCGGTTCAGCCGGGCATCGATAACCGCCAGTCGGTGGAACGCACCCTTGGCCGTCCGACCTTCGAAAGCGCCTTTGGTCGCAAGGACTGGTACTATGTATCGTCCAACACCAGCCAGGCCGCCTTTACCCGCCCCAAGATCCGCGAACAGCTTGTGCTGCGCGTCAGTTTTGATGAGCGGGGCAATGTCGCGGCGATTGAGCGCTCCGGCATGGAAAAGGTCGTGGTGCTGAATCCTGATGGCGACAAGACACCGACGCTGGGCCGGGAGCGGACCTTCCTGGAAGACCTGTTCGGCAATATCGGTACCGTTGGTACCGGTGCAGGTGGCGCTGGCGGGGGCCCGGGCGGTCCGAACGGCAGCTAAGTTGAAACCAGCGCGGCAGGGCATATATCCCGCCGCATGGACAATCATAACAACAGCCACGGGCTGATCCCCTGGCACGGCACCACCATCATCGGTGTAAAGCTGGGTGGCAAGACCGTTATCGCTGGCGACGGCCAGGTCTCGATGGGCAACACGGTGATGAAGCCCAACGCCCGCAAGGTGCGCCGGATTGGCGATGGCTCGGTCATCGCCGGGTTCGCCGGGGCGACCGCTGATGCCTTCACCCTGTTCGAGCGGCTGGAGAAAAAGCTGGAACAGCATCGCGGGCAGCTGATGCGCGCCGCAGTCGAACTCGCCAAGGATTGGCGAACCGACAAGTATCTGCGCAACCTTGAAGCGCTGATGATCGTGGCGGACAAGGACGTATTGCTGATCCTGACCGGCAATGGCGACGTGCTGGAGCCCGAACACGGTATCGCCGCGATTGGTTCGGGCGGAAACTATGCGCTTTCGGCCGCCAAAGCGCTGGTCGATTATGAGCAAGACGCCGAGAAGATCGCCCGCCGCGCCATGCAGGTCGCGGCTGAGGTCTGCGTCTTCACCAATGACCGGGTGACCGTCGAAGTTATCTAACCATCGTCATTCCCGCGAACGCGGGAACAGGAAGAAAATGAACCAGAACTTGACCCCCAAGGCGATCGTCGCTGCGCTGGATGAGCACATTATCGGCCAGGCCGAAGCCAAGAAGGCTGTTGCCGTGGCCTTGCGCAATCGCTGGCGCCGCCAGCGCCTTGCACCGGAACTGCGCGACGAGGTGACGCCTAAGAACATCCTGATGATCGGGCCGACCGGTTGCGGCAAGACCGAGATCAGCCGTCGCCTTGCCAAGCTGGCCGACGCACCGTTCGTGAAGGTAGAGGCGACCAAGTTTACCGAAGTTGGCTATGTCGGCCGCGATGTGGAGCAGATCGCCCGCGACCTGGTCGAGGAAGCGATCCGCCTTGAGAAGGACCGCCGCCGCGAAGCCGTGCGCGATGCGGCCAGCAAGGCAGCGATGGACCGGCTGCTCAAGGCGCTGGTCGGCGAGAACGCCAGCGAAGCAACGCGCGAGAGCTTCCGCCAGCGGATCGTCGAAAACGCGATGAACGATGTCGAGGTGGAGATCGAGGTCGAGGATGCGCCGGGCATGCCGTTCGACATGCCGGGAATGCCGGGTGGGGTTGGCATGATCAACCTCAGCGAAATGATGTCCAAGGCGATGGGCCGCCAGAACCTCAAGCGTCGCAAGCTGAAGGTGCCGCAAGCGTGGGACAAGCTGGTCGATGAGGAAGCGGAAAAGCGCATGGACCAGGATGACGTGGCCCGTGTTGCCCTGGCCAATGCTGAAGCCAATGGGATCGTCTTTATCGACGAAATCGACAAGATCGCCGTGTCCGACGTGCGCGGTGGTTCGGTCAGCCGCGAAGGCGTGCAGCGGGATCTGCTGCCGTTGATCGAAGGCACCACTGTGGCCACCAAATACGGCCCGATGAAGACCGACCATGTGCTGTTCATCGGCTCGGGCGCGTTCCATGTGGCCAAGCCGAGCGACATGCTGCCCGAACTGCAGGGCCGCCTGCCGATCCGGGTGGAGCTCACCGCGCTGTCGGAAGAGGATTTCGTCCGCATTCTGGCGGAAACCCGCGCCAACCTGGTCGCGCAGTACAAGGCCCTGTTGGGGACAGAGAAGGTCACCGTGGAATTCACCCCCGAAGCGATCCGTGCCGTCGCCCGGATCGCTGCGCAGGTGAACGAGTCCGTTGAAAACATCGGCGCCCGCCGGCTGCAGACGGTGATGGAAAAGTTGCTGGAGGAACTGAGCTTCGAGGCGGAGGACCGCGAGGGTGAGACCGTGACGATCGACGAGGACTATGTGATTGCCCGGCTTGATGGGCTGGCGCGCGATACAGACCTGTCGAAGTACATCCTGTAAGGATCGCCGCATGAACACTCCACCCGATGACCGTCCGATCTACCGCCTGTTGACCGGCAAGGATGACCGCGCCTTTTGTGAGCGTGTGTCCGAAGCCCTGGAGCAGGGGTGGCGACTTTACGGCTCGCCGGTTCTGGCTTGGGACCAGGAAGCCGGATGCATGAAGGCCGCGCAGGCTGTCGTCTGGAAGGAAGCCGACGTCGTAATTTAGCCGCTGGCTATTCCGCGGCTTCGTCGACCTGTTCGGCCATCTCGGCCTGCCGCGCCCACATCTCTGCGTAGAGCCCGTCTCGGCGCAGCAGCTCGGCGTGGGTGCCGGACTCGGCCAACTGCCCGGCGTTCAGCACCAGGATCGTGTCGGCATCGGCAATTGTCGACAGGCGGTGCGCGATCGACAGCGATGTGCGGCCCGAACTGACCCGATGCAGGGTGGCGAGGACGTCTTGCTCTGTCCTGGTGTCCAGCGCCGAAGTGGCTTCATCGAGCAACAGGATCGGCGGGTTCTTGACCAGGGTCCGGGCGATGGCAACGCGTTGCTTTTCGCCGCCCGAAAGTTTCAGGCCGCGCTCACCCACTTCGGTATCGAACCCGGCGGGAAGCCGCCCGATCAGGTCCATCAGCGCGGCATCCCGTGCCGCCTGCTCCACCTCGACAAAGGTCGCGCCGTCGCGGCCATAGGCAATGTTGTAACCGATCGTTTCGTTGAACAGCACCGAGTCCTGCGGAACGATACCGATATTGGCCCGCAGGCTGGCCTGGGTGACCTGGGCAATGTCCTGCCCGTCAATCAGGATGCGCCCGCTCCATGGATCGTAAAAGCGGAAGACCAGCCGCGCGATCGTGCTCTTGCCCGCGCCCGAGGGGCCGACGATTGCCACCTGGCTGCCGGCGGGCACCTCAAACGACAGGCCGCTCAGGATCGTGCGTTCACGCTCGTAACCGAACACGACATTATCAAAGGTGAGGGTGGGGCGCTTCACCACCAAGGCCGGCGCGCCGGGTGCGTCCTGCACTTCTACTTCGGTATCGATCAGCCGGAACATGTCGGCCATGTCGGTCAGACCTTGGCGGATCGTGCGGTAGACCATGCCTAGCATGTCGAGCGGGCGGAACAGCTGCGCCAGATAGGTCTGAACGAAGACCAGCTGTCCGGCGCTGTATTCTCCGCGCGCCCAGCCGCGTACGGTCAGCGCCATGGCCACGGCCATCAGCAGGTTGGTGATCACCGCCTGGGCGATGTTGAGCAGGCCAAGGCTGTTCTCGCTCTTCACCGCAGCCTTGGCATAGGCTTGGGTGGCCTGGGCGTAGCGGGCTTCCTCGCGCGCTTCGGCGTTGAAGTACTTCACCGTCTCGTAATTGAGCAGGGAATCCACGGCGCGCGACAGGGCCTGGCCATCGAGCCGGTTCATCTGTTCGCGCAGCTTGGTGCGCCATTCGGTGATCGCGCGGGTGGTCCAGATATAGGCGATAACCGCCAGCGCGGTTGAGATCACCAGCGGCCAGCCGAAATTGATGTAAAAGATCACCGCCACGCCCAGCAGCAGGATGATCGTGGGGGCGATGTTGAACAGCATGAAATAGAGCATCGTGTCGATGCTCTTGGTCCCGCGTTCGATGACCTTGGTGACCTCGCCGGTCCGCCGCGCCAGGTGAAACCGCAGCGACAAGCGGTGCAGGCGGGTGAAGACGTTTTCGGCCAGATGTGCTGTGGCCTGCTGGCCAACCCGCTCGAACACGATGTTGCGCAGGTTATCGAACACCACGCTGCCCAGCCGCGCGGCGGAATAGGCCAGCACGAACAGCATGGCAAAGGTCGCCACGCGGTTGCCGGTGACGCTCATCGCGTCGATTGCCCACTTCAGGAAATAGGGCAAGGCAAATTGGGTGGCCGTGGATAACAGGATCAGGGCCAGCGCGCCCAGGATCCGACCGCGCAAGGCCCAGTCATGCTCTGCCCAGAGATAGGGCAGGAAGCGGCGCAGCGTGCCCCAACCATCGTGGCGGGCGGATTTGTTGGACGGGCTTTCGGGTGGCATCGTCCCTATCTAGGGTACCCAGCCAAAAAGGCCAGTCAGAGCACGCCCGCGGGGACGTCGAACAGGATCCGCCGGGACGCAAAGTCGATCGCCAGCCGATCAAGGCTGCGCAGATCGCGCATGCCCAGCAACAGCGATGGACGGTTGTCCAGCTTCAGCGCCTTGAACGCCGGTGCATCAGTATAGGCGATGGCGACATTGTTGAACCGCGCGTCCGAGATTTCGAGCCAGCGCGCATAGCCCAAATCGGCGTTGATTTGATCGCCGGTCACGCTCAGCAATTGGATTTTCTCATCCTTGCGCTTTCGCGATAGCGCCCGCTGCAGCGCGAGGTTGCCGATCGAGGTCTCGGCCCCGGTATCGATCACGACTTGGACCTTGATCCCTTCCAACTTTGCGTCCGCCATGATTAGCTGGCCTGATCGGCGGCGCGCCTCAACCACGATCTCAAAACCGCGATTGCCACCAAGGTTCTTGGCATCGTCAATTGCCATCAGGCCCTGCTTGAAATCGACCAGTACGCGCTGGCCCTGCAGGCTATCGAGCCCCAGGATCCCATCGGCCCCCATATGCTCGCTTTCGAGCAGCGGGGCAGTCAGGCCATAATAAGAGCGTCGGCCAAGGTCGATCTGGTCCAGTTCGACCGTGTCGACAATCTGGGTGCCGGCCACGCTCACCAGCCGGGCCTTGCGGTTCGGCACCAAGGAGAGCCGCTGTGCCAGATCGCGCGAGAGGACGGTGTTCTGCGATCCGGTGTCGATCAGAAAGCGGAACGGACCTTGGTCTATCACTGTGACCGGTACGGTCATCCGGCTCCACTGATCCTTGCGGATCGCCACGATATCGGTCTGTGCAGTCTGCTGCTGTCCATCCTGCCCGGCAAAGAGCGGCAGTGAGGTGGCGAGCAGCATAACGGGAAGCAGCAGGCTGGACGCGGGCATGGCAGGATCCTTTGCGACGGCCAATGTACCACGGGGCGGGGCCTGCGGCCATGTCATCCGTCGAATTGCAGGCCGGCCCTACTGTCAGTTTGCGTTTATTTAACAAGGGTTTGATAGTAACCAGCCCCGGGATGGTTCAGCTGATCAATCGGGTTTTGCGCAAGCTGCGCGAATATCGCTTTCTGCGCGGTTGCAGGGCGGTGCTGTCCACCCCGCCCGCGCGCGTGCGGGATGATGGGGTGATGATCTTCTCGATGATCGGCACCAAGGTGCTGCTGCCCTACCTGGTCGCGGCCAAATCGTTCCAGGCGCAATTGGGCCGAGGGCGCTTTGCGATCCTCGATGATGGCACGCTGACGGCTTCCGACAAGGGCATCCTCGCGCACCATCTTGGCAATCCGGCAATCATCCCGATCGATGCGGTTGGCACCGGCCCCTGTCCACGCGGCGGGACATGGGAGCGGCTGCTCACGATCCTTGACCTGCGCCAGAACGATTACGTGATCCAGCTCGATTCCGATATTGTCACGCTTGGTCCCGTGGCTGAAGTCGCGGCGGCCATCGATGCGGGCCAGAGCTTTACCCTGCGGGGGGAGGCCAGCGCCGAGATCGTGCCCCTGACGGTCGCTGCCGAATGGGCAGCGCGCCATGGAGCCCCCCGCCGGCAGCATGTCCAAAGCGCGATCGAGCAGGCGATGGGCCGGGTGTCGCTCGCCGCCCGTCCCGACCTCAGATATGTTCGCGGCTGTTCAGGCTTTGCCGGGTTCGCCCCTGGCGGAAGCGGACGCGCTCTGGCCGAAGCCTTCTCCCAAGAAGCAGAGCGTCTGCTCGGCAGCCGCCATTGGGCGGAATGGGGCAGCGAACAGGTCACATCCAACTTCGTGATCGCCAACGAACCCGATGCCGTTTTGCTGCCCTATGGCCGATACCTTAACTTCTGGAACGAGCCCGTCGGCGATGGCGTGGCCATGGTCCACTTTATCGGCACCTACCGCTACCACCGCGGCAGCTACCTGGCCGCAGCCCGCTTTGCGATTGCGCAATTGGCGGCACAGGGCGGCTGATCAAAGTTCCATCGCTTGCCGGATCGCCAAGGCTAGTTCTCCAGCCTGGCGGTGGATTGAAAACAGCTCATTCGCGCGCTGGTACCCGGCCCAGCCATGAGTGCGAGCAAGGTCCGGGTTGCGGAGGTAGAGTTCGATCGCCGCGCCAAAGGCTCGCTCGTCATCGATCGGGACGAGCTGCCCGGTCTGGCCATTGACCACGATCTCGCGCGGTCCGGCCGCAGCGGTTGCCACGACGGGAAGGGCGCAAGCCATGGCTTCGGCCAGGACCAGGCCAAAGCTCTCTCGCCGTGCCGCGTGGACCATCAGGCTTGCCGATTGGTACCACGGCGTCAGGTCCTCTTGCCGACCAGCAAAGTGCACTCGGCCTGCGACACCAAGGTCCTGGGCCAGGTTACGCCAGTGATCCAACTCCTCGCCCGCGCCGACATAGACAAATGACACATCATCAAATG
>JACCDJ010219036.1_pt1 | contig 12022 bp, 11 predicted proteins | sample 7444481 | NCBI WGS metagenome assembly JACCDJ01 (sample SAMN15323435, study PRJNA562643) | freshwater metagenome | isolation source: river surface water | place: USA:Blue River Watershed | collected 2017-08-15 | reverse complement strand
GTCAGGATTATGAGGGCCAGCCCGATATAATCCGCAGTTGATTTTTATCAATCAATTGGATTGTGTAAGCAAAATGAACCAGCTCCTGACCTCGATGTTTGCCTTGGCTGTCGCCTCTGTGACCGCTATTTCCGCCCATGCCCAAGAGATCAAGGGCGATGCCAAAGCTGCTGAGCAGAAGATTGCCATGTGCATCGGCTGCCACGGTATTCAGGGTTACCAAGCCAGTTTTCCTGAGATCTACCGCGTCCCCATGATCTCTGGCCAGAACGCCAAATACATTGTTTCTGCCCTGAATGCCTACAAAAAAGGCGAGCGCAAGCACCCCACCATGCGCGGTATTGCCGACAGCCTGAGCGACCAAGACATGGCTGATTTGGCAGCCTACTACGAACAGCATGGCAAAACCGAAGCCGTTGCCAAGTCGCCCAAAGCACCCGATGCCAAAGTGGCCGCCCTGTTGCAAAAGGGGGCTTGCGTGTCTTGCCACGGCGACAATTTCTCCAAGCCCATCGACCCGAGCTACCCCAAAATTGCCGGTCAGCACAAAGACTTTTTGTTTGTGGCGCTCAAATCTTACAAAGTTGAAAACCAGTCCACTTGGGGCCGCAACAACGGCGTGATGGGCGGCATCGCCAAGCAATTCACCAACGCCGAACTGAAAGCCATGTCCTCTTACATCGGCTCTTTGGAAGGCGATTTGAAAGTGGTTCCTCAGTCTCGCTTCCGCTGAGCCCTGAGCCGCCCAGCAAAAAAGCCAGTCGATTGACTGGCTTTTTTTGTGGCTGCAAGAGGTGGGGGAGAGCCCCACTCCGATCGCCGGCCCGGTCGTTTCAGACCGGGGAGGCCCTCAGCTCTGGCCGTTGATGACTTGTTGCAGTTCACCCGATTCGTACATTTCCATCATGATGTCCGAACCGCCAATGAACTCCCCTTTCACATACAACTGAGGGATGGTGGGCCAGTTGCTGTATTCCTTGATGCCTTGGCGAATTTCGGCATCGTCCAGCACATTGACGGTTTTGACCGTTTTGGGGTCCACGCCGACGGCTTTCAAAATTTGAATGGCGCGTCCTGAAAAACCGCACATTGGGAAACTGGCGCTGCCCTTCATGAACAGGGTGATTTCGTTGTTTTTGACGAGTTCGTCAATGCGTTGTTGGGTATCGCTCATGGTTTTAACTCCAAAGGGTGACGATTTCGGATGGGGTGCATTATCTCTCTGAATCGAAGCACCCGCCTGTGCAGCGGTCTACGCCGGCCAAATCCTGACGGGTTTGGATGTTCGAAAAACCGGCATGTGAAAGAAGTTTTTGCACCGCCCGGGCCTGATCCCAGCCGTGCTCCAACAGCAACCAGCTGCCGCGTTGAAGGTATTGAGGGGCATGGGCCACGATGTGGCCTATGTCCTGCAGGCCACTGGGGCCGCTGGTCAGGGCTTGCCGGGGTTCATGCCGCAGCGCCGGCATGTGAGGGTCGCCTTCCGCCACATAGGGCGGATTGGAGACGATCAGGTCAAACCGGCCTTGCACCTTGTCTAACCAATGGCTGTGCACAAATTGCACAGGGAGATTGAGGCGTTGTGCGTTGGCCCGCGCCACCTCCAGTGCCTCTTGGCTGACATCGACCGCGCAGACCTCGCAATGGGGCCGTTGGTGTTGCACCGCCAGCGCCACTGCGCCACTGCCGGTGCCCAAATCCAGCACCCTCAGCCGCGCTTCGGCAGGCAAAAGCGCCAAGGCCCACTCGACCAAGGTTTCGGTGTCCGGGCGGGGGTCGAGCACACGCGCGTCCACGCTCAGCGTCAAGCCAAAAAAATCCTTCAGCCCCGTGATGTAGGCCACAGGCTCGCCACTCACCCGACGCTCTAGCGCGCGTTGCCAGTGGGTCTGTTGTGCCTCGGTCAACACCTCGGTGTCATGCGTCAGCAGCCACGCACGGTCATGCCGACCTTGGCCCAGACAGTGCAGCAAAAGCAGCTGCGCATCGTGGCGCGCCAACCCCAGCCCGTGGGCTTGGCCGAGGCATTGCGCGACGTTCAGACCTGGGGGATGAGCAGGCCTCACGCGGTGGCTCCAATTTCAAGCGCTGCCAATTGTTGGGCGGCCTCATAAGATTGCAAGGCATGGATCACATCTTGCAGATCCCCTTCCATGATGGTCAGCAGTTTGTAGAGCGTCAGGTTGATGCGGTGATCGGTCAGCCGGCCCTGCGGGAAGTTGTAGGTGCGGATACGGTCTGAACGGTCCCCGCTGCCAATCAGGCTTTTCCGCTCGGCGGCGTCCTTGGCGGCGCGCTCAGAGCGGTCTTTTTCTTGAATGCGGGCCGTCAATACTTTCAGTGCTTGGGCTTTGTTGCTGTGTTGGCTGCGTCCGTCTTGGCATTCGGCCACGATGCCCGTGGGCAAATGCGTGATGCGCACGGCTGAATCGGTTTTGTTGATGTGTTGCCCACCCGCCCCGCTGGCCCGAAAGGTGTCAATGCGCAAGTCGGACGGGTTGATCTTGATGGCCTCGGCCTCGTCTGGCTCGGCCAAAACGGCGACAGTGCAGGCGCTGGTGTGGATCCGACCTTGGGTTTCGGTGGCAGGCACGCGTTGCACCCGGTGGCCTCCCGACTCAAATTTCAGCGCGCCGTACACCTGCTCCCCTTCAATGCGGACCACCACTTCTTTGTAGCCTCCCAATTCGCTCATGGACTCGGAGACGATCTCGCATTTCCAGCCCGAGCTTTCAGCAAATCGCATGTACATGCGCAGCAAATCAGCGGCAAAAAGTGCCGATTCGTCGCCCCCGGTGCCCGCCCTGATTTCGACAAAGGCGGGGCGCGCATCGTCCGGGTCTTTGGGCAACAGCATGCGTTGCAATTCGGCTTCGAGGGTTTGCAACTCGGCGGTGGCGCTGCTCATCTCCTCTTCCGCCAAGGCCTGCAGATCGGCGTCTTCCACCATGGCTTGCGCGGCCGTGAGATCGGCACTGCGCTGTTGAAATCGTGCAAACCGTGAGGCCACAGCACTGACTTCGGCATGCTCGCGCGACAGCTTCAAGAACTGGGTCATGTCGGCCATGATGTCTTCTCGCGACAGCAAAAAGTCCAGCTCGGTCAGCCGCAAAGCGTAGCGCTCGAGTTGTTGAATCAGAAAAGGTTTCATGCGGACAAAAGAAGTCAGGGCAAGGCGGTCATGGCCACTAGGGGCAGGGCTCCAATGAGCGATTGGCGATTGGCAGTGGGCTATGTGCTGCCCAAACAAACCCCTTCACGAACAGGCAGGTGTTCGCTAACGCCCTTGCCGCAAAAACAAGCGTTGCACCGCTTGCATGGTCTGTTCGCGGTGCGTCGGGTCGGCACCGCGCAATTCGGCCAGTGCGCCGTGCAGCATTTTTTGCGTCAGGCCTTTGGCCAAAGACTCGAGTACGGCTTCGGGGTCGTCCCCTTTGGCCAGCATTTTTCGGGCGCGGGCCAGTTCGGCATCACGCCAGCTGTCCGCTTGGCTGTGCAATTGCTGAATCAGCGGCACCGTATCCCGTTGGTCCAGCCAATGGCAAAAACTTTGCACACCACTGTCGATGATCACTTCGGCATCCGCTACAGCGGCTTGCCGCTGAGCCTGACCTGCTTGCACCACGCTGGCCAAGTCGTCGACCGTGTACAGGTAAACGTCTTCCAAACCTTTGACTTCAGGCTCGATGTCGCGTGGCACCGCCAGATCCACCATGAACATCGGTCGGTATTTGCGTTTCTTCAAGGCCCGCTCCACGGCACCCAGCCCAATGAGCGGCAGGGTGCTGGCGGTGCAGCTGATGACGGCATCAAATTCGTGCAAGCGCTCGGGCAATTCGGCCAGTCGCAAGACCTCGGCGCCGAATCGACCGGCCAGTTTTTCCCCGCGCTCCAAGCTGCGGTTAGCGATGGCCATGGCTTTGGGTTGCTTGGCGGCAAAGTGCGTCACCACCAGCTCAATCATTTCACCAGCGCCCACAAACAGCACTTTGATGCCTTTGAGGTCTTCAAACAATTGGCCTGCCAAACGCACCGAGGCCGCGGCCATGCTGATCGAGTGGGCGCCAATCTCGGTGGCGGTGCGCACTTCTTTGGCCACTGCAAAACTGCGCTGGAAGAGTTGGTTGAGCGTGCTGCCCAAGGCGCCAGCCTGTTCGGCTGCGCGCACGGCGTCTTTCAGTTGGCCCAAGATTTGGGCTTCCCCCAGCACCATCGAGTCGAGGCCACTGGCGACCCGGAAGGCGTGACGGGCAGCCGCATCGCCTTCTAATAAATAAGTATGCGATTGCAGCTCTTGTGGTGAAACACCGCCGGTTTGTGCCAACCAGCGCAACGTGTCCGCTGTGGCGGCCTGCTCGGCGGCGCAATAAATTTCGGTGCGATTGCAGGTGGACAAAATCGCCGCTTCGGTGGCTTGGTCCGTGTTCAGTGCCAAATTGGAGCGCAAGCCCTGCAAGGCCGGGGCCAGTTGGTCCACGGCAAAGGCAAACCGGCCGCGCAAATCGAGCGGCGCAGTGGTGTGATTCAAGCCCAGGGTCCAAACAGCCATGCGCCAATTATAGAAAGCCACCCCCCAGTCGATGCGCGGCCCTGCGTGTGGGCTGACTTTCGGTGCACAATTGTTGGGCATTTTTGCCGCGATGACCTTGCTCTGCCCCTCCGCTCAAGCCCTATGACCGTTTGGCAATTGACTCTCCATTTGTTCAATTTTGTGTTGCCAGCCCTGTTCATGGCGGTGTTGATGCCATGGGCCGGTCGATGGGTCATCGGTGCTGGGAGCTGGTCGGTCAAAAGACGCATGGGGGTGCACGCCCTCTTGGGGATCGCCGTGCTGGCGGCCGGGCTGGCGCTGCACGGGAATGACGGCAAGATGAGCACGTACATGGCCTTGGTCTTGGTGGCCGCGACAGGCGAATGGCTCATGCAACGCGGCTGGAAACGCCGATAACGCTGCGCTCAAGCCGGTTTTTTTGTGCCCTCGGGCTTCAATCGGGGCGGAACAGGTCCACCCGGTCGGTGATGAGGCCATCTGTGCCCAAGGCCAACAGGTGTTGGGCGGTCGCCTCGTCGTTCACGGTGTAGCTCAGGCAACGCAAGCCAGCCTGATGGGCTTGGGACACCGTGGCGGTGTTCCAGAGCGAAAAGTGAGCCACCACGGCACAGCATGACAGCGAAAGTGCCTTGTCTAGCCAGCCCGTCCAAAGGGTGTCCAGCAGCAAACCCCGTGGGAGTAAGGGCGCCGCCGACTGTGCGGCGGCCAGCGCATCCACTTGAAAAGAGGTCAACAAGGGCGGCACGGGGGCCCCTTGCCAAAGTTGCTGGGCCAATTGGGCCACCGCCGCACCCGTGGCCCGTTCGGTGCCCGGGGTGGGTTTGATCTCAATGTTCAGAAGGTGCCCGCCAACCAGGCAAAAACGGGCAATGCTCTCGAGGTCCGGCAAGGGTTCACCCCGAAAGGGCTCGGAGTGCCAGCCGCCTGCGTCCAGCTGAGACAGCGCAGACCAAGCCAGCTCGCCCGCCACGCCCTGCCCATTAGTGGTGCGCTCTAAAGTGGCGTCGTGTAACAAAAACACCTTGCCATCAGCGCTGAGCTTGGCGTCGCACTCGAACATGCGGTAACCGAATCGGGCACCCCACTGTAAAGCGGCGAGTGTGTTTTCTGGCGCGAGCTTCCCGGCCCCCCGGTGGGCGATCCAACGCGGATAGGGCCAGTCCGCAGGGTTGGGGTGGGCGGAGAAGGGCATGTTTTTGAGTATGCACCATGCCCTTTGGCCCTTTCAATGGGGGTGGCCCCACCGTGGGTGCGTGTTTGTTGCACTGCGGTAACATTCACCCTCAGCCGGTTTGACCCCCTGTCGAGGTCTGGCTGAACGCGTTTTTTTAAACGCATTTGACCGCGCACCTCTCTATGAATGCACCCACCACGCTCCAACATTTGATGCAAGCCGACGCCGATGCGCCGCGCTTGCGCGAGATTCCCTACAACTACACGAGCTTCTCTGACCGTGAAATTGTGGTGCGATTGCTGGGCGAGTCGGCTTGGGGTTTGTTGAACCAATTGCGCCAAGAGCGCGGCACAGGCCGCTCAGCGCGCATGTTGTACGAGGTGTTGGGCGATATTTGGGTGGTCGAACGCAACCCCTACTTGCAAGACGATTTGCTGGACAACCCCGGCCGCCGCAAGTTGTTGGTTGAAGCGTTGCAGCACCGTTTGGGTGAAGTGCAAAAACGCCGCACCCCCGAAGCCGATGCTGCGCGTGATGCTTTGGTGGGGCAACTGTTGGCCTTGGCCACGCAGGCGGTGGCCCAATTCAGTGAGCGGTTTGTCCGCATGGCCAAGTTGCGCAGCCAAGTGCAAAAGACACTGGGGCGTTTGACGGCCAAAGACAACATCAAATTTGACGGCCTTTCGCGGGTGAGCCACGTGACCGACGCCACCGACTGGCGGGTGGAATACCCCTTTGTGGTGCTGACCCCCGACAGCGAAGTGGAAATGGCCGGCTTGGTCAAAGGTTGCATCGACTTGGGCTTGACCATCGTGCCCCGCGGCGGCGGCACGGGCTACACCGGCGGCGCGATTCCCTTGACTTGGAAGAGTGTGGTGATCAACACCGAAAAACTCGAAGCCATGACCGAGGTCGAGATGGTGGACTTGCCGGGCATCGCCCACAAGATTCCCACCATCTACACCGAAGCCGGTGTGGTGACCCAGCGCGTGGCCGATGCGGCCGAGCGCGGTGGTTATGTCTTTGCCGTGGACCCCACTTCGGCAGAGGCCAGCTGCATTGGCGGCAACATCGCCATGAACGCAGGCGGCAAAAAAGCGGTGTTGTGGGGCACGGCCCTCGACAACTTGGCCAGCTGGCGCATGGTGACGCCCGATGCCGAATGGCTGGATGTGGTGCGCATGGACCACAACATGGGCAAGATCCACGATGCCGAAGTGGCCACATTTGAGCTGCGTTATTTCAAAGCCGACGGCAAGACCCCCATTCGCACCGAAACACTGGTGATTCCCGGCAAAACTTTCCGCAAAGAAGGTTTGGGCAAAGACGTGACCGACAAGTTTTTGTCAGGCTTGCCGGGCGTGCAAAAAGAAGGCTGCGATGGCCTGATTACCAGCGCGCGTTGGGTGGTGCACCGCATGCCCACGCACACGCGCACCGTGTGCCTCGAATTTTTTGGCCATGCCCGCCACGCCGTGCCGAGCATTGTCGAGATCAAAGACTTTATGTTCGCCGAGCAAAAGCGCACCGGCACCGTGATGGCCGGCCTGGAGCATCTGGACGACCGTTATTTGCGTGCCGTGGGCTACTCCACCAAGTCCAAACGCGGGGGCTTTCCCAAGATGGTGCTGATTGGCGACATCGCAGGCGATAACGCCGACGATGTGGCCAAGGCGACTTCAGAAATCGTGCGCATTGCCAATTCGCGCAGTGGTGAAGGCTTCATTGCCATCAGTCCTGAAGCGCGCAAGAAATTTTGGCTGGATCGCAAGAAAACCGCGGCCATCTCGCGCCACACCAACGCCTTCAAGGTCAACGAAGACGTGGTCATTCCCTTGCCTCGCATGGCCGAGTACACCGACGGCATTGAGCGCATCAACATCGAGTTGAGTCTGCGCAACAAGCTCAAGCTGTGCCGCGAGTTGGAAGATTTTTTAGAGCGTGGCAATTTGCCCTTGGGCAAGCAAGACGATGAGCACGAGATCGCCTCGGCCGAGTTGCTGGAAGACCGCGTGGCGCAGGCGCTGACGGTGGTTCGCGAGGTTCAAGCGCAATGGCAGGGTTGGTTGAACCAAGTGGACGAGTTGTTTCCGCAGCTGCAAGAACACAGTTTGCGGGCCAGCTGGAAAACCCAAATTCGCCCGGCTTTCCAAAACATTTTCTCGGGTTCGGCCTTTCAGCCCATCTTGAACGAAGTCACCGCCATTCACCAACGCGTGCTGAAGGGCCGGGTCTGGGTGGCGCTGCACATGCACGCGGGTGATGGCAATGTGCACACCAACATTCCGGTCAACTCTGACAACTACGAGATGCTGCAAACCGCGCACGAAGCCGTGGCCCGCATCATGGTGTTGGCCCGCAGCCTCGATGGCGTGATCTCTGGCGAGCACGGCATTGGCATCACCAAACTCGAGTTTTTGACCGATGCCGAGTTGGCCAATTTCACAGCCTACAAAGCCAAGGTCGATCCGCAAGGCCGCTTCAACAAAGGCAAGTTGCTGCGGGGCGTTGCGCTGGCGGGCTTGGGAGACGATGTGCATGCGGCCGATTTGACGCACGCCTACACCCCCAGCTTTGGCTTGATGGGCCACGAATCGCTGATCATGCAGCAGTCTGATATTGGCGAGATTGCGGCCAGCGTGAAAGATTGCCTGCGTTGCGGCAAGTGCAAACCGGTTTGTGCCACCCATGTGCCGCGCGCCAATTTGCTCTACAGTCCGCGCAACAAAATTTTGGCCACTTCCTTGTTGGTCGAAGCCTTTTTGTATGAAGAGCAAACGCGCCGGGGCATCTCGGTCAAGCACTGGCAAGAGTTTGAAGACGTGGCCGACCACTGTACGGTGTGCCACAAATGTTTGACGCCCTGCCCAGTCAATATTGACTTTGGCGATGTCTCCATGAACATGCGCAATTTGTTGCGCAAGATGGGCCAAAAGAGCTTCCGCCCCGGTAACGCCGCGGCCATGTTCATGCTGAACGCCACCAACCCTGAAACCATCAAGCTGGCCCGTGCGGCCATGGTGGGTGTGGGCATGCGCGCGCAGCGTTTTGTGGCGGGGTTGCTGAAAGGCGTGGCGCGCAAACAAACCAGCGCACCGCCGGCATCGGTGGGCACGGCGCCCATCAAAGAACAGGTGATTCACTTCATCAACAAGAAAATGCCGGGCAATTTGCCCAAGAAAACAGCTCGTGCATTGTTGGACATCGAAGACAACGATTACGTGCCGATCATCCGCAACCCCAAAGCGACCACCTCGGAGTCTGAGGCCGTCTTCTACTTCCCCGGTTGTGGCTCTGAGCGTCTGTTCAGTCAAGTGGGCTTGGCCACTCAGGCCATGTTGTGGCACGTGGGGGTGCAAACCGTGTTGCCACCCGGTTATTTGTGCTGCGGTTATCCGCAAAAAGGGTCGGGCCAGTTTGACAAGGCCGAGAAAATCATCACTGACAACCGCGTCTTGTTTCACCGCGTGGCCAACACGCTGAACTACTTGGACATCAAGACCGTGGTGGTCAGTTGCGGCACTTGCTATGACCAGTTGCAAGGCTATCAATTTGACAAAATTTTCCCGGGTTGCCGCATCATCGATATCCACGAGTTTTTGCTGGAAAAAGGCATGAAGCTCGATGCCGCAGGCGCCTATCTGTACCACGACCCCTGCCACAGCCCCATGAAGCTGCAAGACCCCATGAAAACCGTCAAGGGTTTGCTGGGTGATCAAGTGCTCAAGTCAGACCGTTGCTGCGGTGAGTCGGGCACCTTGGGGGTCACACGCCCCGACATTGCGACCCAGGTTCGGTTCCGCAAAGAAGAAGAGCTGCTCAAGGGCGAGGCCGCTTTGCGCGCCACTGGTGCCTTGGCCCCGCAAGCCAACGTCAAAATTTTGACGAGCTGCCCCAGCTGTTTGCAAGGCTTGTCGCGTTATGGCGATGACATGAAAAATGGCTTGTTGGAGGCCGATTACATCGTCATCGAAATGGCCAAACACATCTTGGGCGAGAACTGGATGCCCGAATACGTGAGCGCCGCCAATGCCGGCGGCATTGAACGCGTGCTGGTCTAAACCACGAAAGCAGACCCATGGCTGGATTGAAAAAAGAATCGCCGACCCCTGAATCTTTGACCGTGCATGGTCAAAGCAAGGTCTTGGAAATCGGATTTTCTGACGGTGCCCATTTCCGTATTCCCTTTGAGCTGATGCGTGTGTACTCGCCTTCGGCCGAGGTGCAGGGACATGGGCCTGGCCAAGAAGTGCTGCAAACCGGCAAACGCGAGGTGACGATCGCCGAGATTGAGCCGGTCGGCAATTACGCGGTCAAACCCACTTTTTCAGACGGTCACGAGTCTGGCCTGTTCACCTGGGAGTACCTTTACTTCTTGGGCGACCAGCAACAGGCCCTGTGGCAGCAATACGAAGACCGTTTACAAGCCGCCGGCATGAGCCGCGACGCCCCCATGGCCGAAAAAGCAGGCAGCGCCTGCGGACATCACCACTGATTGCGTACTATGAGCAGCACCCATTTCGGTTTTAAGACCGTTGACGAGAAAGAAAAAGCCCAACACGTGCGGGGCGTGTTTGACTCGGTGGCCTCCAAATACGACGTCATGAACGATTTGATGTCGATGGGCTTGCATCGGGTTTGGAAGGCTTACACCGTGCAGGTGGCCAACCTGAAACAGGGTGATCAGGTGCTGGACATCGCGGGGGGGACGGGCGACTTGTCAATGGCGTTCGCCAAAAAAGTAGGCCCGCAAGGGCGCGTGGTGCATACCGATATCAATGAGGCCATGCTCTCGACGGGGCGTGACCGCTTGGTCGACCAGGGTTTGGTCTTGCCCACCTTGGTGTGCGATGCCGAAAAGCTGCCTTTTCCCTCCAACCATTTCAACTTGGTCAGCGTGGCTTTCGGGCTGCGCAACATGACGCACAAAGATGTGGCGCTGAAAGAAATGTGCCGCGTGCTCAAGCCGGGCGGGAAGTTGCTGGTGTTGGAGTTTTCAAAGGTCGCCAAGCCGCTGGAAAAAGCCTACGACTGGTACAGCTTCAAAATCTTGCCCAATCTGGGCAAATGGGTCGCAGGGGATGCGGACAGCTACCGGTATTTGGCCGAGTCGATTCGCATGCACCCCGACCAAGAAGAGCTGAAAACCCTTATGAAAAACAGCGGATTTGGCCATGTCGATTTTCACAATTTATCCGCTGGAGTGGTAGCCTTACATATGGGCATCAAATGTTGAGGCCCACCGGATTTAATTTTGTCTGAAGTTGGAGAGACCATGAACAAGTTGATGACACTGATGCTGGCAGGCGTTTTGGCCTTGGGCAGCCTCAACGCCGAAGCCGCTCGACGCATGGGCGGTGGCAAATCCATTGGACAACAATCTAATCAGGTCACCAAACGCGATGCGGTGCCTCCAGCCCCTGCGGCGCCTGCACAAAATGCCGCCCCCACCAATGCGGCCAAGCCGGCAACTCCTGCTCCTGCTGCTGCAGCGCCCAAGAAGCCTTGGGGTGCCATGTTGGGCGGTTTGGCTGCAGGCTTGGGCTTGGCTTGGTTGGCGCACTCTTTGGGCATGGGCGAGGCCTTTGGCAATGTGCTCATGTTCCTCCTGATCGCGGTCGCTGTGATGGCCTTGATTGGTTTCTTCTTGCGTTCACGCCGCAATGCGGCCGCGGGGAACCAAGGCGGTTTTGCCTACCAAGGCGCTGGGGCATCGGCGGACCAACCCGCTTCGCTGAAGCAGTACAACCCTGAAAACGTCGGCAACGACGCCTCCGCACGGCCTTGGGAGTCTCAAAACACTCGTTTTGACAGCTCGGCCGCGCAAGCCAGCACCGGCTCGATGATCGGTGCCGCCTTGCAGGGCAGCCAAACTTGGGGCATCCCTGCCGACTTTGATGTGGCGGGTTTCGTGGCAGCCGCTAAACGCAACTTTGTCACGCTGCAAGATGCCTGGGACCGCTCTGACATGAACCTCTTGAGCTCCATGATGACCGACACCATGGTGGCGGAAATCCGCAGCCAACTGGCCGAGCGCGAAAGCCAATTCCCAGGTCAGCCCGACAAGACCGAGGTGGTCATGCTCGAAGCCCAATTGCTGGGTATCGAAGAGCAGGCCGATGTGTACTTGGCCAGTGTCGAGTTCAACGGCATGATCCGCGAAGACGCCTCTGCAGGCCCCAGCTCTTTCCGCGAAGTTTGGAACATGAGCAAATCCAAGCAAGGTGGCGGCTGGTTGGTGGCGGGCGTGCAAGCCCTCCAATAAGGCAGTACCCCAAAGTGGGGCATCACTTTCG
>JACCDJ011504241.1_pt1 | contig 12034 bp, 8 predicted proteins | sample 7444481 | NCBI WGS metagenome assembly JACCDJ01 (sample SAMN15323435, study PRJNA562643) | freshwater metagenome | isolation source: river surface water | place: USA:Blue River Watershed | collected 2017-08-15 | reverse complement strand
GCAACCTGTTGCAGAGAGTATTTATCAGGGTGTTGTGGCCAATTTAAAGGCCTTGCACGCACGTAAACCTGCTGCTCGTATCGTATTGCAATCGCTTTTGCCAACCAACGACGTTGACAAAAATAAACACCTGGTATTGGTGGTCAATCAACGCCTTGAATTGCTAGCTAGGACGGGTGAATTTTCCAAATTCACCACATATTTAAACTTATACCCGTCCTTTACCGATTCAAGCGGACATCAAATTGCCAAGTTCTACACGGATGGTTTGCACCCCAACGACGAGGGGTACAAGATTTGGCGCGATCGATTGATTGATCACCTTTCACGGGTAAGAACAGGTTCTGTCGTTGGAAGCTGAATTGAATTGCCAGAACCCTAACGCACAAAAATTCTAGCGTACACCCGCTTCGCCCATAAGCCAAGATCATCGAGGTAGGTGAAGACTACCGGAATGACCAGTAAGCTCAAAAATGTACTTGTGATCAAGCCGCCAATGACCGCAATGGCCATAGGCGCACGGAAGCTGGTGTCTGCAGTTCCCCAGCCCACGGCGATGGGCAACATACCAGCACCCATGGCGATGGTCGTCATCACAATGGGACGAGCTCTTTTGTGACAGGCATCCAAAATTGCATCCAATCGGCTCATGCCTGGAATCGCAGGTCGATCGCCTTCAGCAGGTTTGCCACGCCTCGCTTCAATGGCATATTCCACAAGCAAAATTGAGTTTTTGGTGGCGATACCCATCAACATGATCAGGCCGATGAGGGAGGGCATCGAAAAACTTTTCTGTGCAATGAGCAAGCCTACAAATGCGCCACCTAGCGAAAGTGGCAGTGCTGCCAAGATGGTGACGGGATGCAAAAACCCTTTGAAAAGAAGCACCAGAACGATATAGATACACAGCACGCCAATTGTCATTGCCAGGCCAAAGCTGGCAAAAAGTTCATTCATTACTTCAGCATCGCCCACCTCAACCACCGCGACACCCGGTGGCAAACTCTGCAAAGAGGGTAGTTTTTGAACTGCTTGAGTGACTTCTCCAAGGGGCATGCCTGAGAGTTCAATTTCAAAATTGACATTGCGCTGTCGGTCGTAACGGTCGATGACGGCCGGTCCGCTGGCCATTTCGATGGTGGCAATCTGGCCAAGCATGATGGGACCTCGAGTGCTTGGCACATTCAAACCTTGGAGTACGCTGAGATCTTTTCTCGCATCGTCTTCCAGCTTGACCACAATCGGCACTTGCCGTTGTGACAGGTTGAGCTTGGGCAAAGACGCATCGTAATCGCCTAGCGTTGCCACTCTGAGAGTGTCACTGATTACCGCACTGGTCACGCCTAAATCGGCAGCCTTTGCAAAGTCGGGGCGGACCGATATTTCAGGTCTCACGAGACTGGCAGTAGATGCAATCGAGCCCAAGCCATTGATAGTTCTTAGATCATTTTCTACGGCAGTGGCCGCTGTTTGCAAGGCCTGAGGGTCTTCACCCGTCAAAACCAGAATGTATTTTTCGCCAGAACCACCCAAGCCTACCTTGGTGCGTACGCCTGGCAACTGTTGCAATGCGTGACGGATGTCGTTTTCAATTGCCTGTTTGACCGGTCGTTTGCCACGCTCAGTGAGCTGAATCGTCAAGGTGGCTTTGCGTAACTCTGCCGCGCCACTGCTAGAAAACGGGTCAGAGCCTGCACTGCCACCGCCAATGGTGGTGTAGACACTTTCGACCTCTTTCACGGCAGTAAGAAGTTTGCGCGCATGCTCAGCACTGGCCTGAGTTTGTTCAAGTGTGGCGCCAGGCGGCAATTCCAAATACACCTGCGTTTGTGAATTGTCGTCAGGTGGTATGAAACCTTGTGGCAGCAGCGGAACCAACATGATCGAGCCGATGAAAAACAAAGTGGCCATGACCATGGTTAAGACGCGGTGTTTCATACACCAAGCCACCCAAACCATGTACTTAACCATCCATCCGGGTTCTTTTTCTTTCGTGACAATTGGTTTGAGCAGGTAAGCCGCCATCATGGGTGTAAGTACCCTGGCCACCACCAAAGAGGCGAAAACAGCAAGAGAAGCTGTCCACCCAAATTGTTTGAAAAATTTACCGGGAATGCCAGACATGAAGGCTGTTGGCAAAAATACGGCAATCAATGTGAACGTTGTGGCGATCACGGCCAAGCCTATTTCGTCTGCCGCCTCCATGGCCGCTTGGTAAGGTGTTTTTCCCATGCGCAGGTGACGCACAATGTTTTCCACTTCCACAATGGCATCGTCGACCAACACACCAATGACCAAAGACAAAGCCAGAAGGGTCACGACATTGATCGAGAAACCTAAGTAGGCCATGCCAATGAATGCAGGAATCACCGACAAAGGCAAAGCGACAGCGGAGACAAAAGTGGCTCGTAAATCACGTAGAAACACCCACACCACCAAGACCGCCAAAATTGCACCTTCGTACAAAAGAATGAGTGAACTGGAATAGTCCTGTTCGGCGGGCGTTACAAAATCAAATGATTCCGTAATTTCGATGTCTGGATTTTGAATTCGAAAATCATCTAAGGCTTGGCGTACCAAACGGCCCACGGCAACTTCGCTTTCGCCTTTGCTTCGCACCACCTCAAAACCTACCACTGGGACACCGTTCAGGCTAGCGGCAGAACGCGGTTTTGCCAAGGTGTCGCTCACGGTGGCAATTTGGTCTAAACGGACAGTTGTGCCACGAGATGTTGCAATTTCGATTTGGCCCACTTCCTTTGCAGTTTTAACGGTGGCCAGAGTTCTAACTGATTGCTCACCTGAGCCCAATTCCATGCGGCCGCCAGAACCTTCTTGCTGAGTTTGTTTGAGTTGTCTTGATACTTCGGCTGCGGTCATTCCCAAGGACTGCATACGAGTTACATCTAAGTCAATGTGAACTTCACGCGTGACACCGCCCACACGATTGACTGCGCCGACACCTCTTAAGGACAACAGTTTTCGAGTGATTTCTTTGTCTACCAGCCAAGACAATGCTTCGTCATCCATCCGACTTGAACGAACGGTGTATGCCAAGACGGGTGTACCTGCCAGATTTAATTTTTGAACAATTGGATCTCGTAATTCACTTGGCAGGTCGGCCCTGACACTTTGGACTGCTGATCGAACATCGTCCACGGCTTCTTGCACAGGTTTTTCTAATCGAAACTCGGCGGTGATCATCACCGATCCATCTTGCACCTTGGTTGTGATGTGTTTTAAGCCTTGCAAAGGTGCCAGAGCGTTTTCGAGCTTGCGAGCAACGTCTGTTTCCAACTGAGTGGGTGCTGCACCAGGCAGGCTGGCGTTTACAGTGATGGTGGGAAGATCTAGGTCTGGGAAGCTTTGAATCTTCATGGATCCAAAGGCAATCATGCCTGCAACCGTCAGCAAGACAAACAGCATGACGGCAGGAATGGGGTTTCGAATTGACCACGAAGAGACGTTGAGCATGACTGACGCCTTTTATGGGTTTGTGGCTGTGGAATTAACGATGCGAACGGTATCGCCAGAGTTAAGGAATGCGCCACCGCTCACAACCACCCGTGCATCTGGTTTGAGACCCACGAGTATTTCCTGTTGGTCACCGCTTAAACGACCTGTTTGAACTTTGATTTGGGTGACTTTGTTGTCACTGCCAACTGTGTAAACATAACTGAAACCATCTCGCACAACAACAGCGGTTTGAGGCACGGCCATGGCCTTGTTTTGTCCTAGCAATACATCGCCCTTGGCATACATACCCGCTCTGGCAGAACCCACTTGCTCGGGTAAATCGACATAGACCAAAGCATTTCGAGTTTGTGCGTCCATGGCGGGCGAGATTGTTCGAACCTTGCCTTGCAATACTTGTCCACTGGCGGCAGTTACTTTGACGGGTGCACCGATTTTGATGCGGCCAATGTCCGTTGCCGAGATTTCTGCTCGCCATTCAAGGCGGCCTTGCCTGATCAATCTGAATAATTCAGTACCTGCATTGACAACACTGCCCACGCTTGCCTGTCTAGCCGAGATGACGCCGTCATCGGGTGCCTTCACCTGAGTTTGTGAAAGACGAATGGATTGCAATTGGACCAAAGCGCGAGCGGATTGAACACGTGCTTGTGCAACGGCATCTGCAGCCAGTGTTTGACTTAACTGCGCATCGCTGAAAAATCCCTGTTTTTGTAAAGATTTAGCGCGATCGGTTTGGGATCGGGCTTCTGATGCACTGGCAATGGCCTCGGCCAAAGTGCCCTCGGCTTGTGCCAATTCGGCTTCTAAAGTGTCCGACTTCAAGACTGCGATGACTTCACCACGACGGACACGTTGGCCTACATTGACACGTATTTCACTGATGATGAGGCCATTGACTTCTGACCCGACAACGGCTTCTTGCCAGGCTGCAATTGAACCGTTGGCCGTGACTTGTTGGTTGATGTCAATTTGCTTTGGCGCAATGACATTCACAGTCAGGGTGGGTTTTGTCCCTGATGCTGTTGGTTTTGAATTGTTATCTGCTGCACTGGCAAAGATTGATGCAGCCATCAGTGCAATACCAAGGATGATTTTCATACTGAATGAATGATTTAATTTACAAATTCAATTGTAAAAGGATCTTTGTTATACAAAGTAAATCAACAAATTTTTCAACCTTAATTAAAAGACGTTCATGCATAAAAACTGTCAACTTCGGAAGTCAGAAAAATTCGCAAATGTGTAAATTTCATATTTACTTAACACTTGTATGGTTATAGGAGACTTTTTTACTTGTGTTGGGCTCATTTGTTTGATCCGTAGTACAAAAGACACTCGTATTCACAATCACATTCGATGAGATTTTTTTCTTCGAATTAACCATGGGTAGCGCGCCTGCTTAGAACTGTATGCACAAAATTGTCATTGTTGGAGGCGGTGCTGGCGGACTTGAGCTTGCAACACGTCTTGGTAAAGCTTATCGCAGAAACGAAAATGTCAGCGTGACATTGGTCGATAAAAACCGAACGCATATTTGGAAGCCAAAGCTGCACGAAATTGCTTCAGGCAGTATGGACTTTGGTGACCACGAAGTTGATTACATGGCTCACGCGCATTGGAATCATTTTGTATTTCGAATTGGTGAACTCAGGGGCTTGGACCGTGCCAGCAAGACCATTGATTTGGCCCCCTATTTAGATGTGGACCAAACGCCAGTAACGCCGGTCCAAAAAGTCAGCTATGACACCTTGGTCATTTGTATCGGTAGTCTGAGCAATGATTTCGGAACGACGGGTGTCAAGGATTTTGCACTTAAGCTTGAAAATCAAACGGATGCCAAGCTATTCCATTCAAAAATGGTCAATGCTTGCATTCGTGCGCACCATCAGTCAGACCAGATTGATCAAAGCCAACTGCATGTTGCCATCATTGGCGCGGGAGCTACGGGTGTCGAGCTTGCAGCTGAACTGCACAGAACGACTCGCGAAGTTGTTGCTTTTGGTTTGGATGGCATCGATGCTGACAAAGATTTGAAAATTAGTTTAATTGAAGCTGCTGACAGAATATTGCCTGCACTGAACCCAAGACTTTCTAACGCCACAGAAAATTTGCTCACTCGACTTGGTGTTCATGTCCACACCAAATCCAAAGTGATGGAAGTGACGCCAAAAGGCATTCGATTGGCCGACGGTCAATTGATCGCGTCAGAATTAGTGGTGTGGGCGGCAGGTGTGAAGGCACCAGAGTATCTGAAAAACTTTGGTGGTCTTGAGACCAATCGGTTGAATCAATTGGTCGTGAACAGTTCGTTACAAACAACTTTAGATCCCGATATTTTCGCTTTGGGTGATTGCGCAGCTTGTCCTTGTACAGATGAGGAGGGCGGACGTGGCGGTATTGTTCCTCCTAGGGCTCAGGCGGCGCATCAGCAGGCCTCCCACATGTTTCATCAAATTAAAAGACGCTTTGCCCACAAACCTTTAAAGCCTTATCACTATCGTGATTTTGGCTCTTTGGTTTCTCTTGGAAAATTCAGTACTGTGGGCAACATGATGGGTGGACTCATTGGTAAAAATCTCATGATTGAAGGTTATTTTGCCAAGTTGATGTATCTGTCTTTGTACAAGTTACACGAATTGTCGATTCATGGTTTTTTAAAGACGGCCCTTTACACGCTTGCTAGGATGCTTTCAAAGCAAGCCAATCCAACGGTCAAGTTGCATTAATCATTTAAAAATGGAACATTACAAGCCACAGTGTTTATCAGATCGAATCGCATTGTTTTTTACAAAATCGATGCGATTTTTTGCCGATACTTTTTTTCAAAAACGTTATGGTCACCGTGCTGTTGTGCTTGAAACCGTGGCGGGTGTGCCTGGCATGGTCGCAGGGATGTGGACTCACTTAACCAGCCTGCGGAAAATGCAAACTGGTTATGGCCCCAAAATTAGGACATTGTTAAGCGAAGCTGAAAACGAGCGAATGCATTTAATGACTTTCATCGAGATCGCAAAGCCAAATGCATTAGAGCGTTTGTTGGTTCTGGTTGCGCAAGCCGTGTTCTGGAATTTATTCTTCATCATTTATGTATTTTTTCCAAGAACCGCGCACCGCATAGTTGGTTATTTTGAAGAAGAGGCGGTTTATTCCTACACCGAGTATTTAAGGGAAATTGATGCTGGCACAATTCCCAACACCAAGGCACCGCAAATTGCCATTGATTACTGGAAATTGTCGAGTGACGCAACGTTGCGTGACGTCGTAATCGCAGTAAGAGAAGATGAAGCAAAACACAGAGATGTCAACCATCACTTCGCAAGCGAATACGACATGAATTGATCTTCATTTGCGGCATGTTTTCACTCGCTATTCTCTAACCTAAACCTTCTTTCATTTATCTATCAATCACGTCGCAATTCTGAGACAGGGGATAACACCCGGTTTGATGAATTGATATGAGTTTGAAAGATTCATTGCCCTAGATTACCTAGGAGCTTCGGTGAAGCTCTCTGTAACTCATCAATATGAATTGAGGCTAGGTATGAAACTCACAAAAATCTCAATAGCTGCTGCAATCTTTGCTAGCACGCTTATCAGTGCGCACGCACAAGTTGCTTCTGAATTTGAGGGGCTGACTTATAAGAGTGGTTTAAATTCGGTTAAGTTGTATGGCTTGCTAGAAGCTGATCTAGTCCACAAGACAAACGCCAATGCCGCAGGCCAAGCGTTGACGACCTTCAGCACACCCTGGTTTAGTGGCAATCGTTGGGGTATCAGCGGTTCACGTGGCCTGGGCGACAATGATTTAAAAGCAATTTTCAAACTCGAAAGTGAGTACAACCTCGCGACTGGTGCTGAAGACACTGCAGGTGTGCTGTTTAATCGCGGCGCTTGGCTCGGCGTGGAAAGCAAAGAACTCGGTAAGTTGACGTTTGGTCGCCAAAACACAGTGGCACGAGACTTTGCAGGTATTTACGGTGACGCCTACGGCAGAATGAAAGTTGGTTTGGATGAGGGCGGTTTCCAAAACACCAACAACTTTAAAAACCTAGTCTTCTATGCTGGCGGCGCAACAGGTACACGCTATGACCGTGGTGTTGTCTGGAAAAAACAAATAGACAACTTCGTTGTTGGCCTAGGCGCTCAACTGGTTGAAAGTGCAGGTACTGCAAACAACACCAAGACCCAAAGTGTCGCGATCGCCTACAACGGCAATGGTTTTACCTTGGCAGGCTTCTCAACCACGGCAAGCGTTAAAAACTTAAATCATAAATCTTCCTCATTGGGTGGAAGTGTCAAATTGAATGATTTGGTACGTTTGAACGCAGGTGTCTTTAACTATTCGAGCGATCAAAAGGCAGGCTTAGCTAATCGCAAGGACAATGCTTCAACAGTGTCTGTATTGTTGACCCCCAAAGGTAAAACTGACTACGCGTTGGGTTATGTCACCATGAACGCTAAAAATGCTGCACAAGATTCGAGCGGCTATGTTTACAACGCGTATGCAGACAATTCAGGCTCAAGCGCTAATGTGTTGGCGAATGGAAAGCGCAATACTGTTTACGCTTCCGCCATGTACCACTGGGACAAAGCCACGGATTTCTATGTTGTCATGGACAAGCTGACATTGCGCGATGGTTGGGGTGACAAGGGTGCAAACGGCAAAACATCGCAAACAGCATATGGTGTTGGTATGCGCTTTCGTTTCTAAGCTGTCTGTTTTTCAAGGTGCCTCAATTTGAGTTGAGGCGATTTGGCGTGAAGCATTCGTGCTTCACGCTTTTTTTACCGTATAGCTACACCCTTCGGCAAAAGTTGTAAGAAAATTAAAAAAATAGATACTAAATAGTTAATATTTGATTTACGATTGATGTCAAGCGTCTAAGTCAATTGAAAATTAAATAGGACCATGTTCTATGCGGCTGTTACTGGCAGAGGATGAGCATTCATTAGGAGAATGGCTGAGCAAGGCTTTGTCGCAAATTGGCTGCAAGGTGGAGTGGGTTGACGATGGCCGACTCGTCGAACCCGCACTTTCTCATAACGAATTCGATGCAGTCATACTGGATTTAGGCTTACCTGGAAAATCTGGCGCAGAAGTATTGAAACGCCTTCGTTTGCAAGGCAAGCGATTACCTGTATTGATACTGACAGCACGTAGCTCGCTGGCCGATAAAGTTGAAAGTCTCAACGCTGGTGCTGACGATTTTCTTGTTAAACCATTTGCACTGGCAGAGCTTGAAGCTCGATTAATGGCATTGGTTAGAAGGGCGCGTGGCAACGAATTTTTACAGTTTGCAATCGGTTCGCTTCAATTTGACTTTCGAAGCAAGCAATTCAAGATAAATGATGAAGTGCTCTCTCTTTCCCCTCGCGAGTACACGCTGCTAAAGATATTGATACAGCACATCGGAGAGCCAATCTCACGCGGTCAAATTTTGGACAGAATTTTTAGTGACGAAGAAGATGTTCAATCTAGTGCTGTCGATGTTTTGGTTCATCGACTTCGAAAAAGACTTGAGATTAGTGGTATCCAAGTGAAGACATACAGAGGCCTCGGCTATGTTTTGGAGGCAAATGAAGAAACTTAGCCTGAGCGCACGGTTGCTTATCGTTTTATTACCGGTACTCACTACATTTTCTGTAGCAAGTCTCTTTTACACCAGAGAAGATCTTATTCGCTCCACAAACAGTGCATATGACCGATCGTTGCTTGGCGTTATCAAGTCGATTAATTTAAATGTTTCCAATACAGCGGGCGGCCTTTCAGTCGAGCTCCCCTACAAGCAATTTGAGTTTTTTGAGCTGACCGCCTCCGGTCATGTTTATTTTAAAGTTTCGACCCCAGATGGACTCGTGCAAGTTGGTAACCACGATCTTCCAAATCCTACTGAGGATTTGCTTCCGGGTAAACCCATTTTTTACGATGCCTTATTTTTTGACCAAGCTGTTCGTGTGGGTGCCTATCTTCATTCTGAGCCACTTGAAAAAAGACGTCCAGGTGAAGTCGCTGAATGGATTGTGCAAGTTGCTGAAGGTGTTCAATCACGCGAGTCTTTCACCACGAATCTGATTCAGCGCGCCTTGGTTCGCGATAGCCTCATGTTGGTTCTCATTTGGCTGGGTGTTGGTTTTGGGCTCGCTTTTGGCCTGAGGCCACTGATTACTTTGGTTCGGCAGGTTGGCTCAAGGCAGTCCGCTGATTTAACACCTCTCGCGAAAGAATCCATACCATCGGAGCTGCAACCTCTCATCGTCGCAATCAATCATCAACTTCTTCGCACAGAGAATCTAATGACTGAAAGAAGAAGTTTTATCTATGATGCTTCACATCAGTTAAGAACGCCGCTGACTGTTTTGCAGATGCAAATGGATTTTGCACTGAGAGAAACTGATCCTTCAGCCAGGCAAGAAGCCTTGATATCACTTTCTAATCAGCTGAGTCATACCATCAGAGGTACCAATCAATTGCTATCGCTTGCTGAATCTGATGCAGCGAAGGTTGAACGAGCCCCTTTCAATCTGGCTGAGCTTATTCGTGAAGTTGTGATGGCACTTTTACCCCTTGCGGATGAGAAAAATGTTGACCTGGGTCTAGAAATTTCAAACCACGAAACCATGGCGATGGGTGATTCGTATTTGCTGTCACAAGCCTTGTCCAACGTCATTCACAATACAATACAACATGGCAACGAACGAGGCGTTGTCACAGTGAGTGCGGAGGTCAGCCACATTGAATTTCTCATCAAAGTTGTCGACGACGGACCTGGCATTGATTTGCATGTGATGGCGCGACTGGGTCAACGATTTGCAAAAGGCAAAGGCAGTAGAGGTTCGGGATTGGGATTTGCAATTGCTCAATCCGTCATGACGGCGCATGACGGCAAGTTAACTGTCAATCTGTTAAATCATAAAAGTGGAACGGAGGTCTGTTTGACATGGCCAATTCATTAAAAATCTGTTTTACTTTTATCTGGTGTTTGGGAATGACTGTCCTGGCTGGCGTTTTAGATGGGACTGTATGTGTGGCGCCAGCAAAACCAGAGGGTGGCTTTGATGTAACTTGCAAATTATTGAATGATGCTTTGTTAAAGAGTAAAGAGATCAAAAAGCCATTGCAAATCATCTATCAGCCTGGCGGCGTCGGTGCTTTGGCCTTTAAATCGACAATCCTTCAACATCCAGGCGATAAAGCGAGGCTTGTCGCGTTTTCTTCAGGCACGCTACTTAATCTTGCTCAAAATCGTTTTGGTGGATACGGCCTTGACGACGTTCGGTGGTTGGCTGTTTTGGGTATTGATTACGGTGTAGTCGTCGTCAATCAGAATGCCCCATACAAAGATTTAAAAAGTCTCATTCATGGAATTCAATTAAATCCCGAACTGATTGCCTTTGGCTCAAGTGGAACGATTGGTAGCCAAGATTGGATTAAAGCTGCTTTGATTTCCCGTGAAGCTGGCGTCAGTCATAAAAAAATGAAAGTTGTCGTATTTGAAGGTGGCGGTGATGCACTCAATGCGTTGCAAGGTGGACATATTCAAGTTCTAACTGGTGACACTGGCGAGGTGACAAAACTGCTTGCTGCTGGAAAAGTAAGAGTTTTAGCCGTGCTGTCGGACCAACGCTTACCTGGCGTTTGGGCTTCTATACCGACAGCGAAAGAGCAAGGCTACAACATAACATGGTCTTCATTGCGGGGCATCTATACCGGGCCAAATGTCTCGGCCAAAGACGCGCAAGAGATTGAAGATGCCATCAAAAAATCTGTGACGAAGCAAAATTACGATGCCAGTCTAAGTTCGTATGGATTTGAGTACCGCATGGTGACGGGTGATGAGTTGCAACGATTGGTTAAGAAAAACGTGGAGGATTACAGGCAACTCTTGCTTCGCTATCAATAAGTGTGTGTTTGATTTTTTATCAAACTTTATTCATATGCATCGAAGAAATTTCAAGACATACTTTGATCATCAATCGATGGCAAAGAAAAAGCCCTTGCATTTCTGCAAGGGCTTTTTTTTATTTGGCTCCTCGACCTGGGCTCGAACCAGGGACCTACGGATTAACAGAAAGCCAGGCTGTTGAAAAACCCTTACAAATCAAACGCTTACGTAAATTTAGAACTTACGTGTAATAAACCGTGTAATAAACTCAAAAGTTGCGTTTTACAACTTTTCCGACAAAAGAGCCAAATTTACGATTTTCACAAGCCATTCTAACTTGCGAAAACAACCTTGTGCGCCGCATCTGGCTTAGGTTTCAGGAAATTCGTTAAAAGTTGAGTTGCATATGTCTGTTGTCGCGGCTGCCTGCGAAGTCCGGCGTGTGCCAGCCGGCGAAATTGAAGGGGTCGTGGTCGAGCGACTGCGCGGCGTTTTGAGAGCGCCGGAAATCCTGGCCGAGGCGGTCCGGGAAGTCACCTCGTCTCGACCAGACATCAGTGAGGCCGATGCCATCCAGACACTCCAGTCCATTGACCAGGTTTGGGATAACTTGTTTCCGGCTGAGCAGGCATGCATCGCTAAAGCGCTGATCGAGCGGATCACGGTTCGCACGG
>JACCDJ011836932.1_pt1 | contig 12035 bp, 13 predicted proteins | sample 7444481 | NCBI WGS metagenome assembly JACCDJ01 (sample SAMN15323435, study PRJNA562643) | freshwater metagenome | isolation source: river surface water | place: USA:Blue River Watershed | collected 2017-08-15 | reverse complement strand
GCCCTTGGCAGGCACACCTTCCAAAGTGAAGACCTGCGGGCCGCGTCCACTCAAACCGTTGAACGCACCCGCGCTGTCAGCCATGCGTTCGGAACCTTGGGTGAGGGCGCGGTCCAAGCGAGCGCCGCTGTAGCCATCGAGCACGGCGGACAACATGGTGAGGGCCAGCGCGTCTTGGTTGCTGGGTGTGTCGTCAAACGCGGTGAAGCCCGGCACTTTCCAAGACAAGGCCACATAGGCCTGTTCGGCAGGCGCTTTGAATTGCAATCGCTTGGTACCGGTTTGCGGTGGTTCGAGCTGCGGTTTGCGTTCGGGCACGCGACCGGCTTTGATGACGCCGTAATACTGGTCGGCCCATTTCTTCACCTGCTTGACATCGACATCGCCGACCACCACCACCGCGGCGTTGGCGGGCACATACCAGCGTTTGTAAAAGTCGCGCGCGTCTTGCGGTTTCATGGCGTCCAAGTCGCTCATCCAGCCCACCACGGGACGGCGGTAAGGCGACGCGATGAACTGGGTGGCGTTGAGTTGCTCGTAAAGCATCATGCGCGGCACGTCTTCGGTGCGCATGCGGCGCTCTTCTTTCACCACCTCGAGTTCACGGATGAACTCGTCGTCCGGCCATTGGTTGTTGGCGAAGCGGTCGGCCTCGAGTTGCATCACATCGGGCAGTTTCGATGCAGGGATTTGTTGGTAGTAGCCGGTGTAGTCCTTGTTGGTGAACGCGTTTTCGCGGCCGCCCAATGCCGCCACGCGACGGGAAAATTCACCGGGCTTGACCTTGGCCGAGCCTTTGAACAACATGTGCTCGAGCACGTGCGCCACGCCGGTGACGCCGTCGACTTCGTCCATCGAACCCACGCGCAACCAAAGCATGTGCACCGCGGTGGGTGCGCGGGCATCGGCCTTGACGATCAAGGTCATGCCATTGTTCAAGGTGAATTGCTGCACCTCTTGCGCGGCCACGCTGGGTGCCAGCAGCACACTGGCACACCACCACAGGGCAGCACCGAGGCACCGCTGAAGAACAGAAAAAGGGGGTTTCATAGAATGGCTCAATCACAGACCTGCGGATTTGCAGGCTGACTGCATTCTAGAAACTCCCGCCCATGTTCAGCATCTTCAAGCGAAAAACCCCTTCAGCGCCCAGCGCACCCAGCAGTTCTGCCGCCCAAGTGGCGAGCCAAAGTTGGCTGGGTCGTTTGCGCAGCGGTTTGCAGCGCACAGGCAGCAGCATCGCCGGGGTGTTTGGCGGCAAGGTCATAGACGACGCGCTGTATGAAGAACTCGAGTCGGCCTTGCTCATGGCCGACGCGGGCATGGCCGCCACCCAGCATGTGCTCAAAGCCCTGAAGCAAAAGGTGAAAGAACACGGCAGCCAAGACCCGAGCCAAGTCAAAGCTTTGTTGGTCCAAGTGCTGGCCGATGTGTTGCGTCCCTTGGAAGGACAGATCGACCTGGCGCAACACAAGCCGACCGTCTTTATGGTGGCCGGGGTCAACGGTGCGGGCAAGACCACCTCCATCGGCAAGCTCACCCGCCACCTGAGCGACGCGGGTGCCAGCGTGTTGCTGGCAGCAGCCGACACGTTTCGCGCCGCTGCCAAAGAACAGTTGTTGGTGTGGGCCGATCGCAACCAGGTGGACATCGTCAGCCAAGACCAAGGCGACCCGGCGGCTGTGAGCTTTGACGCGGTCACCGCTGGCCGTGCCCGTGGCAAAGACGTGGTCTTGGTCGACACCGCAGGCCGATTGCCCACGCAATCACACCTGATGGAAGAGCTGAAAAAAATCAAACGCGTGGTGCAAAAAGCGGACGAGACCGCACCCCACGAAGTGCTGTTGGTGATCGATGGCAACACCGGGCAAAACGCCTTGGCCCAAGTGAAGGCCTTTGACGACATCCTCGGCTTGACGGGTTTGATCGTCACCAAACTCGACGGTACTGCCAAAGGTGGCGTGCTGGCAGCCATTGCGTTGTGGGCGGCACAACGTGCGGCCGACCAACCCTTGGCGGTGTATTTCATTGGCATAGGCGAAAAACTGGAGGACCTGCAAGCCTTCAGCGCCGATGAATTTGCCCAAGCCTTGATCGCTTGAACACAGAAAGGACTTCCATGGACAGCCTGCCCCTTGATGAAGACACCCGACGCGTCGACCAGTTGCTGGCGCATTACGGCGAGAGCCACCAACACCCGGTGAATGAGCGCATCCATTTTGTGGCCATCCCGCTCATCATGCTCACCTTGATTGGCCTGATGTACGAACTCCACCCCGCTGTGGCTTATGTGTTTTTGGCGGCGAGCATGGTGTATTACCTGCGCTTGTCATTGGTTTTCTCGGCGGTGATGGCGGCATGGACCGCGGTCATGCTGATGCTGGTGTATGCCATGGGCCCACATCGCTTGCTGATTTGCGTGTCGGTGTTTGTGGGCGCTTGGGTGCTGCAATTCATCGGCCACAAACTCGAAGGCAAAAAACCCTCGTTCTTTGAAGATGTGCAATACCTCTGGGTGGGGCCGCTGTTTGTGCTGCGCCCATTGCTTGTTCGCTTCAACCTCGCTTGGTAAACCCCATGACCGACAAACTGTTTCAGCCCGTGCAAATCGGTGACATTCATTTGGCCAACCGCGTGGTGATGGCCCCGCTCACCCGCTGCCGCGCCGACGAACCCAACGGCGACGTGCCCGGCAGCGCCATGAACATCGAGTACTACCGCCAACGCAGCAATGCCGGCCTGATCATCAGTGAAGGCACGCAAGTGTCACCGGTGGGCAAGGGTTACATGGCCACGCCGGGCATTTACTCGGAGGCGCAAGTCCAAGGCTGGCGGCCCATCACCCAAGCGGTGCACGACGCCGGTTCGAAAATCGTGGCGCAAATTTGGCACGTGGGCCGCATCAGCCACCCCGACCTGACCGGGGGTGCCACCCCGATAGCCCCCTCGGCCATCGCGCCCAAGGTGTCGGCCTACACCCGCAACGGCAAACAAGCCGCACCCGTGCCCGAAGCCTTGAGCATTGCCGACATTCAAACCGTGGTGCAACAGTTTCGACAGGCCGCAGCCAACGCCATCCGCGCAGGTTTTGATGGCGTGGAAATACACGGTGCCAATGGCTATTTGGTCGATCAGTTTTTGCGCGATGGCAGCAACCATCGCGAGGACGCGTATGGCGGTTCACCCGAGAACCGCTGTCGCTTCGCCCTGGAAGTGGTGGATGCGGTGGTCAACGAAATCGGCGCCGGGCGCGTGGGCATTCGCCTCTCGCCAGTCACCCCCGCCAACGATGCGCATGGCTCCGACCCGCAAGCCGTCTTTGGCCATTTGGTGGAACAACTCAATCAGCGCGGCATTGCCTTCATCCATTTCATCGAAGGCAGCACAGGCGGCCCGCGTGACTTGACGGGCTTTGATTTCGCCTGGGCACGCCGCACTTTCAAGGGGGCCTACATCGCCAACAACGGCTACGACCGCCAAATGGCGCTGGATGCCGTGGCCACAGGCCAGGCCGATGCGGTGGCGTTTGGCCGCCTCTACATCGCCAACCCCGACTTGGTACAGCGCTTGAAAGCCAATGCCCCCATGAACACGCCCAACCCCAAGACGTTTTATGTGCCGGGGCCTGAGGGATACGTTGATTACCCTGCTTTGTGATTGAAATCAGGGAAAACCACAATCTCCTGTCAACTTGTCCCAGGTCATTAGCACTCCCCTGACTGGAGTGCTAATATATAACCGTAATGACTGACATGGACAGGAGCCCATTGATGACAACACTGACGCTTTCCACCCCCGCCAACACCTCGGTTGCAGCCAACCCCTGGGCCTTGCTGCCCCCGTTGGGCAACTTGGAGGCCTATATTTCTGCGGTCAACCGTTTGCCCATGCTGACCCTGGAGCAAGAGCAGGAATTCGCCAAAAAACTCAAAGAAAACAACGACTTGGACGCGGCTGGCAAGCTGATTTTGTCTCACCTGCGCTTGGTTGTCGCCATCTCTCGTCAATACGCAGGCTACGGCTTGCCCCAAGGCGACCTGATTCAAGAAGGCAATGTCGGCCTGATGAAGGCGGTCAAGCGCTTCGACCCCGAGCACGGGGTGCGCCTGGTCAGCTATGCCATGCACTGGACCAAGGCCGAAATCCACGAATACATCATCAAAAACTGGCGCATGGTCAAACTGGCCACCACCAAGGCCCAGCGCAAGCTCTTTTTCAACCTGCGCTCCATGAAGCAAGGTTTTCGCGCTGAAGCGGGTGAGGATCACACCGCCATGACGCGTGACAGCCTGAGCGACGCCCAAATTGACAGCGTGGCCAAAGAGCTCAACGTCAAGCGTGAAGAAGTGATTGAAATGGAAGCGCGCATGGCCGGCGGCGATGTGTTGCTCGATCCCAGCCCCAGCGACGACGGCGAAGACGCCTTTGGGCCGATCGCCTATTTGGCGGATGTGCAACACGAGCCCACCGCCATGATCGAGGCGCACCAACGCGATGTGCTGTCCAGTGACGGCATCACCCAAGCATTGGAAGTGCTCGACCCCCGCAGTCGCCGCATCGTGGAGGAGCGCTGGCTCAAGGTGAACGATGACAACTCGGGCGGCATGACGCTGCATGAATTGGCAGCCGAGTACGGGGTCAGCGCTGAGCGGATTCGCCAAATTGAAGTGGCGGCCATGAAAAAAATGAAGACCGCGCTGTTGGAATACAACTGACATCCGCCTCGGGACGAGGCCGGCTGATCACTTCAGCAAAGCGGCGATGTCCTGCGCCATGGCCTGCGGTCCGATGCCGTAGCGTGCATACAAACGCAAGCGGCCTTCGGGGTCATAAATATAAGTACCCGCCTGATGGTCCATGGTGTAACTCGTGGGTGTTGAGCCCGCCACTTTTTTGTAATAGAGCTTGAAGCTTTTGGCCAGATTGGGCAGTTCTTCCATGCTGGGCACCAAAGCCAAAAACGTGGGATCGAAATTGGCCATGTACGTTTGAAGCAAGGCTGGCGTGTCGCGCTCAGGATCGACCGTGATGAACACGGCTTGCAAACGTTGTCCCTGATCACCCAGCGCTTTTTTCACCTGCACCCATTCGGTGAGCGTGGTGGGACAAAAGTCAGGGCATTGGGTGTAGCCAAAAAACACCACCACCACTTGGCCCTTGAAATCAGCCATGGTGCGCATCTGACCGTTGTGGTCTTTCAATTGAAAGCCTTGTGCGTAATCGGCGCCCGTCAGGTCCACTGCATTGAACTGGGGCTTGTCGGGTGCACAGGCCATGCAGCCAGCCAGCAGAGCCATGCACAAGAAGCGGCGCAACCGATTCATATAACCCCCAACAGGTAATGGTCAATCAACAAAGCAGCGAACAAAAAGCTCAGGTGGTAGAGCGAGAACTTGAAAGTCTTGCGGGCCAACTCATCGGAGTAAGAACGCCACAAGGCCCAGGCATAGCCACAAAACATCACACTCAAAACCAGCGCGCTGACCAGGTAAAACCAACCGCTCATGCGGTAAATGAAGGGCATGAGGCAAGCGGCCAACAACACAAAGGTGTAGAGCAAGATTTGCAACCGGGTGAACTCGTTGCCATGGGTGACAGGCAGCATGGGCAAGCCAGACTTGCGGTAATCCTCCACACGGTACAGGGCCAATGCCCAAAAATGCGGCGGTGTCCACAAGAAAATGATGAGGAACAAAATCAGCGCTTCAGGGCCGACGTCTCCCGTCATGGCTGCCCAGCCCAGCACAGGCGGCATGGCGCCTGATGCGCCACCAATGACGATGTTTTGCGGGGTAAGGGGCTTCAAGATCACGGTGTAAATGATGGCGTAGCCCACGAAGGTGGCAAAGGTCAACCACATGGTGAGCGGGTTGACCCAGACGTACAAAATCACCGAACCCAGCAAACACAAGACAGCTGAAAACAACAAGGTGTCGCGGTCACTCAACTCGCCCATGGCCGTGGGTCGCCATGAGGTGCGCTTCATCCGCGCGTCAATGGCTTTTTCCACGATGCAGTTGAAGGCCGCCGCCGCGCCAGACACCAACCAAATGCCCAAACATGCAATCGCACCCAAGCGCACCTCTGCCCAAGAGGGCACGCCAGGCACAGCCAACACCATGCCAATCAACGCGCAAAAGACGATCAATTGAATGACGCGCGGCTTGGTGAGTGTGTTGAACTGTTGCCAACGCAAAGGCAGGTACAGAGACAATGACTTCATAACATGGGCCTAGAGAAAGTGGCGGCTATTTGATGGGCGTTTTGTGCTTGGGTGGTGGCCAAGGTCCAGGTCAACAAAACCAGCATGGACACCGCAGCCCCAGTATGCAACAAGGCCGCGAGCATGGGCCAGCCCAACACCGCATTGGAAACACCGGTAACGAATTGCAGCACCAGCAAGGCCACCATGCCCCAACCTTGGCGTTTCAGTCCCTGTTTGATCCAAGCCGCCGCCACCAGCACCAACAAGATCGCAGCCACCAAGGCATGCCATCGGTGCACCATGTGAATGGCAGTCAAAGCCTGGAAGGGCAAGGCTTGCTGTTGACCGTCCATGCCCAAGGGTCGCCACAGTTCAAAGCCTTTTTCAAAATTCATCTCGGGCCACCAACCACCTTGGCACTGCGGATAGGTGTCACAGGCCAACACCGCATAGTTGCTGCTGACCCAAGCGCCCAACAAAATTTGCAGCACCAAGACCAAGGCGGTGCAGACCATCATCACGTACAGGGACGTGGGAAGGGGTTTGCGGGTTTTGGTCCAAGGCGAGTGGCTTTGCCGAACCAGTTGCACCGTGAGCAACACCGCCAGCAACATGCCGCCCAGCAAATGCAAACTGACAATGGCGGGGAACAGTTTCATGGTCACGGTCAAGGCACCAAATGCGCCTTGCACACACACCCAAATCAGGGTGAGCGTGGGCCATCCCCACAAACTGCGTTCTGAGCGCCATGAAAACACAGCCAAGGTCAAAATCAACACACCCACCGTCATGGCCAAATAGCGGTGGATCATTTCTATCCAGGCTTTGCTGAATGTGACTGGGCCTGTGGGCATGGCAGCTTGCGCGCTGGCGATGGCTTCATGCGCACCCAATGGGCTGGCATGTCCATAACACCCGGGCCAATCGGGACAACCCAAACCCGAGTCGGTCAAGCGGGTGAAAGACCCGAACAAAATCAAATCAAAAGTCAAAAACAAAGTCAGCAAGGTCAGCTGTCGCACGCGCTGGTGCACCAGGGCGTTGCGGTTTTTGAGCCAAACCCAGCTGACAGGACCCAGACCCAACAACAAGGCCAACAACAACAGTTGGACGATGGGACCCAGGTTGAACAGTGCGACTTCATTCATGGGTGTCACCGACCTGCTTTGTCCCAAGAAACCGAGGCTCGCAACAAACGCTCCCAATCACGACGCAACTGGGGCGCTTGCTCTGCAGTGAGATGGGCGGGAAAGCGCATCATCCAATCGCCGTGCGGGTCCACCAAGTACAAATGGTCCGACAAGGCCTGCCCTTTGGCGGGGTTCAACCAAGCGCTGATTTGGGCTTCTGGCACACGCAACACCACCGCCTCGGTCAGTCCCGCCAAAAGCTCTGGCTTCACCGGCGTGTCATCCGACACCAACCAAACCCAATCGGTACGGTCTTTTTCACGGCCCAAGGCGGCGCGAATTTGACGTTGCAAATACAGATTTTGTTGACATGCTTCATCGCAGCTGCCTGGTGCCACACTGACCAACAACCACTGACCTTGCAAGCTGTTCAACACCAGTGCTTGTCCGTCCAAATGCATGGCTTGCACGGGTGGCAAGCGTTTGACGGGTTGAATCAACTCACCAAAGCTGCGCATGCCCGATGGCCGCAACACATAAAAGGTGAAGTAAGAGGCCACCACCGGGGCCGCACACACGAGCAACACCACCAACATGCGCAAACGGCCCATGGCGGTGCGACGCGCGTCTTCATCTGCCACTGCACCCGGGTTGGGCAGGTCGTACACCGTCAAACCCAAAGCCTGGGGTTCTTTTTGATCAGTTGCTTGTTCTTGCATGGCGAAGAGGTTGAATCCATTGAAACCAAAGATAGAGCATCGCGATGAGCGCACTCAACGCAAACCATTGAAAGGCATAGCCTTTGTTTTTGTCAGCCGTCAGTGAAATGACTGGCCAGTCACGCCGCAATCCATCAGTGTCTTGCCCCGTCTGAATGACCAAGGCACTCACATTGTCGTTGACCAGCGCCTTCATTTGCGCCATGTCCAAATTGGCCTGAATCACGGGTTCTCCAGCCATGGGAGATGGCGTTTCGCTGGACGCCAACTCGACCATTTGAGACAACGCTGGGGCAATCCTGCCCTGCAAACTGATGTCGCCACTGGGTGTGAAAACAGGCCCAGCTTTGCGGGCGTCTCGTAAATCGCGCTGCACCCAGCCGCGCTGCACCCATACCACTTGCCCTGGGGACCAGCGTAGCGGTGTCATCACCCAAAAACCGGGTTTTCCGTGGTGGTTGCGGTTGTCCAAATAAATGGTTTTTTCAATCAACCATTGACCTGTCAATTCAACCGGCCGATGGGTTTGCAGCCATTGCTGTGGATCACCCAAGGCCTCGGTTGCTTGCAAAGGGGTTTGTTGTGACTGCGCCATGATTTGCGCCTGCAACGTCAATTTCTCGTCGGCGCGAGACAACTGCCACACGCCCAGTCGCAACGTGATAACCACGCCGGCCACAGCAGCCAAAGTGACGATCCAAAAGCGCCAGCGGGCATTGCCATGCTTGGATGATGCTGGGTTGAAAGTCACGGGATAATCGAAGCCATGAAAATATTGATTGCGATTGCGTTTGTCACTGTGCTGGTCGCCTTGGCCACTGCATTTTTATTCATGATGCGCGGCGATGCTGAAGGCACGCCCAAAACCAGTCGCATGATGCGGGCCTTGGCTTTCAGGGTAGGCATTTCCATCGTGCTGTTCCTGTGCATCTTGACCAGTTGGAAGATGGGTTGGTTGCAACCCACAGGCATTCCCCTGACACCAGCGCCCTGACACTGGCGCTCGCCAAACCGTTGCATTGAATGAAAAGGGCCGCAATCGCGGCCCTTTTTGGTGCAATGAAGGATCAAAGCCAGTAAACCAGGATGTACAGGCCCAGCCAGACCACGTCCACAAAGTGCCAATACCAAGCGGCACCCTCAAAGCCAAAATGGTTTTCGGAGGTGAAGTGGCCTTTTTGCAAACGCAAGGTGATGAACAACAGCATCAACATGCCCACGAACACGTGGAAACCGTGGAAGCCGGTCAGCATGAAGAAGGTGGAACCATACATGCCTGAAGTGAGCTTCAAGTTGAGGTCGGTGTAAGCGTGGTAGTACTCGTAACCTTGCACAAACAAGAACACAACGCCCAACAAGACGGTCAGCCACATGAACTGGATGGTTTTGCTGCGGTTGTTGTCCAACAATGCGTGGTGCGCAATGGTCAATGTGACACCTGAGCTCAACAACAAAGCGGTGTTGATGGTGGGCAACCAGAAAGGTGTCATGGTTTGGAAGGGCTCGATGATGCCGGCAGGTGAAGCCGTCACGCCAGCAGCCACACTGGGCCAAACAGCTTTGAAATCGGGCCACAGCAAAGCGTTTTCAGCGTTGCCAAGCTCAGGAACCGAATGCACCCGAGCCCACCACAAAGCAGAGAAGAAAGCGCCGAAGAACATCACTTCAGAGAAGATGAACCAGCTCATGCTCCAACGGTAGGACAACTCGATCTTGCGTCCGTACTGACCCGATTCGCTTTCACGCACCGAATCACTGAACCACTGGAACAAGACAAACAACCAAATGGCCAATCCAGCGAACAGGGAATATTTGCCCCAGCTCACATCGTTCATCCACTGGCTGGCACCCAAAATGACGAAGAACAAGCCAAATGACGCAAGCGCTGGGTGGCGTGAAGGCTCTGGGACATAGTAATAGGGCTTGACGCCATGCGATGTGCTGCTCATCTCTCGACTCCTTTTATTTCGCAACGACCAGGTTGACGAGAACGATCAACCCAATCACAAACAACAAACCTGCCACCAAACCCACGCCCAAGATGTGCAAAGGCGTGATGTGGGACAAATCTTCTTGAAACTCACTGTCTTTTCGAATGCCAATGAACGACCAAGCCACCGCCACGATGGAACGCCACAAAGGGCGCTTGACCACCACAGGGGCATCCACGGTCACTGGCTCGCTCATACGCCGTCTCCACCCACAGACACGAGCGACACCTTGCTGCCAGGCGCTGCAGGTGTTTTGCTGCCCACTTCAAAGAAGGTGTAGGACAAGGTGATGGTGGTCACGCTTTTGGCCAACTTGGGATCAATCACAAACACCACGGGCCACTGCTTTTTCTCGCCGGGCGCCAAGGTGTATTGATTGAAGCAAAAGCATTCCATCTTGTTGAAATGCGCGGCGGCTTCGCGCGGCGCATAGCTGGGGATGGCTTGGGCCGACATGGTGCGGTCTTGCACATTGACAAACTCGTACATGACCGTGGTCATTTGACCTGGGTGCACTTGCACCGAGTTTTGCATGGGCTTGAACAACCAGGGGCCACGGGCATTCGAATCAAACTCGACCGTGATGGTGCGGCTGACATCCACTTGGGTGTTGTCAACTTTGGCCAAACGGGCATTACCCGTGCCTGGCAGTTCTTTTTCACCCAGAGCCAAGATGTTGATGCCAGTGGCCTCGCAGATGGCGAGGTACACAGGCACCAAGGCGTAACCAAAGCCAAACATGCCCAAAGCCACCACCGCCAGCTTGCGCAGCATGACCAGGTTGTGTTGACGCAATCCCATGGGTGTTTTGGCTTTGCTCAGCAGTGCTTAGGCCACGATGCGGGTGGCATCGGCATTGAGCTTGGGTGGGTTCTCAAAGGTGTGGAACGGTGCTGGTGAAGGCACTTCCCACTCCAAACCTTCAGCCGCTTCCCAAGGGCGCTGGGGAGCGGGTGCGCCTTGGCCACGCATGGTGGGCAACACGATGAAGAAGAAGAAATACACCTGGGCGAAACCGAAAGCGAACGCACCAAAAGAAGCCAATGCGTTGAAGTCGGCGAACTGCATGGGGTAGTCGGCATAGCGACGGGGCATACCGGCCAGACCCAAGAAGTGCATGGGGAAGAAGGTGACATTGAAAGAGATCAGGGTCCACCAGAAATGGATTTTGCCGCGGGTTTCGTTGTACATCACGCCTGTCCACTTGGGCGACCAGTAGTAGTAACCAGCGAACATGGTGAACAAAGAGCCGGCCACCAACACATAGTGGAAGTGGGCCACCACGTAGTAACCGTCTTGCAATTGCAAATCGATGGGAGCCATGGACAAAATCAAACCGGTGAATCCGCCCATGGTGAACACGAAGATGAAGCCCACCGCAAACAACATGGGGGTTTCAAAGGTCATGGAACCCTTCCACATGGTGGCAATCCAGTTGAACACCTTCACCCCAGTGGGCACAGAGATGAGCATGGTGGCGTACATAAAGAACAACTGACCCGTCACAGGCATGCCCGTGGTGTACATGTGGTGTGCCCAAACGATGAACGACAAAATCGCGATCGAGGATGTGGCGTAAACCATGGAGGCGTAACCGAACAGCTTCTTACGAGAGAAAGCAGGCACGATCTGGCTGATGATGCCGAAGGCGGGCAAGATCATGATGTAGACCTCGGGGTGACCGAAGAACCAGAAGATGTGCTGGAACATGACGGGATCACCACCTGCGGCGGGGTTGAAGAAGCTGGTGCCGAAGTGGCGATCGGTCAACACCATGGTGATGGCGCCAGCCAACACAGGCATCACAGCGATCAACAAATAAGCAGTGATCAACCAAGTCCAAACGAACATGGGCATCTTCATCAGGGTCATGCCAGGAGCGCGCATGTTCAAGATGGTGACGATGATGTTGATCGAACCCATGATGGAGGAAGCGCCCAAGATGTGCAACGCAAAAATGGCGGCATCCATCGACGGGCCCATTTGCATG
>JACCDJ011708721.1_pt1 | contig 12035 bp, 6 predicted proteins | sample 7444481 | NCBI WGS metagenome assembly JACCDJ01 (sample SAMN15323435, study PRJNA562643) | freshwater metagenome | isolation source: river surface water | place: USA:Blue River Watershed | collected 2017-08-15 | reverse complement strand
GACGACCCATTTCGGCGAGGATTACACCGGCACCTACCAGGGCGAATCCTACCTCGGAGAATGGCACTGCACGCTCTTCGACGGGACCAACACGCTCAGCGTGCACTTCGTCTATTCACCGGAACATAAGGCCATGCTGATCACCCGTCTCGGAACCCACGGACGCACCCACCAGGACCGCACCTGACCATTTCGCGATCAACGACGATCGCGCCGAACAACCAACCCAACATGGCGAAATCATCGCCTCCCAACGGGCCCAGCACCACTGGTCGCCCCTCGGGAGGAGGCCGAGGCAACAATCCGCCCAGCCGCTAAGCCGCGCGCTTAGTCATCCAGGGGACCTCCGCAGGAGGTCCCCTTTTTATTCCTCCTCCTCATCTTCTTCTTCCGAATTACCTACATTCGCCGACTTCTCGATGTCCGTATCCGTGGCATCTTCGTAAAGGAACTTGATGAGAATACCGACGAAATTTCGGTTGTTAACCGAAAGGAAGGATAGTGTTTTTTCAGAATAGCCCGGATCGGTCATATCGACCTCATCGTCGCCGTTGACCAATCGCAGCAGTTCCAGCGCTTCATCACTATCCTTGGCCATGAAGCCGCTGCTGTAGCGGCGTCGCTTCAACACATAAAGCATGGCTTCCAGGCAGTTCGCGGCGATGCTGCTGCTCTGCTTGTCGATGGCTACTTCGAGCCTTCGCAGGACATCTTTGATGATATCGTATACGGTCGCGTCATCTACGTCACGCAGCGCATGCTCGTTGAGCCGAACGAGATTACGGAAGGCTCTCAGCCAATTATTGGCTTTTTCGATCTCTGGAAGATCTCGAGCCAGCCTCTCCATGAAGGCTTGGATCTCCTCTCTCCCAGAGATTGTCAGACCCAATACATGCAGGTCCAGGACCGTGAGCTTGTCGTCCGCCATGAGCTTTTCGATGGCGGTGTCTTTGACGCAATCAGGGCACCCATGGTAATTCCAAGCCATAAGCCGGCCACCGGCATTCTGAGCCTTCTTTAAGGCCTTCTTGGCAACGGGGCCACCTGACGGCATCACGTCAATAATGCGCTCCTCGAGGAGCTCGTGCAATTGACTCAGGGCATCTTGGCACTCCGCCGAAGGCGCCCGACCTTCAATCGAGACAGGGGCATAGTAGATATGGGCGCCCTTTTCCGCACCAACTACCCTCCACTTATCAGGAACAGCCGCGCCCGAGTGCGTGCACCGATTCAGGCACGTATTAATCTTACGCAATGTCTTAACTAAACTATCATCGATGCGCCCTGTCCGAAGCCTGGAGGAGGCCTCCTCTATCAGCTCGAGGGCGCCATTCCACAGGACCACAACAGGTACCAGTTTCGCGGTCGGCGTGTAGCTATGTTTGATTTCTGGCTTCTTGCAGACCTCCATCTTGCGCCAGTCTAGCTTGCCTGCAAAAAGCCCGGGCGTTTTGGACTTAACGGTGACGACCGCGAAACCCTGACCCGGCTTTGCGTGCACGGTGATAAGAATGGGAGTGACGTCTTTGCAGACCTGGGATTGCGCGGTGGTTGATCGTCGATAATCAAAGCCACCCTCATGCGTGTGCTGCAAAGTAAGCGTGATGGTGTTTCGGCCGGCGGGAATGCTGAACTTATCAATGGGTTGCTCACTGTGATAATCTCGTCCGGCATCCATCTGCTTCCCCGGCAGGAGCGGCTCCCAGCCGGGGATAGGGTCGCCTAGTTTGTTCTTATCCTTAAAGAAAAGGTGGATGGTCTCCAGGTTCTCAAACCATGTCGGCGTACCGTTAGCCTTACCAACCATGGCTAAAGCGGCGCCCGCAGAAACGGCCTCGTCGCTGACATCAAGCTGCTTCAGGCGAAAGGCCGCCAGGAGCTGATCGCGAAGATAACCGCCTTGCTTCTTTACCCTGGCCAGGGCGCCGACCATCTCGCCGCCCAAACACGGGGATTTCATTCCCGACATAAGTGCGTTAACCTCGGAGGCCAGCCGCCGGGCGCCATCATACCAAATCTTACCGCCATCCAATCCCGGCATCTGCGGCAAGACTTCCTCTTCGGGCATAGGCTTGTTGACGCATTCGTCCACCAAGGCTTGCTCGCCATCGAGGACGCCTAGAACCCAATCAGGGTCGTTCATCAGGGTCATGGCCGGATACCCATGCTGGCCATTCGCTTGTCGAGCCAGCAATCCCCAGCCCGTCAGAGCATCGACCACCTTGCGGTGGCTGGCCTCGCGCTTAGGCACCAGCCAGTTCTTCTTCCCCTTTGCGACTCGGAAGATCGGCACTGCCGTCACCGCCCATGGGCCAAAACCTGCCTCCATCAGGATGATATGTCCGATGGGATTGTTCTCGTCCGCCTGGCCAGCGAGATAAGGCTTAGCGGACGGGGATCGGCACCATGCGATGGCCGCTGCCATTGTCCGCGGGATGAGCCAGACCCGGCCATGCGGCGCACAGGCATCAATGACCGCCTGTCTCTGATTTTCCTCCAGGCCGTCGGGGACGACAAGGCCGACCTCAGCGTCGCGCGAGAGCTCGCCCTTCAGTGACTCCCCGAGCAGCATTTCCGCGCTGACCACACTTTCGGTTGCTCCATCCGGACGCCAGACGAACGTACGGTCCGCCAATTCCTGGCAGGCGAAAGCCCTCAGTACCGCTTCAGCGTAAACCCGCCCATTGCCGTTGGTCGGCAGGCCTCCAGGGGGAGACTGCGCCTCCATCGGCCAGCTTAGGGCACGACCTCGACGATGCTTTTCTGTCGATTCGCCGACCGTAAAATAGTCGCCCCGGCTTTCTGGTAGCAGCATCGTGCTATGCGTTTGTGCTTCCGGGGAATGAGCAACGTCATGAGTAGCCACCTCGGTGCCGGAGCATCGAATAATTCGGGCTCGAGCGCCCAAGACGTCGATGATCTTCAGGTCAGCCATGGGCGTACTCGATTGTCAGGTTAATGGCCGCGTGGAACTCCCCGACGATGTGCGCAAACTGGGCTACATCAGCCTGATTGACCTCCTGCGGGAACGAAACCCCGACCACATGGCTTCCGCCAGCGTAGACGCTTTGAATGTCGACGGAGGGCGCTCGTCCGGCGCCACGTCCTGTTTGGACGACCAAGCCGGATAAATTAATCGTCGAGACCCCCTCTGATTCCAGAACCTTCCGGAACTCGGCTAACGACTGCGAAGCCCTGCCTAGGCTGGCTTTCCACTCCACTAGGTTATCGCTGGCCGCTAAACTTGCCCACACGACCGCGGCCGCTTTTTTCTTCGGCCACCAGATGATCGTATCGCAACCCAGCGCACCCACGTGCCTCATCCACCCTTCGGGCGCTGACTTATGCCAAGCCATGGCTTGGGCTTCGCGAGAATCAATAAGCACCATATCTTTAAATTCCGGATGATAGTAGGGTCCAGGCGTCGTCTGGCTGCCCAACCAACTTCCCCGATCCGGTTCCGAGCGATAATACGGGCGAGAAGCTCTGGCCGAGTCACCCCAGCTCTTGTTGAAGGCGCAGGCCAGCAACTGCTTGACCGTCTCTGACCAAAGCACCCGGCGCCACGTCCACGCATCGTCCTCGATGCGATGATATTTGATCAGTTCGACATAGGCGGCGTAGACCAACTTATATCGCTGATCGAGCAGGAGCGGATAGTTGGCTTGGACGGGATGCCGCAGGTTTTCGGCGGAGACCTCCTGCAAAGCTTCAGCGAGGCGCCACTCGGCGGAATGCTTGCCGAATCTTTTGACGGCAAATGCTCTCCGGCTGAGGCGCTCGATCCACTGCGTATTAGCGGATACCCATTGGGCGTCCCGCCTGGCCAGCGACTCCAGGACCCAGACCACTACGCGGTTTTCTAAAGTATCGTGGGTCGTCTTACGCTGCACCGCCAACAGGCTTTGCCTGGTGCCGGCCTTCTCTAAGGCCGACCGCCCGGAGCGTTGGGCGAAATTACGGATGCACTGCGCGTCCAGCTCTTGGATTCGTCCCACCGGCGTCTCGGCGCGGATACGAGCAAGAATACGCCGGGGGGACTTGGCGATCGATTCCAGCTTCGAACGCAAAGCTCGGTCCTGGGCCATGCGAATAAGCATCTCCATCCGTGGCTCGCTCAGATCCGGATCCAGCCAAATCTTGTTGGCATCCTCCCAGGTCCGACGCACCTGCCCGGGCAATTTAGCGTGCCGGGCTGCGAGCTTTTCGTGGGCTAACTCCTGAAATCCGTGACTCATCCAATTGATGAGCCGAGCCAGCGTGCCGCTTCGCTCCAAAGCGTGCTGCTCCGAAGGCCTGGGCGTGACGTCACCTTGTCGGATGACTACGTCCTGGCCGCCAATCACGGCCGTCAGGCTGAATTCCGAGAGCTGATGGGTCTTCTTGTTAGGAGCAGGCAAAAACCACGCCTGGTGCCTCGTCCGGTTCCACGTGAACGGGAAACCGAATTTCTTAGGTACGCCATAAGGCGTCTCCAACAGCGGTGTGACTCCCTCCCGGCAGAACAACACCGGAGACCCGTCCGCCTGCGAAACCAACAAAGGCTCCGCAGCCTGCGGTTGCAGGAGGAAACCCCAAGGCTCCTCGGTGGCGCGCATTAATTATGACTCAGCGCGATCGACGCCTCGCCAGATGAAAGTATTGGCGTCGCGGTTGCTGGAATCATCAAAGGCCTTGAGCAGCGCGTCGTCGCCAAGGTCGTTGATGAGCTTCCGGATCTCCGTGAGGTGGCCGCCTTGCTCTTCCAGGTCGATGCCGCGGAGCTTGGGCAAGATGCGTTGTTCGATCTGGTCGGCCATGGCGCACTTGAGGCGCTCCTCCGCATCCATGCTCCCGTCGTCGGGATAGTTGCCGATATAACGGGCGATAGCCTGGGCGACGCGGTGTCCAAACGGACGGTTTAGCTTCTCCATGGTCACATTCAGGCGGTCGATCCATTCTTGGACCGTGTCCATGTCCTCGGAATTGAGCTCGGGCTTAAGCCACTGCTGCCACTGTGCAAATGTCAGGCCGGTCTCCGTTGGCTTGGCCATGATGCGCTGGCTCTTGGGCCTTAGCGCAAGCTGGCGCGGACGGCCGAAGCGCATCACACAGGCACGGTCCAAGACCTTGTCGGAAAGGCTTTGCGTCGACTCATCCTCGTTCATGGTGCCAGCGAAGAGCACGTTGCGATCCGGGTAGAGCTTGATGGCCTTTTCCTTGAGCGATATGCTGCCCATATCTAAGGCAATCTCGGCCTTAGCCCTGTCGGATTCGCTTTCGATGTTCACGCCTCGGCGAGTCTCCAGCTTACTCAAGAATTCGGAGAAGTAGTATTCGACTCGGGCAAGGTTCATTTCATCGAGCAGGACCAGGAGCATCCCATCGGACTTCACATTATCTGCCTCCCAGCCGGTTGGCATAACCCAGTCCTTGCGATTGTGTCGTTCGAAGCGGACCATCGCACGGGCAAGATCTGTAGCCTTATAACGTTGCTCGAGGTGGTTATAGAAGCCGAAGAGGTCGTTGGGGCTATCCCAGCGAGGCTGGACGGCCAGGCTCACGAGGTGGATGCCCATGCCTTCGGCGTAGCGCATCGGCAGCTCTGACTTACCCGTACCGCTGATACCAGCCAAGACGACAAGGGGGGACATGTCCGCCGTCTTGAGAGAGGCATGGAAGGCGTTGATGACACGATTCGGGAAGGTCAAACCGCAGTCGGCGATATACTTCTTCGCCTTCTTGAGGGCCTCGGTTTCACTGATTTTAGCCCCGGACAAGGTGATTTGCTGGAAGCGCACATCACCCCACAGGTCTTCGTAGCGATTGGCGGCGGAACCTGATCCAGAGGTGCCAGCCACGAAGGCCTCGGACACTTCTCCCTTTAGGACCTTAAGCCTGTTCTTGAGGTCTTCCTCCTCCTTCTTGAGACGCTTGACCTCATCTTCGGCGTCCTTCTGCAGGCGTTGCAGTTCCGTTAGTTTCTTTCTGGCTTCTTCGTTGGCCTTTTCGGCTGCCTCAAGCTTCGCCAGAACATCAGCCAGCGCCTTCTCGGCGTCTGTTTTTTCCTTATTGGCCCGATCCGTGGCGCTCTTGGCCTCACGCAGCTTCTGTTCTTCGTCGCCCTTCTGGCGGGCCAACTCTTCTAAGACCCCCTTGTACTCGGCAGATTTGGCGGCGTAGTCGGCCTTCAGGGCTTCAAGTTCTTTACGCATCGCGGACAACTCGGATTCCAAGGCGGCTTTCTGGCCGGCCAGATTACCGATCTCCTTGTTCAGTTCGACAATCTGTGCGTCCAAGGCTTTCTTGGCAGCCTCAAGGACTCCGAGCTCCTGCTTGGCTAGTACCACCAAAGCACGAACGGCTTCCTGTTCCTTACGATCTGCCTCCAGTTTAAGCAGCTCTGCGCTTAGGGCATCATATCGCTGTTTCGCGTCATTGATCTTGGCTTCCGCGACCATCGATTCGGCGATGAGCTTCTGCGCCGCCTCAAGGCGGTCCTTGATCTCAGCAAGATCGGCGGCCTTTTGTTCAACAAGCTGCTCCAGGTTGGCGAGCTTAGTTGCAGCCGGCAACTTACGCTGCTGCTGGATGGCCTGGTAGAACCTCAGTCCTACATAGGAAGAAGCCACCAAGGCTGAGCTCCAGGCGACGAACTGCGTGATGAAAGGATCCATTGTAAGTTACTTGGTAACGGGGGTGGCGAGCTGAGCCTTCTGGGCTTCGATCGATTTGGTGAGGGCGGCCTGTTGCGCCTTCAAGTCTGCGACCCATTTCTGCAATTGGCTCTCCTGGCCCTTGAGCAGGGCGACCGTTTCGCGCAAGCGCTTCAGGTCGTCGGCCTTGACCAGCACGGCGTCGACCTCCTTCTGCAGCTTATCCCGGTCCGCCGTGAGCGAGGCCAGCGACAGCTTGGCTTGGGCGGCTTCGCTATTCGCCGCTTCGGCGGCAGCCTTGGAGGCGCGCTCGGCGAGCTTAGCGGTCTTGGCGGCTTCGATGTCTGCCTGAGCTGCGATCAACTTGGACTTAAGGTCATCCAGTTCAGCTTGGGCCTTCTCGCGCGCCGACTTGGCGGATTGCGTGGCCTGCTCCATGCGGGCGAGGTCATCCTTGGCGGCCTGGGCGGCGACCTTGGCCTGGCGGGCAAGCTCCTGATCGGCACGGGCGGCTTCCGCCTTACCCTGTGCACCTATTAGCTCGGCTTCCAGCTTCCGGAGCTGAGCTTCCGCGGACTTCACCTGGACGTCGGACGTGGCCAACTGCTTCGCTTTGGATTCTAGCGCACCAATCTCGGTGCTCAGGCCGGAGAGTTTGCGCTGGGCGTCGTTCAGCTGGACTTGGGCGGCTTCCACGGAGGCCTTCAGCTTAGCGTCGGCGGCGGCGAGAGTCGGCTGATCCTTGCGGAGGGCTTCGAGTTCCGCGGCCAGCTTCTGCTTCTCCGTGTTCATTGCCTTGTTGCTGACAGTAAGGTTGTCGAACTCCGCGCGAACACCTGATTGTTCCGCCGCCAACTTGCTCAGGTCCAGCTTGAGCTGAGCCAGCTGCTTCTTGGCTGAGTCGAGGTCGGCATTCGCATTTGCCAGCTCAACCTTCTTAGGGGCGAGCTCTCTTTCGATGCGCTCCTTCTCGGAACTCATCGCCGAAGACTTGGAGGACAGATCCTCGACCTTCAGGCGAAGTTTCGCCTCCTCGGCCGAAAGCATTTCGATGGCCCGGTCGTGATCGGCCTTCAGGCTTAGGGCGACCGTGGCCGAATTCTTGGCCTCGATATAGTTACGTAGCTCCCAGGTCAGATACCCGAGGGCGGCGACGTTGACGGCCAGGATGGCGCCGAAGAGATACGGCGAGGCCCCGCTGGGGGTGTCAGCCGAGGCTTCTTGGACAGGTTCTTCAGGGGCGGGAAGCATGCCTTTAACTACCCCCCGCAACCCAGAGAATCCATAAGAATCCTATGGATTGAATTCCTTTTTCCTCTCGGCGAAGGCTTGGCTCAGGACGACTTCGTCTTCCGACCGGCGGCGTGACGAGCGGCGGCGAGGATGCCACGCTTGATGCTGGCCTTGCCGTGGCCCGGAGCAGCCCACCAAGGGCAGGCATCCGTGCACATCTTGCGAATGGTGCGACCGAAGATCGTCCGGACGAAGTAACTAAGGACGAGCCCGTCGTAGTTGCCGAGCCGCGACTTGATGCCGTCCGCGACCGAAGCCCAGTTGCTGGACCATCCGGGGTACTCGAAATCGACCGTCAGGTTAGGATATTCTGCGGCCAGCTCGGCCTTGATGTCCGGCTCATAGCGCTGCTGCACCTCGTTGCCGCCCACATAGATGACCCGGACCGGACCGGCCTGTGCGATGATGTCATTCTGCTGATTGCTAGCCCCGAACTCCGCCTCGACCCTGGCCGCCAGGACGCTCACCTGAGACAGGTCCGCGCCCGTGGCGCGGAGCTCGGCTACCAATTCTAACGACTGTTCCCGATGCCAGGTGTGCTGCGAGGAAGCCGCCTTGCGGAAGCGTTCGAACATCAGCTGCAAGGCGTCCGGCTCCCGACGGAGCCGGAGTAACAGGCGAAGGCGAAGTTCGACATGCGTCGTTTCATCCATGAGGTCCGGCACGACCCCGGGCTCAGCGAGCAGATGAAACAGCCCCTCGGCGAAAGGCTCCGCCTCTTCGGCGAGCTGTTCAAGGGCGTCTATGGCCAGTTCGGCCGCTTCTGTCTTGCCTGCCTTGAGGTCCCAGCGGACCACCTGACAGAGCTGTTCGAAAATCTCCTGCTTGCGGAGCTTCGATCCTGGCAGCCATTGGGCATAAGCCTGCCGCTTCGGCGCGTCCTTAGGGAGGATATCCGCGTTCTGGTATACGCGAAAGTGGCGCTCCCCATCTTCGTACGGGACGGCCGCCAGCACCAACGGCAGCAACCGGGCGTCCGGGAAAAGCGCCGCCGACTCAACCAATTCGCCATAGAACCAGCTTGCGGGCTTGATCCGCGACTCGGCCACTGCCGCGAAGTCGGCGACGATGACCTCCGGAGCGGCGGTATCCATGCTCATCAGCTGCGAAGCCGAGCGCATGAACCTCACCCAGAGGTAGGCCCGGCTGGTAGGTGAGCGCCCTTCCTGCATGATCGCCTCAGCCGCATCGCGGAAATGGACATAGGCAGCGGCATAGTCGCGACGGCAATACTCCGCCATGCCCGCGCAGGTACTGACCGTCGGCGAGAATTTGGCGTTACCCATGCCCTGGGTAGCAATTTCTCGCACGACAGCCTGCATACGTTCACCCGACTTGATGAAATCTTCCTTCGTGGCGGAAGGAAACACGTCGAAGAAGTCCGTATGTTCGGCGTTGGTCATCGCGATCCAGGCTCTTGCTTCCACTTTTTCGCGGGCGCTCCCATCGGCGGCCAGCTTGCCGAACATGGTGCGAGCCGCCTCGAGGTCGCCTCGGCCGAGCGTAGCGATGGCTTCGCGCCGCTGGAGGGCTTTCTGCATAATCGCCGTAAAGCGGACATACTCCGGCTCTTCCGACGGTCCCATATCCTCGATGATCCGCTTGAGGACGCGGGTCAAATTGAGCGCCTCAACGTATTGCTTCCGGCTGGACAGTTCACGGGCCATCGCTTCACCCATCATCAGATAACTCAATCTTTCGAGCTCTCCTAGTTCATCCCGAACAGCCTCGGCTAGCTCACCAAATAACTTGGCGTCTTCGGCCTGGGCAAGGGCTTGGGCCATGATTCCTTGTGATTGCTTGAATGCCTCATGCGTGGGCGTCTTGATGAACTCCTTAAACAGTTCGGCCGATTCGTGGAGAAAGGTAGCAATCGCCTTGCCATCGGAGTGACGGGCCAATCCGTGGACATAACCACCGAAAAACCAGGCGGAGCGATCTGGGTTTACGCCGGGAATGTCGGACAGGTCGGGCTTGCGCCTATGCAGGGCTTGGGCGAAGCCCAGCAGGAAGAACCCCCGCGGACGACCGGCGGCGGCGTCGATCACTTGCCGCGCCATTTCCACGGCATCTTCAGCGTCCACGGCATCCGTTCGGGAGATGGCGCCTCGCGCCAAAGCCTTGATGATCTCCTGTTCATACAACAGGAACTCCCCGGAGTCCTCCGCTCGAGCGGACTGCAATTGATCAACCACTTCGACGGGGGAGCCCGTGTCCGTCGACTCCGAGGCCTGCATCCCGGCCGTCGTTAACTCGAACGGCTTGGCGACGCCCTTGCCGAGCGCCGCAGCGAGGCTATCCCAGATTCCGGCCGGTTCGCCCTTGCGCGTGGCAATCAACACGTAACCGAGATAAAGCCTGACGGGCAGCTCATCATGAGGCCATAACGCGAGCAAACCCTGCTTCCACATTTCTGGCGTAGCTTGGTCGAATTCATCAGGGATGTACCCTTTTTCATTAGGGATCCCGGCCGCGTCCAAGGTGGCACGAATCATCGGCCGATGCTCGACCAGCAACCAGTAACGAACCAGATTCGAGCGGTAGTCCTGGAGCTTATCCTTGAGGATAAGTTGGTTGGCCTTGAAGATCTGGCGTTCCAAGCTCCAGCCATCAAACAGCTTAACGATCTGGGCGATACCAGACAGCTTGAGCACATCCTTCTTGAAGCTGAGCAGGTCCTCGTCTTCTCGCTCGGCCCCATGCGTAAGGAAGGCTTTTACGGCGGCGCGTCGATCGGCTTCCCCGAGGAGCTCCCAGCATTCCGCGGAGCTCTTAGGCAGATCGTCATAATGCAGGGGTTCCATAAGAGTTTCTTAGACAAGTCCCTTGTCTCCTCAAGACGTTAAGGCATGGCTTGCCTTCATCTCCGGTGAGTTAACCCTGCCTCGATGCCGGTCCGCCTGATCCTCACATTGAAGCAATCCATCCGGAGGTGTCTCTATCGCCGATGGGAAGGCCAGCTCGTCGGCCGGGAGGTCCGGACCAGGACCATCGACCTGGAGCGGATGTATCGCGGCAACACCCCCTACCCTATTGGGAGGACACGCCGCACTGCTAAAGGCTACGCAAGTCACGCTGAGGGGGCCAGAGCCTTAAAGGTTATGGCTGCTCGCCGGAGGGCCAGAGGCTACCGCGTCGCTTAAACTTCGCGATCGAGCAAACGGCTCCACATCGCAATGCTGACCGACGCATCCAAGTTATCTCGGGAGCGGGCCTGCCTGCGGAGTAACTCCTTGAACGCCTGCTCGCCCTGGGTCTTGGCGCGCTTTGAGGCCTTGGCGGCTGCGCGGATAATTTCACGTAATCTTGAGCGCGTCTCGGCCTTCAATTGTCGACGGGCGGCAGCCTGCTCTTTACGCATCGATTTAACGCTGTCTGCCATGATCAAAGCCTTGCCCTTATCCGTGAGCCGGAAGTACGTGATGTAGCGCTCACCACGGTTCAGTTCTGTACGCTCAACTAAGCCACGATCGATCAACTTGCTATCAGGCCAGACGCTCGTCTGCGGCAGCCAGCCTTGTCTCTCTAATTCCAGCCGCTCATGGGCATTGTCGGAAGTGACGAGCCGAGCAAAGGCACCGAGCAGCTGCGCCGCGCGTGCCTTTCGCTCTTCCGCGCTCACCTTGATGAGGCGGTACTGCCATTTTCCGTTAGTATTGAAGCTTATTCCGCGTCGCCCCTCGGCGTCGCCATAGGTGAAACCAGGTCCAGCTGCCTTCAGTTCACGGATGCCGCGCGGCGTAAGCTTATAGTAATAGGAAGCCTTCTCGGTGCCATTATCGACTTGGTGAAGCAACTTCTGGGCGAGGCCACGTTCGAGATTCCCGCCGTGAAAAAGCCAGGAAGCGCGCTCACCCAGGATCCGGGCTGACCGATAACCGGCCAGCTCCAGTTCCATGCGATTACGCTGATCGCGCTCGATGGCCATGAAGACTCAGCCTTTCTTCTTCTTGGCTCCGATGGCGTACATCCAGGCCTGGCCGCCGGCGGGCGGGAACAAGACCGGCCAGAAGAACGGACCACCATGCCAGCCGTCTTCGACGCCGCGCTGCTGCAAGAGCAGCAGCACCGGATACTTGCGGGCCATCTGTCGGGCCGGATCGGTGT
>JACCDJ010163386.1_pt1 | contig 12046 bp, 13 predicted proteins | sample 7444481 | NCBI WGS metagenome assembly JACCDJ01 (sample SAMN15323435, study PRJNA562643) | freshwater metagenome | isolation source: river surface water | place: USA:Blue River Watershed | collected 2017-08-15 | reverse complement strand
TCAATTAAAAATTTATACTAAGATCACTTCTTATTGGCTTCCATTTATATCCTTCTTAATTGTTTTAATTGGCGTCATGCTTATTTTAAGATGGATGACTGGTCTCTTACAACAAACCGCCGATTGGTTGATGCTTGGTTGGTTAAATAAATTACTAGGTATGGTATTATATAGTTTAATTTATGGTACCATTTTAAGCGCATTCATCTATTTTATGACTTTATTAGGAGTTGTTGAAAAATCCACTACGGATGCATCTATGAGTTACAGCTATTTAGCCAAATGGTGGCCCTATTTTATAGCTAAGTTGAGCGAATGGCTTCCATTTATTAAACAAACATTGACTCAATTTTCCAATCAATTGCAAGAAAAGGTATAATCAGTTTATTTAATCTGAAATAAGTATCTTTATAGCAACGACTTAATCGTTAAAATTTTATGGAATACGAAATAAAAAAAGAAGGCAAATTTGATTATGTGGAAGTTGGAGAAGGGGAACCTTTAATGCTTTTGCATGGTTTATTTGGCGCATTGAGTAATTTCTCTGACCTCATAGAACATTTTAAACATACACATAAAGTAATTGTACCTATTTTACCTTTATACGATCTTGATCTTTTACATACAACAGTTAAAGGATTGGCAAAGCATGTGCAACAATTTATTGATCACAAGGGTTACAATCAGATTCATTTATTAGGTAATTCTTTAGGAGGACATGTTGGCTTGGTGTATATTTTAAATCACCCAGAAAAAATCAAAACTTTGATCTTAACAGGTAGTAGTGGTTTGTTTGAAAATGCTATGGGAGATTCTTATCCAAAAAGAGGAGATTACGAATATATTAGAGCAAAGACTGCTGAAACTTTTTATGATCCAGCAGTGGCTACAAAAGAATTGGTTGACGAAGTTTTTGAAATCACAAATAGTAGAATTAAAGTAATCAAAATTATTGCTTTAGCAAAAAGTGCTATTCGACATAATTTAGGAGATGAATTGGGACAGATCAAAGTGCCTACACTTTTAATTTGGGGTAAAAATGATAAAGTTACGCCTCCATTTGTGGCAGAAGATTTCCATAAGTTAATTCCAAATAGCGAATTAGCATTTATTGATCAATGTGGACACGCACCAATGATGGAAGTGCCTGTTACATTCAACCAAATTTTAGAGAAATTCTTAAAAGCGCAAGCTTAATTAGTCCTATGCTAGCTGCAACTATTACTGTACAAGGGTTTCCCCTACTTCATCTAGAAGATAAAGTGAGTTTTGCTTTGCAATGTATGGAAGATTTTGATGTACAAGAATTAGCAGTAGTGAAAGAGGATTATTTTTTAGGCCTTGTTCAAAAAGCAGACTTATTGGATTCAAATGAAACTGCTACTTTAATGGCGCTATCTGATCAGTTTAAAAAAATTATGATTGCAGATACGGCACATTTCTTAACTGCTTTGGACTTATTTTCAAAACACCAGTTGAGTATTTTACCAGTTTTGAACGAACAACTTGAATGCATTGGAATGATACCTCAAAAGAGTTTAAATGATGCTTTGGCTAAATTTTTGGGAGTAGATGTGCCGGGCGCAATTATTGTGCTTTCGGTTGCGCCATACCAATATTCATTGGCCGAAATGTCAAGATTAGTGGAATCAAATAATGCACAAATTGTACAATTGAATACTTATTATGATGAAAAAAATGGGGCAATGATTATTACACTTAAGATTAATAAGGATGAAGCGCAAGCAATCATTGCAACCTTCCAACGTTACGATTATCAACTAGTACAATATTTTGGTAAGACACCTTTGCACAATGACATTGAAGCGCATTACCATCATTTAATGAATTACCTAGATGTTTAAGTCTACCAGCTTCAAATACCTTTTCCTTCTGTTGATATGTATTGGTCAAATTGGATACGCTCAAGCTCAAATAAAGATCAGTGCAATAGAAATCACAGGGAATAAAAAAACAAGAGATTATATTGTAAAAAGAGAGTTGCCTTTTAAAGTTGGAGATCTATTCTCGAAGAATGACATCGATTCACTCAGTATTGTTGCACAACAGCAATTATTTAACACAACACTTTTTTTAGAATCTAATGTATCATCTGAACAACTAGATAGTACGTCGGTAAAAATTAAGATCCAATTAAAAGAACGTTGGTATTTTTTTCCTTTACCTTATTTTAGGTGGGTAGATCGAAATTTTAATCAATGGTGGTACCAACAAAATAGAAGTTTAGAACGTGTGAATTATGGTATTAATTTTAGACAAGCCAATGCCACAGGAAACAATGATAAGTTAACAGTGGGTTATATTACAGGCTATACGCATCAAGCAATCGTCCGATATCAATTACCATTTATTGATAAGCAATTAAAATATGGTATGGGTTTGGGTTGGGCACAGTTTAATCAAAAAGAATTGAATTACGCCACTTTAGGAAATAAGCAAATTTTTTTAAGAACTGAAAATGTGATTCGTGAAGGCTATCGAGGGAATGCAAATTTAACTTATCGACCTAATTTATTTGAAAGACATGCTTTGCAAGTTGGATTTGGCAAAGAGTCCATTTCTGATTCTGTATTTGCTATCGCACCCAATTTTTTACCGAATCATAAAAAATCGTTTTCTTATGTAGACATTAATTGGTCTTATTCAAAAGTTCGATTTGATTATAATGCATATCCTACCAATGGCGCTAGTACTGAAATTGCGATATCACAAAGATTTTCAAAAGAAAGTAATTTATCAGCGATTCAATTTAGACAGATCATAGCGCATCCTATTGCAGCTAACAGATTCATCTTTGCAGAATCTTTAACCATTGGAAGAACAATGCAAAAATCCAATTACAGTGATCGCAAATTAATGGGATATGGATTGGTGCAAATGAATGGGTTAGATTATTATGTAGTGGATGGAAATGCAGCTTCTATATTTAAAGCAGCAATCCATCAAAGAATAGGATCCTATACAGTCGTGAATCCTTTGACTAAAAAGTTCCTTCCATCTGTTAAATATACATTTTGGGTCAAAGCATTTACTCAATTAGGATATGTATATAGTCCCGAAAAAAACAAAGCGAATCCATTGGCTAATAGTTTGTTAAGAACTGCTGGTATAGGAGTAGATCTAATTAGTATCTATGATTTTGTGTTAAATGTGGAGTATAGTATCAATCAATTGGGAGACAAAGGATTATATTTGCACGGCGGAATTAATTTTTAACTTTGTTTCATGAATGTAGCTATTTATAGTAGAGGTGTAGACTTGGATCAGCATCAGTCTTTAAATGACTTGATTGCTGAATTACAAAAACATGATATCACCATTTATATCTATGAAGATCTAATCAAAAAATTCAATTTGGTTACAGGTGAAAACAAAGAAGCACTCATTGCTTTTGGAGCTTCTTCTGATTTACATGATAATATTGATTGTTTGATTTCATTGGGTGGTGATGGAACTGTCTTAGATGCCATTACGCTAGTGGGTGATACTTTGATTCCAATATTGGGCATTAATTATGGTCGTCTTGGTTTTTTAGCAACGATTTCTAAAGATGAACTTTCTATTATGGTAGAAGCTTTAGTCAATCGTTCTTATGTAATTGATAAAAGATCATTATTGCATTTGGATAGTAACCTGCCAATTTTTGGGGGCACGCCATTTGCTTTAAATGAATTTGCAATTCATAAGCGTGATACTTCTCCAATGATTAAGATTCATACTTATTTGAATGGTGAACTTTTAAATTCCTATTGGGCAGACGGATTGATTATTGCTACACCTACCGGTTCAACTGGTTACAATATGAGCTGTAATGGTCCTATTTTATTTCCTGACTCATCTAGTTTTGTGATTACACCAGTTGCGCCACATAACTTAAACGTACGCTCAGTAGTAGTTCCAGACAGTTCGGTGATTTCATTTGAAATTGAAGGACGAACCGAGGAATTAATTTGCGCATTAGATGCCAGAAAAGAAATTGTACCTATTGGGATACAAATTGCAGTTAAGAAAGAAGCATTTTGTGTACACTTTATAAGATTGAATGAAAACAGTTTCTTATCAACTTTAAGAACAAAATTGACTTGGGGATTAGATAAAAGAAATTAATCATGCTAAAGCAAATTTTATTTTTTTGTTTTTTATTTGGCATGACAAATTTAGTTCAAGCCCAGCATCTTCAATTGATGGAAAATAGAGGTGAGATTGGATTGTTTGCAGGACAATCAAGCTATCGAGGTGATATTGCTCCAGATAAATTTAAGTTTTATAACAGTTATGGAGCTTTTTATAAGAAAAATTTTAATGATTACGGGGGCTTTAGATTGAATTACGAACAGATTCAATTAGGCAACTACGATATAGATTCAAAAAATAGTTATGCTCTTGATAGGGATTTCTATTTTTCACGAAAGTTCCATGACATTAGTTTGATGGGTGAATTTTTTTTCACAAGATTTCTGCCAGGCAATAAAGTATATCGTTTTTCACCATATTTAGGATTTGGTGTTGGGTACATGTTTGAGGCTGAAGAAGAAAAAGGCAACAGTTTGAGAGCCACTATAGTTCAAAAAAGTTTTATTAATTTCCCAATTCAACTTGGTTTTAAGTTAAACTTAATTCAAAAGTTGAATTTATTTGCTGAAGCCTCATATCGATTTACCAATACTGATGAGTTAGATTATCTAGTTGATGGTAGTCTTGTATACGATTACCAAGGAAGTCGTTCTGGAAAAGATCAGTTTTTCTCTGTTAAAGGGGGCATCTCCTATAATTTGATAAAAATCTATGGAGAAGAGAAGTGGAAACCGGGTAAAAGGTCCAAATTGGCCCGTCTATTTGAAAAAGATGCCAGCGAGGATAAGCCTGGATTCTTTAGCAGACTTAAATTTAAGCGCAAATAACCTCCTGATTTTCTTATTTTTGTATCATGGAAAATTTGGATTTACAAAGGTTACCAAAACATATCGCCATCATTATGGACGGGAATGGCAGGTGGGCGGAGGAGCAGGGAAAGGATAGATTATATGGTCATTACCATGGTGTGATGAGTGTTCGTAAAGTAGTTGAGGCCGCCACTGAAATAGGCATCCAGTACCTCACTTTATACGCTTTTAGTACAGAGAATTGGGATCGACCACAGGCCGAAGTCCTAGGTTTAATGTCCTTATTTGTGGACACAATCAGTAAAGAAGTACCGGATTTACATCAAAATAACATTAGACTACATTTTATTGGAAACTTGGATTTGTTGCCAGATGAAGCAAGACAAGCTCTCGCAAGTGCTACTCATATAACTGCACAAAATACTGGATTACAATTAGTTATCGCATTGAGTTACAGTAGTCGATGGGAAATTATTCAAGCGGCTAAGTTCCTTGGTGAACAAGTCAAAAAAGGCGAATTGGACCCAACACAGATCGAAGAAAGCCATTTTGTTCAAGCTTTATCAACTAGAGACTTTCCAGATCCCGAGCTTATGATCAGAACCAGTGGGGAACACCGAATTAGCAATTTTCTGCTCTTTCAGTTGGCTTACGCAGAGCTTTATTTTACGGATACGCGTTGGCCAGCTTTTGGAAAGGAGGCATTTATCGAAGCTATAGTGGATTATCAGTCCAGAGAACGCCGATTTGGTAAAACAAGCGCTCAAATCAACCTAAATACATAAAATTATTCATTTGTTTTTTTAGCTTTTTAACAAAGACTTTGAAATATTACGAGTAATTTGCGCCTCTTATAAATTATACATATTTAGCCCCACCAGCAGATGCAGAAATTGACCCAGTTTACTATAGGAATTCTATCCTTACTTATCTTATCCACTACTAGTTTTGCCCAAGACCAAAAAAGTCAGGACTCAGTTAGCCAGATCAATGTAAAGTTGATAGGTATCTTAAATCAAAAAACACCATCTAAGTATAAGATTCATTCTGTTAAAGTTGTGGGGAATCAATTTTTTGACGAAAACTTATTGCTCTCCTTATCCACCTTAACCGAGGGAGACGAAGTGACTTTGCCAGGGGGTGATAATTTTGCGAAAGCCATTCGTAAATTAATGGACCAAAACTACTTTAGTGATGTAAGTATTTATTTGACGGATGTAAAAGGGAATGAAATTGATGTTGAAATCAATGTGGTAGAAAGGCCAAGACTGGCTCGTTTTAATTTTACAGGGGTTAAAAAATCTGAAACAGAAGAACTTTCTGGAAAAACAGGTTTAACACCTAATAGGGTTGTGACAGATAATATGCGTATCACTGCAATTGAGGGTATTAAAAAATTCTATGCAGAAAAAGGTTTTCAAGATGCAAGTGTTCGTATTAAAGAAACAAAAGATTCTGTTCGTAAAAATCAATTGGTGCTTGATTTTATTGTAACCAAAGGACCAAAAGTTAGAATTAATAATATCAATTTTGGGGGCAATCTAATTGAAGAAACTAAATTAAAGAAAAGTTTAAAAGAGATTCACGAAAAATCTCGCTTAACCTTATTCCCAGTCAATGACAAGCCTGCTATTGTAAAGACGACCCCTTATACTTTTGATCAGTATTTAAAAGAGCGTGGTTACTTAACATTTTCGAAAACAAAAAAAATATTAAATCCATACGCAAGAATTGGTTTCTCTTCCTCTAAGTATGATATAAAAAAATACGATGAGAGTAAGGACAATTTATTGAACTATTATAATTCTTTAGGTTTTAGAGATGCTGTGATTGAAAAAGATACAATTTACCACAATGCGGTAGGGCATTTAAATATTGATATGCAGATCAAAGAAGGTCGAAAGTATTTCTTTGGCAATATCACTTGGAGAGGGAATACTAAAATACCTGATTCAATTTTAACAAGTATTTTAAATATTAAAAAAGGAGATATTTATAATAGAGAAATATTCTTTAACAAATTAGGTAAAACACCTACCGCCGAAGGTGGTGACATCAGTGGCATTTATCAAGATGATGGCTATTTGTTCTTTAATATCAATCCTATTGAGACTGCTGTATACAATGACACAATTGATTTTGAAGTTAGAATACAAGAAGGTCCACAAGCAACTATCAAGACTGTTCGTATTGCAGGCAATGAAAAAACAAAAGATTTTGTTATTCGTAGAGAAATCAGAACAGTGCCTGGTGATAAATTCAGTCGTACATTGTTGATTCGTTCTCAACGTGAGATTTCTCAATTAAATTATTTTGACCAAGAAAAAATTAAAATTGACCCAGTTCCTAATCCTGAGGATGGGACAGTGGATATCAATTATGGCGTAGAAGAAAAGTCAAGTGACCAATTAGAATTAAGTGCTGGTTGGGGTGGATTTATTGGTTTGACTGGAACTTTAGGGGTGACTTTTAATAATTTTTCTTCAAAAAATATTTTCAAAAAGTCAGCATGGGATCCACTGCCTATGGGAGATGGCCAAAAATTGAGTATCCGTTTTCAAAGTAATGGTAAAGCATTTAGATCTACCAACTTCTCATTCACTGAGCCTTGGTTTGGTGGTATCAAGCGTAATACTTTAACTGTTAGTGTTTATAATACTAAATTTGGACAAACCTTTGATCAAGCGACAGGATTATTTAATCCAAACGCTGCTGATTCTAGGTATATTTCTACCACAGGTGCTACAATTTCTTTTGGACGTCAATTGGCATGGCCGGATGACTATTTCTCTTTAAGTATGGGATTAAACTATACACGTTATACCTTAAAGGACTATGCAATAGACCCTTTTAATCTACCTAATTTTGATAATGGTATTGTTAATAATTTAAATTTAAGAATTGCATTACAAAGAACTTCTGTAGATCAACCTTTGTTTCCAAGAACAGGATCTACATTTTTATTGAGTGGACAATTAACCCCTCCATATTCTTTGTTTGATCCCAATTTTGCTTACAAACAAAATCCATATGAATTATTAGAATACCATAAATGGCGTTTTAATGGTGAATGGTATGTTCCATTAGGTAAACCTGCAGGGGAAGAAAGAAATAAACAATTCGTATTGAAATTTGCAGCAAAATATGGCTTCGTAGGAAGGTACAATTCAGATTTAACGATTTCTCCATTTGAGAGATTCCAAGTGGGTGATGCAGGTTTAAGCAATCAGTTTGCTTTATTAGGTTTCGATATCATTGCACAAAGAGGTTATCCAGTTTATGAATCTTCTAATCCAAAAATCAATCCTGATCAACAATCTTCAAGACAGAAGTTCACCATCTTTAACAAATATGCAGTAGAACTTAGGTATCCTTTAAGTTTAGCAGCGAGTAGTACTATTTATGCTTTGGGCTTTTTTGAAGCAGCCAATGGTTGGTATAGCATGAAAGATTACAATCCATTTAAATTGAGAAGATCAGTTGGTGTGGGTATGCGTTTTTTCCTGCCGATGTTTGGATTGCTTGGATTTGATTATGGTATTGGTCTAGATCGTTTAAATAGCACTAATTCATTAAAGGACGCAGCTAGGTTTACATTTATGTTAGGATTTGAACCTGAATAAGACAACTCATTTAAATTATATAAAATCCGAGATTATGAAACATATCAAATCTTTTTTATTGGGTATTGTACTTTTAAGCTTAACATTTAGTGCACAAGCTCAATCTAAATATGCAGTAATCAATACCAAGTATATTTTAGACAGAATCCCTGAATACAAGGAAGCAGATAAGAAGTTAAAAGCCTTAGGAGATCAGTGGCAACAAGAAATTGATGAGCAACAAATGATCTTGGACAAAATGTACAAGAATTATGAAGCAGAACAGTTTATGTTGTCCGAAGATTTGCGAAAAAAGCGTGAAGATGAATTGTTTATGAAGGAAAAGGCTTTGCGTGATTTACAAAAAAAGCGATTCGGTTATGAGGGGGATTTGTTTAAGGAACGTCAAAAATTAGTTAAACCTATACAAGACAGGGTCTATAATGCAGCCCAAAAAATGGCAAGTGCCCGTTCATATGACTTCATTTTGGATAAAAGTGAAGGAATTACCATTATATTTGCAGACCCTAAGTTGGATAAAAGTGACGATATTTTAAAAGAGTTAGGAGTCATCAATAATTAAACAAACAACAATAGACATGAAGAAAGTTTTATTTGCAGCCATCTTGTTAGTGGCATGTTCTTTCAGTAACAGTGCTACTGCACAAACTAAAATTGGTTATTTCGATGACCAAAGCGTAATCGCTTTATTTCCTGGTATCCAAGAGAAATTAGATACAGTTTTAAACTCTTATGCTAAGGATTCTTTACAAGACGAGTACAACTACACTTTAAAGGATTATCAAGTTAAGGATAGTATCTACAAAAGAGATTCTGCTGATTTGTCTAAAAGACCTAAAGCCTTACAAATGGCAACTGACGATTTAAATCGTTTAAAATATAAGTTGATCAACTGGCAGCAATATCAACAACAAATGATGGAGCAAAAACAAGAAGCTTTGTTATTGCCTTTCAGACAAAAAATTGCACAAGCTTTAAGTGAAGTGGTTGCTGAACAAAAATACAATTTGGTATTGAAGGCAGATGCCTTGTCTCCTTACGCTCAACCATCAATCGCTGATAACTTAACGATCCGTGTTGCTTTAAAATTAAAGCTTCCAGTTCCTAAGGACATCGAAGAAGCTTTCAAAGCTGCAACAGGTGGTGGTGCTAAGCCAGCGACTCCAGCTAAAAAAGGATAATATTTTAGAAAAATAATTTAATACACCTCGTTGTTTTACAACGGGGTGTATTAGTTTTACGAAACAAGGGAATAAATAATTTATGAAAGCACCCATTGGCGTTTTTGATAGTGGCTATGGTGGACTAACCATCTTAAAGGAATTGAAGCAACAACTCCCTCAATATGATTATCTCTATTTGGGAGACAATGCGCGTGCGCCATATGGTACAAGATCATTTGATACCGTGTACCAATATTCTTTAGAAGCAGTTGAATGGTTTTTTAAACAAGGTTGTAGTTTAGTCATTTTAGCATGTAATACTGCATCTGCTAAAGCATTAAGAAATATTCAACAATTAGACTTGCCAACTTTGGCGCCAGACAAAAGAGTATTAGGTGTGATAAGACCTAGTTCAGAAACATTGGGTCAATTTTCGTCCTCGCATCATCTAGGAATTTTAGGTACAACAGGAACCGTTCAAAGTAATAGTTATCCAATAGAGTTGTCAAAATTTGCACCAGAAGCAACCGTATTTCAACAAGCTTGCCCCATGTGGGTGCCATTGATCGAAAACGGGCAACAAGAAGGCCCAGGTGCCGATTACTTTGTAAAATTGTATATAGACCAACTCTTTGCGCAATCTGCTCAAATTGATACTGTATTGCTTGCCTGTACTCATTACCCATTAATGGTAAAAAAGATCCAAAACTTTTTACCAGAAAATGTTAAACTCGTGACGCAAGGAGATATAGTAGCTAAAAGTTTGGCTGCTTATTTGCAAAATCACCCAGAAATAGACCAAAAATGTAGTAAAAACGGCCAAATCCAGTTTTACACAACAGACAATCCTACCAGCTTTGAGGAACAGGGAACTGCATTCTTTGGTCAAAAAATTGAAGCAAAACACACAGATTTAGCTTAAAAATTAAAAAAATACCCTATTTTTGCCGTCCTTTCACAGGTAGTGGTATGGTGACTGCTATAAGAACGGATTTAGAATATAAAGTATTAAACTCAAGGGCAGATAGGAATAATCCTAATAACCCGCAAAAAAAAGTATATTATGAAACGTACATTCCAACCTCATAAACGTCGTCGTAAATCAGTTCATGGTTTTCGTAAGCGTATGGAATCAGCTAATGGTCGTAAAGTATTAGCAAGTCGCCGCAAGAAAGGACGCAAGAAACTAACTGTATCTAGCGAAAAAGGATTAAAATAATTAATCTCTATTCGTAGAAACTTATAATTTTAAAGTCCACTCGTTTCGGGTGGACTTTTTTAATGCATCATTCATCAATGGCCAAAATTTTTACATATCAACAACAGGATAAATTAAAAAGCAGGAAGCAATTGCAAAATTTGTTTGCCTTAGGCAAGTCATTGTCTAATGCGCCGCTTAGATTAATTTATACTTTAGAAAATATTGCCGATGAAAAAATATCTAATCCAGGGCCACTTGTTTTACAAGCCGGGGTTGGCGCACCAACTAAACAATTTAAGAAAGCAGTTCAACGTAATCGTGTAAAAAGATTATTAAGAGAAGCCTATCGCTTAGAACTTCCTGCCTTCAAAGCACAGCTCCCAATGCAAGGCATGCGATTGAATATTTTTATTTTGTACATTGAAGCAACTGTATTGACTCAAATAGAAATTAATGCAAAAATGAAATTAATATTGGATCAATTGGTAAAACGTATTTATGGACAAGCTTAAGCAAATCATAGCCTTTCCGTTTATCGTATTGATCCGATTTTATCAATATGCTTTATCTCCTTATTTAGGCGGAAGCAAATGTAGATTCACGCCCACTTGTTCTCAATATACTGCAGAAGCCATTCAAAAATATGGTCCATTTAAAGGCATTTCAATGGGTATTAAAAGAATTAGTAAATGCAGGCCTGGTGGAGGACATGGCTATGATCCTGTTTCTTAAATTAACCTTGGGTCAAATAAAAAAACCGCCTCTATTGGAGACGGTTTTGAGTATGCTTCTTTTTGTATTTATTATTTCGCAGCATTAAAACGATCTGCAATCACAGACCAATTTACTACATTCCAAAACGCAGCTAAATAGTCTGCTCTTCTGTTTTGGTATTTCAAATAGTAGGCGTGCTCCCAAACATCCGCTCCTAGGATTGGTGTTCCTTTCACTTCGGCTACATCCATTAATGGATTATCTTGATTTGGTGTAGAACTTACTTCTAATTGACCGTCTTTCACAATCAACCAAGCCCATCCACTTCCAAAACGTGTCATACCTGCGGCAGCAAATTTTTCTTTGAATGCATCAAAACTTCCAAAGCTTGCTTCAATTGCAGTTGCTAAAGCACCTGTTGGGTTGCCACCTGCATTAGAG
>JACCDJ011038341.1_pt1 | contig 12049 bp, 11 predicted proteins | sample 7444481 | NCBI WGS metagenome assembly JACCDJ01 (sample SAMN15323435, study PRJNA562643) | freshwater metagenome | isolation source: river surface water | place: USA:Blue River Watershed | collected 2017-08-15 | reverse complement strand
TGACATGATCGATAGCGATTCAATTCCTCGCTTAATCCAGTCGGGAATCATCGAGGTTGCACCTCTTGCATTTATGCGCGGACGTACTTTGAATGATGCATTTATCATTTTGGATGAAGCGCAGAACACCACGCCAGAACAGATGAAGATGTTCCTGACTCGCCTTGGCTTTGGCTCAAAGATGGTGATTACTGGCGATATCACTCAGAACGATCTTCCTAATGGACAGCGCAGCGGCCTGCAGATTATTCGCTCTATCCTCGATGGCGTCGCCGATATCGCCTTTATGGATCTGACCGCCGAAGACGTTGTTCGCCACCGCCTTATCGGAGATATTGTGAAGGCATACGATGCATATGATGCGCAGAAACAAGCGCCAGTTAGTATCAACAGGAAGCCATGACAGTAGAAGTAACCAATCGCTCTGGCGTTAGCGCACCTGAGAGCGAAGTTGAGTCATTGCTTATCTTCGCCCTTGATTACATGGAGCTTCATCCAGAGTGCGATCTCTCAGTCACATTTGTTGACGATAAAGAGATGGAAGAGCTTCACATCAAGTGGATGGATGAGCCTGGTACTACCGATGTTCTCTCTTTTCCAATGGATATGCCAGAGAATAAAGATGATGCTGTAACTCTGGGGGATATCGTGATTGACCCGATTGTTGCAGCAGAGCAGGCTGCTTCAGCAGGCCACAGCACAGATCATGAAATTTTTATCCTGGCATCACATGGACTCCTTCATATCTTGGGATATGACCATGCTGATAAAGATGAAGAGAAAGTTATGTTTGAACTGCAAGAAACTATCGTGAAGAAATGGACGGCACAAAAGTGAATCCGGTGGAACACATGCTTGGCAAGGCGCTGACCGCTATCTATGAGCGGGCGCAGAAGCGGGGCATCGTTGCGAGCGACCTGAGACATCTGGCAGAAAACCATTTCGAACTAGGTGACACGCTGGTCCGAGAGCTTATGGTGCCTCGCACCGATATGGTCTGGATTGAGCGCGATAAGACTCTCCGCCAGGGGCTCTCACTTGCACTCCGCTCAGGATATTCACGTATTCCAGTTGCTGGTGAAGATATCGATGAGATCATCGGTTTTGCCTATGTCAAAGATTTAGCAAAGCGCGCACTCGATCACCACGAGGCTGAAACAACTGAAAAAGTTGAACAGCATATGCGCCCACCAGTCTTCGTCCCTGAGAATAAAGAGGCAGGGGATTTGCTCCGCGATATGCAGCGCGACCAGATTCACCTCGCTATCGTGGTCGATGAATATGGTGGCACAGCAGGCATCATCACCATCGAAGACATCATTGAAGAGATTGTTGGCGAGATTGCAGATGAGTACGACGATGGAATCGAGAGCTTTACCTGGATCTCAGATGTTAAAGCTCGCGCAAAAGCTGCCATCCATATTGAAGATTTAGCAGAAGAGCTCAAGATCTCCATTAATGAAGAAGATTACGAAGGTATCGACACTATTGGTGGCTTGATGGCGCAACGCCTTGGTCGAGTCCCTATCGCTGGTAGCACTATCACCATCGATGGATGGAAGATTACATCGGAGCGACCAATTGGACGTCGTCGTAGAATTAGCTCTGTCATGATTGAGAAAGAGCCAGAAGTGGAGGTTGCAAGTGAATAACGCAGAAGATCGAAAGCTTGTCATCCTTGCCACCAATACTTTAACTCGTAGCGGTGCACGGGAAGCGGCTGCTCTGCGCGATACCACTGGTCGCACATATGTCGCGATCAATGTGCAATCGCCATCACTGAATCTCGATGCATTTGAGGCAGTCTTAACTGTCGCTCTTGCATCAGGAATTACTGGAATTGAAGCAGTCGTCGCTACCGGCAGTCAGCCGAGCAATGTGAAGGCAATTAAGGATTTTGCTCCCACTGCAACAGTCTTTTTCGTCGATGGCGACGGCCAAGAACACCCCCTTTAACCGTTAAGATAGGCGCATGCGCGTCGTTCGATTCTCTCCATTGCCTGATTCAGGTCTTGGCTCTGATCCCCTCTACGGAATTCTCGAAGAAGATAACACCATCACCGTTATCACTGGAGATCCGATCTATCAGGGAATCCAGAAGACCGCCGCAAAGCTTGAGCTCTCCAAGGCACGCCTACTTGCCCCGGTAATTCCTCGCAGCAAGATTGTTGCTATCGGCAAGAACTACGCAGATCATGCAGCGGAAATGGGCGGGGTCGTTCCAGAAGAGCCGATTATCTTTATCAAACCAAATACCACTGTGATCGGCCCAGGCGACACCATCGTCTGGCCGGCGATGGCGCCATCGATTGATTACGAGGCAGAGCTTGCCATCGTGATTGGAAGAATTTGTAAAGATGTTCCGAAGGAGCGCGTCAATGACGTTATCTTCGGTTACACACTTGCCAACGATGTGACCTGCCGTGAACTTCAGAAGAAGGATGGTCAATGGACTCGCGCTAAGGGCTTCGATACCTTCTGCCCGCTCGGTCCTTGGATTGAGACAGAGTTCGTACCAGGAACACAACGCATCTCCACCACGCTCAACGGCGAAATAAAGCAGGATGCCCATTTGAGTGACATGATCTTTAAGGTGCCAGAGATTATTAACTTCGTCTCGAGTGTAATGACCCTTCTTCCAGGAGATGTCATCATTACCGGAACACCAGCTGGTATTGGTCCAATGTCAGAGAAATCAACTGTTGCAGTATCCATTGAAGGCCTTGGCCAACTAACAAATAAGGTGAGTGCACGTCCATGAGTAAAAAGGTAAAAGTACGCTTTGCTCCATCACCAACTGGTGATCTGCACGTTGGAAATATTCGCACCGCTCTCTTCGACTGGGCCTTTGCTCGCCACACCGGTGGCACATTCCTCTTCCGTATTGAAGATACTGACACCACTCGCGTTACCCCTGAATATATTCAGGCAGCAATCGATACCTTAAAGTGGCTTGGACTCGATTGGGATGAGGGACCAGAGGTAGGAGGACCGAACGGTCCATACCTTCAATCACAACGCCTCGATATCTATGCCACCTGGGCGCAGAAGTTCCTTGATCAAGGCGATGCCTATCACTGCTACTGCTCACCAGAAGAGTTAGAGGCGGTCCGCGAAGCACAGCGCGCAGCAAATGTTGCTCCAGGTTATAACGGCCATTGCCGCGATTTAACAGCTGAGCAGATTTCTGCTTATAAGGCGCAAGGGCGCGAAGCGGTAGTTCGCATGCGTATGCCTGATGGCACAACAACATTTACCGATGCTATTCGCGGTGAAGTGACCTTTGATCACAAGTTCGTCCCTGACTTTGTCTTAGTACGTGCAGATGGCTCGCCTCTCTACACCTTGGCAGTAGCTGTCGATGATGTTTTGATGGAGGTCACTCACGTTCTTCGCGGTGAAGATCTTCTCTCATCGACTCCTCGTCAGATTCGCGTCTATCAGGCGATGGGGGTAAAGATTGAGGATTACCCAACATTTGCCCACCTTCCATTTGTGATGGGTCAAGATAACGCCAAGCTCTCAAAGCGCAACGGTGAAGTTTCTATCGCCTGGTATCGCGAGCAGGGATATCTGCCAGAGGCAATCTGTAACTATCTCGCACTTCTCGGTTGGTCTCCTGGAGATGATCGTGAAAATGTTTCGATGCAAGAGCTCACCGAGCTCTTCACCGTTGAGAAAGTTCATTCATCACCAGCACGCTTTGATATGAAGAAGCTCGAGGCTATTAACGGTGACAAGATCCGCGCGCTTTCATTGGAAGAGTTCCTCAAGTGGACCCTTCCCTTCCTCACTAAAGCTGGAATCATCACTGGCACCGATGCTGAAGTTGAACTCGTCAAGCGTGCGTTGCCAATTATCCAAGAGCGCATTGTTAAGTTGGATGAGACCCCAGCACTACTCAAGTTCCTCTTTGTGAAGGATTTTGCAGTCGATGCAGATGCAGTGGCAAAGATTTCAGATAGCGCTTCTAAGGATGTCTTGAAGCGTTCACTGAAGGAACTCGAAGGAGTTTCGTCCTGGGATCACGCATCTATCGAAGCTGTACTTCGCGCAGCGCTGATTGACGATATGGGGCTTAAGCCTCGCGTTGCTTTCACCGCTCTTCGCATTGCAACAACGGGCAGCACCATCTCTCCACCGCTCTTTGAGTCGATGGAACTCCTCGGCCAAAGTGCTTGTATTGCGCGTATTTCTGGAGCCATCGCCTTATAAGCACAGTGGCAAAAGCACCCTTGTTGGTCGGGTAAACTTTCCCCTCGCACGTGGGTTCGAAAGAGCTATCGTGGGGTATGGGGTAATTGGCAGCCCTGCTGATTCTGGTTCAGTAAGTCTAGGTTCGAGTCCTGGTACCCCAGCGCAGTACAGCAGTACATAACTGAATATGGAAAGGGTTGGTTACCTGTAACCGACTAGTCATCTGGCCCCGTCGTCTAGCGGCCCAGGACTCTGGCTTCTCAAGTCAGCTACGAGGGTTCGAATCCCTTCGGGGCTACATAGCAAATTGCCACCTCTTAAGAGATTAAGAGGTGGCAATTTCTTTTCTATTACTGTTCTATTTCTGTTCTAGGACTATCGCTCCGATTTGTGGCGATCGGCCATTGTGTCCATGAGGGCAAAGAGCACACCTGAGATAACGAAGGTCATATGGATACCAATGCGCCATCCTTCGCGCGCTGCATCGTATGGACCTTCTTGCATAAAGTCTTTGAGAAGTTCAATCACGGAGATAGCAACCAATGAACCGATGAGCTTAATCTTCAAACCGCTGTAATCAACGGTGCCCATCCAGTGTGGACGATCCTTTGCACCTTCTGCCACAGAAATCTTAGAGACGAAGTTTTCATATCCAGCAAAGAGAACAATGATGATCAAATTCGCAAGGAGAACGGTATCGAGAAGTTCGAGGACTTCCAGGGTCACCTCAGCTGCTGTGGCATCGACGATATGGGTCATCATGTGCCAGAAAGAGTGGAAGAAGCGATAGAGAATGGGAATGAGGGTGAGAAGGAGTCCAAGGTAGAGGGGCGCCAAGAACCAGCGTCCAGCAAAGATTATCTTCTCAATTAAGGTCTCTAATTTATCCATAGTTAAGATTCTAAAGGTAGCGTTCTCGTATGGACCGGATTAACGCCTTCAATCGCCGTATCGCAGAGAAAATTACCTCAGTTGTCTCCACGATGTGGGCGGCTTACCTCTTTGCTGCAATCGCGCTCATCTCGCTGCCATCAGCGCTCAAATCAGGTGACACTCTGACTATCGTCGATTGGGTCGCCCAAACATTCCTTCAGCTTGTGCTGCTCTCGATCATTATGGTGGGACAGCAGAGATCATCAGAGAAAGTGACAACTGAGATTGATGAGACCCACGCTGCCGCCTTGGCCGAGTTTGAATATGCGAAAGAGGCTCGCGCCTTAGCCCAGCAAGAGCTCGCCGAGATCACGAAAATGTCGAAAGAGATCCACGCGATACTGAAAAATATCGAGAAGAGATAGCCCTGACCGGTCACTCACCTCTTGGAAGACCTGCATAAAAAGAGCTAGCAAATACGGTTATCCCAGTGAATCTACCTACAGGAGCTCGCATGTCCGCCTTGAAGCGCAAATCTCTCCGTTCAGTTGCCACCGTCGCAATCGCACTGACCGCGATCTTAGGCAGCTCCTCTCATGCAGAGGCGGCGCTCCTCGGTCCATCATCGAACTACATTGTCAAGATCACGCCAGAGGCACGTGCCACCGTTGAGAGCGCGATTAAGAAGGCCGGCGGAAGAATTGATGGCCAATTTAAATATGCCTTCGATGGTTTTGTTATCAATCTTCCCGACATGCTCATACCGCTGCTCAAGAAGATTCCCAATATTTTAACGGTGGAGAAAGATCTGCCTATTAGTGGGCTTGCGATCCAATCAATTCAAACTCCAACAACTTCGTGGGGCCTAGATCGCACCGATCAGCGTGAAGTTGTCTCTACTGCAGCGGGATATCAGGGGACATATGGATATCGAAGCGCCGGAAGAGGCGCCACCATCTATATCGGTGATACCGGTATCTATCCTCATGAGGATTTAGCAGGGCGTATTTCTACCAGTGGCTTCAATGGAATATCTGATGGAAACGGCACAGTCGATTGCAATGGACATGGAACTCACGTTGCGACCACTGCAGCTGGCACACAGTATGGAATCGCAAAGAATGCAACAGTCGTTCCTGTTCGCATCCTTGGCTGCGGTGGTTTTGGATCATTTTCTACCGTCATCGCCGGTTTAGATTGGATTCTCTCTCCACTCAATCCGAATTCTAAGAGCCAGGCAGTATTGAACCTCTCTATCGGAGGTAATGCATCGACATCTGTCAATGATGCAATTCTCCGCCTTACCAACGCTGGCATCACAGTTGTTGCAGCAGCAGGTAATGAGTCAACAGATGCATGTACTCGATCACCGGCAAGTGCCCCCTCAGCAATTACCGTGGGTGCAACCACAATTGTTGATGCGCGCGCATCATTTTCTAACTTCGGAACTTGTGTAGATATCTTTGCACCAGGTGCTGGAATTACTGGTGGCTGGATTGGTTCACCGTCCGCCACCGTCACCGTCTCTGGAACATCCATGGCAAGCCCTCACGTAGCAGGAGCAGCAGCGGTCTACTTGGGGCTCAATCCCACTGCCTCCGTAGCTCAAGTCTCTGATGCGCTTAAAGCAGAGGCAACTAAAGGCGCAGTCACCAATATTGATGCCAATACCGTCAACAATCTTCTTTATCTTTCACCCACAGATGGTGGACCGGCAGTCAGCAACCCAGCTGTTCTCATCAGCACTATCACTGGAATTACTCACCTGCAGGCAGAAGCCTCAGTTGAGATCAACCCAAATAACGCTCCCACAACAGCCAGTATCGAATATGCAACTGATTCTGCCTTCACATCAATTGTGAAGAGAATTAATCTGACTCCGACAGCTCTCGTTGGGGGAGATGTGATCACTCTCCCCGTCATCTTTGATGGGCTTCAGCCATCAACACGTTATTACTTCAGAGCCTCAGCTACCAATGAGAGCGGAACCTTTACGACACCTGCGGGAGAGTTCAAATCAATTGCCGCTCCGGTGACCGCACCAACACCTGTTGCTAAAGATGCGACCAGTGTGACGGGTTGGAGCGCACGACTTAATGGCACAGTCAATGCAAATAATGGAAGCACTACCGTCTCCTTTGTCTATGGAACCGATCCAGAGTTCCTTGTGAATACCCAGACTGGTTTAGCATCTCCACAAACAGTCTCAGGTAGCGCCGTGACCACCGTTGGTTTGGATATCTCATTCCTCAATGGCTCAACTAAGTACTACTACAAGGTAGTTGCAAGCAATAGCGCAGCATCTGCAACTTCAGAAGTTCTTAGCTTCACAACGCCAGAAGTTACTGGCGTCAAGGCATTTGTTGAGACTATCCGTCCATCCAAGGGCCTTGATACTCCTGCCACCACTGTGACAGGACGAGTCAATCCCAACGGCCAGACCACGTCAGTGAAGTTGGTCTACGGCAGTGATTCAGCTTTGATCAATGGCAATAAAGTAGTTGAGATTGCCACCAAGTACACCGGCATTGAGACAGTAACGGTCTCTGCCGATATGACCGCCTTAGTTCCAGGTGTTCGCTACTACTACAGATTTGAAGCGACCAACGCAGCGGGAGTCACAAAGCCAACGCCGCTGACAAACGTGGGAAATCCTGTGATGCCAGTGGTTAATAAGACCTATGGCAGCGGTCAGACTCAGACTGGTGTGACTCTTAACGCCAACATCAATGGCGGTGCTGGAAATATCCGTCTCTACTTCATCTATGGAAGTGATCCAAAGCTGGAGACCGGAACTGTCACAGCGCAAGCAACTCCATTTGCTATCACTAATGGCAATAACAACGTGGTCACCTTGCCACTGACCGGACTTAAGCCTGATCAAATCGTCTACTTCCGTGTAAAGATCTTTGCTTACACCGGACCATTGACTGAAGTGGGTGGAACCTTACTCGGACCAATCGCATCGATTCAGACACTTGCTCCCACCAAGATTGCTCAATCAATCTCATTTACCTTGCCAACATCTCGCTATTACGGTGGAGCACCAACCTTGCTCACCGCAACAGCAACCTCTGGACTTCCGATTACCTACAGCACCACAACCCCTGCAGTGTGTAAGGTAGTTGAAGTCGATGGCAAAGCAGCTGTTACCCATGTAACCCCAGTTCCAGCAGGAAGTGGCTCTGCGTGTGCTCTCACTGCATCTCAACCTGGTGATTCAACTTACCAAGCTGCTACCAGTATCGGTAAGACCATCAACTTCATGAAGGAATCTTCCAAGATCACTGCAACATGGAGCGCTCCAATAACTCAAGCAGGGTCAACGCTTTCGATCAAGGTGGCTAGTTCTACCCAGCCACTACTCAATGAGAATCAAGGCGGCACTTCAGCAGTTGTCATTACAACGACAACTCCAAAGGTCTGTGCGATCTCTGATACTCAATTTGTGGGATCCCTTGAAACTCACACCACCACAACGATTAAGGGCATCTGGAACGGTACTTGCCAACTAGCCATCTCCTTCCCAGGATTTGGATACTGGCAGGCATCTTCGACCTCACTGATATCAACAGTAAGCGGTATGACTACTCCGCAACCGGGAGCAAACGCTGCTCAAATAATCAACTTTACTCTTCCTTCACAGCGTTTCTATGGGGGAGCGGGAACAGTATTGTCAGGATCGGCCTCATCCGGCCTTGCCCTTTCTTACACAACGTCAACTCCAAGCGTCTGCTCAATTGATCTCGTTGAGACATCAACGGTATTGAACTTCGTCTCACCAATTGCCGGCAACTCAACATCAATGTGTACTGTCACAGCGACACAAGCTGGCGATGATCGATTTGCAGCAGCGCTACCGGTACAACGGTCAATGACCTGGGCAAAAGAGAATACTGCTCTCAAAGCTACCTGGGCAGGTGCTGTTACTGTCGCTGGAACCGAAATTGGAGTAGTTGTCTCCAGCGCATCACAACCATTGTTGAAGGAATCTAACGCTGGCTCAACGCCTCTGACATTTACCTCAAAGACTCCGAAGGTCTGCACCGTTGATTCTCCAACATATGTCGGAAATTCGACTACTCATACCAAGGCAACTGTGAAGGCGCTCTTCAATGGAATCTGCCAGATTGAATCCTCATTTGCAGGAAACAGTTACTGGTTGCCTGTTACCTCAATCGCTTCAATCACAATCTCTGGCATCACAACACCGCAGCCAGGTGCAAGTGCGCCACAGGCAATTAACTTCTCGCAGCCTGCCAACACACCAGCAGATAAGAGCGTTGCGTTGACAGCGACAGCAACATCAGGCCTTGCTGTCACGATTGCATCCCTCACACCAGCAGTCTGTGCAGTGACTCAAGATGCAAATGGAAAGTACTCTGCTGCAGCAGTCTCAGGTCTCTCAGGAGATCTCAATAACTGCCAGCTTCAAGCTACTCAAGCAGGAGATACACGGTGGGCCGCAGCACCTGCTGTTGTGAAGAGTTTCCGATTTGTGCGCGTGGCACAGACCATCTCTTTCGCCGCACCAACCAGCCGCTTCTTTGGCGGTCCATTGACTCAACTCGTTGCAACAGCAACATCAGGTCTGCCTGTTACTTTCACAAGTAAGACACCTGCGATCTGTTCTGTTGCAGCGGGAGAGACTACATCTGTCCTTGCCTATGTCACACCGTTGACAACATCATCGAGTGCAACATGTGCCATTGAGGCGAGCCAAGCTGGAGATAACACATACGCACCAGCAACAAATATCAATCGCTTTGTGAGCCTCAGAAAAGAGTCCACCACCATTAAGGCAACCTGGGCTGGTCCAATCTCAGTCGATGGCACCAACCTCGACCTTCTTGTTACCAGCACCAGCCAGCCATCTCTTAATGAGAAGGTTACTGATGTTGCAGCTCTTGTCGTCACATCACGAACACCTGGCATCTGCAAAGTTGAGAACGCGCAGTATCTAGGAACAGATTCTGTTCACACTCGCGTTGTTGTTAAGGCAATGTGGAACGGCACTTGTTCATTGACAGCTGCTTACGCCGGCCACACATATTGGCTAGCAACATCACAGAGCATCTCAACTTCAATCACCAAGATGACAACACCTCAACCAGGTGCCAATGCTGCTCAGATGATCAGCATGTCGATGCCAACAACTATCGGGATTGCTCAGACAGCGATTCTCGCTCCATCTGCAACCTCGAAGTTGAAAGTTGAACTCACCACCACAACTCCTGCGGTCTGTGTTGTTACAGCGACCCCTGCCTCTTACACAGTTAAGGCGGCGCCAGGCGTTGTTGGAAATGGAAACATCTGTACCTTGCAGGCAACGCAAGCAGGTAATGAGAGTTGGGCGGCAGCGCCAACTCTCACACGAAATCTCACCATCAATAAAGCCAATATGGCGATTCGATTGAGCCGATGGTCCAGTGGAATAACTGGAAAGACTCCTGCGCTCTTCACAGCAGGTGTTGCCTATGTCGATGGACCATCTAATGGTGGGCTCAACAGCATCGGACATCTACTGACGATCTCAACCTCAACTCCTGGCGTCTGTTCAGTCACAGATGTGGGTCCATCAGCTACTACTACTGGAACCTTCACCCAGGCGACGATTACAGGCATCACCAATGGAACATGTGCGGTAACTCTCAAGTTTGCTGCAACAGATACCCAGAATGAGATTGTCCTGCTGCGTAACATCACCATCAGCGGCATCAAGTAATCAGATAGATTACGCGGGTGAGAATCCGCAGCCTCTTTGCCGCAATTGCGGTCCTCTCGGCTGTATTGGTCCATGCTCCGGCTACAGCGGTCGAGCCATTTATCGTTGGCGGAGATCGCCCGGTAACAGTTCAACTTCCTGATGACACGACCCAACCTTCACCGCTTCTGATCATGCTCCATAGCGCATCATCGAGCGGTGCCAAGCAGGAGAAGCGGGTAAAGCTTGCCCCCGTGGCGAAGAAATTAGGGATGATCTATATCGCACCCGATGGCACAGTCGGAGTGGATGGTCGACGTGTGTGGAATGCAGCGAAAGCATGTTGCCAAAAACCTGGCACCGAAGTCGATGACCTCACCTATATCGATTCACTCATTGAAGAAATTGATCACATCTATCCGGTAGATCGAAGCCGCATCTACTTCGTCGGACATAGCAACGGCGCATTCATGTCCTTGGCATACGCTTGCAACTCCGGCAAGGTAGCAGGTGTGGTCTCTCTTGCTGGTGCGATGGATAGCGACTTTGAATGCTTAAGCACCAACCCCTTTGCCTTTCTCCACATTCATGGGGTGGCAGATACCACTATTAAAATCAACGGTGGCGTTCTGAACTTTCATACCTACACAAGCGCAACCCAAACACTGAACCGTGTCGCAGGAGTCAACCAATGTTTGACTCCGAAGTTCACCTTGGCCTCTTTCACTAAGAAAGATTTCGAACCAACAATCCCTGGTCTTGAAACAACTGTGCAGAAACTTTCAGGATGCGCCGCACCCGTTGTCTATTGGCGCATTGGCCAAGGCGCACATAGCCCAACTCTTCCTACCAATTACGCCGAGCAGATCCTCACCTTCCTTGCTCAGAACCATCTCTGATTAAAGTAAGATAGGAATATGAAGAACTTTATTGATATCAATGTCACCACTCTCAGCAAAGCCTTTGATGTCGCTGGTGTAGCAACACGACTTCAGTTCTGGTACTTCGTCCTCTTCACCTGGTTAATTGATATTGGTGCGAGCATCTTTGATATCTTCATTCCGTGACTTTGTCGCAAATATCTGCTCCATCTTGCTCTTCGTTCCATCACTAACAGTTGCCATTCGCCGCATGCATGACACAGATCATGCTGGATGGTGGCTCCTTGTTCCTTTTGTGAATCTCTACTTCCTGATCACACCAAGTAAGCCAAGCCGCTGGGGTTAAATCACACAAGGCGGGCAATAACGCTTAATTGTGGTTGATTTTCAAGCC
>JACCDJ010215598.1_pt1 | contig 12051 bp, 9 predicted proteins | sample 7444481 | NCBI WGS metagenome assembly JACCDJ01 (sample SAMN15323435, study PRJNA562643) | freshwater metagenome | isolation source: river surface water | place: USA:Blue River Watershed | collected 2017-08-15 | reverse complement strand
TCGTGACAGGCTTTGCAGAGAGGAAGGGATTCGAACCCCCGATACGTTGCCGTATACACGCTTTCCAAGCGTGCTCCTTAAACCACTCGGACACCTCTCTATAGGGGTTGCAAATGTAAAATAAATAATTGGTTTATTTTTTAGATCTCTTTTCTATTCTCGTCCATACGCTCATTGTACTCCAAAGGCTCATTTTTCCAATTCTTATTATAAGGCACAAACCAACCTAACCAAATGGAGCGCGATAAACGCATTAAGATAGGTTGAATTAAAATCAATAAAACAATAGTGGTACCTAACCAGTAAAACATTCTGTTGTCATCCAATTCCCATGTCATGCCAATCAATACTTTCCATGCGACAAACATAGAAACAAAATACGCCACAGTCAACGCATAACTTACATAGCCAGTGCCGTAATAAAATCCTACTTCAATTTCAGTGGGCTGTCCACAAACTGGGCAGCGGTCATTCATTTTAGTGATCTTAGATAGTTCGTAGGGGTTGGTAGAGGTGAATAAGGCACCCTCTCTACATCTTGGACATTTATTAGTTAATGTGCTGTATAAGTAGCTTTTTTTCATCCCACAAAGGTATTGAAAATTAAGGAGCTATCAATTGTTCCATTTGGATCCCTCTGGAACCTTTGATAAGTAAGGTATGACCGCTGTATTGTTGCGCTTGAAGCCAAAGCTTGGCTTCTTGAACCGTATCAAAATAATGATACGGATGTGTGCATTGTTTGAACTCAGAACCCACTAACAAAACTTGTTCCCAGGCAGATTGTTTCAATTGATCAATGAGCATTTGGTGCTCCATTAAACTATCAGCACCTAGTTCTCTCATTCCGCCAAGACAAACAATTTTATTAGCCTTATTGAGTTTAGCAAAATTCTCCACCGCTAATTTCATGCTTGAAGGATTGGCGTTGTAAGCATCTAAAATCACTTCATTATTTTTCCAATTCAATAATTGAGAGCGACTATTGGTTGGTGTATAATTTTCAATAGCAGTTTTAATTTTCTCATTGGGTACTTTAAAATATTGTCCAATAGTTACAGCAGCTAACACGTTTGGCAAATTGTAATTACCTACTAAATGGGTATGTATTTGATCTATAGCAATACCTTTATTTATTTTTACGGTTAGCATGCCATTATCATCAATCGCTTCACCTTGAATTTGACCATTGTGTTGACCATAACCAAGTCGATGGGGGATACCTTGAGACATGGTTTGCAGATAATCATAGTCTTCCATGATGAATGCAGTGCCGTTATTTTTACTTAAAAAATCATACAATTCACCTTTGCCTTTCTTGACACCCTCTTCGGATCCAAATCCTTCTAAATGTGCTTTACCACAATTGGTGATCATGCCATGGGTTGGTAAAGTATAGGTGCAATAACTTTCTATTTCGTGTAAATGGTTGGCTCCCATTTCAATCACAGCCATTTCTGCATTTTTTGGAATGCTAAGTAAGGTCAATGGTACGCCAATATGGTTATTTAAATTACCCTGTGTTGTAAAAGTGTTGAAATGACTTGCTAAAACAGTATAGACCAGTTCTTTTGTAGTCGTTTTACCATTGCTACCTGTGATGGCAATAAATGGAATTGTAAATTGTTGGCGATGGTATTTTGCTAAAGCTTGTAGTGTAGTTAAAACATCCTGCACAAAAATAATGCGATCTTGAGATGCCTCATTATTTGGAATTTCTTCATCCACTATAACATAGCTCGCGCCTGCTTCTAATGCAGCAAGTGCAAAAACATTGCCATTGAAATTGGGTCCTTTTAATGCGAAATATAGATCTCCTAATTTAAGCTTTCTGGTATCAGTGACTACAGATGGATGTGCACTATAAATGGTATATAATTCCTCGATTGATCCAAGCGTCATAGGAGTTGAGTTTAGCTTTTCGCCATCAATAAACAAGTAGCAGTTGCCACAAGACCTTCTTCTCTTCCAGTGAAACCCATTGTCTCAGTAGTGGTTGCTTTGATGGAAATATCTTTATTGCCAATGTGTAAAATTGAAGCAATACATTCTTGCATAGCAATAACATAAGGTTTAATCTTTGGGGCTTCTAAGCAAAGTGTGGCATCGATATTTACAATCTGATAACCTTCTGCTGTGATTAAATCATATGTTCTTTGTAATAAAATCTTGCTATCTATATTCTTAAATGCATTGTCGGTATCAGGGAAGTGTGTGCCAATATCGCCTAAGCTTAATGCACCCAAAAGCGCATCGCAAATGGCATGTAATAATACGTCTGCATCGCTATGTCCTAGTGCTCCTTTGTGGTGGGGGATATGAATTCCTCCAATCCATAAATCTCTGCCTTCTACCAATTGATGAAAATCAATACCAGACCCAATACGTAATTTCATTAAAAAATATTTTTTATTTTCTGCCATAAATTAGGCTGATCTTCTTTGGTATCTGGTGTATCCATGCCAAAAGCAGAAATAGCACATCTGAATCCAATTGTGCTGGAAGATTTATCTTGATCTAAATATCTTCTTGTTCCAGGGTTTAACCAATAAGGACGATCTCTCCAGCTTCCTCCTTTATACACCCTAGATTTATTTGAAATTAAGGTATTCGTTCCTGTTTCATAACTTGATGTAGAAGCGTCATCGCCATCTAAAACACTATTGCCTCTATATGGATTAAAATCATCCATGTCGATGCTATTCATTGGACGATAGATATCTGCTACCCATTCGTTCACATTACCACTAAGGTTATATAAGCCTAAAGGATTTTGTAAAAAGCTATTGATCTTGCTTGGGAAACCAGCACCATCATTGGCATAGCCAATCATGCCCATATAATCGCCACTTCCGTTTTTAAAATTTGCCATGAACATACCACGGCTATCTTTTTCTTTTTTGCTAATTCTTCCGGTTGGATTACTTCTTAATCCATCGTTTCCATTCGAGCTCCAAGGGTAAGGAGAATCAGAAGCTACGATACTCGCATTGGGTGTACCTGAGTTAGATCCCGCTTTTGGATTGTTGAAATTAGAAATATAGTTCTTGCCGCTAGATACTTTTGCTGCATATTCCCACTCTGCTTCCGTAGGCAATCTAAAGTCGGGAATTAAAACGTAATCATCTAAGTTTTTATTCTTTGCTTTTGCTTTTGGAGGGATAGGTGTGCTTTTTTTATTGCTATCAACAAGGCTATTACTTGCTTCCATCTTTCCAATGTATGGTTTGGTAGGATCAATTAAGCCATATTTAATTAAAGTCTTTTCATTGGCTCTATCAGTTCTCCATCTGCAATAGGCATTTGCTTGTTCCCAGCTTACACCAACTACAGGATAATCATTAAAGGCCTTATTTCTAAAATAACCTTCAACCATTGGTTCATTGTATGCAAGGTCAGCTCTCCAAACTAAAGTGTCAGGAAGTGCTGCTTTAACAATTGAATCTTTGCCTAGAGGAATAAACACACGTTCAAGCCATTTTACATAATTTCTGTACTGTCTATTACTAACTTCATATTGGTCAATTCTAAAAGAACTCACAGTGACTCTGCGTAAATTATTGTTCCAATCACCCATGATATTTTCCTGATTCATCCCCATAGCAAATGTGCCACCTCTTATTAAAATGGTGCTATCGTATGGGTCATCTTTTGATGCAAATGCAACTTTATTGCTGTTATTGCTTTCGAATTGGGAGATCATTTTTGGGCCTAAAAAAAGTACCGCAAAAAATAATAATATGCTGTTGATAAAATTCATCTGTATTGTTTAATCAGTTCTGTTTAAAATCTGCTGCGAATATACTTGCTTTTTCACTCATTTATTCAAATGCAAATAGATTCTTATGTTAGTAAAACCCTAATTTTAGGACATGAAACTGGGTGTTTTAACATTTTATTTAATTGGATGCTGCTGTTCCCTTCCGGGATGGGGACAGGTAGGCATGCTCTCTAAAGGAAACTGGGTTAAAATTGCCGTGCCCAATGAAGGGGTTTATCAGCTCACTGGTGCCCAATTTAAAGCGATGGGTATCTCCGGAAAAGTGAATGCCAGTCAAGTCCAATTGTTTGGTATGGATTTAACCCGTTTGCAAGAAAGAGTGCCATTTGGATTGCCGGATAGTTTAACAGAATTGGCGATTGAGATACAAGATGGAGGAGATGGAATTGTAGATGATCAGGACAAGTTGCTTTTTTATGCACAAGGAAAATTCAATTGGATCAAGTCGAATCATTTTGAAGCACCCATTCGTCAAAAAATCACGAGTAACGACTCCTTGTATTTTTTCCTTCGTGTTGGAACGAATGGAAAAAGAATTACTACTAATACCAACTCAAATACGGATTCTAAATTAGTACAAACTTTTCCAGCAATTTGGTTGATTGAAAAAGATAGCATCAATATTTTAAGCAGTGGAAAAACCTGGTTAGGGGATCCGATGGGGACTGGAATTGGCAAAAAACTTAGTTTGACATTTCCATTAAATATGGAGGGGTTGCAATTCAATGCACCAGTTGTCTTACAAAGCCAATTAGCTGCAACTACTTACCAAACAAATGCCAATTTCTCTATCAAATTGAATGATCAACTATTGAATACAAGCAGCTTGAATCCTGTTTCAGGTTTTATTTTTGACGATGCATATAAAATTAGATTCGACAGTCTTTCAACTTGGTTGGATGTAAATAAAGTACTTAAAGCAGGACAGCTCTTAACCTCCATGAATTTGCAGGTGGATTTTAATGCACCTACAACAGCCACAGGTTGGATTGATTACATTGCTTTGCATGGGCAAAGAAAGATAGGATACTGGGGTAATACCAATTTTGGGTTTGATTATTTTAACCAAAGTGTCACCAATCAATACCTGACATTTGAAGTACAAAATGCAAGTAATCAAACGAGGGTTTGGGAGGTGAGTAGTTGTTTACAGCCAGTGTCAATGTCAGTGCAATTGGACAATAATGCTGTCGCAAAATTTACTACTACAGATACAACACACCGCTATTTTTATGTCTTTGAAGCGAATAAGATTCAAACAGCACAGGTGTCAAGTCATATCATTAGTGACAGTAGTTTCTCTGTCCATCCAGTTGATTATATCATTATTACGGCACCTGATTATTACCCAGCAGCAAAAGCGCTTAAATCATTTCATGAAAAACAAAATGGATTTAAAGTAGGGATAGTAAATGCGGTACAAATTTTCAATGAAATGTCCAGTGGGCAAACGTCTCCAGTTGCTATTAGGAATTATTTAAAATATATCATTGAGCAATCGAAAGTAAAAAATCAGCCAAAGCCTAAGTATGTTTTGTTGTTGGGTATGGGTAATTTTAATACGCAAAAAATCCAATTAAATAAAGAATTGCCTGTCTATACAAGTGATGTGTCTAATGCAATTTTAACTTCATACAGTACGGATGATTTTTATGCCATACAAAAATCGGGGGATCAAATTCAATATGCACAATCAATTGATTCTATTGGACTGGCCATTGGCAGGATTCCTGCAAGAACTATAGCTGAAGCGGACAGGATGGTGGCGAAACTAATTCAATACCAAACGAGCAAAAAAATGGGTCTTTGGCAAAACCAATTAACTTGGATTGCAGATGATGCAGATTATAATTTACATCTGCAGGATGCAGAAGAAATAGTGAGTAATTTGAATGCGAAAACATTTAACTGGAATCATCGGAAATTGTATCTGGATTTATTTAAGGCAAGTCAAACGCTTACTGGTGCAACCTATCCGGACGTCAACAAAGCAATTCAAGAATTAGTACAAGCTGGCACATTGGTGTTAAATTATACAGGACATGGAAATTATTTACGACTAACAGAAGAGGCGGTGATTTCTAAATCAGAAATGCAATCATGGAACAATGCAGGCAAGCTACCAATTATGGTCACGGCTTCATGCGACTTTGCACCTTATGATCAGCCTGCTGTTATGCCAATAGGATTTGATGCATTGATGCAAAATGATAAAGGAATAATTGCATTGGTAGCAGCAAATAGACTCGTATTTGCTTATAGTAATAAGCAGATCAATGATGCTTTTATGCAGGCCTTATTATTGCCTGATACAAATGGCAAGTTCATGCCAATTGGTCAAGCATTGCAAGTGGCAAAACTATATAACTTTAGTAGAAACGGAGACCGACTAAATGCATTTAAGTTTGGTTTAATGGGAGATCCAGCAATGCGCATTGCACAACCAAAATATCAGATTCAATGTACAGCATTGAACCAATTACCTTGGACCGACTCCTTATATATGAAAGCGGGAGAAAAGTATACCATCAAAGGAAAATTAACTGAAAAAAATCAAGCGATTCAACATTTTAATGGCTTTGTCGAAATGGTTTTATGGGATGCGCCTAGTACAAAAAAAACCTTAGCAAATCAATCCACTAGTCAGCCTGTAGAAATTCAAACGCAAGAGCAGGCTATTTTTAAAGGAAAGGCAACAGTACAAAATGGGGTCTTTGAGATGAGTTTTATTGTCCCTGTGACTATGCCAAGTTCAAATACTGCTTCATTGAAATTGCAACTTTATGCGTACAATGACACAGCGGATGCTAGCATACAATATCAATCTATTTACATTCAAGGTGCAGTAACACAAAATCAATTAGATACCATTGGACCAAGAATCAATGCTTATATCAATACACCATTTTTTAAATCTGGAGATTGGGTAAGTACACCAGCTAATTTATTTGTCACATTAAATGACAGTTCAGGGATTCTTTCATCTGGTAATGAATTAGGACACGATTTAAAATTAATAATAGACGATTCGGTAGCTGTAAGTTATAATCTGAATGACTTTTTTACATACGATCTGAATCAGTATCAATCTGGTATGATTCAATATCCACTTCCAGTTTTGGCTGAGGGTAAACATCGATTGATTATCAAGGCCTGGGATCTTTTAGGTAACGTCTCCAAGGACACCATTTGGGTTGAAGTACCAGGCGCAAAAAATAAGCAGCTTCGTAATCTACATATTGCACCTAATCCTGTACAAAATCACGCAAGGATTAGTTTCGAAGTTAAAAATGTGCTAGATCCTCTACAAGTGCAATTAGAAATATTTGATGCCAGTGGCAGGGTACATTTTTCAACTAGGCAAAGCCTTCAACCCGCTGGAAATCGGGTGGTGATTGATTGGGATGGGCTTTCCTCAAATGGCACAATCCTACCGCCTGGGAAGTATTATTATAAAGTCGTAGTAAGTCAAAATGGGTTATCCGAGCAATTAATAAATACATTATTAAAGTTTTAAATATTGATTTCTAAGGTTATCTTTACTTAGAATCTTAATAGATAGGAGTATGATAAAAGTTGCCTCATTTAAAATAGCTATCAGTGTATTTGTATTTTTTGTAGTTGGTTCGGTTACAGCACAAACCTCTCTCAAATTACAAAGTACCGCCGTGCCATTTATGATGATTTCTCCAGATGCAAGATCTGGTGGAATGGGTAATTTGTCTATCGCAATGTCACCAGAGGCCAATGACCTTTTTGGTAACACTGCAAAGATCCCATACATGAATAACAATCGTGGTTTTCTAATCAATTACACACCATGGTTAAAAGACTTAGGATTGAATGATGTCTATTTGGCGAGTGCAGGATATTTCAAAAAAATCAATAGTTACAGCGGCATCAATAGTTCATTGCGTTTTTTTAGTTTAGGTAATATTGATTTCACAGATGAGTCAGGAACTTCTACCTTACCCTCACAAAGGCCTTCCGAATTTAGTTATGATTTTGGATACAACATTTTACTGACAGATGCATTGAGCATGGGGGTAACCTTAAGGTATATTCATTCAAGATTAGTTCAGGGTTCATATGGAACGAATGGCACCAATTACAAGGCAGGTAACACTTTCGCGGGGGACATTAGTTTATTTTATAAGCAAAATGAAGACTTGGAAGGATTTCATGCTGGTTTAGTGTTGTCTAATTTAGGGGGCAAAGTGAGTTACTCAAACGAGTCAAAAAATAAATATTTTATCCCTGCAAATATTGGTTTAGGTGTCGCTTATTTGAATCGATTTGATCAAGAAAATTCATTGGAAATGGGGGTGGATGTAAATCGCTTGATGGTGCCTGCTAGCCCAATTGGTAATGACCCAGAAGTGGTTGATCAATATTTTTCTCAATCGGTTGTATCCAGTTGGTTTAATTCATTTTCGAATAAATATGGCATGCCATTGTCTGAATCTTTAAAAGTATCAATTGGTGCTGAATACAATTATGCAGATCGTTTTCATTTAAGGGCAGGGTATTTTGTAGACAATAATAAGAACCTAGGAAGTATGCAATATTTTACGGTAGGTTCTAGTTTCCAATACCAGCAATCAAAATTCAATATCTCCTATTTGGTGCCTACTGGGGGTGGAATTACAAGAAATCCATTATCAAACACATTGCGTTTTGGATCGATATTTTACTTCTAAATAATTTGTTAACTAAAGCCCACTGGCTTCCATTTACCTGCTTTTTTAACTACTTTTGTAGCACATGTCTACAACCATTCCAATTGTTAACCACAGTCATCATCCTTTGCCGGCCTATGCAACGGAAGGGTCCTCTGGTTTAGATTTACGCGCTTTTATTACTGCACCCATTCAGTTGGCGCCCTTAGAACGTATTTTAGTTCCCACTGGTTTACATATTGCGCTACCAAATAACTGGGAGGCTCAAGTTAGACCAAGAAGTGGTTTGGCGATTAAGCAAGGGCTTACTTGTTTAAATACCCCGGGTACCATTGACGCAGATTACAGGGGAGAGATCAAAGTTATTTTAATCAATTTGTCCAATGAACTTCAAGTCATTCAAGACGGTGATCGTATTGCGCAAATCGTATTTCAAAAAGTAGAAAAAATGGAATGGCAATTGGTAGAAAGTTTAGAGACAACCCAAAGAGGTGAAGGTGGTTTTGGGCATACTGGTAAAATATAAAAATAGCAAATGCGCATAATAAAAAATAGTCTTTGTTTGATTTTGGTACTCTTTAGTGTGGCATGTGCTAACGTTAAGAAGGTACAAGTGATACAAGATGCATTGTCTGTAAAGTCATTGCCAGATTCAGCCGCATTGGCAGAAAAAGCAAGATTAGATTCTGTTTTAATGGTAGAGGGTATTGTGCATAATATTGCACATACAAAGATCAGCTTCAATACCATGAATGCAAAGTTGAAAATGGATTATGAAACAAGCAAGAACAAGGATAGTTATATCGCCAACTTAAGTATACAAAAAGATAGTGGGATGTATATTACTATCAGAGGAGCGATGGGGGTGATAGGATTAAAAGCATTCATCAATAAAGATAGTGTTGTTTTAGTTTTCCCCTTATCTAAAAAAACAGAACGTCATCCATTGTCCTATTTACAAGAAGTTGTAAAAATCCCTTTAACTTATCAAACCATTGAGGACTTAGTTATCGGCAATCCTATTTTCATGGATAGCATTGATATTGTTTCCTATAAAGTCATCAATGAAAGATTGCAAGTAAGCTTGATGGGGAAATTATTTAAAAATCTAATCATCCTTAGTGAAGACAATACTAAATTGGTGCAATTGAAATTGGATGACGTGGATGTTGCGAAACATAGAACCTGTGATATCAATTACAGTCAACATACTTTGGTGAACAATACGCAGTTCCCATTATATAGAACCATCTCCATCAATGCGCAATCCAAATTGGATATAGGAATGGAAATAAAAGAATTTAATTTTGACGAACCTTTGAAATATACTTTTGCTGTACCAAAACTAGGCAGACGTAAATAAAAAGCGAAAAAACGAACTCTATGATTAAAAAGTGGTCCATATTTATCTGCTTATTTTTAGCTTGCTTTATTCACAATGCAATGGCACAAAATGGCAATTCAAGAGACGATTTACAAAAGCAAGCGCAGTCATTGCAAAGAGAGTTAGATGATTTAAACAGATTGCTAGATCAAACTAAAAAGAATAAGAAAAGCTCATTGGCTCAACTAGCTGTGATTAGAAATAAAATTTCAAAAAGAGAAGCATTGATTAATGGCATTGCAAAGCAGGTCAAGTTATTAGACGATGCTATTCAGACCAATCAACGGGATGTAAGGAGGTTGAATAATGAACTGGATACCCTAAAATATAGATACGCTAAAAGTATCGTATTTGCTTATCAAAGTAGAAGCGGATATGAATACTTGAATTTTTTATTTTCTGCCGGAAGTTTCAATGATGCAGTTAAACGTATCACTTATTTAAAAAGTTATCGTCAGAATAGGGAAGCACAAGCAATGGCCATTGGTCTTTCCGAACAAAACTTAAAATCTAAGATCAATGTTTTGAGTGAGAATAAACAAGATCGCCTAAAAACATTGTCTGCACAAACTGTACAATTAAAAGTTTTGCAAGATGACCGAAAAGAGCAGGACAAAGTTGTAAAGCAGTTAAAAAGTAAAGAACAAGAAATCACAACACAGGTAAGACAAAAAGAGGCACAACGTAGAAAAATGCAAGCTGCTATTGCCGCAGTCATCAAAAGAGAAATGCTTGAAGCACAGAGAAAAGAGAATGAGCGTCTTGCTAAATTAAAAGCCGCCAATGCAGCGAATAATAAAACAACAGCTTCAACAGACGCAAAGCCAAAATCAATACCAAGTGTAGGTAAAGTGGAAGGTGGATTAAAGAGTACAACCAGCAATCGTCCATATTCGGCACTTGAAACAACCGAAGAAGGCAGAGAGACTTCTATTTCTTTTGAAAATAACAAAGGTGGTTTACCTTGGCCTGTTGCTTCTGGTATTGTCAACATCCGCTTTGGTGTGGAAAGTATTCCAGGTACTAAATTAGACCGTAAAAGTGATGGCATAGAAGTGGCAGTACCAAAAGGCACGGCAGTCAAAAGTGTTGCCAATGGTGTCGTAGTATATGTGGGAGACGTGAATGGAGACAAGACTGTTTTGATTAAACATGGTAAATATTTTACTGCATTTTCATGCCTAAGCAGTGCTACTGTTTCTAGTGGACAAGAAGTTAGAGCGGGTACCGTAATCGGACGATCAGGTATCAATTTAGATGGCGAAGGGGCTGTCTTATTTTCAATTTGTAATGAAAAAGCGGTATATTATGATCCTGAAAATTGGCTAAAGCCCAAAAGATAGCCATGTTCAGGTATTAAAATTACCAATCATGTCCAAATGTATCTTAGCATTAGATCAGGGAACGACAAGCAGTCGCGCCATTTTGTTTGATCACGAAGGTCAAATTATCACCATCGCTCAAAAAGAGTTCACGCAATATTTTCCTTCACCAGGATGGGTAGAACACGATCCAATGGAAATTTGGAGTACTCAAATTGGTGTCGCTTCTGAGGCGATCAATAGACAAGGTGCACAACAATATGAGATTGCTGCCATCGGTATAACCAATCAGCGAGAAACAACGCTCTTGTGGAATAAAAAAACGGGCAAACCCATTTACAATGCAATTGTTTGGCAAGACAGGAGAACTGCCGATTATTGTGATCAATTAAAACTAGCTGGCAAACAAGCACTCATTCAAGAAAAAACTGGTTTAATCATTGATGCTTATTTCTCCGCTTCTAAAATCAAATGGATTTTAGACCATGTGGAAGGCGCAAGAGAATTGGCAAATAAAGGGGAGCTCTGCTTTGGCACAATAGATAGTTGGCTTGTTTGGAATTTAACAAACGGCAAAGTGCATGTTACAGATGCGACCAATGCATCCAGAACGATGCTTTTCAATATTCATGAATTGGTTTGGGATAAAACATTATTAGCGCTATTCGATATTCCAGAATCAATTTTACCTGAAGTAAAAAGTAGTAGTGAAGTCTATGGACATACTAATTTACTAATCACAAATCAAAACATTCCAATCGCAGGAATTGCTGGAGATCAACAAGCTGCTTTATTTGGTCAAATTTGTACCAAGCCGGGGATGGTTAAAAACACTTATGGTACTGGTTGTTTTATGCTAATGCATACTGGAGAGAAAGCGGTTAG
>JACCDJ010914310.1_pt1 | contig 12052 bp, 7 predicted proteins | sample 7444481 | NCBI WGS metagenome assembly JACCDJ01 (sample SAMN15323435, study PRJNA562643) | freshwater metagenome | isolation source: river surface water | place: USA:Blue River Watershed | collected 2017-08-15 | reverse complement strand
TGATCATGGCCTGCGCACTGGCTGTGATCGCGTTGATTGATGTGCCCTTTCAGCGTTGGCAGTTCATGAAGCAGATGCGCATGACCAAGCAAGAAGTCAAAGACGAGATGAAAGACATCGAGGGTCGCCCCGAGGTCAAGGCGCAGATTCGTCGCCGGCAGCGTGAAATGGCGGCGGGTCGCATGATCGATCAGGTGAAAAATGCTGATGTCGTGATCACCAACCCGGAACACTTTGCCGTCGCCCTGTCCTACGATCCCAACGGCGACAGCGCACCCATCCTGCTGGCCAAGGGCGCCGACGCCATCGCCGCGCGTATCCGGGAAGAAGCCGTCAAGCATGGCATCGAGATATTCCAGGCCGCGCCGCTCGCCCGTGCGCTCTACTTCACCACCGAAGTCGACCACCCTGTGCCGGAAGACCTGTACTATGCGGTCGCGCAGGTGATCGCCTATGTGTTCAACCTCGCCAGCGTGAAGCCGGGCACGGGGCCGCTGCAGCGTCCGAAGCCGACCGTACCGCCCAATATGCAATTCGATGCCAACGGCAGGCTGGAAACTGAGGAGACGGTTAACTGATGGACAGACATTCCGACATGACCGAACTGATAGGCCCGGACGGTATCTTCCTTCGCACCGCCGATCGCAAGCGCTTCGACTATGTGCTGCGCGGCGTGCGCGAAGATAGCCTCTCGCTCGCGCTCTCTAGCGACAACGACGGTTTGCTCGACCATTATGGTCGGCTGATGATCAACAAGCTGCGCAAGAGCGATGGTCTGCAGATCGAAGTCTTCCTGCCGCAGAATACCGAGGCCCTGCTCGAGCGCTTCAACCAGATACTGGCCGATCTGTCGATCGACGAAGCCCGTAATGCCGAGACCTCGCAGGCGCCGCGCCGCGTACTGCTCGCGCATGACGCCAAGGCCATCAGCGAACGCGACCTGCAGCTGCTGTCACGGCTAGTACAGGATTTTCCAGGCGCGAATGTGTCCCTGGTCCTGCTGGTCGACAAACCCGGCATCCTGCTGCATGAAAAAACTTTGGACAAGTTTGGCCAGCGCATGCTCCGCTGGCCGCTGGAAGCGCCCACGCGCGAAGAAGGCGAGGCATTGATCGCTGTCGCCGGCGGTATGGGATTTGATGTCGAGGCCAAGAAAGTGCTTGCCGCGACCGGCTATGCAAAACAACCCAAGCCGCCCTCACCCGCGGTTGGCCAAGCGCCAGACCTGGCTCGCGATCAGGCCCCTGCGTCCAAGGGCAAAGAAGATCGCAAAGAAGAAAAAACCATGTCCGGTGCTGAATTGGCCGCAATGCGCCAGAAGGCGCTGCAAGACAGTTCAGGGCGCACCGAGCCCTCACTCGATGCGCCAGTCACGCCGATCAAGCCCGCGCCAAAAGCGCCGTCCTTGCGAGGCAAGGTGGTCTCCGTGGTGCTGCGCTGGGCAGCCGCGCTGACGCTGCTTGGGGTCGTCATCGCCATCGCGGTACTGCTGCTGTTCTCGCAAAAACTCGGTCCGATGCTCTACCACTCGCCGCTGTTGAAGGACAACCTGCCAGCGTGGGCCATGGAATCGCTGGCCAGTATTACCGGCAAACCACCCAGCGCGCAGCTGGAGGAATCCAAGGCGACCGCAACCCAGGCTTCAGTTCCAGCCGCTGGCGCCGATTCTATCAATGAGAAATCTGCTTCTGGTACTGACAAAGCGCCGGTTGAGGCGAAAGCTGACCTGAAGGCCGAGACAAAACCGGAGCCAAAAGCAGACGCAAAGCCAGAGGCGAAATCTGAACCAAAGGCAGATGCCAAGACCGACGTCAAAGAAGTACCCGCTGTGGCGCCTGCCGTGGTACCTGCCGCAGTTCCCGCGACCGCTGCAGAAGCACTCGCGCCGCGCTCCGAGCGCGGCGTGGATCAGGCAGTGAAACAAGCACGCCCAGGCAGCTATTTTGTCCAGCACGTGTCGCTGGGCTCGATGGCCGAGGCGCAGGAGTGGCGGGCGCAGTATGCAGCACTGAGCAAAAGCCGGATCGCGGCCGTGACAACACAAGACCAAGGCGTGAAATACGCCGTCGTCTCGGGGCCCTTTTCGAACCAGAAGGAGGCCGAATCCTTTGCGGCGCGCCCGGGCGTTCCGGCCGATCCGTGGCTAAGGCCAGTGAAATCATTGCAGCGCGCGCTGGTAAGCAGCGGCCGCTGATGGTCGCCTCACGCGAAACAGGGGTGGCTGATGTCATCTGAAGAAGAAGCACAAGTATTCCGGGGCGGAGCGGCGATCGAGGCGATCTCCGAGAACCAGCACCGGAAAAAGAAAAAGCCGGTCAAAGGACCGGATGCGGAATCGCGCGCACTGCGTGACCAGAAAGATGGTCCCGGCGGCGTACGCGCGCTGACAGATAGCGAGAACGGGCCGTCGATCAAGAACGAGATTCGCGATGGCGAAGGCGATGCGATCAGCCGCGCGATGCAGGACGCGCAAGCCCATGGTGAAAGTGGCGGCTGGCGTCCAGGCGATGGCCATGCGGATACGCGGGCATTGCGCGATGCCGATGCGCAGGGCATAGGTAAAGGAACGCACCACGGCGAAGGACCCTCCGATCTGCGGGGCATGCATGACGCAGACGGACCGAAGTTTGGCGCAGGTTCGCAGCGTGACGATGGTCCCGAGGACCCACGCGCACTGCGCGACGCAGACGGACCGAAGTTTGGCGAAGGTTCGCATCGTGATGACGGTCCCGCCGACCCGCGCGCACTGCGCGACGCAGACGGCGATGCCGATCTGAGGGAATTGGAAGATGGCGAAGGACTGATTGACACGCGCGCTGCACTGGATGCCGTAGGCCTCTCTGACAAGCATCTGCACAATGATGCGGACGGCCCTGGCGATCCGCGTGCGCTGCAGGACGCGGATGGCCCGGCGATCACCTCAGCCATGCACGACGCCGGCGCGCATGCCGAAGTAAAAGCATGGGAAGACGCTGAGGGCCCCGCCGATGCGCGCGCACTGGAAGATGCAGAAGGTCCGGCGGATCGGCGCGAGATGAAGGACGCAGACATGCCCGACAGCGAACATTCGCTGGGCGAGCATGAATTCGGCGGCGATGAAAACGCGATGCCTGCAGATGCGGAAGCCGAAGCAGAGGAAATCGACCACCGCACCAGCGACGAGCTGGTCGAGGACATCTTGCATGAAAAGGTAGCGCAGGCTGAGCTCACACCCTGGGCCTTGTCGGTGCATCTTGAGCAGCGAATAGCCAAAGTGAACGAAATGAGGGAAATCGCTAACGCGAGGCTCGAGGCCCTTGAGGCCTTGTCCAAGAAACTGGAAAAAAGACTGTCATCATTATGAGCGACGAAGACAAAGACAAGCCTGAGGGTGGAGATGGCTTCACCCCTGCCCCACCTCCCCCGCAACTGAGCGAGGAAGAAGCTGGCGTAGCGCCCGCCGCCGAGGCCACTGCCGACGACGGTGAACATACCGGTGATACGATCCTGCCTGACGGCTCGGTCCACGTGCCCCAGGACACAGCCAAGCGTGCACTCGAGGCGGTGCAGATACTGGTCGAGAACAACCGTTCGGCCTCGCAGCAGCTCGAGTCGCTGATGAGCATCGTGCTCGATGCCGCCGAGGTCGCCAACCGCTCTGCGTCACACGTCACCACGACGGGTGGCCAGCTCAACAAGGCCGCCGAAAAACTGATCGATGGCGCGCAAAAGACCTCCAACCAATCCAAGATCGTGCTGGCGTTGGCTGCCGCCGTGCTGGTGGGCTGCGGCGGCACATTCAGTTTCATCGCCGTGCAGTTGCAGTCCAAGGTCGAGCAACTGGATGAAATGATGCTGGCCGTCGGCAAGCGCGCTGTGGACCTGAAACGCCGTATGGAATCGATGGACGATATCCATACCCAGCTGACCGAGTTGAACCTGAAACAGGAAAACACACAGTCTGTCCAGCAGGCGATTGAAGACAAGATTGCTGCCATCATGGAGCTGGCCAAAGGAGGAGCCACCAAGAAGGCAGCCGAGCCCGTACCGGCTCCGGCCCCGACCAAGCCCGCCGAGCCGAGCAAAAAATCCGAGAAAGCGGACAAGACCGAAAAAGCCGAGAAGCCTGAGAAGCCCGAAAAAACAGAAGCCACCAAGAAGGCCGATGCCGAGGCCGCCGAGAAGAGAGCAGAGGCCGCCAAAGCACGTGCCGAGGCCGCCAAGGCAGAAGCAGCGCGCGCCGAAGCAGCTAATAAGGCATTGCTGCAGCAACTGGCCGGTCTTGATGCGCTGCTCAAGGAACAATCGAAGTCCGTTAAAGACCTCAACGGTCAGGTCACCAACCTGAACGGTTCGGTGCAACATGTCGAGGCACTGAAAAAAGAAGTCGAGACTCTCTCCAAACAGCAGGTGCAGCAAGAGAAGCAACGCGCACTGGAGGCTGAGCGCGCCGCGCAGGAACTCGCTGCCGCCAATGCGCGTCGTGAGCGCGAACTGAAAGAGAAAGAGCGTGAGCTGGCCCGCGAACGCGACCGCGCCAAAGAGCGTGAGATTGCCAGAGAGCGCGAAGCAGCGAAAGAACGAGAACTCGCTCGCGAGCGTGAAGCGGCGGCGGCCAGAGAGCGCGAAGCAGCAATAGCCCGCGAGCGTGAGCTGGCCAAAGAACGCGAGAAAGAAGCCAAGGCTAAGGAAAAGACTGTCGCCTACAACCGCGAGCAATCGCGTCCGTCGGGTAATGTGGGGAATGAGGTACCGGCTTACAGCAAGCCCGCCGTAGCCAAGCCGGAATAAGCGCCAAGCTGGCAGACTATCCTTCGAGGATAGTCTGCTGGAGACAACACAACATCACTCGCCCCGAAGAAACTCAGTCAGCATCATGAAGACCTCAATTTGATCGTCAATTAGTGCGCACTCCAGGACACTCCGATCATTGTGGTTACGAGCTGTTGCCTGCTCTTGGGCTGAATCCATCATCAATAGCATCTCAACGATCTCTGCGTGACCTTTTTCAGCAGCAAGCATCAGCGCATTTTTTCCATCGTTATCTCTGCTCAGTGCTTGCTGCTCGCCGCTTTTCATATTGACGAGCAAATCAACGATATCTGGATGTCTGAGAATGGCACTGACCATCAAGGCATTCATGCCATCTCTATTCCGCACAGCCGCCTGATCATCTGCCGAATCCATTTCCAAGAGTTCTTTAACTACCTCATAGTAACCACCCCTCGTTGCATAAAGTAATGCATTATTTCCCAGGCTATCCACTGCCAGGGCCTGATCAGCTCCGGAATCCATTTTTCTGAGTAACTCGACCACCTTCACCGCTCCGGTTCTCGCTGCACGCATCAAGGCATTCATGCCGTGATAATCTGGCTTCTTCACCATCGCCTCTGCCGATGCCAATGTCAGTAACTCTCTCACCACCTCGGGATGATTATTGGATGCAGCAGCCATCAATGCGTTTGCGCCAGTGCGCCTCATGGATGATCGGGTTTGTTGTTCGATAGATTTCATTTTTTTTAGCGCTTTTACAACTTCGACATAACCGTTACCGGAGGCATGTAGCAAAGCATTCGCACCCATATGATCTTCTGTCAGCGCCTGTTTATCAGCTGAATCCATTTTCAATAGAGCGATCACTTTCTCTGCATTACCCAAATGTGCCGCATGGACAAGCTCATGTCCTATTTCAGGAATATCATTAAACCCAAATCTTTCATTTACGCCAGGATCTGATCCAAGCTTCCGGGATGGTTTGTTGCCACTGAATTTCACAGAATTTTTTGAGGAATTATCGGTTTGCTTTTCGTTTTCCTTAAAATTTAAACCGAACGTCTGAAGTACATTCAAAAATCCTGAGGGAATGTTTTTCAGAATCCCGGATGTTGAATATTTTTCTTCAATTAATTTGCGTAATTTTTCAAGCTCAGGATTTGAAAATCGTGACAGAAAAACTTTCAAGGCTTCGAGCTCCTGACTGCCAACTATCATCGTCTCATCGAATACCTGAATGAGTATTTCATGCAGATTTTTCTTGTCCCCAGCATCCATGATCAAGCGTACCGCCGCGGCCTTACCGGTGCTGATCGCATAAAACAGCGCTGAGCGTGCCTTGCTCCCCTTGCCTTCCGTGGACATTGCCAGTGCTGGCCGCACCTTCAGCAGCTCCTCCAGACGCTTCTGCTGTAGCGCCGACAATGGTCCTTCTTTTTTCAGTAACTGAAACCATTCCTGATCTGGTGCCAACTTGACTTGCTTATTACTGCCGGTGACAGCGGTCGTTGGTTTTTTCTGTTTGGATTCTGTTGAGCGTGATGTCGTATTTGAATGCGATGGGCGCTTCTCTGTCACATCACCGGTAACGGCCGTGCCGTTGCTCCTGGCCACGACCTTGGGCTCTGTGGAAGGTAGAATTCTGACGTCTTTCCTCGATGCCTTGGCTACCCGGACAGGATGCTGCCATTCGACGGCAGGTAGGTTATTGAGCTGCCCGGATTTTTTTGTGGTGGTCACGGCGATCGTTGAAGCACTGGTCGAGGTGGTGGTCACCGAAGCTGGCTGTACCAGACGCGTCATCCCGACCGGCAGCCTCTCTGTCGTTGACTCAGTTTGAATCGCAGGCATCAGCTTTTTGACTGGTGTCGTGACGGGCTCGAGTCGCCGCTCTGGCTCTGGCAATGCAACAACTGGCGTTTCGCCAAGCTGTAACTGCTCAACCGCTTTGCGCAGGTCATCGACGCTTATCATTTTCCCGTGCATCTTCGGTAGCATGGACCCAAGCAACTCCTGGTTACCCATAATCCATTCCTCATCCATGGTGATGAAGATCAAAGCAGCCTTTAGGTAGGGAAGGAGATCATCTTTGTAGGATCCGATGTCAAACAAAGTTTGCATTAAGTCAGACAAGGAGTCTCGAACATCAGGAAATTCTCGTAGAGCTTCTGGTTCATTCAAACAGTAGACAATTGTTCGCATCAACATAGATTGCGCCTGCGGGCTCCAACTCGACAAATTCTTGGGTTCTGGTTTTCCAAGCAGCGAAATCATCAGATCGTAAACTGTCTGCGCATGACCAAGGTGACGCATATGAAAATGATGCAAGGCGCCAAGCGTGGCAGAAACACTGTCTTTAGATGTCATGTCCGACAGCATTCCCAGCAGGGCTGAAGTGAGGCTCTTCACCGCGTCATTCAGCAAAATTCCGGAATGACTACGTGTCCGATCCATGGCTTTTACGAAACTGAACAAATTGGCGATACTCTGCTCTACCTTGTTGCCTCTTGAAAATTCCTTAACTCGCAACGAGATCTGACCCAGCATTCGTGAGCAAATCTGCTCGTAGGTGTTTCTATCTTTTACCAGCAACGTTCCACTACGCTGCTCAATTTCAAATACTCTTCGCAAAAAGTTACAGCAGCTACCTAGATGCTGACCGTTTCGTTCTGCTAGATCTTTATCCGTTATACGCTGCATATACTGGCACAGCCGACTTACCAGTGTTTGTGCTCGCTGATCTTCCGGCTGCAAGATACCCGCCGCAAGACAATCCTTGATCGCATTACTGATATTAGTGATCACCGCACCTTCGACAGGCGCTACAGTGAGCGTTTGCTGATGGTTATTAACGTCTTTTTTCCATAGCTTGAATTCACTCAGCGCCGCCCCATTCGTCAATCCAAGAACAAGATCACTCAATAGTGTTTTGTGTTCTTCTATATCGATCAGCGAGTATTTCATCACTGTGGAAATTTGTACCATGCACTTTCCTAGCTGACGAGTGTCAAGTGGCGCAACAAGCGTCGATGGTCTGGCATGCTCGTCGTCGCCAGCGGCCCAGGTATGCATGATCTGAATCGCCTTCTCGTAGGTTTGCCGGAGAATGTGGCTGCCTGCAGAAAAAATGCCTTGCTTGAGACCTCGCGAGAGCCAGTTAAGGCCATTGATCAGCTGGGAGCTATCCCAGCTTTTTTCAAACATCTTTTCTTTACTAGCATGTGAGAGCATGCTTTCAGTCACGCTACCTAGCAAAGGTCGGGATTTATGAAAATCTGATGCAGATAGCAGTGAGTTGCTCAACGATTCCCCGGTAATGACCGACAGACCATTGAACAGCAAGTGAATATCATTCGCATTAAGACTGGCGATAGAAAATTTATCCGACTCGATATCGGCCGAAAATCGCCTCAGAAAATTGAAAAGACTACTGGAAAGCGTATTCAGCACTTTAGGGGAATGCACTCGAAGATAATGAATATCTCCGCGCTTTTCAGCTTGTTTGATGTCAGCGAATAACTGAATCATACGATCAATATCCAGCTCTTTATCCTCGCAGATGCTGGACAGTCGATCCCGAACCGAGCGAACCGAACTCTCGGCAACCTCTAATCTTTCCCGGTGGGCTACGCTATCTTGGGTATCTTCGCTGAGGTCAGCTGACCGCCAGTGCGATTGTGAAGATGGCTGATCTCGCGACTGGATGCGAGGGTAGTTCTGACTACCCTGCTGGCGGTTTAATGAATTATCTGCGTTCGGCTGAGCCTTTGCAGTGACGTGGGTCTTGGAATCGCGGTGACGCAAGGAGTATGCTGGCGTGGCCATGACAGGGTACCTCGGCAAGGAGACGAAAGCACCTCGGTAACCACGTGTACCCCGCGGTTCCGGTGACGGTCGAGCCACACACCATCCAAACCGCTCTGGCAAGCCCTGTTCTTAGCGAGCTCTACGAGCCGAAGGCATCCACCAGCACCTCGATGCGCCGATTCTTCGCTCGGCCCTCACGCGAGTCGTTCGGCGCCACGGGTTTGGTGTCTGCCATGCCGCGCACCACCACACGTTCACGTGGCACACCTGCATTTTGAGTAAGGAAGTCAGCGACCGATGCGGCTCTTGCGCCCGACAGATCCCAGTTTGACCGATACCGATTGTGACCCGAGAGAGGAATATCATCGGTATGACCTTCGATCGTGATGCGACCGCCCGCCGAAGTGATGGTCTGTCCGATTTTTTTCAGCGTTGGCATAAAGTCGGGCGAGAGCTCTGCGCTACCTGAGTAGAAGCTTCCCTGCACCACCAGACGAATGACAATGCGCTCGCCATCACGCTCTACCTGAGCTTGGCCTTGCAAGATCTCGTTCTTCAAGGCCTCACGGATTTTTTGCAGGTTGCGCGTGGACTCGGCTATGCGCTCGCCCGTATCGACCCCTTCGCGCACCTCGACCAGGCTTTCGACCTGCGCTTGGGCATCAGCGATACGCCCGTACAGATCGATCATTTCTTGCGGCAGCACGCCATTGCCGCGCTCGGGCAATTGCAGCACCAAACGACCATCCTCAGTACGCAACTGAATCTTCTTGCCCACCAGATCGGCCGACAGTGACTTTTGCAGTGTGCCGAGATCTTTTGCCAGCTGCTCAGGTAATGGCGTTGCCTCGGTTTGCGAACCACTGGCCGTGGATGTACCGCCTGCAGCCAACTGGGTCTCTGCTGCAGGCGCGACGATCGGCGGCGGAGCCTCCTGTCGGCCGAGGGATTTTTGCAGCGAGCCGCTGACATCCTTAAAACGGTTGGGATCAGGGTCGGAGAATGACAGCAGCAGCACGAAGAACGCCAGCAGCAGCGTGATCATGTCGGCAAAGGTGACGATCCATGGCGGCCAGGGGCGGCGCGCATGATGCATTGGGTCTTCTTCGTCAAACAGTGTGCTGGCCGCGAACATCGACGGATGCTCCGGCTTTTGCAGCTCGGCGATCTCGTGCGAGTGACGATCGAACATGAGGTCTATTTGCTGTCAGGCTCGGATGTCTGCGCGGGCAGGGCCTCGGGAGCCGCATCATGCGCGTCGTCGGGGACGGGCAAGGCTTCCGGTTCGGGCGTTCCTTCTTTCAGATTGCCCAGCAAGAGATCGGGAAGCATGCGCGGATCACCGCCTTTGTGCATGAACATCATGCCCGCGATGACGAGCTCGTAGTTGTTCTTCACGCTTTTGCCGTGGCCCTGAATCTTCTGCACCAGCGGACCGATGACCACATTGGCCAGCACGGCGCCGTAGAGCGTGGTCAGCAGGGCGACCGCCATGCCCGGACCGATTGCGCGCGGGTCGGTCATATTGCCCATCATGAGCACCAGACCCAGCAACGTGCCTATCATGCCCATGGCCGGTGCCAGTTCCTGCGCATAGGCAAAGAAGTCTCTGGCGTGATCGTAGCGGTTCTTCAGTTCGGCCAGCTCGCGCAGCAGCGCGTCTTTCAATAGGGTCTCATCCAGCCCATCGACCCAGAGCCGCACAGCCTTGGCGATGAAGTTATCGTTGTAGTCGCGGTCTTCCAGCACCACCATCCAGCGATCGTTGTAGCGCACGACTCGCCCTACTTCGATCATTTCGTCAATCAGGTCCGTGAGTCGCGTCGGCGAATCCGAAATGGCTTCGCGGGCCGTCTCGAACGCGCTCTTGAATTCAGATAGCGTGCTCTTGGCCAGCACCACCAGAAAGGTACCGCCAAACACGATCAGGATCGCCGGGATATCGATGAACTGCAGAAAATTGCCGCCCGTCGCAATGGCGATCAGCAGCAGTGCGCCACCGACACCGATCAGACTACCGCTCTGTATTCGAGGCTTGCTCATGAATGATGTGTTAGGCAAAAAAACGGTGCCCGCGTCATGCCGAACGCAGGCGGTATTTATCTATTTTTTCAATCAGTGTCGTGCGCTGCAGATTCAGCAGTCGCGCGGTCTTCGATACATTGCCTGCCGAGCGATCAAGCGCTTGCTCGATGAAGGCACGCTCGATCTGCGCCATTTTCTCTTTCAGCGAGAGACCCTCGGGCGGCAGCACCGGGCCTCCCTGTGCAAGCATGATGATGTCTTCCACATGATTGCGCTCTTCCGCCGGTGCGGGCGCGTTCCCGTGTTCGCCCAACGCGAACATGTGCAGCACATCGGCAGACTCTTGCACCTGCTCGGCCTGACCCGCTGGCGTGGGCGGCGGCGTCTCTTCGCCGGCACGCTCCTGCTGCAGCTTTTGCAAGCCCTTGGGCAGCATCGCCGAGGGCACGACGGACAGCGCCAGATACTGCCCGGCGAACAGCGTAGAGAAACGATGCACGAGATTTGACAGCTCACGCACATTGCCCGGCCAGTCATAGGTTTTCAGCGCGTCGAGGAATTCCGGGGAGAAGCTGATCGGCGCGCCCTTGTGCGCAAATTTTTCTGCGTAGTGCTTCAGGAGCAGCGGAATGTCATCGCCACGCTCGCGCAGCGGCGGCGTGCGGACCGGCAGCACGTTCAATCGATAATACAAGTCTTCACGGAAGCGGCCTGCGGCGATTTCTTCTTCCAGATCGCGGTGGGTCGCTGCGATCACGCGCACATCGACCTCGACAGGACGCGAGGACCCCACCGGATCGACCATGCGCTCCTGCAGCACACGCAATAGCTTCACCTGCATGTCAAGCGACAAATCCCCAATCTCGTCGAGGAACAAGGTGCCGCCATGGGCAAGCTCGAAGCGGCCGACGCGGTCCGCGAGCGCGCCCGTGAACGCGCCCTTGCGATGCCCGAACAGCTCGCTTTCCATGAGTTCTTTGGGGATGGCAGCGCAATTCAGCGGAACGAAGTTCGCTTCGGCACGAGGCGACTGAAAGTGCAGCGCTTGAGCGACCAGCTCTTTGCCGGTGCCGGACTCACCATGGATCAGCACCGTCGCTGTCGAGTCCGCTATCGTCTCGATCAGCTTGCGTATCTCTCGCATCGGCGGGCTGTTGCCAATGATGGGATTCGGCTGTCGCATCAGGTTGAGATCCTTGGAGGTCGTTGATCGGTGCGCTGCGCAAAAGTAAGGCTGTAGATCGGCCAGCAGACCGGCAAACAAGCCCACAGTTCTCCAATGTTTCCTGATTGGAACATACCCATACAAAGCTGTCAACAAGCTCCGCGCAAGACAAGCTAGGGCCAGAGATATCAATTCGATAAGCCAATACCCGTCCCCAGCGTCACAGGGGGCCTTGCGACAGACCTCATGATCATCTGCGCGATGGGGCGGTCGATCACCATCCATCGCTGTCATCACCGTCAG
>JACCDJ011056693.1_pt1 | contig 12057 bp, 11 predicted proteins | sample 7444481 | NCBI WGS metagenome assembly JACCDJ01 (sample SAMN15323435, study PRJNA562643) | freshwater metagenome | isolation source: river surface water | place: USA:Blue River Watershed | collected 2017-08-15 | reverse complement strand
GCCAAGGTTCTCTTCGATGCCGCTCATCTCTGCGGAATGATTGCGGGCAAGGTCTGGCCACAACCACTTGTTGAGGGTGCGCACTTGATGACTTTCTCAACCTACAAATCACTTGGTGGTCCTGCCGGTGGGTTGATCGTTACAAACGATGATGCCATCGCACAGAAACTCGATGCGATTGCGTATCCGGGGTTGACTGCAAACTTTGATGCAGCAAAGACAGCTGCGCTCGGAATAACGCTCCAGGACTGGAAATCAGTCGGAAGTGATTATGCGCAAATGATGGTGAAAACTTCACAAGCGCTTGCCCAGCACCTACAAAATATAGGTGTCAATATATTTGCAGCCGACAAGGGCTTTACTACTTCGCATCAATTTGCAATTTTGGCTGCACCTTACGGTGGCGGTCAGAAAGCTGCTCGCCGCATGGGAGACGCCGGTCTACTTGCCTGTGGAATCGGATTGCCAATCGACCCAGTTGAAGGTGATCTCAACGGACTTCGCATCGGAACTCCTGAAATCGTACGACTTGGAATGAAAGTTGAGCATATGCACGATCTTGCCGGCTTTATCGCCCGCTCGCTTGATTCATCATCTGATACCGAAGCGATAAAGCGCGAAGTAACGCAGTGGCGCAAGCAATTTAGCGGTGTCCACTACACCGTCGATATACCTAACTAACCGGCAACTTCTGCGCAGGACATTTCGCCAAAATGTTAACCATTGCTGTTTTCTCTGGTGCAACTACCCATAGTGAGTACTTAGCCTTAACTGCGATCTGCTGCGCCACGTAAGGGCATCTAAAACTCTTCAAAGGTGGAAGCCAAGTAGCTGCATCTCCATCACCTTTCTGAGAATTTAAACGCCCCTTCACTGCAAATAAGTTGAGAGGATCATTGGCGAGCGCTCTGCGCTGTTCAGCGCTTAACTTAAATGCGCCCGTCTGCCATGCATTTGATAACGCAACCACATGGTCAATCTGTACGTCCATGCTGGAAATATTTCCCCGTACAAAATTAATCCTCTCTCCTGAATAACGATCTATGAGTGTTCCAGACTCAACAACGCAATTACGGGTCTTGGCTCTAAAGACAAGCGAAGTCAGATCCCGTTTTAAAATGTCATTTCGAGTGTCGCAACCATTGCGATCCACATCAGCCCAGGTTGGTCCAAATTGCGCGCGGGTGTAACCAGTCTTTGGAGCGCGACCTTTTACCGGCAAAGTCTCAAGTACCGCTGTAGCCAACACCTCTTTCGCTTCATCAGCCGAAGTTGGCATAGGGGTAGACCCGACCAGCAGCGCAGAAAGTACTAGCGCTATCCGTATTTCCCAGCGAGACATTTCACTATCTTTGCGCGAGAGATGTGGTTAAACAAGGTCTGCCACGCTGGTAAGGTCTGCTCTGCATTTGAGCGTCCCGCGCTTAAATGGGTTGTTAGCTCAGTTGGTAGAGCAGGTGACTCTTAATCACCGGGTCGGGGGTTCGAGTCCCTCACAACCCACAATAAACTAAATCCTTAAGATATTTGTCATTAATGAAAATATTAAGTGATTATCTAATCTAGGGCATAATATTATTGAAAAGAAATTTTCCCACATTTTCAGGTATCAAATCTCGTCTTACGTACCAATCTTCCACTCGCCACGAATTGATGAATACTTCAGTATAGCCCTGGGCTGATAACAGATTACGAATTCTAGCTCTATTCTCCGTGAAATTATGTTCGCACGTTATGACTCGAAAAGAATAAGAATCAAAATCAAAATCTTTCAAGATCTCATATTCCGATCCTTCAGTGTCAATCGACAAATAATCAATTATCCGAGGAGCTTTATGAGTCGTGAGCAAATCGCTGAGTGAAATACTCTCGACAAAATAAGTTTTCTGCCTCTTCCGGAAAAAACTATTTAAGTCCGTATCTGAAAAAGCTTTGATAGTGGAAAATTCATAGTTTGAAGTTTCGCTAAATTCCAACTGTGATCCTGAAATATTCCAAACACATCTCAAGTCGATTTCTGCACTTCGATTTTTCAAAAGGTCAGCTTGCCAAACTTGAGCGGGTTCAGACAAAATCCCAGTCCAAGCAAATTCCTTCTCAAGTAAATAAGTATTACTAAGGATTCGACCATCTGTCGCGCCAAACTCGACAAAATAACCTTCAGTTCTAAAATCAAGAACCCATAAAACGAAGAGATCTTGATAAAACTGCGACTGAGACCTTGAACAAAGCTGTATCACCTTGCTAGTCGCAATAGGTGGAATTGACACTAACAGATTTACCAAATGCTTATTCGATCTTAAATGATCAATATCTTTCAAAAAAGATAATCTCGTCAGCTGGAAACCGAAGATCCTTAAGAACCTCTGGCAACCTGAAAAAATCCATTTTAAAGGCAATTTGGTTTGAGGCTTAATTCTCACGACGGAATCATACTCCAAAAAAATCTGGACACTAAAACCATCTCTTTAGGCGCGAATTCATTAGGAATCTAAATACTTGAATTCGGATTCTTTTGTAGTGCTTTTCAGTTATCAAAAAGAGCGCCCAGCAGGATGCAACCACAAAAATTGTCACAATAAAGGGAAAGAAGTGTCTAAACAAAAAAAATTCACCAAACTTCTGAAAAAATATTTGCCGGAATCCAAAGTATGCAAAGACAATTAATGGAAAATGAAAGGCATAGATACTAAATGAAAATTCCGGCAGTTTGATCCTAGAGTCTACATTATTTTCAGTCTTTAATGCAAGCATGACTGCACATAAAACTGATAAAACCAAATCTGAAACTGTATTGATCGCAAACTGATCAAGTGAACCAGAAAGCAAGCGCGAGCCAAGCATAAACGCAAAAAGCATTGGCAAAAAAAATGAATTCATTGCTTTTGCTCTAAAAGTAAGAAATTTCCTTTTCAAATAAAAGGCAAGTACACCCATGAGCCAGCAAAGAAACCAAATATACCAATTTAACGGAAAACCCAAAAGCATAGAAGTCGCAAAAGCAATCATTAGAGCTATTAACTTAAGATATATTTGATGAAGTTTATTGACGAAAAACAAAATGGGAATTGACATATAAAACCAAAATTCAAATGAAATTGACCAAAGTGGAAGGTTAGAACCAAAAACTGTGGATCTGATTCCTTGCATGAAAAAAAGATTTCCGACAAAAACTTTGAAGTTAGATTTGGTTGGATCGAGATTTAGTGCGCCCTGGCTAATTTTTCCATCACAATACGCAGATTCACTCGGAAAGGAACAAACAATTTGGTTTAGAGTGTAAGTCAAAATTAGAGCTGGAAGCAAAACTACCCATAACCTCGTTAAACGTTCGACTATAAAGTGGGATACTTGAAATTTTTCTTTCGAATAACGAAGATATGCTTGACCTCCGACAAAATAGCCGGAAAGTACAAAAAAAACAATCACAGACTGATGACCGAGCAATAAAGGAAGGTTAATCCAATTATTTTGTATAAATTTCTTTTCAAATATCTCTTCGAAATAATGAATATGGCAAATTACAACTAGAACTGCGAGCAGCATTCTAAGTCTATCTAAAACTTTGTCTCTATTTCTCATGTGCTTTTACCTGAAAGTCCATTAAACCGTCGGAAAATATTCACTATAAAAATAAAAGTTGTTACAGAAAATGTCTTGAAGTCGGGCTTTAACTTAATACTTAAGATAATCCAACGTAAAGCTTTCCCAAAATCTTTCGCTTGAAGCAATCTCTTCGTGCCAAAATACAAGAGAATATTTCCTTTGGTTCGAGGGTCCAGCAATGAACTTTTGTGTATCCATTTGGTCCAAGATTCAAAATCAAAACCGGTATGACTCAATCCAACAAATTTCCCTCTTCTAATTAACGTGAGAACCAAAGGTTCATTGATGATGAAACATGTTCCCTTGCAAGAAGCTTCTAAAATGAACTGAATGTCCTCAAAAGATTTCAATTCTTCATTGAAAATAACCATAGAAGTAAGGTTTTTTGAAAAAATCATTGAAGAAGTTGGTAAATAAATCTTGCTTGACTTCAATGGAAGATTAGAAAAGAATTTTTTTGCATCAAAAATATCAACCCCGGATGTCTTTGCGCCAGATTTTCTAATAATTCTATATTCCTCATCAATAAGCATGGTTTGTGACAAACATAGAACCGTCTTATTTCCCTGTTCATTTAATGCACTTATTTGCTTTGCAATCTTATTTGGATACCAAATGTCATCATCATCCAAAATTGCAATCAACTTTGTATGAGAATTCAAAATTCCGATATTCCTGGCGCGAGCTGCTCCACCATGGTCAACACCAGTCAATAAGTGCTTAATGTTTGGAAACGACTGTATAAATTGGCTCATAGGTGAGGAAACTGTAACCTGATCCCATACGAGAAATATCTGACCAACTGCGGCAGTTTGATTCAAGACCGAATTCAGAGCGATTTTCAGTTCAGAAATTCTGTCACCTGTTGTAGTGATAATTACTGAAATATCATCAGACTTGTAACTCATTCTGTATTCACAAGCTTCCCTCTTAGATATCTGTTTCTGTAACCAGCCCAAAGATTCCATATCTTTATGAGTATCTTTGGAATCAAAAACGGTTTTAAATCTAACCGAATCTGATTCATTTCTTCAATCATTCTATCCACCTGTCTTGAGGAAATACCATCGCCCTCAAAGCGAGTGACTGGGAGATTGGAAAACTCTAGATCTCGAATTTTCATTGCTTCAAGCACAAATTTGAAATCTCCCGCAATTCGATACTTTTCATCAAAAAAAATCTTGTCAAAAAATTCACGTCTTAGGAATAGAGAAGGGTGAGCATGCATAGAAAACCCAAGATAAAGACTTAACCAAGTATAAGGTTTGACTGGTCTATCAAAGCCATCATCGTATCTTGATTTAAATTGAAAGAATCCAGTTTCGCTCTTATCCAAAATCCGCATGACTCTTTGGAGTGAGTCCGTAGCAAGGAAAGTGTCACCTGCATTCAAGAAAAGGACCCACCCCGAATCGACTTTATTTAATCCTTTATTCATTCCAGAATAAATTCCTGAATCAATTCTTGAAATCATCTTACTATCATCTGAAATTATCTCCAGGATGGAGGCGACTTCCGATGGTTCAGAACCTCCGTCGCAAAAAATATGCACAAAGGTAAAAGAATCATCCACAATTTGTGAACGCACACTCTGAACTGTACGATTTAACCCATCAGAATAATTCTTCACAATAGTAATAATAGTCAAATGATTACTTTGCATCACATAACCCCGTCTCATACAGATAAAAAGAATATAATGAAAAAGCTATTTGAACTGAAACAAACCAAGAATAAGGACTAAAAAAGAAATCTTGAATACAAGTTAGATTCACAAAATAAAGTGATGGATATTCCATTAAAAGTCTTGTATTTACTAAGTTGCGAAGTAACAAAATGAGATAGCAGAGAAGGGGAATTATCATTAGGAAACCCCCACGCACCAGAAGATCAATACCCCAAGAATGCAAATTGAAACCACTATCCAATATCCGGTGCAAAAGAAATTTTTGGGAACCATAACTCATCAAAGTTGAATTTATAATTTCCAAGCGCAGAATACTAAGGGGTTCCTCTATTGTTCCGTATCCAAAAAAAGGCATCTGCTGAATAATCTGGATCGAAAATGGAATCTCCGGTCTTGCTCGAATCAAGGATGAAAACAATGACGCGCCGTACTGCGTTGCGGTTGCTTGAAGTTTTTCACCAAAAAATCCCAATTCCAAAAATCGTTGAAAAACATACAAGAAAAGAAAAACTGGCAAAAATATCACAATTCCTAATCTAGTTCTCGATTGAAACTTATTAGCATTCCTCTCATATCTACCAGCTGTGCTAAGAAATCTGTATCTAAGTAAGCAAACGAGAAACGCGAGAAGAGCAGTACTTTTTGCTCCCTGAATGAATGTGAATATAAAAATGAAAATACCTAAAAGTAAATTCATAATTGGTTTATGGCTCGTCGAAGAAAAACAGAAGATAATAAAAAAAAGCATTATAAGGGGATACGAACCCGCAAACTTGAACCAAGTATATGAGGAAAAATTTGAATTTACTGGTAATTCCCAAAAAACAATCGAGGCAAAAAAAACACCCATTACAAACATCAACAAAAGGCGATCTACCTTAGGTGTGGATTTCCTTTTAAACGAGCTCATTTGCATAAAGAACACAAAAAACAAAAAAGAAGATACGATTACTGCCAACCTCTTTATTTCTTCGTAATTCAAATATTGGCTGTGTATCCAATTCGACAAAAAGGTAAGAAAAATTATCGTTAAGGAAAATAACCCAACCTTTTTGTACACATGAAAATAATTGCTACGTAAATTTAGAGCAAAAAATGTTCCGACTACCGCTCCAAATCCTAGGAATGGTATGGGCATTAGAAAAGTTCCTAAAAAGCCAAATAGGTACGTAATAGTCGATTCACTCCCCTCGATTTGTCAGAAGGAGTGCAGCAGTAGGAAACAGAATAGATAAAAAATGAATGACACACAAACTAAGTAGAACCAAACTTGAGGACGTTTCAAAAATACCAATTCGTATTGAAATAACCGTTAAAACAGTTTGGCATAGTAAAAAAATAAGCAACTTAATCTGGTATACGCTTCTACTTAAAAGATTGGAAGCAACTGTGTGAATTGAATAAAAGGATAAAAGAATTAAGCCGAGCATTGCTTGGGTAAAAAATTCAATAAAGATATTAACTTTTAATAACATCAAAAAAACCAAATATATCAAAAACAGATAAAATGGGATCGCCAAGGCAGTAATCAAAAAAATTATCTTATATCTATCTAAAATCAGCTTTTGGCTTAATTTTTTGGTAACTCCATCAACCCAAAAATGAGGAGAGACACTTGAAATAATTGAAAACACAGTGTTGATTACGATTAAAATCAATAGGAAAGCAGAATCATCCTTTTCTGTTTCTAAATCGATAACAATCCTGGGAAGGTTAAAATTCAGTAAATAAAGACACGCTACGAAAAAATAGCTAATCTCAAAATGCTTAGCTGGTTCAGAATTCTCCGAATTAAGAAGATCTGTCATTTTTTGGCTATATTTAACTTGAATCTTTCGATTTATTCTGCCAATCAGAATAAATGCGAAAAATCCTGGTAAAAAAAGATTCATTGACATTACGGTGCAAAGAACAAAAAGTGTTGGTTTTGCAGTGTGTATTAAATAAAGAGTTGTTGTTGTAATCAAAACCGAAAAGAAGCGACCTAAGTCAAAAAGATAGTTAAGTTTAAGGCCGATACAAACCCTCATTACCAAACTTGAAAAACCAGAGAGAAATACGGTCCATAATGTTAGCATAAGAATATGCTTAAACTCGTGAGTTTCAACATTATTTATGTTAATTACATTGAGATTCGATTCAATCAGAAAAATTAAAAAAGTACTCACTGTTGTTAATACCAAACCAAATGTTGCATATAATTTTAGAGATCTATTAAAGTCCCCCCATGCGCTTTTAACATTCCCCTTTTGCGAAAATGTTTTAGTCACTCCAACTCCAATGGTGTATTCAAAAAGTGTAGCCGAACCAATAACCATCCAAAACTGAAGAGCTAGATTAAATTCATTCAATGGCAAAATTTTTTGGATTAATAAAAGATTAATAAAAGTAGATCCTGCGACAAGAGGGTAGGTGAAAAATTTTGAGATTAAACTAATGAGCAAATTGCCTTCCTTGAGAATTGACAAAGCGTCCATTAACTTAGAAATATTGATTCTCAATTTCTGGTTAATTGTCTGCATTATCACGGCAATTGGTTATTCAACTCTACCTATTTGACGATTAAACCATGCGCCAGTTGAATTCTTTTTGTACATAGCAGGATTTCCTGCATAGAATCCACCATCCGGATAATCTCCAGCTCGAACGACTGAACCCATGGCAAAGAGACATTGATTTCCAACTCTAGTTCCGCCAGGTACGAAGATTGTATTAGAACACACGATAGTGTGATTTCCGATTTCTATTGAATTACAAGTTTGCTTCGATTCCGTCATTGAAATTTGATGCGTCACAAAAGTTGATCGTACTCCAGCTAAATCAGAAAAATCTCCGAATTTGACGCCGCCTGAAACATCAAAGTAATTTCTGCTATTGATTGCACATTCTTTACCAATTTCAAATTTTCCTTGATAGTTTTCTAGCTTTCTCAATCCTCGAGCAGAAGAGATCCAGTTCCAACTCCCAATAATTGAACCATCTCCAATAATTAAAGATACATTTCTGAAAAGACTAAAAGGCCGTATGACAACATCATTTCCAATTTCTAGGGATTCTAAATTTAAAAAAAGAACTGGCCCTATTTTAGTATTCAAACCAATTTTGAACCCAACAATTTTTAAGGCAAAATTCTTAATACGACAGTTAGGAATGACACCTAATAGAAAAACAAGAAAGTTTTTAGTCAATGAAATTTTCTCTTCCTATTCGTCAAGCTTGTTTTTTGAGTAGTAAATTATGGTAAACATGTTCAAGTGTATCTGCTACGCCTTTTATTGAGAAGTATTCTCTACAAAAATGCATGATTTCGTCCCGTTCCTTCTTATTGCGTCTGGACATCGATATTTCAAGACTCTTGACCAAGCCATCCGTATTTTCTGATTTGCTGACAAAAAAACTTCTGAAATTTTTGAGTTCCATTGAAATGCCACAGCTCGGCATCACTAGTACGGATGTACCGACTGCAAGAGCTTCAAGAACTATCATTGGAAAAGGTTCGTCTTTGCTTGGCAACACTACCAAATCAACTTCCATCAACATTTGTTGTACTTCTGCGGTTTGTAGTGCGCCCTTATAATCTAATATGCCATGAAGGTTTAATTTGTTTATTTGTTCTAATAAAAATACGAGTTCTCCGCAATCTGGTCCATAAACTTCAAATTTATAGTTAGAATTTCTAAGTCTGAATGCTAGTTCAATGAATTTATCTATGCCTTTTCTTTTTTCGAGACGAGAACAGAAAACAATTCTGTTTTGATTTTCTTTCCAAGATTTGGAGCTCAGATTTGCGTTTACACCATTTGGGAGAATTTCAATACTCCTTGCGAACTTCAATCGTTCTAAAGCACTTTTTTCTTTTTGGGATAAAGCAAATATTTGGCCTGCATATTTCAGTAACGGGCGAGTGAGGAATGTGTCTATAAATTTCGTGCTCCATCGACCATCGTGAATTAGCATTCCGTGTGTTTGAACTACAAATGGTTTCTTGTGTAATATTGCGACAAGAGCCGCCAGAAAAGAAATTAAGTCTCTTGCAAAGTGAATATGAATCAAATCAGAATTCCTTACTTTAATAGTCAAGTAACGGTAAAGGTGCCAACTCCACATTGAGCTGATTCTGACTTTCTTCAGTATGGGTCTTACTAGAACGAATGACTCGGAAATACCGTGCAAAGGAATTGGCTCTGCTCCCTTTATGGCCCCTGAGAAAATTGAGGTCATATTTCCACGCTTATTTAATTCAAGGCAAATCTCGCGGGCGACCCTCACTGGCCCGCCGTATTCTCCATTTCGACCGTTTAGAGTGAGTACATGGAGAATTGATAATTTTGGGGATTCATAACTACCTGTCATTGCCCATCCCTTCAAAATCAAGTAAAGACCGACTGTCTAGATACTAGTTGGCTAAAGCGTAGAAGTAGACTTCCAACGTGAAAAGAGATTTGAGATCATTCTGTGGCGGTACGGGTTTTACGCTCCTGCTGAAGACTCGAATAGCCGTGTGGTTCTGTGTTCAACACCTCATTTTTAAGAGGTCATTTTTCCCACAATCGCAACGTTCAAATCTTCTAAGAATATTTGGAGCTTCCATTGGTCGCCACGTGATTATTCGAAGAGGGTGCAAAGTCCATTTCCCTTGGAATCTCGAGATTGGAAATGTTTGCTGGGTTGGTGAAGAGGTTTGGATCATAAATCATGAAAAAGTCAGTATCGGATCAAATGTTTGTATTTCACAAAGGTCTATGATTTGCTCAAGTGGGCATGACTATCGGAGCGCATCGCTTGAATACGCCCATAAACCCATCGAGATAAAAGACGGTGCTTGGATTTGCCTAGATGCCAAGGTTTTGCCTGGAGTAACAATCGGTGAATGCAGTGTTGTGGCTGCTGGTGAAATTGTTCATAAGTCTCTCCCAGATTACTCACTGCTCGTTGGCGGGGAAGTTCGCCAGATTGAATTTCCAAAGTAGTTCAACAATGTCACGCGTACTTGTGGTAACTACCAATTATTGGCCAGAGCCTACGGGTATTGCTGTTTACACTACGGATCTTGCAGAGTCTCTCAAGGATCAGGGTCATTCAGTCACTGTATTAACAAGCCTTCCTCATTATCCTTGGTGGAAAGTGCCAGAGGAGTTCGAACACCTCGGCGAAGGTACTGGTTCTCATAATGAAGTCACAGTAAATCGAGTTAGTCACGTGGTTCCAGCTCGCATGAACAGTTTCATCCGTATGCGCTTTGAGGCATCGCTATGGTGGAATCTGCGCAGAGTTTCGAGAGAGTTTAAATCTGGAGAGTTTGATTTGGTTCTGGCATGTATACCAACCGTTGCAGCCGGTATCATAGGCAAGCGGATAGCTAAGAAGCAAAGAACGCCCTTTGGACTAATTGTTCAGGACTTATCAGGAGCTGGTGCTAAACAGTCTGGTCTTCGCGGTGGCGCTTTAATTTCTATGTTTGCCCATGCCGTTGAGGAAAGCGCTCTACAAGCTGCGGATGAACTTGTAGTTGTCTCCCCCGCAATGCGAGATGTAGTAATTCGATTAGGTCTCCAGGAAACTCGAGTCAACCAGATAATTAACTATTCAGCACGAAAAATAGATTTGGTAAATCGTCACCGGGCTAGAAGTCGATTTGGCTGGTCGGCTGATGACTTTATTGTTATTCACACGGGCAATATGGGTGCGAAGCAAGACTTGGGAAATGTGGTTAAAGCAGCGAGCGAGTTAGGTGCTGATTCTCGGATATTGATTCATCTTGTGGGCCATGGAAACCAAGAGAACATTTTAAAAGCATTGTGTAAGGGTAAGAAAAATATTTTTGTGATGGATGCAGTTGCTGATGAAGATTACTCTGCTTTGTTGTCAGCTGCAGATCTTTTACTTGTAAACGAGCGCACGAGTCAGATGGAGATGAGTCTTCCAAGTAAATTGACTTCATATCTATATAGCGAGCGCCCAGTGCTTGCCGCTGTGCCAAGAGGCGGAGCTACGTGGAAGTTTTTAGATGGCGTAGCCGAGTTGGTTGAAGCAGGAGATCCGATGGCTTTGGCATCGAAAATCGAAGAGCTGAGTAGGAATCAGAGTCGACTCGAAGAGCTAGCTAAGTTAGGACTTGAATTTGCGGTAAAGAATCTTGATCCGTTTGTGGGGCGTGCCAAGTATTTAGATTGGGTTGAAAAGCTGATTCAACCTAAGTAAAAACCGATAATTGGGACTTATCTACAGGCGGATGCGAGCCTAAACTTATGGCCTAACAAACGGGAGAACTATGACTACCGGCTTTAAGGCGCGAGTACTCGTTGCGGAGGATGAAGAGTTCACGCTCAATCTTCTGCGCGAAGTTCTTGAAGGTGCCAATTTCCAGGTTGAAGCGGTCAAAAGTGTGGCTGAAGCTATTGCCCTGGTGGCGTCTTTTGATCCCCATGTCGTGATCACCGATTTGAATTTTGGGGTTGGTCCAAGCGGTGCTGACCTGTTGCAGCATGTAGAGAAAGAGCATCCTTGGGTTGGCAAGGTGGTGCTGACTTCACACGCCTCCCCCGCTCTGGCAATTCCTAACGGGGTAGCGATACCAGCTGGTGTGACTTATTTGGTCAAGTCTGAGTTAGGTTCGATTAATGAATTGGTGAGCGCAGTTGAAGAATCGATTTCACATTCATCAACTTCGGGCGTTCGCCCTGAAATGGAGAATGACCGGATTGTCATAAGCGCGACTCAGGGTGAGATTTTGTTGCTGCTTGCTGAGGGTTATACAAATGCTG
>JACCDJ010625169.1_pt1 | contig 12059 bp, 12 predicted proteins | sample 7444481 | NCBI WGS metagenome assembly JACCDJ01 (sample SAMN15323435, study PRJNA562643) | freshwater metagenome | isolation source: river surface water | place: USA:Blue River Watershed | collected 2017-08-15 | reverse complement strand
GGCCCCACTTTATGACTCTTTCTAAAGGAATTAGCGCTGGTTATTTGCCGCTTTCTATTTGCTTAACAACTGATTCAATCTATAGCGCTTTTTATAGTGATCATTCGTCACAGGCTTTTTTGCATTCGCACTCCTACACAGGAAACCCATTAGCTTGCACAGCTGCTCTTGCAAGTTTAAAAATCTTTAGAGACGAAAAAGTTCTTGAGAAAAATATTACGCTTAGTAAAACAATAAGTGATTCTTTTGCATGGCTTGAAAATAATAAAAATGTGCAAAATATCCGACAAAAAGGAATGATCTTAGCTTTTGATATCAAACCAACTGCACTAAAAAATCCTGCTCGCTTTTCAAAAGCAATGTTTCAGGTGGGTATAAAAAATGGTGTTTTGGTTCGGCCAATTGGCTCAACTGTTTATGTCATGCCGCCTTACATTCTGTCAAATGAAGAAGTAAACCTGATGAGTTCAGGTATTCAGAAAACGCTGCAAACAGTTTTATTGCAATCCTAAGGCAGAAACTATATTTTTTAACTAACGATATGTCTTTTGCAAAAAATCAGATCTCGATTGAGCTCTCTAAGCTTGAGGAGCAATTGCTAAAGAGATCGATTCGATCAGCTGAGACCCCATGCGGAACACGTATTCAAATTAAAGGAAGAACGCTTCGGGCATTTTGTAGTAATGATTACCTAGGACTTGCAAACCATCCCCAACTAATCTCTGCGCTCGCCGAAGGGGCGCGCCGCTATGGCGTTGGCAGCGGTGCCTCGCACCTTATTAGTGGTCATCAAATAATTCATGATGAACTTGAGTCTAAATTAGCGTCCACCCAAGCCCAATCAATCCCGAGTGTGCGATCACTTTTCTTCTCAACGGGCTATCTGGCAAATATCAGTGCAATTACTGCCTTAAGTCTGATTGGAGGATCAACTACACACATTTACTCTGCCTCGCTTAATCATGCCTCCCTCATTGATGGAATTCGTCTTGCTCGATCCCAAGGTACTATCGAAGTTTCTCTTTTTGATCATCATGATCTAAAAACACTGGAAGTAAATCTTCAATCAAGTTCGATCCAGCACAAGCTTATCGTTATTGATGGTGTATTTAGTATGGATGGTGATATTGCCCCAGTTAAAGAATTGCTCAAACTAGCTAATACCTATGATGCATTGTTAATCATTGATGATGCCCATGGCTTTGGGGTTTTAGGTTCATCAGGTTATGGGATCTTAGAAGATCAGGGTCTATCCTCCGATCGAATTATTTATATTGGTACTCTTGGAAAGGCGGCGGGCCTTGCTGGCGCCTTTGTTTGTGCTCATGAGCTGATGATTGAGTGGATGATTCAAAAAGCTAGACCGTATATCTACAGTACGGCAAGCTCACCTGCTATCGCATTCGCGCTTTTAGAAAGTTTGCGAATCATTGAGGGAGAAGTTGGTCAAGATTTACGCTCAACACTGAAAACTAATATCTCGCAATGGAAAAAGCGCTCACCGTTTAAGACGCTAAAGAAATTAGATTCGAATACCGCCATTCAACCGATTATTGTTGGTAGTAATGAAGCTGCTTTGCAATTAGCAAAATGCTTAGATGAATTGGGGTATTGGATTCCGGCAATACGTCCTCCGACCGTTCCAAAAAATATGGCGCGCTTACGGATGACTCTATCTGCCGCTCACACTCCTGATGAAATTGATACTTTGAGCGATACTCTTATCAAACTTGAGTCCCAACTATCGCACTAATGAAACACTCCTACTTTGTTACAGGTACCGATACTGAAATAGGAAAAACACTTGTCAGCACAGCATTGATTTATAAGTTAAATCAACTTCAGCAACATTCAGCCTCAGGATATAAGCCGGTGGTTGCTGGTACTTATATCAATTCTGATGGCAGAACGTGTAATGAGGATATTGAGACTTATCTGATTGCTCAGGGTAATCAAATCGCAAGAGAAGAAATTTGTCCTTACATCATTGATTTTCCAGCGGCTCCACATTTAGTGGCCAGCGAAAAAGGAATTACTTTAGACCTTCATCGCATGCTTGCGTGCTATGAAGCATTACAAAAAAAGGTTCCATACGTGATTGCGGAGGGGGCTGGCGGCTTTTTAACGCCCATTGACCAACGCTTCGATCTATCCGACTTTGCAGTTCAGATAAGTGTTCCAATCGTTTTAACGGTTGGTCTACGCTTAGGTTGCCTCAATCATGCTTTATTAACCGTTGAGGCAATTGAAAAACGAGGGCTCCATATTGCTGGTTGGGTAGCGAACTGCATCACCCAAGAAATGCCATATCAAGCTGAAAACATTCAAACGCTTTGCGATCGAATCAAAGCGCCACTACTCGGAATCATTCCTTACCTTGATCAACACCTTCATAAAAAAAATAATAGCCCATACACGATTGAGGCTATACGCTTTGCAGCAGCAGCTATTAAGCTACCAAATACTTAGATAGATGGTTGTTGAGTTTCGTCGCGCAATACTCGACGTAATATTTTGCCCACATTATTTTTTGGCAAACTATCTCTAAACTCAATTTGCGTTGGTCGTTTGTAATGTGTTAACTCTTGATTACAAACATTCATGATTTTTTCTTCTGTAACGCTCGCGTCTTCCCGAACTACAAAAAGTTTGACAGCCTCGCCCATTGAACCTTGACGTACGCCAACAACCGCACATTCAACGACTCCTGGAATAGTAGCAACAACGTCTTCAACTTCATTCGGATAAACATTAAAACCAGCTACTAGAATCATGTCTTTCTTTCGATCAACAATCTTGAAATACCCAGAATCATTCATGATGCCGATATCACCGGTTCTAAAAAAACCGTCTTCACCCAAAACATTTTTGGTTTCAGCTTCCTGATGCCAGTAACCCCGCATCACCTGAGGCCCTCGTATATAAATTTCACCAACCTGTCCAACCGGCAAATCCTTGCCATCCTCGTTACGAATACACATTTCGGTGTCAGGCAGTGGCAAGCCAATGGATCCCGTAAATTCAGTGGCAAGGGGGGTATTACATGAGGCTACGGGTGACGTCTCCGAAAGTCCATAGCCCTCTGTGATGACGGTTCCTGTCAGGGCTTGCCAGCGCTCCGCAACTGCTCTCTGTACTGCCATACCACCACCTATCGTCAACGCCCAGTTAGAAAAATCGAGTTGAGTAAATTTTGGATTATTTAATAACGCTGCAAATAAAGTGTTTACACCTGGAAATAAATTAATTTCAGGAAATTCTTTCAAAATACCAATTAAATTTGGTAAATCGCGCGCATTCGGTACCAAAATAATTCGGGCTCCTAAGCGCATTCCCAGAAGACCGCATCCTGTTAAAGCAAAAATATGGTACATGGGCAAGGCACATAAAAAATGCCAAGCTTTAATTGTTTTCCGTTGCTCAATCGGTTTTAGCCATGCCTCAATTTGCAACACATTTGCAATCAAATTACGGTGCGTCAAAATGGCGCCCTTTGAAATTCCGGTTGTTCCACCCGTATATTGCAAAAGAGCAATGTCTTCTTGATTAAGGTTGGGTCTTGCATAACTAATTTGACTACCCTGAAATAAAGCGGCACTAAATTGGATAGACTGTAAATGTGAGGGCAGAATATACGGGGTTACTTTTCGTTTAAATGTTCGAATAAAACGATCTAACCAAGGGCCTTTCCAACCCAGCATCTCCGCAATACTTGTGATTACCACGTTCTTGAGACAAATTGGCTTTCCCTCAATTCCATATGCGTCTTCAAGCGTCTTTCCAAAATGCTCCAAAAGCAAAATTGCTTGGGCTCCACTATCACTCAGTTGAGCTGCCAACTCTCTTGGGGTGTATAAAGGATTGATACTGACAACTGTAAAGCCAGCGCGCAACACGCCATATAAGGCTATTGGGTATTGGGGAATATTCGGTAGCATGATTGCTACACGAGCTCCTTGCTCAAGGCCAAGGGATTGTAAATAACTAGCTAGCTTCTTTGAAGCTAAATCAATATCTCGGTATGAAAAGTGTTTGCCCATACACCAATAGGCTGGACGATCACTATATTGATCGAATGATTCATCTAACAAATCTAATAGTGAGCTATAACCACCATAATGAAGATGATGGGGAACCCCAAGCGGGTATGAAGATAACCAAGGTTGATTAGTAATCATCAGTATTTATTACGTTTTTTAATCAATTATTTGTCTCCGAGCTTAGTGTATCGCTTTACGCTAATATTGTTGTATGCGAATACTCCCTGAGATACTAGATACCGCCCAAGCGATTACCGAAATACGGCGCAATATTCATGCGCACCCTGAGCTGCGCTTTGAGGAACAGCGAACCTCTGAACTTGTCGCAGAAGCCCTATCAAGTTGGGGGATTTCTGTTTACAAAGGAATGGGGAAAACTGGGGTGGTTGGTCGGCTTGATGGCGATTTAGGGCCAGGGAAAATGATTGGCTTACGCGCGGATATGGATGCCTTGCCATTGCAAGAAAAAAATACGTTTGCGCACGCTTCAATCAATCCTGGAAAGATGCATGCTTGTGGGCACGATGGTCACACCGCAATGCTTTTAGGTGCTGCGCAATATCTCTCGAATCATCGGGATTTCAAAGGGACGGTCATTTTCATTTTTCAACCTGCTGAAGAGGGTGGTGCAGGTGCGAACGAAATGATCAAAGATGGTCTTTTTGATGAATTCCCATGCGATGCGGTTTTTGGAATGCACAATTGGCCCGGTTTTGAAGAAGGGCATTTTGGGGTAGTGAGTGGCCCAATGATGGCATCCAGTAATGAATTTTCGATTGAGATTCAGGGTAAAGGTGGTCATGCCGCCCTTCCCCATAACAGCGCTGATCCGATCATGGCTGGGATCCATATTGCTCAAGCCCTCCAAGCGATCATTACTCGAAACAAGAGGCCAGTAGATGCTGCCGTGATTTCGATTACGCAGTTTCATGCAGGCGAGGCTACGAATGTAATTCCGGACACGGCCGTCTTGGGGGGTACTGTTCGCACATTCACCCTCGAAGTTTTAGATTTGATTGAGCGACGGATGCATGAGATTGCCAATCAAATTGCAAGTGCTTTTGATTGCAGCTCAAGCGTTCGATTTATCCGAAATTACCCACCACTCATTAATTATGAGAAAGAAACCCAATTTGCAAGCGCTGTAATGAAAGAATTAGTTGGCGAAGAGCGCGTCAATACTCGAGTTGACCCTACCATGGGCGCAGAGGATTTTGCTTTCATGCTTCAAAAGAAACCGGGTTGCTATGTATTTCTTGGAAATGGTGAAGGCGACCATCGAGCAGCAGGTCATGGCATGGGTCCCTGCCATTTACATAATCCATCTTATGATTTCAACGACAAAATTATTCCGATCGGAATCAACTACTGGGTTCGACTAGCGCAAACCTTCCTAAAATAGTTTTTAGGTTAGCGATTTTTAAATTGTGCTGGGCGCTTCTCTAAGAAAGCAGCCATCCCTTCTTTTTGATCTTCAGTCCCAAAGCAGGCATGGAACAAACGGCGCTCAAAACGTATTCCGTCGGAAAGCGACATTTCAAAAGCAGCATTGACACTTTCTTTAACCATCATCAGAGTCAATAAAGGCATCGCCGCAATGGTTTGAGCAATCGCTTTCGTTTCCGCCATGAGTTGATCGGCTGGATAAACGCGGGCAACCAACCCACTTCGTTCAGCCTCATCGGCATTCATCATTCGACCCGTTAAGCACAGATCCATTGCTTTTGATTTAGAGACCGCGCGGGTTAAACGCTGAGTACCGCCAGATCCTGGAACGATACCTAATTTAATTTCAGGCTGAGCAAATTTCGCGTTATCGGCCGCAATAATCATGTCACACATCATTGCTAACTCACATCCACCGCCAAGGGCATATCCAGAAACTGCGGCAATGACGGGTTTGCGTACTTTGCAAATGGTTTCCCAATTCCGACTGATAAAGTTATTTCGATAAGCTTCTTGAAAATCCAACCTAGCCATTTTGCCAATATCAGCGCCTGCGGCAAATGCTTTCTCATTACCAGTAATGATGATGCAGGCAATTGCATCGTCCGCATCAAATTTCAGTAAGGCATCGCCTAATTCATTCATCAACTCATCATTCAGTGCGTTTAGCACCTGTGGACGATTTAAGGACACAATTGCAACCTTGCCCTCGGTTTGCGTCAAGATAGTGTTGTATGACATTCTTAATCCCTTTTTGGAAGCATTAACCAAACACGACCATTTTGCTTCATTCTGCCAGCCAACTCACCTGCTTCATCCCCAGTACCCCAAAAATAATCAACCCGAACAGGACCAACAATTGCTTTGCCGGTATCTTGGGCCATCACTAGACGCCGGATGGGTTGGTTGCTCATGGGTCGTGTAGTCTCCAGAAAAACCGGGGCCCCCAAGGGAATTGCCCTTGGGTCAATCGCAATACTACGTCCCGGAGTTAAAGGTACTCCCAATGCACCAACCGGTCCCAAGTCTTGATTAGCAGCAGATGGCAACTCCCGAAAAAATACAAAGCGTGGATTGGCATTAAGCATTTCCTGTACTTTATTAGGATTACGTTTTGCCCATTCTGAAATCCCCTGCATCGTTGCCTCGGCACGCGTAATTTCTTTACGATCTAACAACCATTGAGCACTGGATTTAAATGGCAGATCATTCGAGCCCGCAAAACCCAAACGTATTATTTGGCCGTTCTCTAAACGAATTTTTCCTGACCCCTGAATTTGCATTGAAGCTGCGGCAACCGGGTCTTCAACCCAAGCAATTTCAGAGCCCCTTAAAAGATTAGAGTTCATTAACTCCGCACGTGTCGGCGCTGGGTCTGGTTTTGCTCTAACCCAAGCTTTGGGATACGCGTACAGAGGAACTGAATATCGATCAGTCCTAGTTCGAGAACCATTAATAATCGGTTCGTAATAACCGGTCACCAAACCATCCGATCTTCCTGTCACTTGATTGCGAACCGCATAAGCTCTGAAATTATTCTCAAAGAATGTTTTTGCATCTCTTGGCTTTTGTGCATTCGCACGATCACAAACTGCAACCCAATTAACTGGTCCAGCCTTACGCTTTCGCAAACTATTACAACTTTGCAGCCACGCCTGCCACGCCTCGCTCAAATTATCCTCATCCCAACCTGGGATCTCGGAGAATTGCACAGGGGTAAGAGCTGCCGAAGAGCTACTATCATCCGTGATCACTGTTTCAGTAATTTTTGGGGTTTTAGGCAAACTCGATGAGCCGGTAGGTTTTGAAGCCTGGCTTACAGGGGGCTTTGTGGGCGGTGCCGCGCAAGAGCTGAGAAACATGACGCTCACCACAAAACACATGGCGCGTTGTCGAACTAAAATAGCTTTAACAGATTCAATTAAGTCCATGCTTGCCAAATTATTTGATGAATACCCAATGCTTTTGTTTGTGCTAGAAGCTTTTCTAGCACTCGTTATTCTATTGGCAATTGTGTTTTGGACCGGTAAGGGTCGCAGAGAATAAATTAAACCTCTAATCAGCAAGGATTTTTGATAAGAAATCCTTAGCGCGTGGCGAGCGTCCTTCAGGATTTCCAAAAAACTCATCGCGTGAGCAGTCTTCGACAATCTTGCCGCGATCCATAAAAATGACCCGATGACTTACCTTTTTTGCGAATCCCATCTCATGGGTAACCACGCACATGGTCATTCCCTCCTCGGCAAGTTTGACCATCACATCCAAAACCTCGCCAACCATTTCAGGGTCAAGCGCGGAAGTTGGCTCATCAAAAAGCATCACAATGGGATCCATGCAAAGTGCTCTTGCGATGGCGACGCGTTGTTGCTGTCCCCCCGATAGTTGCCCCGGAAACTTATCTTTATGCTCGAGTAGACCTACTCGCTCTAAATACTTCAATCCATGCTTTTTGGCATCTTCTAAATTTCGGTTTAATACTTTTACTTGCGCAATCGTTAGATTCTCCATCACGGATAAGTGTGGAAATAGCTCAAAATGCTGAAACACCATGCCCACACGTGCGCGCAACTTGGGAAGATCGGTACTTGGGTTGTGCAGAGAAATACCATCAACAACTAATTCTCCTTCTTGAAACGGCTCCAGCGCATTGATGGTTTTAATCAGAGTCGATTTTCCAGAGCCAGAGGGCCCACAGATCACCACTACCTCTCCTTTATGAATGGTTGTTGAGCAATCTGTCAGGACTTGAAACTGTCCGTACCATTTGGAGATATGTTTTAACTCAATCATATTGATTACTTTCTGAATTTAGCGAATGATCGCTACTTTTTCTTGAATCTTCTTCACTATTCTTGATAGAGTGAAGCAGATCAGGAAATAAGTCACTGCGGCTAACAAATAGGTTTCAATTGGACGTCCAAAGTTTTTACCTGCGATTTCAAAACCTTTTAGTAAGTCGTACGCACCGATGGCATAAACCAAAGAAGTATCTTGGAACAAGATAATGGTTTGCGTCATAAAAACTGGAATCATGTTCCTAAAAGCTTGGGGCAAAACTACCAAGCGCATATTTTGCGAATAGGTCATTCCAAGGGCCTGACCAGCATAGACTTGCCCTTTTGGAATCGACTGAATTCCAGCGCGCACAATCTCAGAAAAGAAGGCGGCCTCAAAAGCGATAAAGGTAATGATGGCGGAGAGATTTACCCCAATTGGTTTACCGATCAAAAGTGGAATCAATAAGAAAAACCACAAAATCACCATGACTAAGGGTATCGAGCGCATGGTATTGACGTATGCAGTTGCTGGTAAGGCTAGCCAAGGCTTTCCCGATAAACGCATTAAGGCCAGAACGGTGCCCACCAAAATTCCGCCAATGGTAGCAATTACCGTTAATTGAATACTAAAGATCAAACCCTTCTGAATGTAGTTTGTAAAAAGCGCCCAGTTATAAAAGCTTAGGTCGAGGTTCATCATGGCTAAGTCCCCTAATGACCCGCAGAGTTATTAGCAGAAATGAAACCGGGGACGCGTGCTTTTTTCTCAATCCAAGCCATCACGCGATTTACCGAAAATGCTGAGATCATGTAAAGAGCGGTAACTGCCAGATAAATTTCGATGCCCCGCGAGGTTTCTTCCTGGGCTTGCATGGCAAATAATGTCAGTTCGGGAACAGATACAGCAAATGCAACCGAAGAGTTCTTCACAATATTCATACACTCCGATGTCAAGGGCGGAATGATGATCCTGAGTCCCATCGGTAAAAGTACATAACGATAACTCTGAGTTGTGGTCATCCCTAAAGCAATTGCAGCATTTCGCTGTCCTGTTGGTAAAGACTGAATTCCGGCACGCACTTGTTCTGCAATACGAGCAGATGTAAACAAACCTAATGCGATGCTAACCAATAGATAGGAAGGGAAGCCCTTCATGATTGGAAATAGTGCTGGAATCACGTGATACCAGAGAAAAACTTGAACAAGCAATGGAATATTACGGAACAGCTCAACCCAAACAGTACCGAATAAAGCTAAAAATCGATTCAGCAGATTATTCTGTGGCACGGTTCTCATGGTGCCAATTACAACGCCCATGATCAATGCCAAAACCAGACTTAATCCTGCCACCGCCAAGGTCCAACCCCAAGCCTTGAAGAGCCAGTCTAGATAAGTAGGATCCGCATTAGGATCCATACCAAATAAAAAAGAGAAGCAGCGCGGCGCTGCTTCTCCAGTTAAAGTGTCTTTACAAAAGACACTCCAATCCAAGGTCATATCAAACTCGCTATGAACCTCTTAATGATTACTTCCGCTGATAGTCTTCAGCTGGTCTGTCATTAGGATTAGACCAGGCTTGCTTAGTACTATCGGACAGCGCTAAACCAACTCTTGCATTCTTTGGAGGAATAGGTTGCATAAACCATTTATCCCAAAGCTTTGTCAAGGTTCCATCCTTCATCATCTTGATAATGCTGTCATCAACAGCTTTCTTAAAGGAGGGATCATCTTTACGCATCATGATGGCGATTGGTTCAACAGCAATTACTTCACCAACGATTCTGAAATCATTTGGATTTTTAGCATTGGCAATATTGCCAGCCAAAATAGAACCGTCCATCACAAACGCATCAGCACGGCCAGATTCTAATAACAAGAAGCTATCCGCATGATCCTTGCCAAACACTTCTTCGAAGTTAACTCCGGTAGCTCTCTCATGCTTACGTAGTAACTGAACGGAAGTTGTGCCAGTTGTTGTAGCAACTTTTTTACCATTCAATTGATTTAATGAGGTGATACCAGAGTTAGCTTTTACAGCAATCCGAATCTCCTCAACGTAGGTTGTTACCGCAAATGCGACGTCTTTCTGACGTGTTGCGTTATTGGTAGTTGAGCCGCACTCGATATCAACCGTTCCATTTTGCAAAAGTGGGATACGGTTTTGTGATGTTACGGGAACATATTTAATGTCCAGTGATTTCAAATTGAGTTGCTTTTGAATATCGCGTAGTACGTTATTGCAAATCTCAACATGGAAACCTGCATATTTTCCATCGCCCAATGTGTAGGAAAGGGCTCCAGAAGACTCGCGTACACCCATCGTCACAACGCCGGTTGATCGGATCTTATCCAAGGTACTTTGCTGTGCAAGCACGCTTGGGGCTGTAAATAAGCCCAGCACCGAGAATGCTAGAGGCAAGAAAAAGGCTTTTTTCATAGAAATCCTTTGATGTTAAAAAAATAATAAAAACAGCGAACTGTATTTTTATCAGAAAAAGAGGAGATATTTAATGTAATCCTGAGCTTATTAGGGTTAATCCTAAAGCTTAATAAAGCGGGTATTTATTGAACCCCTTTTTTTAGTGCAAGGTTCTTGGCATGACTAGGGCAAATTCAGGTATTGAGGCTTGGAAAAACTGGGCGTCTTCCGTGACACAAAAATACTCTCCCCGCATTGTCCCAGCTGGCGTAGGTAAGGTAGCCCAGCTGGTGTACTCAAAATGTTCACCGGCACGGAGCAATGGCTGTTGGCCAACGACCCCCAAACCCTTGACTTCCTGAACATCACCATCCCCATCGGTGATAAACCAGTGCCTCGCAATCAATTGAACCCCAGAAGACCCGTTATTACGAATAGTAACGGTGTAGGCAAAAGCAAACTGATTATTTTCGGGGTCCGATTGCTCAGGTAGGTATTGGGGGCGAACGGTAACTGTTATTTCTGGGGGTGCCATGACCTGCATTCTGCTCTATCCCAACCCCATTCGCAAGATAGAATCTAGGTATATCTACATGAAACACAGTCAAATGAACCCCAATTCTGCCGTTATTGCCCCCTCAATTTTGTCTGCTGACTTCGCAAAATTAGGCGATGAGGTCACATCTGTCCTTGATGCTGGTGCCGATTGGATTCATTTTGATGTCATGGACAATCATTACGTTCCGAATCTAACCATAGGGCCATTGGTTTGTGAAGCAATTCGACCGTATGCCATTAAAAACGGAAAGCCGGCCTTTATTGATGTCCACCTGATGGTGGAGCCGGTCGATCGAATCGTTCCAGATTTTGCAAAGGCAGGCGCTAATCTAATTAGTTTTCATCCCGAGGCAAGCACTCATGTTCATCGCACGCTTGGTTTGATTAAAGATCATGGTTGTCAAGCTGGACTGGTACTAAACCCAGCTACACCCATTCATCATCTTGACCATGCCTTAGATGAAATTGATTTGGTACTGCTTATGTCTGTAAACCCCGGCTTTGGTGGCCAATCTTTTATTCCTAGTACGCTAGTAAAAATTGAGCAAGTTCGAAAAATGCTCGACCAATATCAAACTCAGAGCGGTCGATCTATTCGCCTAGAAGTAGATGGGGGAATTAAGGTTGAGAATATCGCTGCTGTTGCAAAAGCAGGTGCCGATACTTTTGTTGCTGGATCTGCAATTTTTGGTAAACCAAACTATCGTGATGTTATCAATGCGATGCGTAAGGCAATTGGGTCCTAATTTATTGATTAAGAAATCGCGTTGTTATGACCCCTGCTGAATTACAACAATTTGCCGCTCAAGGATATAACCG
>JACCDJ010489668.1_pt1 | contig 12061 bp, 17 predicted proteins | sample 7444481 | NCBI WGS metagenome assembly JACCDJ01 (sample SAMN15323435, study PRJNA562643) | freshwater metagenome | isolation source: river surface water | place: USA:Blue River Watershed | collected 2017-08-15 | reverse complement strand
TGCAGATAAAATAGATTCGATAGATTTGTTAGATTTTGAAAATTTTAAACTAACATCAATTACTGATGAAACAAATGAAATATTAAATGATGGTCATTTAGGTGCATTTGGAAATTATGAATTATTTAGATATTTTGCAAAAAGATTAAATTTAGATATAACTAATCATTTTGTTGATATTAAAAAATTTGAAAAACAATTATTATAGTGGATAAAGTTGATTTAAATAATTATGTTTGTATAAAACCATTTACAAATCTTGAAGTTCATCATAACTCCCATTTTTTATGTTGCGGTTCATGGTTATTAAAACATTTACCAAAACACACTTCATCAAAAAATGCATGGGAATCTATTGAAGCTGATAAAATACGAAACACAATGTTGGATGGTTCTTACAAATATTGTGATAAAACAGAATGTCCTTATTTAAAACAGCTTATAAATCATGGTGAGGTTGGTAACACTGCACCTTTTTATCATAAAAATAATTTACCAAAAGATATTGATGATACAATAAATTTGTTTTTAACTAAAAAAAGTTTTAAACCAAGTATGATTCATTTTTCATTCGACCATACTTGTAATCTAAAATGTCCTTCATGCAGGGTTGATTTAATAATTGAAAATTCAAGTGGAATTGAAAGAGTTAAAAAAACTATACAAGAAATTGAAATTGAGTTTGGTAGTACAACAAAAACATTACTAATCACTGGTTCGGGTGACCCATTTATTTCTGTTGGGTTTAGAGATTTTCTTAGAACGTTTGATAAAAGCAAATGGCCAATTTTAAATAAAATTCATTTACATACCAATGCCACAAAATGGAATAAAAAAATGTGGGAATCGATGTCAAATGTACATAAGTATGTTAAGAGTTGTGAAATCTCAATTGATGCTGCTACAAAGGATACCTACGAAACGAAAGTAAGATTAGGTGGTAAGTGGGATGAACTAATCGAAAACTTAAAATTTATTAACACAATCCCATCATTAAAAAACATTAAAACATCATTTGTAGTTCAGAAAAAAAACTATAAAGAAATGAAAATGTTTTATGATTTAATGTTATCAATTTTTGGAAAAAAAGTAAGTGTTTATTTTGGCAGAATAAATAATTGGGGTACATTTTCAAATGAACAATACTTAGATGAAAAAGTATGGGATACTACTCACCCCAATTACATGGAATTCGTAAATGAAGTTAAATCATTTTTACCATCAGAACAAGTCTGGCATAACTTACATGAATTTATAAGTGATAAAAAAACTCTAATATGATTGATAATATTAAATTTTGGTATCACCCACTTATAGGTGGAACTGGAATACAAGGACTTATCGAAACTTGTTATGGTATTGAATTTGAAAAATTTGATATTTCAAAAGTAGATAGTTCGAAAAAAAATATTATTACTTTTTTTTGGGAAACACTTGCATCAATAAATTTAGATTTTAAAACAAATAATTCAGATTTTTTTAACTTATTAAAAGAATTAAATAAACTAAATTTTTATTTCCTAGCAGATTATAGTACAGAATCTAACAATCATGTAGAGTACGAACGTGTAGTTTTTTTAAATAAATTAAAAATAAATAATATTCAGAATTTTTTTCTTGTTACAAATAATTCTGATAAAAATTTAAAAACTATTAAATACGGTGACCATAATATAAATCATTTACACTTACCACATTTTCTTTTAGCAACCCCATCGAAAATGAACAGTTATATTGATAATTTCTCAATTCACAAAATGAGAAATCCTTCAAAAGATTTTTTATGTTTAAACAGAAGAATGCAAGGACATAAGTTTCATTTTTTAAATAGATTATCAGAACGAAAATTATTATCAAAAACAAATTTTACTTGGGTATGTAATAAATTTAATTTAAAATCTGTCAAAGATTCATCTTTAATAAAAGAACTTAACATCGATGTTAATAATTTTAAATCAATCCAACTTGAAGATGATATTTTATATGGTGAAGCCCTTGATAAAGCAGATGAATTTTTATACACAATAAATCCTAAGTGGTATTTTGATTCAAAAATTAACTTTGTTATAGAAACAAACGGGCCAGGATGTACATTACACTTGACCGAAAAAACTTGGAAACCGATATTTTTAGAAACACCCTTTGTTTGTTATGCAGTCAAAGAACATTTAGAAAAACTTAAAGAATTTGGATTTGATACGTTTGAATCTATTATTGGTAAATATGATTGTTCAGACATTGATTCGGTTATAAATGCGGGTATAAGATTAGCACAAAACTATGATAATCAATCAGTTATAGAAATTTGTAAAAAAAATAAATCGGTACTATTAGATAAATCTAATCAACAACGAATTATTAACGATTATTTCTTAGATAAAATTGAATAAAAGTTTGGTAAATCCAAACTTTTTTTGTATATTTGTAATACATGATTAAACTATAAAACAATGAAAAAAAGTATTTTTATTATTTTAGGGATGATGATGTTTTCTTGTACAAAAGATGATATCATAACCGAGTTCGAAGAACAAGCAAAACCAAAAGAAGAAGAAAAAATTGAAGTTAAACAATCAACACAACCACGAACGTTTACACTTTTTAAAGAATCAATACTAAATCAACGGTCAGGAATATCATTTCTTTGGAATCACGAACCAGGTGAACACGAATATGTAGCAGAAACTCAAACTCATGGAAAAGGTTGGTTTGGTAATGTTGCATATCACGATGTAAATAAAGATGGTCATCAGGATGTATTGGTAACCTATTCAAAAACCTTGGAAGATAGAACATTAGTTTGGTATATAAATTCGGGAGATAATAAAAACTTTTGGCCAGATTTAAGTTATTTTACAAGTAATAGTAATGGTATCAATACTTTTAAAGTTCTTAAAACTGATATCAATAATGATAATATTGTAGATTTTATTTCATTGGGAGTGTATGAAAAACCGAGTGAAAATTATTATAGTGGTAACTTAACTATACTGATAGGAAGACCCGATGGTAAATTTGATATTAAAAGGATACCCAATCCAAAAGATTACTTCTTTCATAATGGTGCAGCAGGTGATTTAAATGGAGATGGGTTTGTTGATTTTATTGCTGCAGGATTTATTTGGATAGGAGATGGTAAAGGTAATTTTACACAAGTTCAAAACTTCTTACTCGATACCTATACTAAATCACCAATGGTTTATGAAATACTTGATATGAATGGTGATGGGTGGAATGATTTGATATTGAGAGGTCCTTGGGAAAACACTAAAATAGTATTAAATAACAATGGAATATTTAACTCATCAAACAAAGTAGTAACATTGCCACGAGGTAGTTATAGAAATGTTTTAGATATTGAAATTACTGATATTGATAATGATGGTGATTTGGATATTTTAGAATTAGCAATGGTTGGTGATAATCCACCCGATGTAGTAGATACCAAATATAATATTTCAAATATAATTGCATATTATAATACTAATCTTAATTTTTCGGTAGATGAAACTACCTTTTCAGAGGCCCGAGATGGTAATTACCTTAATGGTGAATATGATAAATATGGTTGGTCAAACTTTAAAATTGATGATATTGATGGAGATGGACAAGATGAAATTTTTGCAGAAACATATCACGAGGGAAAGTACAATGCTCTTAAAAAGATAAATGGTCAATGGAAACGAATAATACTGAATTATAAAAAATAACTAATTGAAAATCAACATCTTACAACACATTGAATATCAACCATATACGAAATATTTGAAAAATAAATGTAAAAATATTTGGAAAATTGGTAGAAAGTTCGTATATTAGCTATGTAAGATTAAGAGATAACAAAAACAATATGAACAAGAAAGAAATAATTTACTTAGATATGGATGGGGTTCTGGTGGACTTCGGTAAGGCCATAGAAAACTTCTTCACTCTTCACCCACATCTACGAGAAAGATATAAAACACACCCCGACCATATTCAGGGATTGTTTCGAAACGCCCCTCCTATGGAAGGTGCTATTGAGGCGGTTAAGAAATTAGCAGAGAGTGGAAAGTATGAACTATTTATCGCAACTACCGCACCATGGGGTAATCCAATGGCAGCGATGGATAAACGATTTTGGATTGAAGACCACTTTGGAAATCTTTTCCACAAGAAAATGTTCGTAACACACCGAAAAGACCTTCTGATGGGTGATTATCTAATTGATGATAGAACTAAGAATGGTGCTGGTGATTTCCGAGGTAAACTTCTTCAATTCGGTACTAATTGGGAAACTAACACTGTAAATCAATTTCCAACATGGGAAAGTATTTTAAATCACTTGTTGTAATATTCCTTTTAATCGGTTGTACAAAAGATGAAGATATCTTACCAATTAAAGAATACACCTTTACACTGGATTCAGTATTAAATCAAAGTGGTACTTCGAGTTTATATAAAGATAATAATGGGTATTTTCATTTAAAATTATCACCGGTCAATAATCAAACTATTCATAGAGTTACTGGACGAATTTTGGTAAATGGTAAAGAACCAATACCTGCAGAAAAAGTTGAATGGGAAAGTAACTTATATTGGTATTTAAAACGTGGTGATACGTTGGCAACTATAACCAAAACTTATATAAATTATTATAAGGGAAAATTGGATACCATTGTTTTACCACCACTAATTTCAAATAAAACTGAAATAGTTCCAACTATAAATCCAGCATCTTATAGTGGAAAACGTGGTGAAATAAACATCATGATTGCACCGATATATAGGATGAAGGGTGATACTATGTTAATTCAGGCATATAACCATAGTTCAAACCAAACAAAGTTTTTAAAAATTGTTTTAGAATGATAAGTGAAGATATTATAGAGTTTCCAGAAACACCAATTACCGAAGATACATTCGAAAGACAAGGTTGGTTAAAAATTGAAGAAATAGAGGAAGATGATGCGGAAGAAGGTGGAACGTATGTTTATTACTACTATGTTTTACCATTACCAAAGGATAATCCCGATGAAGAATGTCAAGTATTGATTTCAAATTGTAACGATGAATACAAAGAAGTTGGGTTACCAAAAGGACATTATTTCGTTGAGTTGGAAAACTTACATGGATTGGGTTTTTGTAAATCAGAAGAACAAATCGAAGTTTTATATAGAGCATTAACCGGAAGAGAACTATACGAAGATTAAAATATAAATTATGAAAAATTACACAGCAGAACAATTAGGAGAAAATTACAACAAATTTATTGAGGCACTTAAAAAGGTGTTTAGTGGTGAACGATTGGATAAGTTACTTATCATGTATTCGGAATCTGAATTAGGACAGGAATTGGCAGTTGCACCTGCAAGTGGTAAGGAACATTACCACTCGGCTTATGTAGGCGGATATATTGACCATGTTATGAATGTTGCTAGAAATGCATATAAGATGAAAAAACTATATGAAGAGGGGGGAGTAAAAGTTGATTTTACCGATGAAGAATTATTCTTCGCAGCCTTTCATCATGATTTGGGTAAATTGGGTACACCTACTAAACCACATTATGTTGAAGAAGAATCTGATTGGCATAAGAAGAATCAGGGTTCTATGTTTAAAATAAATGGTGAAAACCACTATATGGATGTAACACATCGTGCATTGTGGTTATTGAATCAATATGGTATTAAATACACCGAAAAGGAAATGATTGGGATTATGTTAGCAGATGGTTTGTACAACGAAGGTACTAAATCCTACTTTATTAGTTTCCGTCCCGAAATGAGGTTAAAAACCGACCTTCCGTACATTTTACATTGGGCAGACCACATGAGTTGTAGACAAGAGAATAAACAATGGGAAGATAGTAAAGTATTTTAATGACAATATGTCATTTGATTACTGACAATTTGTCATTAAAATTCCAATGGTATATAAATTGTAAAATAACATATAAATGTTTAACTAAAAAAAGGAATACTATGTTCACAACAAATTTAAACCAACTAATTGATTTAATTGAAAACGATTTACCAAGATGGCACACAACATCAACGTTTTCACAATCAGTATCATCTCAATCAGAAATTGAAACTCTTGAAGATGGTAAATTAAAATTAACAATCAATACAATTGGCCATAATCCAAAAAATATTTTGGTAAATGTAACTGATGACCAAATCAAAGTAAAAGCTAAAAAAGAAGAAAACACATCAAATTTTGTTAAAGAAATCGATTTATCATTTACCCTTGGTAAAGATTATGATGGAACTAAATCTGAGGCCAAGTTTGAAAATGGTTTATTGATTATTACAATCGATAAAAAAGATGAGAGAAAAAGTAAGACCCTTAAAATCTCTTACTAATTTTTTAAACTATTTTTTTAAAAGGGAAGGAAACTTCCCTTTTTTTATATCCTAATATTTATAATAGTATAATAAAATATATAATTATGAAAGATGTATATAAAGTAAAAGTAAGTGACACCATTTCAGCATTGGATTACAGAGTTAAAATTGTACAAGAAATGGTAACTGGTCAAAGACCGGCAGATACTGCTGTGGCTGAAAAATACTTACAAGAAATCAAAAAAGGTTTAGAGAGTTTACAAGAAATCGTAGATATATCATAAATGAAATTTAGAACTTTATTGCTTGGATTAAGTGCTTTATTTGTAGCGTTTAATGCAGCATTCTTTTCGGTAACTGGTTTATCGAAATTGTTTGCAGGTGCATCTATTTCGGTAATTCTTATGGCATCTTCATTAGAACTTGCCAAGTTAATTGTTGCCGGATACCTTTACAACTATTGGGAAAAAATAAATAAGGCATTTAGATATTACTTACTTGGTGCTACATTGGTGTTGGTTTTAATAACATCATTAGGTATTTATGGATTTTTAACTTCTGCATTTCAGGAAACGTTTAACGTATATTCCATAACATCCAAAGAAAAAACTTTTTTACAACAAAAAGAAAAATTTTGGGAAAAAGATGTAATTCGTTACGATGCAGAATTGGAAAGAATATCACAAAACATATCAACCTTATCTTCTGCTAAAACACAACAAATCCAATATACCGATAAAAATGGTAAAACACAAAGTTCAGTATCCACAACTGAATTAAGAGCAGCACAATCTCGTATTGCAGTGGAAGAACAAAACCGAAAAGAAGTTCAATCAAAAAGACAAATTGCTGCTGATTCTTTACAATCTATTCAATTAAAAATATTAGAAATAGATACAAACACACAAGTAGGGTCTGAATTAGGTCCTTTACAATATCTTAGTGGATTATTAGGAAAACCAATGGACCAAATTATTAACTGGTTTATTTTAATTATTATTTTTGTTTTTGACCCATTAGCTGTTGCACTAGTTGTTGCATTTAATAACGCAGTTAAGGTTGATAAAGGTGAAGAAGATAAAAAGAAAGTAATCGAAAAACGAGAACTTTACGGTGAAGTATCTGATGAATCAACGATAACTGAAAATATCGTAAAAACCAACGATAAAGAAAAGCAGAGAGAGACTTTGGTTGAAATGATGAGAGGTGATGAGGAATTGGGATTATATGATGAACCAATATTAAAATCCGAAAAAGATGCGGAAGTATTCTTTAATGAAATAGAAAATCCATCAGAACCAACTGAATCTTTAAAAAAAGCAGTAAAAAAATATAAAAAAAGTTTAGATGTTGATGGAGATGGTATAATATCTAATGAAGAATTATCGATGGATAAAGATGGAGATGGTATAATATCTAATGAAGAATATTTAGAATGGTATGAAAATGGTGGGTGGAAATCTCCATACAGAGGTGGTCCATACTATACAAATCCGATATTCGATTGGAACAAACGTGAAAGGTGGATTAACGATAGAAAAGCAATAGATTATTGGATTAACTTCCAAGGCGGAACACAAAAAGCAGTAGAAGAATATAGAACACAATCAAAATATCCAGAAGATTTTACTACAAAAACTTATTAAATTATGATTACTGTTAATGATTCAGCAGCAAAAAAATTAAATTCTTTGATTGAAGAAAGTGGATTTACCACACCTTATGTTAGAGTTGCAGTAAAAGGTGGTGGATGTAGTGGATTATCTTATGACCTTTCATTTGATACTGAAAAACATCAAAATGATACCTTGTCAGAAGATAAGGGTGTTAAAATTTTGGTTGATAATAAATCACTTCTTTATTTGTTTGGGACAGAACTTCAATTTTCCGATGGATTAAATGGAAAGGGATTTCAATTCGTAAATCCAAATGCAAGTAGAACTTGTGGTTGTGGTGAAAGTTTTTCACTATAAAATTTGGAAATATGAAATAAGTTTCGTATATTAGCATAACAAATACTAATATTATGAATTTAGGTTACGCATGTATCAATATGACTCTCGGTTCTCAAAAACCGAAAATTACTACTAATCGTTCTATGGTTAAGAAAACCTTTTTAGAAAAAGGTGTTGATTATGCGGGTGAATTAGGTTTACAAAACTCACGAGATTTATTTACTATTCTCGAATGGAATAATCACAATAATGTTAAACTTTTCAGATTATCATCTGATATGTTTCCATGGGCATCGGAATATGGTATTAAAAATTCTCCTCACTATATGAGAATTAAAACCATACTACAAGCATGTGGATTGTATGCAAAAAATAACAACATTCGTATTACTACCCACCCCGGCCCATTTAATGTATTAGTTTCACCTAACGAAAAGGTAATTCAAAATACAATAACTGATTTAGAATTACATGGTGATGTGTTTGATATGTTAGGATTAGAACATAGTCCTTACAATAAAATCAACATTCATTGTAATGGTGTATATGGAGATAAGAAATCTGCAATGGATAGATTTTGTGAAAATTTTAAAAGATTATCACCATCAGTTCAGACACGATTGACCGTTGAGAACGATGATAAAGAATCTATGTATTCAGTAAAAGATTTGATGTATATTCATGAAAAGATTGGTATTCCAATTGTATTTGATTATCATCACCACAAGTTTTGTACTGGTGGTCTAAGTGAAGAGGAAGCATTGAAACTTGCCGTATCCACTTGGCCAAAAGGTATTACTCCAATAGTTCACTATTCGGAATCCAAATCACTACATGAAAACAACTCAAAACTTAAACCTCAAGCACACTCTGATTATATTACATCCCTCCCTAACACATACGGCTTGGATTTGGACATTATGGTTGAGGCAAAACAAAAAGAATTATCCATACTACCTTTTTTAAACTAAAATTATGAAAAATTCTGATAAAAAATATCGTCAAGGAAGAAGTAAAAGACAATGGGAATCGAATGAAACCAATTCAATGATAGCGTTTACAATTTTAGTATTTGTATTATTGGGAATGATGGTTTATAATATTATAAAATAATATATGTTAGAAGTAAATAAAATAGAATTTAAATACCCAACTATTTGTTTATCGGTTGTTGATAATATTATTGTATTTACAACTAAAAAAATAGGTAGTAGATTCTTTGAAGAATTGAGCGGAAGGTATAAAACTACTTGGAATACGATAAATTTAAAAATATTTGATAATAACAACATATCAGGATACAAGCAAGAATTTGATTTTGGTAAATACTATTTTGAAGAAAACTATGGTTCATTTGTAGATTCACAATATCTTTTTAAAAAATTTGGAATTGATAACTGGTCTGAATTATTTTCCGATAAAGTTAGGGATAACTTTAAATTTGTTTTTATTACTCGAAATCCTATTGATAGAGTTTATACTGGATTTTTTGAAAAGGTAGATAGTATTTTAGGATTTTTAAATCAAAATACAAATACATTATTTCTACATAAGATTATTGATAAATATTTTGATATCAGTAATTTTAATAACTTAGGTAGTTTACCACAATCAAAAATAGATTCTATTTTAAATGAGTTTGTCCAATCGGTGGATTATAAAATTTTTAATGATGAACACCTCACCTTATGGAATATATTCATCTATAATTTTATAGTGGAAAATAAACTTGAAGGAAAAATTGATATTATTGATTTAAATGATTCTGAAAAGATGAGTATTTTTACAAAACTTGACCAACCAACAAATAAAGTATGGTTGGAATCTTGGATAAATAATAAAAGTAATACTGAATACGTTGAGCAATTGTTTAAAAATATTCAACCATATATGGATTTGGAAATTGACACTTATAATAAATTATTAAAGATGTAATATGGGTAATCTGAATAAAATGCCAGATGTGGTAGTTGTTCATAAGGGCCCGAGAAAAAACTCAAAAATATATATTGATATATTTAAAAATACAAGAGTTGATGATATTCTTGATATGAATAAAAGAAAACCACTAATTCCTTATGAAAATGAAATATTAGAAATAGGCGTTGGAGGGTTTGAAGAAAAATATAGAAAGAAATACAAATTGTGAAGTTACGGCCAAACCAAATTGAACCAGTAACCATTGGTATAGAATTTTTTAAATTACCAAAAATGGCACCTTCGATTATCGTTGCACCTACTGCATTCGGTAAATCAATTGTTATTGCCCACATCGCAAAAGGTATCGGTGAAAAGGTTTTGGTTCTCCAACCATCAAAAGAACTATTAGAACAAAATTACAATAAGTTTATTTTCTTTGGAGGTACTGCATCTATCTATTCTGCTTCCATGGGACAGAAAGAATTGGGTGATGTTACTTATGCAACCATTGGTTCTATCATTAACATTGCTCACAAGTTTAGAGAGATGGGAGTAAGTAAAATTATTATAGATGAGTGTGATAGATATCCACGAGAGAAATCAGGTCAGTTAAGACGATTTGTAGATGCAATGAAAGCAACTCATATTCTTGGTCTTACAGCAACCCCATTAAAACTTCAATCCAATATGGGTGATACTGGTCCTTACTCAAAGTTAGTAATGTTGACCAATCGTTCAAGTAAGGGTGCATTTTTCAAACACATTCTTCACGTTTCTCAAATTCAAGATATTGTTCAGTTAGGATTTTGGACTCCATTAGTTTATCAATCATACGATTTTGATACTGGTGCATTAGTATTTAATTCATCGGGTGCTGAGTTTACTAATGAATCAATTGCCCGTGCGTATGAAAACCAAAATATAGAAGACAAAATAATAAAAAAAGTACGAGAATTGGAAGATAGAAAATCTATATTAGTTGCAGTACCAACCATAGAGCAAGCAACACGTTTAGCCGGAAGAATACCAATGGCTGCAGTTGTTACTGGTGAAACTCCAAAAGGAGATAGAGATAGAATTATAGAAGAGTTTCGTTCTCAAAAACTTAGAGTTATAGTTCAGGTGAATGTTTTGACTGTTGGTTTTGACTATCCCGAATTAGATTGTTTGATTACTGCAAGACCAACTGCATCCATTTCATGGTGGTATCAGTTTGTTGGTAGAGGAACTCGTATTCATGATAATAAGAAAGATTGTTTAATCGTTGATTTTGTGGGTTCTGTGGAACGATTTGGTAAGGTTGAGGATTTGTATTACAAAGAAGATGAAGAAGGGACTTGGGAACTATATGGTGAAAATAAAAAGAAGATTACTGGAATACCAATTCACGAAATAGGATTACACTTGGAAGGTGGAGTAAATCTTGCAGAACAACGAAATGAAGAAGGTGAAATTCAAAAAGTTTATATGACTTTTGGTAAATATAAAAATAAACCAGTCGCATCAATTCCACCATATTATAGAAAATGGTTATTGGATAACATTACATGGAATCCTTATAACATTAAAATAAAAGAAGAAATTATACGTTTAGAAACAATTAAAAAATAACAAATATGAATTTACAACAAATCGGAGCAAAACACGGAGTTTCAGAAAACTTTTTACAATCAAAAGAAGATGGGTTAAGTATTGGAGTTGCATCATTAGATGATTTAATTTTTGAAATTAAAAAAGGTCAAATTGAAAATGAACAATTGATTTACAAACTAACAAAGTTAAGAAACTTTATGTTTGATGTTAAAAACTCTACATTTTAATTATGATTACAAGAGCAATTTATAGTTACACTTTACT
>JACCDJ010491101.1_pt1 | contig 12063 bp, 21 predicted proteins | sample 7444481 | NCBI WGS metagenome assembly JACCDJ01 (sample SAMN15323435, study PRJNA562643) | freshwater metagenome | isolation source: river surface water | place: USA:Blue River Watershed | collected 2017-08-15 | reverse complement strand
TTTGACTGAAAAAGGATATGATGTCAATTACTTATATCGTAAAGAGACAACCTATTAATTTTCGTCTTTCTTTAATATGTAGATAAACTCTACACCTGAAATATCAATTTTGAATTTTTCAGCCTTTCGGTCTACTTCTCTGAACATTTTAAGAACAGAGAAATATTCATCTCTTTCAAGTTCAAAAATAACTGCGGTAGTACCGTCATGTATATTTACAAGTTTCTCAGCAATTTCAGCTAAGTCACTTAAAGTCCCAAAGTCTTTTTTACCCTCTGCCATAATGTGTATTTTTTAACTTCAAAAATGTCATCTTTTTTAATACTTTTAATTCTTTGGATAAACTCTCGTTTTTCTTTATCCAAGTCCCTGTCAGGGAAATCTTTATCAAATTCAGCGTCAAAATGTTTATTCTTCATTTTCTAAAAGTTTTTCAATTTCATCTTCGTCTTCATCGTTTTCGAGAATGATACTTAAACCTCTTAAATCATTTAGGGTACTGTGTTTGAATAATTCTTTTAATTCACCTACTTTAACTTTAAGTAATCTTTCTTTCTCTTCTCTCTCTAAATTATGATTGATTAATTCTTCAATCACATCAATCAAGTTTTCTAAATCTTCATCAAGTTTACTAACAAATGATAGGAAATAACCTTCACCTTGATGTTTCTCATTCTGTACAACTTGACACTTTTGGATTATTTCATTTGGGAACTCCCAATTTTTTGGGAATATTAAATCTATACTCAAATAGTCTTTTAGTTTTCTAAAAGTATGTAAATATGGGAATAGATATGCAATTACGTCTTTGAAATTCATGATAATATATAAGTTATGATATATGATAAGGCTATTCCGTTTGTAATGAGTTCTGTTTTACTCAGTACCATTTTTACAGGTACTGGACTTAAGATACTCATTACAAAACGAATGCTGGTTCTCAAGACTATTAAGGTCGAGAAAACCAAAATGAATAATAGTATGGATTGAATACTTATCATTCAGCTTTTTTGTTCTCAAGGATTTCTCCTCTTAGGGTTTGCAAAAGTGCTTTCATTTCCTGAGAAAGTTTACGTGCTCTTGTTCCTGCACTTTTGTTTCCCTTGAAGAATTTTGTGGTATCAACCGAAAGTTCTTCCATTAGTACTTTTAATTTTTCAAGTGTTTCCATAGTTTTAATTTGATAAAAATGTAATTTTTTATTGCTGGTTGTAAATAAAATAAAGGTTTTTTTACAAAATGTTTTTATTAAGTAATTTGTAGATTTCTGTTAACATATCTAAATCTGATTTGGTAAACATCTTTTCTTCATCAAATAACTCTTCAAAAAATGCATCTATGTTTTCAGATATTGTTTTATTTTCAGCATTATAAAACAAATCCATAAAGAACTTCTCATAATATTCTTTATGTTCACCTTTGAGGTTGAACCTAACATTTTCTTTAGAAAAATTTTCTAAGGTTTTTTTCCAACACCAATCAAAGTGACTTATTTTTTCTTCTTGAGACAATACCAATTTAGTTTCAGATTTGTTGTCAGTATCATCACCTAAGTACGTAGACTTGATTAAATGGTGTAGACCAAAGGTAAAGTCAGAAAATAGCTGACGCTTCTCGTAAATCATGTTATTCACGTTAAACCATACCTCAACATCATCGTGGTTCACAGGCTTCATCATCCAAGAATAAAAATTCTCCATAGAAGGTCTTTCTATGGAGAATATGTATGATTTAATTTAAGTAAATGTATTATTGAGTTTTTTTCTTGTAACCAAGAAGATGTTTCATTTTTTCCATCTCTTCGTTGATTAACTTACTCTTTTTGTCCTCAGACTCACCTAACTTTTTGAACATGTTATTTAACTTGTCAGCACCTTTCTCTTCACCAGCGTTGTCAACAGGTTGAGGAACTCTATTATATGACCTGTTCTTTTCAGCACCATATAAGTTGTCTTTTCTTTTTTTGTTGATTTTTTTACCTAATCCTGTATCGATTGCGTTTCCACCTTTACCGTTACCTGTCATAGAGGAACCTTCAATAGTTTTTTCCATCCATTCTTCATTAGGTTTAATTTCATCGTATTGTAAATTTTCCATACCAGGACTATAAGCGAAGTTTTCAATGTATTCTTCAACAGCTCCTGATGGTGTATAAGCTTTCTTTGCCATTTTTGCTAATTCTCCATTTCCTTTTGGAAACTGTTCAGGATTCATATCGTACTCACCCTTAGAAGCATCCTTAAGATATTCTTTCATTTTTTTAGTAACCGATTTGATGTAATCATCATTCTCAGTTTTAGATTTTTTAAGTGACGTATTAGTTTCTTTTACTTCAGTTTGTTCTTTAACAATCTTTTCAATTAACTCAACCAACTCATCTTCAGTAAGTTGAAGTGATTCTTTTAACTTAACTCCACGTCCAAGTAACACATCTTTACGAGTTACTTTACCATCACCACTTAAATCAGGAAAATCTTCACCTTCACTAAATTCTTTTGAAACTTTTCTTTGGTACTTATCTCCAACATTTTTTACTTTGTGAGGTGTTTTAATTTCTTTTTCATACTCATCACTTGGTAACATGTCATTGTAACTTAAATCATCGTCAGTTGCAGTATCACCAAATGAATACTCATCAAGTTGTTCTTCTTCATCAACAAATTTAGTTCCTCTATATAATGGTTCGTTTTTGGCTAATTTTTCATCCGCCATCCACTGTGAATCAACCTCATCGTATTCATCAACATCACCTGAAACGATTTCACCGTGTTCAAATCCTGCTGGTGTTCTTGGTTTTTCTTTTTTATCTTTATCCTTTCTTAACATTTTGAAATCTTCAGAGTCCAACTTACCATTTTTATTTTTGTCAAGTTTTTTTTGTCCTCCATGAAGTTCTTCATTAGCCAAAGACATAATCTGTTCGGCTTTCAAAGCAACTTGCTCACTCAAAACTTTGGATACAATATCATCAATATGTTTTTCAACGTTTCTCATTGTTTTTTTATTTATCTATAAATACTTTATTTCTTTGTTTTACTCACTTCATGTAAAAGAATTGCTTTAATAATATCCTCATGTAATCCAAATTTCTTGGCAACATTTGATATTGAATCTTTTACCAAATGGTTTTCAGATAGTTTTAATGCGTTAATATCTCCTTGATTACAATATGGAAATTTTTGACATTTCTTTTTAATTGTAACAAATTGACCGCCAGGTATTTGAGTCTTAGCCCTACCTCTCCATTGTTTTTTATTTGGTGCAACCCAACCTGGTGTTGAGTACTGTCCTGATGATGCACCTGTTGCGGTTGCTTCAGCGGTTTCACCACCTGTTAAACCTTCCTCGACAACTTTGACTTTAGAAGCTTCAGGAGATTTCTCTGGCTGCGACTGAGAGAATAAAGGAGCTGAGTATTGTCCTGCAGAAGCTGCGCCAGTGGCTTCAATGGCTTCTTTTTTCTTTCTTTTGATTGGTTTTTCATTTTCTTTTGTTTCGTTTTTTAATGAATCTTTCATTTTACTAATTTGTATATTAGTATCGTTAGTTTTGTCCCCCAGTCTTCGTAACATAGGTTCAACTTTACTCATTAGATTTTTTGTGATTTGGTCTTCCATTATGCACTTCTTAATCTACTTTGCCACATACTTCTTTGTTGGTACATCATACCATAAAATTCTGTGAACATTTTTATAACCAAGTCTTTTATTTCTTTCTCGGTTTTTCCTCTTTTCATATCTTTAATAACCATATCCAACAACTTGTCTTCAAATTGTTTCAAGGTGTTTGACCCAATGAAATCTTTAATCTCTTTACGGACCAAAGTTTCAATTTCTCTTTTATCTGCTGCCGATAGTGCCATTATGTATAAATATAAAGTTTTGAATTAGAGTACAAGTAAACCTAACAAAATACCTACACCTCCAATACTATATCCAAAAATTGTACGTCTCTTTTGTTTTTGATACATTTTTTTATATGATTCAACAATAGCATCTTTGTTCTTCAATGTCTCATCATAAAGACTTTGATTCTTTTCAAACAAAGCAATTTTTTCATCTTTAATATTAATCAATGTGTCTTGGTTTATAACCAATTTATTTAGGATTGTGATTGAATCTCTACAATTTTTAAGTACTTCTTGACATTGGTCATTCTGAACTTTTATCATCAATGCGTGTCTCAATGTTGACACTGGCACACATCTGATTGTATCACTTGAAGGTTTCTGTGAAAACGCTAACGATGTCATCATTAGACATACTATTAAGGAGAGCAACTTCTGCATCATATTTTTTCTTAAGGTCTTTATTTTTATTTGATAAACCAGCTAACTGATTCTTTAAGTTATCGATATCTTTTTCTTTTTTGGTTTCCAAGTTGGATAAAGAATCAATTTTTTGATTGTTAATGGATACTAAGTTTTGAAGTGAATCAATTCTATTTTGATAAACACTAACATCTACTATTGGTGGGTTATTGAAAAATAGTAAGTAAACTACCCCTACACTCAATAAAATATTTAATAAAACAGATAAGGTAAACTTATTGGTCATATTCGTCAGTTTGAGTTTTCTTTCTTGTCGCCAACACTTTCGCCCATTTAGTTTTGAATTTTTGGTAGAAACCTTTTAACTTGGTAATAAACTCTAAAAACTCATCATCAATTCTACTCATGGTACCGTTAATGTACACACCATTGTTTTCACCGATTGAATAGAAGAACTCTAAGTCTTGGTCGATTACTTTACCACTCCACTCAACTGATGTTGGGTAAATGTTCATTGGGTAGAAATCAACCATCTCAGAAACTTCATTAACAAACTCATCCATTGTTTCTTGGAAGGCTCTTTTTTCTTCTGTGGTAATTTCTAAGTCACCCTTTGACTTACCGTGCATAACTAACACACCACCTGATACACGATATGCTTGTTGTTTATCTTCTTTTGGGTTTGCAGACATTTCCAACTCTTCTTCAGTATCAGCCGCAATATTGGGTCTTGGACTACCCATGGTATTTGTTGCAGTCTCATATCCATTACCAACACTTGGTTGTTCGTTAATCAAACCTCTATGTTTAAGAGTTTCTCTAACCTCTAATAAGGTGTCACCACCTTTCATTGCTCTTGATGATTCTAAGAGTTTTTTTATTTCATCATACGAATTGCTCATCTTTAATATATTTTACGAATTGTTCGAAATTAAATGCGGGACTTACATCTGTGAAGTTCTTATTAAAGTTACTGTGTGATACAATACCACCAAACTTTTCAATTCCTTCTATCTGTGTGTTGTGTCCAATACATTTTTTTTCCATTTTATGTTCTTTAGTCAAATTTATACATAACTCAGCGGTTGCCTTTAACTGAGATTCTGTGTATGGGTCCCATAAGAAATAATCTCTCCATTTCTTTTCATACGGAACACCTTTATAAATATTACCAATCCAGTTAGTGTATTGGTCTTTGAGTGGGACTTTTTCTAACCACCCTAAATTTTCCAAACAAATAATGATGGAATTCCTATTAATATTGATTTCTTGGAAGTAATTTGTGTATGCCTCGTCATTCAAGGTCTTGATTATGGTACCGTCTTTTGATACTACATAATGTGGCGTTCTGTTGAACTTACCGTTCATTCTATACTTAAGGGACGTTAAGTATTCCTCAACGTCCCTTGATGTATGTGTTAAAATAATTTGATTTTTCTTTTTTTGCTTTCCAGCAATGTTAGTTGAAATTCTCTCAACAAGATTATCCATTTTTGGTGTAACTTAACCTTTTAATCTTTTCTTGGGTTTCTTCAGGTAATCCTGGTAATGTTGTTGATTCTTCCTCCTCTACAATTTCTTCATCATCGACAAAGTATTTTGTAGTTTCTTCAGTTTCAACAGGTTCCTCAATTTTAGATTTTTCCTCAAGATTCTTTAACGCTTTTTCTAAAAGGTCTAACTCTTCAGGTGTTGGGTTTATTTTTTCTTCAACTACTTCAGCTTCAACTTGACCTGCTTTTTTACTTAACTCAGTAATAACCTCTTCGGTTAATACAACAGGTTCATTTACAGTATCACTTACAGGTTCATCAATACTATCTTCTTTAGTTTGAATCTTTGAAGAATATACTATTAACATATGTGCAAATGTCAAAGAAATAAATGGTATAAGTCCACCAGTAATGAATGCCAAGATTCTTCTATGTGATGTAATATCAGCCGGGTCAACACCAAGTGGTTCTAAGAAACCTGATATCATATCCACCCAATCTTTGAAATCTTGTGAATTTATGTTGATGTGTGAATAAGAATAAAAGAAGTTACCTACAAATTGTATAAATGTAACAATACCAAATGGAATGTAGATAAACTTACCAAACTTCGCTGATACACCAGCCAAGGCCGCGAGAGCCGCAATCTCAACCGCTACTGATAAGTAAATTGCCCAACTCAGAGGGTTTGACAATGAATACAATGTGGTAACGTGTGAAATTGATACGAATGCAACCAATAAGATTGGAATCAAAAAACTTCCAACGATTACGTTATTTAAGTTTGATTGTAACCACTTCTTCATTTTACTTGTTTAATTTTTCAATTTCTTTATCAATTTCAGTTTGTCTTTGTACATCCAACATTTTTCTATCGGTAGCCTGAATCATTCTCTTTTCAGCTTTCAAGCCTTCGATTTGTAAATCTTTTTTAGTTGGTAGGTTATTCAAAACCTCTCTTTGAGTTTCAACTTCTTTTCTTAGTTTAGTTACTTCTGAGTTAGTACCACATCCTTTTAACAATAATAAAAGGAATAAAACAACCAAGATTTGTTGTTGGTATTTTTTTAATGTTTCTAAAAATTTCATAGTCTTTTTATTTTATAGGTTAATAATAAATATCGATTACATGTATTCAAACAATTCTGAACTCTCATTACGAAGTTTTCGTAATGCTTTTTCCTTGATTTGACGTACTCTTTCTTTGGTTAAATTAAAGTCATTTCCAATGTCTTCCAATGTTCTTGTTTGACCTGACAACCCAAAGTAATCCTCAACAATAGCACGTTCACGTTCATCAAGAATGTTCATTATACCATTAAGTTTTTCTTTCAGGACATCTTTACTGTTGAATGCTTCGTCAGGCATGATTGTGTTTTGGTCTGATATCATATCTAACAATGTATCACCCTCATCATTAATCTCCTTGTTTAAGTTGACAATACTTGGTAGGTTAGCAAATTTGTCTGACAACTCACCACCGTTAAGGTCAATAGCCTTCTTCTCCTTGAATAATTCTTGTACTACGTTAACGGGAAGGCGGATGGTACGTGCATGTTCGTTTAATGATTGTAGAATAGATTGTCTAATCCACCAAACTGCGTATGATATAAAACGTAGTTTCTTTGTCCAGTCAAAATTTTGGATTGCTTTCAGTAATCCAATATTACCTTCAGCGACAAGGTCAGACAACTCCAATCCTTGGTTTTGGTATTGTTTGGCGACGGTAATTACAAAGCGTAGATTACCCTCCAATAGTTCTTTATATATTTGGTTTTTTTCACGTTCTGAGATTTCACCACTACAGATACGTTCTGACAATTGACGCTCACGTTCAACAGTCATTACTTTTAGTTTACGGATGTCTTTAAGGTAGCTAGAGATTTCTTCTTGGTTAATAGGAATTTGCAGGTTTTTATCTTTCATAGGTTTTTAGTTATAGCTTTTAAGTATGGCTTGTTCTTGGAATGAAAGCGAAGATACGCCTTTTTGATTGATTTTATCTAATATTTCATCAAGAGTTGGTTCTGTTTCTTTTACTTTATACTTATCCTTCAACATTTGGACCAAATCATTATCAATATCATCCTCATCGTCATCATCTTCTAATATTATATTAAAATCAAACTCAACCTCTTCATCTGACACAGGTTTAACATCATAATTAAAATCAAATAAGTAACGGGCATCATCATCACCTAAATTACATGACATGTTGTCTGGAAATTTTAACAAAAAGTACCAACAATAAAGTTCACTTGAAATACCTTTGAATTCTTTGTTTAGTCTTTCAGTACCCATATCAGTTTCAATATGAATAATTACAGACTCTCCTGTAAAAATGTATTTGAGACCTTCACACCCAAGTGCTTTTACTTTTTCATCTAATTTACCTTTATCTCTATTGTCAACTCCCGCCAAAAAAACCAAATATCTCATATGTTTTAGAATTATTATACAAAGATAGTATATTTATTGAAAAATCCAAATCGTATGAAAAAAGTTGTTCGTTTATCAGAATCAGAATTAAAAGACTTAATTGTTTCAATTGTTAGTGAAGCAAAAAAAGATGATAATTTCATTCAAAAAGCCGTTTCTAATCAAGAAAAAAAAGGAACATCAGGTAAATTTGGTAAGTGGTGTGAAAGTCATGGTTTAGCATCTGAAGATGGTGAAGTTACTATGAAGTGTATTAACAAAGCCATGAAATCTGAAGATTCTGCCGTTGTAAAAATGGCGAACTTTGCAAAAAATATTAAAGGATATAAAGGTTCAAAACATTAAGTTATGAAGAAGGTAACAATCAAAGAAGGTGACCTGAAACTAATAATAAAAAAATCTTTAGGTAAACACTTAACAGAATCATCTATACCCGAAAATGTTATGGACTTTATTAATAACAATCCACAACTTGTGATTGAAAATTTAATGAAAGTTCATGGTGAAAAATTCTACGATATTGTAGGTGAAACATATTCAAACAAAAAAACAATTCTATCCTAATGAAACTATTGGAATCATTATCAACGTTACTACTCGAAAAACGAATAGGTCAAATATCCGCAAATATTGAGATAGTACTTGGTTTTGATATTGTATCCACAAAACATTCAGTTGATAGAAGTACGAGAACATACTTACAAGATTATAATCAAACACCAATAACCAATAGAGAAATTGTTGATTTGGTAACATTCTTTAGAAGAGAAATTGCTGAAAGAATTGTTAATGGTGAAATACAGAATAACGTTCCATTTGCAATAAAGAGTATTGATAGGAATTTAGCTGCGGTTATAGACCCTAACATGGAGTCTAATTTATATTGGAAGTTGGTTGTTGTTACTGTGTTTAGAGAAGATGAAGAAAACCACTTAAAAACATTTAGGAATCAGGTAGTTCTTAGAAAATAAAAAAGGGTTTGTGTCTGAACCGTTACCCACCCTTTTTCTATGTGATGTTTGTGTCTGAACCGTTACCCACATCCCACAATACAAAAATACAATAATTTTTTGATTCTACAAAACTTTTGGATAAAAAATTACATCCACGTCTGCTTCTGTAAACATTTCCATACTACGTATAGCATGTTCATCCCAATGTTCACGGTTTTTAGTTGTGTCTTGTTCTTTACAATACACTTTTTTAATACCTGAATTTATAATACCACGAGCACAATCACAACATGGAATACCACATGTTAAATAAATTGAAGTGCCCTTAGTAGATACACCATTAAGAGCCGCATTGTAAATCGCATTTCTTTCCGCATGTTCCATCCAATAATATTTTTCAGGTCGTAATTGTCTTTCATCATTACCATCAACGATATTTCTTGGGAATGAATTATAACCAGTGGAGACAATTTGTTTATCGTCTCCAACGATTACAGCACCTATCTGAGTACTTTGGTCTTTTGACTTGAGTTTAACTGCCTCAGCAATTCCTAAATAATATTCTGACCATTTCATTGTATTACTTTTGATATGTTTTCTTCTTTTTTAATCTTAACCACATTGTCCGACCAATTTGAAACTAATGGATTGTGAGTGATAACGAATATCTTTTCAAAATATTCTTTAATCTTTGTAAAGAATTCACCAACCATCTCCAAGTTTTCATTTGATATTTTACCAAACACCTCATCAAAGATAATTACGTTTGGTTTAGGTAATGAACATATTTTTGACAACACCGCTCTTAATGATAATGAAGCTATTGTCTTTTCATATCCTGAACCTGAAACCATTAGTTTTTCAACACCTGTTGAATTGTCAATCATTACAAACTCAACTTCGTTTTTATCAGAAATTCTAATTTCTAATTTGAAATATGCCGAATCCATTAATAACCTTTGAAGTTCTGAATTAATAAGTGGCATCATTGTTCTCATAATTAACTTAGTAATACCATTCTTACCAAACACATCTAAATATATTTTGTAGATACGTTCACGTTCAAACTCCTGAGCAATTTTTAAGATGGTTTCATTATTCTTTTCGATACGTTTTCTCAACGTTTCAATGTTTGATGTGTTAGCACCTTGTTCTCTTTCAAGTTTTGACTGTTCACTAGTTAACTCATTCAATCTTGCCGAAGCTTTCATTAAAGTTTCTTCCAACTTTTTGTTTTCTTCAATCTTTGTTTGTTGTTCGAAATACTTTGATTGGGTTGATTTTTCCTTTTCAAGTTTCAACTCTAATGACTCAATACCCGCTTCGATTTTTTCTCGTAACAGTTTTGCTCTCTCATATTCATCAAACGCTTTTTTCAACTGAACAAACGATTGTTCTTTGTTTTGTAAGTCAAGTACCACATTAACACAATCTTTCAGTTGGTTTTGTAGACTATCCATTTCAGCTAACTTGGCTGCGGTTAAACTTGCATTTGCCAAATCAATACCACAATGTTGACAAATAATACCACCTTTAACAGAATCAGATAACTTTTTGAGGTCGTTAATTTGATACTCAAGAAGTAACTTTCTCTTTGTTTCCGTATTGAGGATGTCTTTAACTTCATCATGTTTGTCCTCAAAATAATACTCTTTAGGTTCAACAACAATAATGTTTTTTGCTGAGATTCGTTCACGACCAATTTTACCTTCTAAATCTAAAATTTTAAGATTCAAATCGTGTGGGTTCAAAATGGCAATTTGGTGGTCAATGTCCGTATGTTTCTTGGCAATCAAACTATCACGATACTCAACACCTTTTTCAATACGTTGTTTAACGTCAACTAATTGAACTTCAATCTCTTTGTTTCTGGTTTCAAGACTATTAACCTGTTCTGTAGCATTTTGATTATCTTGATTCAAACCTTCGGTTGAATAAATGTTAGATAACATTGTCTTTGAGAACTCAGAGAAAATTTCTTTACCTGTTTCTTCTTTCTTTTTCAAAAATTCAAGACCTAAAAAACGGGACAGTACTTGACCACGAGCAGTTGGTTTTGCCTCCAACAAATCTTCAAGATTTGAAGCTGTGGTCAAGATTGTCATTAAGAAGTCTTCTTGTTCACCAATCGATGTTTTAATAAACTTCTCAGTCTCACGTCTTTGTTCACCTGTGAAATTCTGTAATTCACCGTTTGGTAACATCTTAAAGAAGTCCAACTCAGTTTTTACATTCCATTCACCAGCCTTAGATAGTTTTCTATCAAGGTTTCTTACAATCAAATAATCTTCACCATCAATTGTAATTTCACCACGAACAGATACTTTGTTCTTGTCGGTAAACCTGTTGAATACTTCTTCAGCCTTTGATGTTTTAGTGGTCGTATTGAAAAATAAAAACATCAATAAGTCCACAGTTAATACTGTCTTACCCCCAAAATTCGGTGGGTCTGACTCAATAACCGTTAAACCATCACACTTAGTAAAGTCCAATACTTGGTTCTCACCATAGGATAAAAAGTTACTAAACTCAATTCGTTTAATGTACCATTTCTTAAACGAACTAACCTCATCAGCGTTTGCAATGATTCGGTTTTCAACCAATGAATCAATACCCATCACTTGGTCAACATATTGGTCTTGACCCTTACTCTTTAGATAAGACTTAATCAGTTCTGACTGATAGTTCTTATCCATAATGTTAAAGGATACATCAACGGTTTGTTGTGTATCATCAGCAACATTCTTAACTTTTGTGATGACGTTTACATTGGTTGTTTCATATTTCTTTTGGAAATATGCTTTAACACTTTTAATACGTTCTTGCGTGAAATTCTCAGCGTTATCTTCCCACACAACTTGAATGTATGGATTGTCCAACACTGGTAATTGGATGTCTTTACTCATAG
>JACCDJ010604019.1_pt1 | contig 12065 bp, 2 predicted proteins | sample 7444481 | NCBI WGS metagenome assembly JACCDJ01 (sample SAMN15323435, study PRJNA562643) | freshwater metagenome | isolation source: river surface water | place: USA:Blue River Watershed | collected 2017-08-15 | reverse complement strand
TTGATTGAATTACTGTACCAACATTAGTTAAATTATGGCCGTTCCCACTACTATCAAGATAGTCTCCATTAAACTTGTACCAAGCAACTAAATTATCACTATTATAAGCAAAGTTCAATCTTTTATGAGTTATGCCATCTAAAATGCCAGCGCCTACAATTGATTTGAACTTGATTATTACTATGCCTGAACCACCGTTGCCTCCATCTCCATTAAATCCACTTCCTCCTCCTCCTCCACTTCCTGTATTAATTAAACCATTGCCGGCATTAACATTAGCCCCATAAGCACCATTTCCACCACCTCCTTTTCCTCCCAAACCAGCACCGCCGCCAACTTCAGCACCAGAACCACCTCCGCCTCCACCACAAAACCATACTAACCCATCACTTTCTATTTTCCCTATATTTGTACCAAAATTATTCTTAAAATCATAATTTATTTCATTAATTCCTGATAAACCATTACCGCCTTTCCCAAAAGGCGAGGATGTTGAACTTGTTGTTCCATTTTCACCAGCACCACCACCACCGCCGCCATTAATTCCTACATATGACCCAGAATTAGGACCTCCGTTATTACCTCCATTATTACCTCTTGTATAAACTGTAGCATTAGGAAATATATCTATTGTAGTATCTTTATTACCTCCTCCTGTTGTTCCTCCATCAGCCGAATATCCGTCGCCTCCAGCACCACTACCTCCATTTTTATCACTTGATGTAGCACCATTTGCCCCCCCCCCTTCAGCAATTACAGTTCCAAAACTACTACTATCTCCTTTTGTAGCATGTCTTGATATTCCAGATTCAGTAGATATCGCCCCTAAACCGCCTTTGCCAACTTTAATATCATAAATTCCACTAAGAGTTGCATTGTGAATTAAAATTAATTGTCCAGCACCACCTCCACCCCCGTGTCCTGTCCCTCCTCCGCCACCGCCACCAACTACTAATATATCACAAATAGTATTCTGTCCTACTGTAATAGTATGAGTTGTTTGCGATTCTGTTCCTCCACTGTGCACAAATGTTCTAATGCTTTCAGTAAATACCGGGGATATGACTATAGGCTCCGATGTCAAAAGATTAGTAGAAGGAATAGTGCCAACTAAATATCTAATTATTACAATGCCTGAACCACCTGAACCACCTGAACCATTTATACTGCTATTACCTCCCCCGCCTCCTCCACCTGTATTAGCAGTTCCAGCAATAGGTAATACACTACCAAAATGTTTTCCACCCGAACCTCCCCCACCTGTCCCTCCTGTTCCAGAAGCATAATTTTGTTGATATGATTGACCACCACCACCACCACCAAACCATCCAGAAGCACCCACACCTGTTCCAAAATATGACGACATATTTACGCCTTCTCCACCATTTCCTGCTGTATTTGTAGCATATACACCATCCCCCCCTATAGCACCAGCACCACCTCCGCCCCCCCCGTAGTGATTATCAAAACCACCATTACTAAAACTTCCTGAACCACCATTATTACCATACGCAGTCCAATTTGTATATGTATTCTTTGTTGAAGTTCCCCCTGCACCGCTTGTATTAGATCTCGCTCCACTACTCCCTCCACCTGAACCACCATTTGCTCCTCCTGTCGCATTTGTAGTACTATTATTATAAGACCCGCCACCTCCACCACCTTTTGCGATATATTCCACACTATTTATTGTAATTGAACTATCAGACCCATTAAAACTTGTAGCACTATACACAGGGTTTACACTACCGCCTTTCCCTACTTTAATATTTATTTGTTGCGCTGATATAGTTAAATTAGTTGCTAATAAAAGTTGTCCTGCCCCTCCACCGCCTCCAAAATAACCACCAGCTCCACCACCACCAACAATTAATATATCACAAACGGTATTCTTAGGAAATACACGAGTGTAATCTGCTGTATTAGCAGACCCTGAGTATGTATAGGATTCGATAGCATATATATTGCTACCATCTTGAATACTTACAACAGGTGTTACTGGAGCCGTTTGTATATTATCCCTGACTATAGTATCAACAATTTCATTTCTAAGATACAAATCACTCTTGACAGTCTCTATGATATAATTGCTGCCTGTGCTATATTGGACACCTATATTACTGTGATTCAAGGTAATAGGCATAGATATTCAAGTTATGCTTAGATGCTCTATATAAATAATTATAAATAATTATAGCTTTAAAAAACAAAGAAAAAGCCGGATATACAGAAATATAAGATACTTTATAGGTTGATTATTAAGAACTTATTAAGTAAAGTTTTGCAATAGTTAGAAATTAAATAATAATAATACTTAATTATAATAGATTAGGAAAAAATATTCAATATGATAGAAAAGTGTTCTATTGGTAATATGAGTTATAATATTCAAAATATAACATTAATACTTTTGATATTAATATTAATCATAGTAATCATATATTATCTTAAGAATAGCGGAGCTAAACATAGCGAAATAATTGAGAAATACACTGCTACCAATACAAATACTGCCATTAATACGAGCAGCTATCAAACACACAATGATATAGCTACTTCAGTAAGAAATAGTCATTTTCCAACTACGGGAACTGTTGTTACACTTAGAGATTGTCAGGTAAAATTTAATGACGATGATTCATCCAAATATGAATATAACGATGGGTGGCAGGAAATAGCTACTCTTCAAGGACTGACAGATACTTCTCCAATACCAATACCAAAAAAATTAATATCGCGAAGTAATGAAACAAATCAATATGACACAGATAGCAGCGGCACAGGTATTTTTATAAATTATACAGAACATTCTAAGTGTTTTAAAAAAATGGATGGAACAAATACATATAAATATCAGGGTAATGATTTAATTCAATATAATAAGGGTAATCATACAGAATTAAAAGTAGGAGCCAATGGTGTTCCCGAAAATTATATGGAAATGAAGTTTAACTTAGAAAATTCGCAAGAAAAAATAAACCAATATTATACCAATCTAACAAACTCAATATGTTCTTTAAACTATTCTGATAATTTGGGTGGCGGTAATAGTGGCACAGGGTTGGGTAATCTACAATTATATAGATTAACATTGAATGCTGATAATATTATTACAGCTGTAAATCAAATAACTATAAATAATACTAATAATCATATATTTACTGTCAGTCCAACAACAAGCTTTACTGATTTATTATCATCTACTGACAGAAATACAAGCTATGTATATAGTGATGGTAAATTTACATTCCAAAGCAATAGCACTTTATCAGTAGCTAACAATTATATTAATGTAAAAATATATAATTTTAATAGAGAATTACTATGTTCTCATATTCAAAAAAATATAAAATCTTATACAATAATTGATAACAAACAAATAGATGCTAATAAAATAGTAAATGTATCATCTGGGAATGTTTCTGTTCCAATAGAAAATACAACCTTTCCGGATGCTGCAAGTTCATATACTACAAAGGCTGCTCTTAAAACAGCGATTGAGAATAAAATTATAGCTGAAATAGCAACAGCAAATACCTCAGCTATTTTAAACGAAAAAACAGCCAATACTAATAAAACAACATATGAAAGGGAAAGAGACACATTTTTAACAAGTATTAATACAAGGGATAAATTTTTGGATAAAATATTTGATAGTACAACGATAGTTTCAAGAAAAAACTTTTTAGTTTCAACAAGCGGTTTAATAAATGGTTTAACATTAAATACATTGGGATATAAGACAGATGATGTATCGTCGGATGAAACAATACTAAATACAAGCGAAGAACCATCATTTTCAAAAATTATAAATAACAGCCCGGCTAATATATACGAAATAGTAGAGTATAGGTATAATGGTTCAGGAAATTTTACGCAATACGAAGTGAATTTTTCAGAAAATACCGAATGTGAAATATTAATTGTCGGCGGTGGAGGTGGAGGTGGTCAATTTGGAGGAGGTGGTGGCGGTGGTGCTATATTATTTAAGAATGGTTTAGAATTAAATGGAAAATATATTATAAGGGTTGGTAAAGGAGGCAAAGGACAAGATTGGAATAATTTTGGTACAAACGGAGATAATGGCGAGGATAGTTTTATTCAAAAATTTAATGTTGCCAGTGAAACATATATTGCCAAGGGCGGTGGTGGTGGTGGAACAAGAAGATGGTGGGGAAATAGTTGCGATTGGTGCGGTGTTAAGGGAAGTGATGGAGGAAGTGGTGGGGGCGGTTCGCATTCAAACACACCCAGTTCTCAAGGACAAGGAGGTGCAAGTAATAAAAATACATATTCCGGATGGTTATCTTATGGAAATAGCGGCGGTAAAGGGAAACCGAATGCTAATGGTCCAGAACCATCGCACGCTTCGGGTGGCGGAGGTGGTGCTGGTAGTGTTGGTGGTGATTTTTCTTATACAACAGGTGGTGGCAATGGAGGCGCGGGTAAAGAGTTTATTTCAATTTTTGGAACTTCTGTAGGACATAATGGTTGGTTTGGAGGTGGCGGTGGAGGTAATACATATTATGGAGCGGGTAATCCTGGATATGGAAATGGTGGAAATGGATTATCTGGAGGGGGTGGAAATGGAGGTTATGATCCAAATTTATCTGCGATGGATGGCATTAATGGAACTGGTGGTGGTGGAGGTGGTGGAAAATGGAACACTGACAATCCAGCAAAAGGTGGCAATGGCGGTTCGGGTATTGTTATTTTAAGATATAAAAAAGTGCCTAAACAAATCGGTGATGAAAAAGGAATAACATTAAAATATGATGATGATAATTTATTTGCTTGGTATAACTTTGATAATAATTATAATGATGTGAGCGGAAATGGTAATAATTTAACTAATCACGGTACATCAATTCAAACTGCGCAAATAATAGACGGCAAGGCTATTGAGTTTGATAGTACCGATTATTTAGAGTTTCCTGCTACAATGAATCCATATACTATATGGAATGGCAATGGAATAACATTTAGTTTTTGGGTTAGATTTACAGCTCATAGTAATTGGGCTCGATTAATAGATATACAAAGTGGCGAAAAGGTACATAACGGAATATTGATATCTGCCAATTCTACTCACGGCCCAGTTGGTAGCGGTGCTGAACTTTCATTCTGGTGCAATGGTACCGTATTTTGGTATTATAATGATGACCTTGTTACAAAATTAGGCAATTGGCATCATATTGTATTTAGTATAGATAAAAATGGTAAATGGGATATATATCTAAATAATGTAAGAATTAATAATAATGAAGTAGCTGCTGTTCCTGATATACCTTATAATCTCAGATATATAAATAAATCGGTTTATCATTGGGACGGACAATGGAAAGGGCAAATGGACGATTTCCGTATATATAAGACATCTTTTTCGGCTTCTGAAGTAGCGAAACTTTATAATAAAACACGCACTTTACCTTCAAATATTTATAGAGCAACATTGCCAATACAAACATCTGTCACTCTAAACGGAGTGGCTAGAACATTAGAAGCTGGAATATATAATATTACAATGGGTCCTTTAAATACTGTGATAAAAACCCATCCTGCTAATGTTGAAATTGGAACATATGCGCATACAGATAGTAATAAATTTATATTCAAATATGCTACAAGTAGAACATTGCGACAAGTACATGAGTTAAACGCACCTTTTTCAGGAACAACATATACACCAGATGCTACAACAGATAGAAAATATTTATTAGGAGTCAAGACATTAGATATGACTACAAAATACAAAGTATATATCTATCATCGTCGTGATATAATTCATAATATCACTTTGTATGCTGGTACTATATTGCTACGCAACGGGACAGATTATATAGCAAGTAGCAATGTTGATACAGATGTTTCAAACAAAATTTATCGTTTAACTTATGAAATAACTATTGATAAAACTGTAGCTGGTGATATCTATTTGAAATCAGACCAACCTATATTTTATATAAGTGAAACAAATAGAGCAACATTTAATAATACAACAGATACCGAATTTGCAACAAGAGTTAATAATTTAAAAGAAAGTGGTTCGGATACATTAACCAGCTTAAATGATATTTTTGGGGTTTCAACAGCTATTACAGAATTAGATACAGCTATAGGACAAAAAATAACCTATGCTATTGATACCACACCAGGAATACAATCACCATTGACTATCGCAAAAAATAACAGCCGTATTAATATTACCGACGAAAACTCTTTAAACAATTTAAAGACAACATATAATAACATACATAATTATAACGAAGCAAGCGGCGGTAGCTTGACAGCTATTATAAATACTAATACTTTTGGTTCAATATTAAACCCTACTACAACAAACATAGAGGAATACATATCTTACGAATTTCCTTCGACGCCGTCTGCTAACCAATTAACTCCAAGTAGTCGAACAACAACATTTAATATTAAGAATAATGCTACAAAATATATTTATTTCAAAAAAATATGATAATATCTTTGGAAATATCTATAAACAAAAAATAAAACCACAATTTATAATAGAGTATAGATACCTTACTTTGTTTTTTAAAGCTATAATTATTTATAATTATTTATATAGAGCATCTAAGCATAACTTGAATATCTATGCCTATTACCTTGAATCACAGTAATATAGGTATTCAATACAACACAGGCAGTAATTATATCATAGAGACTGTCAAGAGTGATTTATATCTTAGAAATGAAATCGTAGATACTATAGTCAGAGATAATATCCAAACAGCTCCTGTAACACCTATTGTAAGTATTCAAGAAGGTAGCAATATATATGCTGTTGAATCCTATACATACTCTGGGACTGCTAATACAGCAGATTATACGAGAGTTTTTCCTAAGAATACCGTATGTGATATCTTGGTTGTAGGTGGCGGCGGAGCAGGAGGACGAAGAGCCGGTGGTGGCGGCGGGGCAGGTGCTTTATTATATCATAAAAATCAAATATTAAATGGAACATATAATATTAAAGTAGGGAAGGGAGGAAGGGGTGTGTTTTTTTCAGAAGCACAGGCTATAAATAATGGCAGAGCCACTGGTGATACTTCGGGATATAATGGAGAAGATAGTCAATTTATAAAATCAGACAATACGAAGGAATATTTAGCAAAAGGAGGAGGGGGGGGTATAGGTGGTGCTAGTGGTCGCGGTGGTAGCGGTGGTAGCGCTGGCGGCGGATCTTATTCTGATGCTGTTACATCGCCATTATTAACATCTCTGAACAAGTTTAATAATTCAATTGTTAATATTATAAGTAATTCTACATATGATAATACTGGTTTAACTTATCCAGAAGGTTGTTATGGACGCCGTGGTGGAATACAAGTAAATAATTACAAAGGTGGTGGTGGAGGGGGGGCTGGTGGTGCTGGGATGAATCACGCAGAAGAAACCACAGTTAATGATGGTTATGGTGGTTTAGGTTTAGCAATAGATATCACTGGAACACCGGTTATATATGCTGGCGGAGGTAATGGTTCAGACCATTTAAGTAATATTTCACAAGTATTCGATCCCTCATATCCCACAATACAATCAAGAGGGGGAGGAGGATTTGGTAGTGATAATGGAATACCTGAAAATGGTTTAGATGGAACAGGGGGTGGAGGAGGAGGACAAGGAAGTGACACGCAAACAAGCGGTGCCGGAGGCTCAGGCATTGTAATAATTAGATATTTAGTTGGTACTGTTCCTACTAATAATCTATTGACAGCGGAACCTACTGTAATATCTCCAGTAATGACTGAAACTGTTAGAACATTTGTGCACAGTGGAGGAACAGAAGCACAAACAACTCATACTATTACAGTTGGGCAGAATACTATTTGTGATATCTTGATAGTTGGTGGCGGTGGTGGGGGCGGAAAAACAGATGCTGGAGGTGGTGGTGCCGGAGGGTTAATATATGTTCAAAATATTATTTTAACCGGAACTTACGATATTAAAGTTGGTAAAGGTGGTTTGGGAGGTACATCAGCAAGTACAGTAGCTATTCTAGGAGACAAAGGAGGTAATACTTCCTTTATAGGAACAAATGCTAATTATGTAGCATATGGAGGGGGTGGCGGAGGTTATGGGCATCCCAGTGATGTTGAACCAAGTAATTTAGGACCATACGGAAGTAGCGGAGGTTTAGGTACAAGCGATCAAACAAGAGAAAGTTTTAATGTTAATACACCCGGTCAAGGATATCTAGGAGGTTTAGGAACCGCAGCAGAAGGCGGAGGGGGGGGTGGAGGTTCTGGAGGTCCTGGGATAAATAGTGGAAATGGAGGAATTGGAACACAAATAAATATTACAGGAACTAATTTATACTATGCCGGTGGGGGTGGAGGCGGCCATAATCCAAGCGGTACATCAGGAGGTTTAGGAGGTGGAGGGTCTGCTACTTTTTATGTAGGAAATAATGCTACTTTTTATGGAGGTGGCGGAGGTGGTGGAGGTGCTAATTGGGGTAATGGTGGTAACGGTTTTTCAGGCATAGTAATAATCAAGTTCAAATCAATTGTTAATTCCGCTATTCCAGAAGGAAATCCTATAACTCATAAAACTTTAAACTTTGCTTATGATAATAATTTATTAGTATATGATTTTACAAATTATAATACAGAGGCAACTTGGAAAGCATACGCTGCTACAATTCCTAACTTTACATATAGTTTTAATTATTGGTTCGCAGAAGGGTATGACGGCTTGTGGTATAGTGGGATTGTCGGATTTATTCAATATAATTTACCAAGCTCATATAATAATTTAACTGTTTATTTTGGAAATCTGAATGCTGTGAACTCATATGTAAGACTATTAATCAATGGGGTTGAAAAATCAAGAGTAACTAATATCGGTACTACTACATATTCGCAACAATATATACAAGGTGATATTTTAAGAGTTGAAGAAGAAGGTGGTATTATTAATGCTAATATAATAATTACATTAACAAATACAAACTTTATTACTAATACATACACATTAAACTTTCCGGTTCCTACAATAGCCGACATTAATAACAATAGTAATATTGTATTACGAGGAGCTTATGATATATCTTTAAGCTCAATGAACTCTTCAATAATCCCAAAATCAAATCAGTATATTCCTAAGCCTACGACATTCTCTACATCTAATTTATCCGTCCGCTATAATCTCTTAAATCCCGTATTAGATCCATCAGGAGCTCAATGGACTTATAACACTTCTAATACTAATGTGTATCATATGGGTAATGTTGGAATAGGAACCAAGAGTCCCGAGTATTCTCTTGATGTCAACGGTTCATTAAATGCTAATACATATTATTTTAATGGCGTACAGATTGGAAGATTATCCGAAGGAATGGTAGCTAATGTTCAACATTTGACTTATACTCATATGGAAGTTAAAAATAATACTGGTTGGGATGCTATAAACGACGATTTAACAACTGGATTTGTAATATCTATAACACCCAAAAGTAATTTAAGTAAAATACTAGTTAATTTAATAGCACATATAGGATTAACAAACACAAACGATGGTCGTTGGTGGGGTCTTAAACTATATAGAAAAATAGGAACGGCTGCGTGGACAGAATTAACAGGCCCCAATGGAACAGAAACTGGTTCTGCCGCTACAACAGCAGGAACACCTGTATGGATATCAAATAATATAGGGACAGTAACCGCAAATTATCCTTATCAAATAATAAATTTAACTGGAACATATTTAGATTCTCCTAATACAACATCAATTGTATATTATACAGCATATTGGAATCAAAGAATTGGTGATAATCCAAGTAGAACTTCTGAATTGTGGCTAAATAGGGCAGCAAATCAAGATGATGCTTATAGACCTGCTCCTTCTTCGAGTTGGACTATAAAAGAAATATGGTATGGATAATAACTTTTTAAAATTATTATAATATATCTTAATCATTTGAGTAATGTGTTATTTTGCTTTGTTTTTTATCGTTATAATTATTTATAATTATTTATATAGAGCATCTAAGCATATCTTGAATATCTATGCCTATTACCTTGAATCACAGTAATATAGGCGTTCAATACAACACGGGCAGTAATTATATCATAGAGACTGTCAAGAGTGATTTATATATCGGGAATGAAATCTATGATACTTTTTTTAATAATAATCGCCAGACAGCCCCTGTAACACCGAGTATATACATTGAAAACACAAGCAATGTATATGCTATAGAATCTTATACATATACAGGGTCTGCTAATACAGCAGATTACACGAGAGTTTTCCCTAATAATACTGTTTGCGATATCTTGATAGTTGGTGGTGGCGGAGCTGGTGGGTATTCTTATGTTGGTGGAGGCGGAGGTGCCGGCGGGTATGTTTATATACAAAATGTTACTTTAACAGGAAGTTATTCTATTAAAGTAGGTAAAGGAGGTGCTATTACTACAGGTGATGGAAATAATGGTGAAAATTCTTCAATTACTGGAACAAATGCTAATTATATTGCTTTAGGTGGTGGAGGCGGTGCTGGTGGTAGTGTTAGTAATGGAAACTTAACATCAGTTCCTGGTATTGGTAAAAGCGGAGGGTCTGGAGGTGGTGGTTCATTCAAAGGCATTTTACCACAAACATCCTCTGTAGGAGGTACGTCAACGCAATTATCCACATATGGATATGGAAGTGGTGGTAATGGTGGTAGTTTTGTTAGCCCTTTTTTAGACGGAGGAGGTGGTGGAGGTGCTAGTGGTAATGCCATATCTGCAAATGGAGCAAATGGATTATCTAATAGTATTACAGGTATTTCTGTTACATATGCTGGTGGAGGTGGTGCGGGTGCTGATGGTAATACTCAAAATATGGGAGGAACTGGAGGAGGAGGTAATGGTGGGATAGGAAACGGAGTTTTCTTAGCAACAGCAGGTACTGATAATTTAGGAGGAGGTGGAGGTGGAGCAAGAGGAAGTGGAGCATCTTCGGGGGGGAAAGGTGGTTCGGGCATAGTAATAATTAGATATTTAGTTGGTACTATTCCTACAAATAATCTTTTGACATCCGAACCTACAGTCATATCTCCGGTAATGACTGAAAGTATTAGAACATTTGTGCACAGTGGAGGAACAGAAGCACAAACAACTCATACTATTACAGTTGGGCAGAATACTATATGTGATATATTGATTGTTGGAGGTGGTGGCGGCGGTAGTAGTGGTGGAGGTGGTGCTGGAGGTTATGTATATATAGCTGATGTAATTTTAAATGGAGGAAATTATACAATTAATGTAGGTCGCGGTGGAGCAGGAGGCAGTACAATTAATATTGCTGGAAGTCAAGGAGGAAACTCAAGTTTAATAGGAGGTTCTATGAGTTATATAGCATATGGTGGCGGAGGTGGTGGAGCAGCGGCGAATATAGCACCAGCACATACAGCTGGACAAGTTGGTTCCTATGGTGGAAATGGGTTAGATTTTACCACGACACAAACATACACATCAACACAAGGAAATCGTGGCGGTTCTACAACATTTATCAGTTATGGTAGTGGTGGCGGCGGAGGAGGGGCAGGGCAAGTAGGAGGAAACCCTGTTTTAATAACAAGTAATCCAGTATCATTTCGTGAAAGAGGAGGTGATGGAGGAAATGGATTATCAAACTCTATAACAGGTACAGCAATTTTTTATGCTGGAGGGGGTGCTGGATGTACCAATACAAACTCATCATCAACACCATCCACAAGCGGAACACCTACAGGCGGTAGTGGTGGTGGAGGTAATGGTAATTTACAACAGAACACAAGCGGTACACCTGGTACAAACGGATTAGGTGGAGGTGGAGGAGGTGGAGATGATGCTCCGGGAAGTTCAGGTGGTTCAGGCATAGTAATTATCAAGTTCAAATCAATTGTTGGCACCGGCATTTTAGATGGCATAACACATAAAAGATTGAACTTTGTTTATAATAGTGATAATTTAGTTGCTTGGTACAAGTTTAATGGAGACTATCTTGATAGTAGTGGGAACGGCCATAATTTAACTAATGTTGGTACAGTAATTCAATCAACTCATATAATTGAAGGTCAG
>JACCDJ010290133.1_pt1 | contig 12071 bp, 11 predicted proteins | sample 7444481 | NCBI WGS metagenome assembly JACCDJ01 (sample SAMN15323435, study PRJNA562643) | freshwater metagenome | isolation source: river surface water | place: USA:Blue River Watershed | collected 2017-08-15 | reverse complement strand
AATCATCCAATTGCGTTGAAATTTGGCCAAAGCGAGAACCCGTTTAAATAGAATCCATTGTTCTTTTTTACTGGATTTTTTAGGATTGGAAGTGTTGTTTTTGGAAGGGTTTTCCGCGGATGACATGCTGATACAAAGGTACAATTTGAATGGGTATGGATGGGGGTGGTCTTATGCAAATTGTGTAAAACTTTTATTCGGGTTTCAGTTGGTTGGCGGAGGGGTTAAATAGTATTATTGCAGTATGGCCAAACACATTGCCATAGCAGGAAATATAGGTGCTGGTAAAACTACACTAACCCATTTGCTTTCAAAGCATTATGGTTGGGAGATGCAATTAGAAGATATGGATGATAATCCATACATATCTGATTTTTATGAGGATATGCAACGATGGAGTTTTAATCTCCAAGTGTATTTCTTGAATGTTCGTTGGCAGAATGTACAACGGATTAGAGAAGGTAATCAAACGGTTATCCAAGATCGTACGATATACGAGGATGCCCACATATTTGCACCAAACTTACACTCAATGGGTTTGATGAGTACCCGTGATTTTGAAAATTACAAATCACTGTTTGAGAGTATTAGTTCTCAGGTACAAGAACCAGACTTGCTGATTTATCTGCGTGCTGGAATTCCAAAGCTAGTTCATCAAATTCAGATGCGTGGACGGGATTACGAGGATGCAATTCGGTTGGATTATTTAAAACGATTAAACGAACGATACGAGGCTTGGATTTCTACCTATAAAGGGAAATTGCTAATTTTTAATGTAGACGACATGGATTTCCAAGAAAATGCAGAAGATGCATCGGAAATTATAAATAAAGTACAGTCTACCTTGAACGGCTTGTTTTAATTGCCACCAAACTCCATTTCTCTGCCCCGATTTTGCGATTTTTGCAAAAGGTTATCGATGCTCGGCCGTTAATATTTGCGTAAATTCGCAGTCTTATGAATTTTCAGCAAACGCACATCCTTTGGTTTTTGTTTTTGCTGTTAATTCCGTTGATTATTCATTTGGTTGACTTTCAACGTACTCGTGTATTAGCATTTCCTGGCGTTTATCGATTAATTCAACGAATACAAGTTGCTCAGCAGCAGCGCAAACTTCAGAACTGGTTAATTTGGTTATGTAGGACGTTGGCATTGCTTTGTGTGATAATGGCATTTGCCTTGCCTACATGCAATAACCAAAATGGGAATAAAAATGGCTTTGATCGCTATGTATTGGTTGTAGATAATTCATTGTCTTCGGCAGTAAAGGATGATAATGGAATTTCTTTTGAAACGATGCGTGCTGAGATTCAGCAGTTTTTGCAAGGATTACCAACGGATCAATTGGTTTGCCTCATCACCCAGTCTTCGGATGATATAAGTGGCTGGTTAACTGCTCAAGAGGTTTCTACGATGATAGATACCTTGACATGCACTGTTCAATACACTGGATGGAAACAATGGAAATTGCAGGTAGAAAAAGCGATAAAATTGGGGGAATCTAATTTTAACGTGATTAGAGGTAGAACCAAGGTGTTGGTCTTTACAGATTTGGAACAATCCACTGCTACTGGGCTAGCTGGATTTGGCTTGGAAACCCAAAAATCAAAGGGTGATACATCAGATTCAGTTAATTCCAATAAATCGAACGTCGGCAATAACGGTATTAATTTGGAAGAATGGCAAATAGTACGTTATCCACTAGCAAAAATTAATCATGTTTGTATTGATTCTGCATATTCAAATGGAGGAGAGGATTCTGCAACAGGTCCATCAGTAAAAGTTCGTTTAAAGAATTATAGTTCAAAAGAATCATCGGTTTCTATTTCATTAAAATCCTTGGGAAAGGTTGCTGGGAATAAGCAATTGGTGATGCCGGCCGATGGAATAGCTATTGTAGAATTTCCAATAACATTTACGGAGGTAAAAGAAAATCAAGAAAAAGATAAATCGCAAATTGAAGGACAGGGTTTTGTAGTTGAAAAGGATGAGGATGACTTCCCTTGGGATGATAAGTTGTATTTACATACCGTTCCACAATGGAAATTGAAAATAGGGATATTAGGTAGGAATACTCAATTGGAGCGCATGTTTTCTGTGCAAAAGTCTATGGAAATCTCCTTTATCAATGAGCAAATTACACAGAAGTCGTTAGAGGGATTTCATTCTATTATTATAATTGGAGTGGACGGATTTAATACCTCTGAAACTGCAGCTATAAAAGACTTTATGGATGCTGGGGGAGTGGTTTTTCAATGTTTTAATGACGCCCCTAATTTGGGTTCTTTTACGCTAAGTACTCCTTTTGGTTTGTTGAAGTGTAAAAATAAAGTAGATGAATTTCGGATAGAAAAAGCTGGGTTTTCTAATCCAATTTTTCGTAATGCATTTAGAGATTTACCTGATGATGGGACCTCAACACCGGTGTTTTCTCATAGCGTAGAGTTGATGGAGGACGGAGATTTTAATCCGGTTTTGGTGGGTGAGAATGGAGTAGGTCTACTTCTTCAAAAGAATTGGGGTGCCGGTAGTTATTGGCTTTGGTCAAACGCATTGTCTAAAGGGTCTGAGGGCTGGATGAAGTCTTCCTGGTCATTGCCAATTTTCAGTGAAATTATTTCGATTAATAATAAAAAGGACTTTCCTTTGTTTGGTTTGGTGAAAACCAGCGGTATAGTTCAACTTCCTGGATTGCAGCCCACGAAAGAAAGATCGGTGTCGATAAGCTATTTAGGAACCGATTTTTATAATCAATTATCGCAGAATGGTGTCATGAGTTGGATAAAAGAATGGCAAGAAGATATGCTCGGAATAGGTGGAGTGTATTGGGGGGGTGATCCCAGTTTGCCAGGTTTTTATAATGTTAGGTCGAATGGAAAAGGAAGATTATTAGCCATGAATATTGGGAGAACAGAAAGTTCTATGAAGGAGATTGATGATTTGGAGCTGGTTTTTCAGAGATTAGGGATAATGAATTTCGAGGAAGTGGAGCCAGGGACATTGCGTCAAGCAACAGACAAATCTAATTCGCAGAAAACATGGATGTACTTTTTGTGGTTTTCAATAATTTTTTTACTGTTGGAAGTTGTTCTGCATTGGTCTAAAAATAAATCAGTTAAATAAGGATAAATAAAAGTTAAGATTTAACATTGTAATGAAATGAGTCATTCGGTTTTTATAAAAAATGCTCGATTGTTTTCACCAGAACATCCATTGCATAGAAGCGTAGTGGACATGCTAGTGGTGGATGGGAAATTGCAGGAAATAGGAGAGAATTTAATGTCCTCGGGTCATGAGTATTTGGATATGATGGGTTATTGGGTATCTGCTGGTTGGGTTGATCCATTTGGTGTTTGTCCGGAACCAGGGGAGCCTTGGAAGGAGTCAATATTAAGCTATACAAGAGCTGCTCAGTTAGGAGGATTTACGGATGTTTTTGCGTTAACTGGAAGTTCTCCAAAGCCGGATAATGAATCGGTAATTTCTCAGGTGAAACATATGGGTATGAATCAACGTGCTACTTTGCATCCCATTGGTTTAGCAACAGTGAATGCCGATGGGAAGGAAATGGCAGAAGTTGCTGAGATGGCGGCAGTTGGGGCTGCTGCGTTTTGTGATGGGTTACACCCCTCGGCTTCTGCAGGAATTAGACAAAAATTGATGCAGTATTGTAGTTCTTTAGGACTCCTTTATTTTAATTATCCATTGAACAAATCGTTAGGTTCTGAGGGGAAAGTACATGAAGGTACTGTGAATTTACATTTGGGGATGAAGGGGATTTCTACAATTGCAGAAACCATCGAACTTTCTATAGATCTGCATTTGGCACAATATAATCAAACGGAATTGAGAAGTATAGGTATCAGTTCTGCCGAATCTGTGCAAATGATTTCAGCAGCGAAAAAAGCAGGTATGCCTGTAAAGGCAGCTGTTCCGGTACTCAATTTATTTGCTTTGGATGAAGACGTATCAGGATTTGATGAAAACCTGAAGGTTTTACCACCATTACGAACCGAGAAAGATAGAGCGGTTTTAAGACAATCGGTTGTTGACGGTACCATTGATGCAGTTTTTAGTAATCATCATCCAGAGGATGTAGAAAGTAAAAAAGTTGAATTTGATTATTCCGCTTGGGGTGCAGCTACCTTGTCTTATACATTCCCAATGATGCTGGAGTCTTTAGGAGAAGAATTAATGGATTCGTGGTTGCCAATACTGACAAAGAAAAATGCGGAATTTATTGGAACTAAACCTAACGAAATTTGTGTAGGTTCGGATGCTACGTATACATTTTTTAGTACCACAGAATTTACGGAAGTAGTTTTGAACCATAAGAATGGTTCTATTGCATGGAATGTTCCTTTTGTAGGTAAGAAATTATTAGGGAGAGTAAAGGGTACTATGATTCATAGTTGTTACATGGAGGCTAAGCATGTTTAATATTCGGAATTTTGCGTTTCGTTTACTTCCTACCTATGTTCAGGGATTTTTGGCTGGAGTTTTAATTTTCATTAGTAAAATGGTGGTTTACAAAAGTGGGAGTTGGGAGTTTATTTATGCTCCTGCTTTTGGGTTGGTAACTGGAATTGTACTGATTGTAGCAATGGTAATTGGAACGCAAGGGGATAGAAAACTGTGGGAGGAAAACGGAGGAAGTTATTTTACCATACACAACATGGACACAAATACAAGTGGATATGGTGTTTATAGCTATTGGAAAGCATTTGGGAGCTGTATCCGTGTCTTGATGATTGCGTTGTTGTTCTCGGGATTAGCGGATTTTATTTTGATGAATTGGGTGGATGTGTCATTAATAGATCAAACAAAAAATTTAAGGATAGAACAAATAAAAAATACCTACGGTGTATTGGGATTTGATAATGATCAGATAGATTATGCGATTAACGAGGTTAAGCGGATTGATTTAGGATCTTTTTCTAACATGATAGTAGAAGTTTCTAACAAGCTTTTTGTGAATGGATTAGTAGGACTGATTGTTGCCGCATTTTTACGTAGAAAGAAGAATCAACATTGGGTAGATAATTAAAGAAATTTGTTTGATGAATCGAATGCCGAAGCTCATTTCTAGCAATCAAAATCCTTGGTTGAGAGAAGTTCAATTGTTGATAGATAAGAGCAAAGTTCGACAATCAAGAGGGTTGTTTGTTGTTGAAGGGATTGTTGAGATTAGAACAGCAATTCGAGGTGGATTTCAATTAGTTACGTTGGCCAAGCCCCAAAATGGTGTGGGTTGGGAAGAGTTGTTGGAGCAAATTGAATTGGATTCAGAAGCCGAGTTTTTGGAGTTAACCAATCAGCCGTGGGAAAAAGTTGTTGTACGTAAAACAGGTGCCAATGCGCTTGCTGTTTTTAAGCAAGATGACAGGTTTTTTAAAACGTGGACGCCCCAAAAAGATGAAATTTGGTTGGCCGTGGAGTCAGTAGAAAAGCCAGGAAATTTAGGAGCAATTTTACGCACTGCTGATGCATCAGGGATTCGAGGCGTAGTGGTTTGCGATGGTTTGGTGGATTTATTGCATCCTCAAGTAATACGTAATAGTGTAGGTGCTGTTTTTACAGTTCCAATTATTCAATTATCTAAGGAAGTGTTATGGGAAATAGCAGAAACGGTGAGTCTTAATTTATATAGTACTTTTATAGAAGATTCTAAAAGTTGTTACGATATAGAATTAGGGAAAGGAGGCGTTATTATCGTTGGGACAGAACATTATGGGGTATCAGAATTTTGGCGTGGTAAGGTTGATAATATACAGATTCCTATGTACGGTCAAGTAGATAGTTTGAATGTTTCTGTGGCATCGGCACTTCTAATATATGAAGCAGTTAGGCAGCAAAGAAAGGGAGTTGTAGAATGAGAATATTGGTTTTGGGAGCGGGTAGAAGTGCAGGTTACTTAATAGAGTATTTGGCTGTTAAATGCGAAGAAAGAGGATGGAAGATGACAGTCTGTGACCAAAATTTTAGTAGGTTACAACTCTCTTTTAGGCTAAATGAATTTGTTACACTAAAACAAATGGATGTAACGGATTTATTTCAATTAGAATTGGTTTTAAGGGATCATAATGTAGCGGTTAGTTTACTACCGCCTTTTATGCATACGACAGTAGCGAAAATGGCTATTTCTTTTGGCGTTTCTTTGTTTACGGCGTCGTATATTTCCAAAGAAATGCAGGCTTTGGATGACTTGGCCAAAGAAAATGGTGTTTTATTGATGAATGAATTGGGTTTAGATCCGGGAATAGATCACTTATCGGCAAATGCTATTTTGGATTCAATTGAGCAGGAAAATAATTGCTTGAAACCCGAAGAACAATGGAATATAATTTCGTTCGAAAGTCATTGTGGTGGATTAGTTTATCAAGAAGACTGTTTAGAAAATCCGTGGGGATATAAGTTTTCTTGGAATCCTACGAATGTGATACTTGCCGGACAAGGGAGCGATAGCATTTATCGTGAGGATGGAAACGTTGTTAGAATATCGCCATCGGATTTGTTTGAACAAGCGGAATCAATTGAAATTCCTGGACTTGGTGAATTTGATGTGTATGCTAATCGAGATAGTTTGGGTTATTCGGCTATTTATGGGTTAGATAAAACAGATAAATTGCTGAGAGGAACCTTGCGGAGAAAAGGCTATTGCAAGGCATGGCAGCAGTTGGTTTTAGGAAATTTAACCAGTACATCTATTGTACTGCCTGATTTCGTAGATACTGCACAAAAGGCCTTTACGTTTATCACTGGTTATGAGAACAAGGCTGCATGGATTGAATATTTGGTTAGCCAACGGAATGCAGATAAATATGTGATTGAAAAATTGGATTGGCTGCCATTGGGAGAGGATGATTTTTGGTTAGAAAAAGTTGATACGGATCCCTTATGGTTTGCGGGTAAAACAGCAGCTCAATTTTTGGAGAGATTGCTCTTAGTTTGTTGGAAGTTGGGAGTGGCAGATAGGGATGAGGTGGTGATGTATCATCGTATAGTTTTAAAAAATAAACAAGGCAGGAAACGAGTTGTTAATTCTAGTTTGCAAGTTATTGGAGATGGTGGAGACAGAACTGCGATGTCGAAAACCGTAGGTTTGCCATTAGCCATTGGTTTAATTGCTTATTTGGATGGGGATCAAAATGAAAAAGGCGTTAATATGCCCTGGGGAAAGCGCTGGTATTCAAACATTTTGCCAGAATTAGAGCGTTTTGATGTACGGTTTAAAGAAGAAATTGTTAATCAGGTTGTCGAGGATTAGAGTTCTTTTGACGAGATTTTCCACAAACATCTGAATATTAGGTAAATTGATTTAAATTTGATTATTATGAAAATCTCACATCGGTCATTTGGTGTTGACTTCTCTCCTTTAGCGGTAATAGCTTTATTGTCAGGGAGTTTGGGGCTTCAGGCTCAGTCGAAAAAGCCAACACCTCCACCGGCATCTCCCATTGTGATTGATAGTGGTTTTGTGATTCAGCAGAAAATCATGGGGCATAGTAACTATGTTAACGAGGTGGCTTATTCCGCAAATGGTAAATGGATGGCCTCGGGCGGTTGGGATAACAAGGTGATTGTTTATCAACTTGATTCGGTAGCGGGAACAGGAACGGCAGTGAAAAATTTTACCGGTTATCGTTCTGCGGTTACAACATTGGCTTTTGATAAGGAAGGTAAATGGTTGGGTAGTGGTTCCAAGGATTTTGGATTTAGGGTGAATGATGTAAATACTGGTGAATTGGTTTTTCGTACAGAAGACCATAAGGATGCTGTGACAGCGATTCGGTTTGATGCAGCTGGGAAGTTTGCTTATACAGCTTCTTTAGACGGGACTTTACGCATGTATGATATCGCACAGCCATTAAATAATATGAAGCCGAAATTCATAAGTTATGGCAAGCCTATCAATGATTTTCTTTTGTCTTCAGGAACTAAGCAGTTGTATGTAATAGCGAGTAATGCTGCTGATATTGAGGTAGTAGACTTTGCTCGGACTTTAGTTCGATCTTACAAAGGGCATACTGCGGGTGTTACATGCTTGGATTTAAGTGCGAACAAGAAGTTGATGGCTAGCGGAAGTTTGGATAAAACTGTGATTGTTTGGGATGTTGCCACGGGTGCCGTTGTGAAGAAGTTTGAAGGTCATACTTGGAAAATAAATAGCGTACATTTCTCCAAAGATGGAAAGTACGTAGTAAGTGCTTGTAACGATGGTGAAACTCGAGTTTGGAATGTAGAAACAGGTAATTGTGTAGCAATTTTTAAGGGTATAGTAACCAATGCTCAGTGTGCACAATTTTCGCACAACAATCGAAGAATTGCGGTTGCCGGTGCTATGGAGGCACAAGGTGCAAATTATGGAGTTGTATTGTACAAAACACCCATAGGTTGGCCTGCGGTTAAAGTATCTAAGGCTCCGGTAGGCAATGCGGGTAAACCCGGAGTTGGATCTGGAAGCAGTTCATCAGGCACACAAGGCGGACCCGATAAAAATGGAACTGGGCAGAATTCAGCAGGACAGACTGCAGGTACTCAAGGTTCAAATTCTCCAACAACTCCCAAAAGGCCTGTAACAAAGTACGAGGGGAATGTTTGGCCACCACCAGCACCTAAAAAGAAGTAGTACGTTGAAAATAGCTTTTGGTTTTCAGTGATTTATACAATTGAGAGCAGTGTGCTTTAATTGCAGATTATAACACTTGGGAAAACAGCAAAGCTTGTTTTATCCATATTTGACTTTAACCATTTATCTTTTTGATTTATAAAAAATGACAGACGGAATTAACAGTAGTAAGGCTCCAGAGCCAGTGGGATTGTATCCTCATGCGAAACGCGTTGGAAATATGTTGTATTTAAGTGGTGTGGGACCACGAGAGCGAGGAACAAAAAAAATTCCTGGTGTAGTACTGAATGATGTGGGTGAAATTGTGAGTTATGATATTGAAACCCAAGTAAGGAGCGTATTTCAAAATGTCCGTTGGATTTTAGAGGATGCCGGAAGTAGTTGGGATAAAATTGTAGATGTTACGGTGTTTTTAACCAATATGAAGGATGATTTCCCTACTTATAATAAACTGTGGGCCGAGTATTTTGCCGAAAATCCACCGTGTAGAACTACCTTGGAAATTAACTGTTTGCCTACACCCATTGCGATTGAGTTGAAGGTTTTGGCGACCATCGATTAGTTGTGACGGATAAATAGTCCTCTTAATTAACTGAGTTTAAAGAGGTAGTCTATTTTATACGGAGAGGGTTGCGATTCACTTTATTAGATATAAAGATTTCTAGATTGTAGTTGACTTTTGGCTACGATGGTGATTGGGTTGTTTTTGTAACGGCTATGTTTGCGCCATTTTGTTATTCTCGGGGATGGAGTTGGTGAATTTTCTTCAGCTTTTCAAAAGAATTTTTGGTATAAACCTGAGTGGCACTCAAATTAGCGTGGCCTAAAATATCCTTTATTGCTAATAAATTGGCTCCGTTATTGAGCATATGAGTGGCGAAGGAATGTCGTAATACGTGGGGGGACGTTTTCGAAGCATGGGAAAATAACTTGAGATACTTGTTCACGAGTCGGTAAACATAAATGGAGTATAGCTGCTCTCCGTTGGTCCGTTGAAATAGGAATTTGGCTGCAATAGGACTATGGGAATTGGATTTAATTGTGCCATTGTTCTTTAATCCTGTATTTGAATTTTCGATTTTGTTATTCTGACGCGAGAGATAATCTTTAAGCATATCGCTGGTTTCGGGGTGAATTGGTATTAACCTCTCTTTATTGCGTTTACCTAGCACTTTTAGTGAGCCCCGGTAGAAGTCGATATCCGAAACTTTCAAATTGATTAATTCGCTCAAACGCATGCCTGTTGTATAAAATAGCAGTAATAGGAGTCGGTCTCTATCTCCGTTTTCCTGTTCATTCCAAGGAAAACGATTAAACAGGTTCATTAAATCGGTGGCTGGAATATCTTTTACCAGTGTTTTTGGCATTTTAGGAAGCAGAACTTTAGCCATGGGGTCTGAGGTTAAAATCCCGTGTTTACGCATAAATTTGAACCATCCTCTGATAGAAGATATTTTTCGATGTACGGATCTTGGAGTAAGATTTTCTTCTAGCAATTGAGCCATGAAGGATCGGATGATGCTTGATTTGATTTGCTTTGGCTCAATGATGGCTTCTCCTTCAAGGAAAAGTAAGAATTGCGATAAATCTAATTGGTAGGCTGTAACGGTATGGATCGACATCCGTTTTGTTTTCTCTAAATAAACCAAGTATTGTTGGGATAGTTGCTGTAGCACCGATTCTTGGTTATTCATAGTGGTTTTTGGAGGGCGTTGTTGCTCAAAGTAAACGAAAAAAGCCATCCAATGGATGGCTTTTTATATACATAAAATATAACTGTACAGCGAATTATCCTACAACCTCTTGAGATTGCATTTTCTGGCGGTAAGCGGCACGAATTTTCTGCATACGCTTGGTGATGCAAGGTTTTTCGAAGGCTTGACGAGAGCGTAATTCTTTAACAACGCCAGTTTTTTCAAACTTTTTCTTGTACTTCTTCAGTGCTTTTTCTAGAGAGTCGCTTTCTTTAACGTTTATAATCAGCATTATACTTTCTTTTTTTTAGGGTCACAAAGATAATTTTTTACTTTTTATTTTCCAAAATAAAATTACGCTTTTAATACGTTTCGGCTAATTACCAATTTTTGGATTTCGCTAGTTCCTTCACCGATGGTGCACAACTTACAATCACGGTAGAATTTTTCAACGGGAAAATCCTTGGTATAACCGTAACCTCCGAAAATTTGAACCGCTTCATTCGCACATTTAACACTCACTTCAGAGGCATAATATTTTGCCATGGCCGAAACTTTGGTTACGCTTTTTCCTTTATTTTTAAGGTCTGCTGCTTCCAATGTTAATAATTCAGCTGCTTCGATTTGGGTAGCCATATCGGCTAGTTTAAATCCGATGGCTTGGAAGTTGGCAATGGGTTTACCAAATTGTTCGCGCTCTTTTGCGTATTTGATACTTGCTTCGTAGGCACCTTTGGCAATGCCTAAAGATAGGGCTGCGATAGAAATTCTGCCACCATCCAATACTTTCATGGCTTGGATGAATCCTTCTCCGATATTTCCGAGGATATTGCTTTCGTGAACGCGACAATCTTCAAAAATCATTTCTGCGGTTTCGCTAGCGCGCATTCCCAATTTATTTTCCTTTTTTCCACCGCGGAAACCGGGAGTTCCACGTTCTACAACGAAAGTAGTTATACCATGAGAATCCAATAAATCTCCAGTTCTTGCAAGAACTACAGCAACATTTCCGGAGATTCCGTGGGTTATCCAGTTTTTAGCACCGTTTAGTACCCAATGATCTCCGTCTTTTTTTGCTACTACCTGCATACGTAACGCATCGGATCCAGTGTTTGCTTCTGTAAGTCCCCAAGCACCAATCCATTCTCCAGTAGCCAATTTTGGTAACCAACGCTTCTTTTGTTCTTCGTTACCAAATTGCAAAATATGACCGGTACATAAACTGTTGTGAGCAGCCATACTTAATGCAACGGAGCCGCAAACTTTGCCTAATTCTTCTATAGCAGCTACATATTCAAAGTAGGAGAGTCCGGATCCACCGTATTCTTCGGGGACCAATACACCTAATAATCCCAATTCCCCTAAACCTTTCATGGTGTCTATTGGGAATTCTTGACTTTCATCCCAAATCATCACGTTGGGTCTGATGTGTTTTTCTGCGAAATCTCTCACAGTGTTACGCACCATTTGTACGCTTTCGTTCTCGGCAAAATTCATCATACTAATAAGCGAAACAAATTTACGGCCAGAGGGTTTGAAAATTCAACAAATTCAATTGAAACCTTGTTAATCTTCTTTGTTTTTCGACAAATAGGGCAATAATCTTTGTAAATGGGACGATGGTATGCCTTGTATCAATAAAAGTTCTTCCGTAGTTGGTTTAGGATGAGCTTGATAATAGGCGAAAATGATTTTGGCATACTGGGATCCGATATAGGGATGTTGATATAATTCTTTCCAGGTTGATT
>JACCDJ010256568.1_pt1 | contig 12072 bp, 9 predicted proteins | sample 7444481 | NCBI WGS metagenome assembly JACCDJ01 (sample SAMN15323435, study PRJNA562643) | freshwater metagenome | isolation source: river surface water | place: USA:Blue River Watershed | collected 2017-08-15 | reverse complement strand
CGCTGTTCCGAACATGCCGGGCGCTGTGCCCCGCACTTCGACCTACGCTCTGACGAACGTCACGCTGAAGTACGCTTTGATGCTGGCCAACCTGGGCTGGCGCGATGCAGTCGCCAAGGATGCAGCACTCCTGAAAGGCGTGAACATCCTGAACGGCAAGGTTTCGTACAAGCAAGTGGCCGACGACCTCGGCCTCTCGTACGAACCCGTCCGTATCTGACGGTTCTCTGACGCTTTTTTAAGAAGCCCCGCTCTCCCTCTGGGAAGCGGGGCTTTTTTTTGCCTCACGCCCCCGGCTGCCCTTACACTAAAGCTATGTCTGAAGGTGGAACCCAGGAAGGCCAGGCCGAAAAACCGCCGCGAGCCAAACCCAGCCTGCTCATGATCATGGGCTTGGCCAATACCGTGGTCGCGCTTGCTGCGATGGGCACCTTTATTTACACCCGCCTTCTTTACAAGCGGCCTGCCATTACCGAAGCGGGCGAACGTCAGAAGATCGAGGCCATGAAAAAGCGCTTGGCCAACAGCGAAGACACCGAAGCGGGCTCCATTACTTTTGAGACCGTGACCGTGAACCTGAAGCCTTCGTTGAGCGGGCTTGAAGCGCCCGGCCCCCAAGGTCTCACTCAAGGGAAGATTCACTACGCGACCGTGGCATTCACCATGGAACTCAAGGACGTGCGTAAGAAAGCCATCCTCGAGGAATACAAGTCAGTCCTCATGGATCGCTTCTTGGGCCTGATGGGGCGAAAAACGTACACGGAACTCAACACCGTTCAAGGTCGCTACGTCCTACGCTCCCAGCTCCTGGATCTGGCGAATCAGCTGATCGCGGCCGAAAGCGAAGACGGAATGGGATCGGTCACACAGGTGTTCTTCAACACCTTCATGGTGCAGTGATCGCTCGACCTGCGAGAAGCTCCCCGCTTAGAAACCGACGGTGAGACTCAGAACCGAAGCGAAAACCGAGTTCGTCAGATTCGGTGAACCCGCTACGTTCGAGAAAGCGAAGAAGTCCCCGGGCATCCACCAACCGAAGGTCAGACCGGCTTGCAGCGCATCGTCGTACTTCAAGCTGGCGCCAAAGTCGGCTTCCAAGCCTAAACTCGAGCTCTGCGCGCTCACCCCAGAGGCCGTCGACTGATAGGAACGCGACCAGGAGTTGAAGAAGCGAGAATTCGGCTGAGCCGTTTCACGCGCCGTTGCGTAGACCCAGTTCGTGTGGAAGCGCCATTTATCGACCTGATAAGCACCGCCCAAAGCGACGTAGTTCGCGTTCGTGATCGGGTTGTCGTAGATCGACTGCAAAGAGGAAGCAGACGTCTGCGGGTCATTCGTGGTCGAGGGACCCCCAAACCGGTTCAACGCATAGTTGAACAGGATCAACCCGATTCTGTAGTTCGGGTTCACGTAGAATCCATCAAAGGTATCCGGAGTGGTTCCCGTGATGTTCTTTTGTCCTGGCACCATGCCTGCTTTCAGGAAAGTCGACCAGGAATCGCTCCACTGATAGGACGCCTCAGTCGCCACAGCGAAAGTATCCATCTTCACGCCGCCCAAGTCGCCCGAAGCGAGCGGCACTTCACCCGCCAGCGAGAACTTACCCCAGCGCTTGCGACCATAGAGGTCCCAAGTATTGAAGTGGCTGCCGGCGCCGACGCCTGTCACGCCTTGATAGCCCGAAGTCGATGACTGGGCGGAAGCCGCGATGCGCTTCACGAAATTGACGCCGCCTTCCAGATCCTCGTCCGCGTTCTCATACTTCAATTGAAGCGAGTAATCGGAAACCGTCTGACGTCCAGCCGTCGGTACGCAGTTTGCGCCGACATACGAGCAAGCACCGCCGACGGAGTTCCCTTGCGAGTACTTCACGACTGACGGAACAAACGAGAAGGAGCCAAACTTCGACACCAAGCGGACCAAATCACCGGTCGATGGATAGCGGCTGAACGATTCTTCGCCACTGTTCCAGACCAAACCCAAGCCCCAATGCAAAGGTGCTCGGCCGACCTGCAGCGTACCGACATCCGAAACCACTTCCAGCCACAAGCGCTGAGCCGTGATTGAGGAGCCTCGACTTTGGTTCGAATAGTACTGACGTTGATCCGTCGGATAGGGCGTCGATCCACCGAAGAAACCGTAGATGGGATCCCCCACCCACCATTCGCTTTTCAGGTAAACGTTGTCGTTGATGACCACACGGGGCCGAAGACGAGCAAACAGAGTTTGAAAGTGGGCCGAGTCAGATCCGCCTCCCGACACCGTGTAACCGCCTGCCGAAGCTCGAGCATCAGGAAGCTGCCCATTGCCCAAGGTATAGCCACTCACCCAGTGAGCTTCCGACCAGAACTGGCCGCTCCAATCAAGTTCCAAAGCTTGCGCAGGAGAAGCCAAAACGAGGCCGGCAACTGCCGCAAATGCCCACTGAGAAATTGCCTTCCGTTGAATCATCTCGGCCCCCTGTGAAAACTCGCTTGGACGTAAAATGCCTTTTCTGAACGTGCACTTGCTCGTGCCGGAAAGGTATGCAAGGTTCTATTGACCGCCCTTCGGGCAGTCAAGGAGATTCCTTGAAACGCGATCGTTCCGGTAGCGTGATTCTTTTGATTCTGGCGACGCTCACCGTCCTAGGACTTTTGACCAGCTTGGTCTTCTCCTTCCGACAACTGGAGAAGGCGTTCCTCGAGCCCAGCACCTTCGTTCCGACGCGCCTTTACTCCGATCTGACTCGCATCAGTCCGCCGATGTCCCGTGGCATCCTTCGCGTCCGTTTGGACCGCCTCGGGTATCGCTACCAAGATCAACCCGAAGCCCTGAAATTCACACTCCGCCCGATTCAGTACCCAACCTACCTTCTTCCTGACGACCACCCGACTTTGAAAGCTGCAGGAAGGTCCGTGACGCTGGCCTTCGATGGAGAAGGGGATTCAGCACTCCTCGGTTCAGTCGAAGTGGAAGGCCAAGAGGTCAGTGAGCTTTACCTCGAGCCCGAACTCGTCGCGACGTTTGCGCCGGACGGTGCCTCGGACGGAAAAAACCAAATCCGCGAGTTCGTCCCTTTTAGTGAAATCCCGGCGCAGCTCTGGCAAGCGATCATCGCAGTCGAAGATCAGCACTTTCTCGAACACAAAGGCTTCGACCCTCGGGGCTTGGCTCGCGCCGTCTGGGTCAACCTGAGGACCCTTTCGCTTGCGCAAGGGGGAAGCACGCTGACCCAGCAGCTCGTGAAGAATTTGATGGCAAGGCGCGGAAAGAACTTATTCCGGAAAGCGGGAGAATTTTTTCTCTCGTTGGCTCTTGAGGTCAAATACGACAAGGAAAAGATTCTCGAACGTTACTTGAACGAAGTTTACCTCGGACAAGTCGGCAATCTTGAAGTTCATGGCGTCGCCGAAGGCGCCAAGCACTTCTTCGGAAAGCGTCTGAGTGATTTGAACCTGGGCGAGTGTGCTCTTCTGGCCAGTTTGATTCGCGGTCCTGGATTCTACTCACCTTACCGCCACTTGGACCGCGCACTCGAACGCAGAACCTTGGTCCTCAAGAAGATGGTCGAGACCGGCCAGATCGTCGAACAAGAAGCGCGTTTAGCAGAGAACGAGGCGGTTCACCTTGCGCCGCCTGTCAGTCGCGCCACGCAAGCTCCCTACTTCACCGATTTCGTCAAAGCCGAGCTGGTCAATCGATTGAAAGATCGCTTTGCGGAATCAGAAATCGCAGCTGCTGGACTTCGGGTTTACACGACGCTTGACCCCATCCTAAACACTCACGCCCAAAAAGCGGTGACCGACGGTGTCCAAGCCGCTACCCAGCTGATCGGACTCCCCGAAGGCGCTCGCCTCGAAGGTGCGCTCGCCGCAGTGGATCCTACCAATGGTCGCCTTCGCGCGCTCGTCGGGGGCGCAGACTACCGGCGCTCGACTTTCAACCGCATCCTGAACATGCGGCGGCAAGTCGGCTCGACCTTCAAGCCAATTGTCTACCTTGCCGCATTTGAAAGCGGAAAGGACCCGTCGGGAGTCCCCTATTCGCCCGCCTACCCCATGGAAGACGCTCCCTGGAAACTCACTTTTGATCGGGGTCTCCAAACTTGGGAACCGCGCAACTACGACAAGGAGTTCATGGGCTGGATTCCCCTGCGAACGGCGCTAGCTCACTCGGTCAACACCGTCACCGCAAAGCTCGGTATGCAGGTGGGACTGGGTACCGTAGCTGAAACGGCGCGCGCTCTTGGGATCGAACAACCGCTGAAGGAAGTTCCCTCCCTTTCACTCGGCGTGACTGAGCTGTCGCCCGTCGAACTGCTTCGGGCTTACGCCGCCATGGCGAACCATGGCCTGTTGCACGAGTTCACCGTGATCCGTGCGATCACCGAAGACGATGGCGCGCAGTACGCAAGATTTGTTGAAAATCCCAAGCAGGTGGTTTCACCGGCCAGCGCGGATCTGATCACGAACGTCCTTCGCGATGTGTTCACCGATGGCACGGCACGTTCGGCAGCAGCACAGGGCTGGGAAAGGCCGGCCGCCGGGAAGACCGGGACCACGAGCCATCACCGCGATGCCTGGTTTGCAGGCTACACGCCCCAGCTCACTACCGTGGTGTGGCTAGGACAGGATCAAGACCCCGCTCCGGGAAAAGAAAAGAAGGGACCCACCGGAAAGCTGACGGGCGCCAATGCGGCCCTTCCCATCTGGACGCGCTTCATGAAAAACGCGCTCGAAGGCGAACCCCCTTTGGTTTTCCCCCTGAGCCCCAACCTGAAAATCGCCAGAATCGACCGGTTTACGGGGAAAAGGGCTGAGGAGGATTGCCCCGACCCGCAGGTCCTGGTCACCCTCCTCAACCCGAGCCGGGAGCCCTCAGCTGAAAGCTGCGAACTCCACTGGCCCCCCTCCACCCGGGAAACCACGGCCCCCTGAATCCAGAGGGCTGGGGTCACCCTGGTCAGGCCACCCGCTTCAGCGGCTCTCTTTGACCCGTGACGCTTTCCTCGGCGCGCGGCCGGGTAAAGGCCACTAGCCCCAAGGCACCCAAGCCGCACACGAAGTGCAGCAGGTACTGGGAGCCGCTGATCAGGTCCCGATAGCCGAAGATCGAAGGCGCAAGCATCAGAATCACCCCGATCGAAGCATCGAGGAACATGTGAACACCGAGCGGGATGAACTTCACGAGCGAGTAGCGGTATCGGGTCAGAGCGCTATAGACCGCCAAGGACAGGCCTAGAGCCACGAAAGTCGCCCTGGCCGGGTCGACGTATTGAAAGCCGAAGATCCAAGGACAGAGGGCTAAGAAAGCCGCCCCCGCGTAATCGAGAATATTGTGGGTCTTGAGGGACATCATGGGAAACCTCTCCTGTTGATCCGGGTGACATCCCCTTGGATTGCAACGCGGATGCCGAGGACTTGGCTTTTCATTCGTTTCGATTTAAGAAAGCCCCTGTCCGGCCGTCCGGCCTGACTCCTGGGGTGTTCACCCGATGACTGCTTCCCGTCCCGAACTCAGAAAAAGAAGACTCGCCTGGGTAGCGGTGCTGGCCGGTATCCTGACGGCAGGCCTTCATTCGACCAGCTGGGACCGGCTGGAAGCGGAGCTCTTTGATGCGCGGATTCGATCGGCTCGTCGCCCGCAGCCTTCCCAAGATCTCGTTCTGGTCGCAATCGACGAGGCCTCGACGGCTGCTCTCGGGGAACTCCCCCCGCTGTCATTGACCACTCACGCACGACTGCTCGAATTCCTGGTCCTAACGAAGCCCAAGGCTGTGGGGCTGCTTGCGGACCTTTCCCGCAGCCACGAAGTCACCGATCCCAGCCAGCGCCTCAAAGCGGCCAAACGCATCATCCAAGCAGCCACAAACCTCGACGCCCAAGGCGGTCATTTCCTTCTCGGCACCCCTTATGACGTCGTCGGTGAAACCCTGCCCCCCTGGCCGCTCAGCAGCCTGCCTCACGCGCTCGCAGTGATCCACCGAGACGGCAACGTCTTCGCCGAGGACAAAGTCACGCGCCGCGCTTGGCTTGCGCTCGAAGGGCGTCCCAGCTTTCACGCAGCCCTCGCTTTCAGCGATTCAAGCGGAACCCACTCGACCCCAGCCACAATCCAAGGAGCTTACTCACTGGACGACCCGGGTTCCCGGCTAGTGTTCTTCCGTTATCCGAAAGGATTCTCTTCCGAGCAGATTCCCTATCCCGTCATTCGTGCGAGCCAAATCTTGGAAGGAAAAATTTCGCCCGAGGATTTCCGCGGCCGCACGGTCCTGATCGGAACCTGGATCCGTCAGGACGCCGGCGACTTCACTTCGACTCCGTTCAGTCGCCAAGCATTCACGCAGCCTAAGTTAGCCGTCCACGGCGCGATCTGGGATGCCCTTCGGCGGAATGATGGCGTGATTCGCGCTCGTCCGTGGCAGAACGCCGGCCTCACTTTTATCGCGATTTTCTTGGTCTGCGCCGGCGTCCTTCTGACGTCGCCGCTTCGAGGACTGGCCTTTGCCGCCGCCGTATTCCTTTCGATCTTGGTTGTGGGCTTCCTGAGCTTTTCCTGGGGCTCAGTTTGGCTGCGGCTGAGTCAGCCCCTCCTTGGCGCACTCTTGGCCTTTTACCTCGCCGTGCCTTACCGTCTGATCCGAGAATTTCGCAGCCGCTGGGAATACCAACGGAAGGCGGAACTTCTGCAACAGGTGGAAGAGCTGAAGAGGCACTTTCTTTCACTCGTCACGCACGACCTGAAAACTCCGGTCGCTCGAATTCAAGGACTTGCAGAGCAGCTACTGCGTCGAGCAGGGGCGCAAGCGGCTTCCAGTGAACGCGAGTCGATCCAGGGAATCCTTCGCTCCACCGACGACTTGAATCGCTTCATCACGAGCATTCTGGAACTGAGTCGACTCGAGTCGGAAGTGCCGAAGCTTCGCCTCGAGAGCCGCGACCTGAACCGCTTGATCGAAGGCTTAGCTCAAGATTTTCGCCCGCAAGCAGAACGACGCGGCATTCAGCTCGAAGCAGATCTCGAGCCTTTGTTTCCGATTCAAATGGATCCAAGGCTGATCTCGATGGTGATTTCAAACCTCATCGACAACGCCCTGAAGTATTCACCCGATGGCGGATCGGTCGTGATTCAAACGCGTGAATCGGGCGAAAAGGTTCAAATCTCGGTGAAAGACCAAGGAATTGGATTAACCGAAGCCGAAGCAGGCCAAGTTTTCTCGCGTTTTTACCGAGGCTCCGACCCGCGCGTCTTAGAGGTGCCGGGAACTGGATTGGGGCTTTACCTGAGCCGCTATTTCGTAGAAGCCCATCAAGGAAAGCTTTCCGTGACCAGCCATCCTGGCAAAGGAAGCCTCTTCCAAATTGAGCTGCCCCAGGAACTATCGAATTCAGGAGGAACGCATGTTTAAAGTCCTCGTCGTCGATGATGATCGCGATCTTCGAAACACCGTGGGTTCAGCCCTATCCGAGGGGAGCCACGAGGTGGACTACGCTTCCGATGGAGAAGAAGCGGTCAATCGCGTCCGAGCCGGAAAGTACGATCTCGTTCTGCTCGATATGAACATGCCGCGGATGAACGGAAGCGAAGCTTTGAAGGAAATCAAAGCGCACGATCCTTCCATCATCGTGATTCTGCTGACGGCTTTTGCCAACGTTCGCGACGCAGTGGAGACCACTCGCGAGGGAGCTTGGAATTATCTCGAGAAGCCGATTCGGGCGGAAAACCTCGTGGCGTTGGTGGACCGCGCCTTGCGAGCGCGAAACCTCGTCAAGAACGTCGCTCTTTCGGCGCCCCAGGTGCGGCTCCCCGGAGGCTCCGAGTTTGTCGGTCAAAGCACCGGAATGCAGCGAATTTTTTCGATCATCACGAAGCTTTGCCGCGTGGACACGGCAGTTCTGATCCGCGGTGAGAGCGGTACGGGAAAAGAACTGGTTGCCCAGGCGCTTCACCATAACTCAACTCGCAAAGATCAGCGTTTTGTCACCGTGAACTGCTCGGCCGTTCCCGAGAACCTGATCGAGAGCGAATTTTTCGGGCACGAGAAAGGCGCTTTCACGGGCGCAGATAGCCGCAAGATCGGGATGTTCCAGTACGCCGATGGCGGAACTCTGTTCTTAGACGAGATTGGCGATATCTCGCCCGCCATGCAGGTGAAGCTTTTGCGGGCTCTCCAGGAGAAGCGCTTCACTCCGGTGGGCTCGACGCGTGAGATCGAAGTCAATGTTCGGATCGTGGCCGCAACGAACCGAAACCTCGAGCAGATGATTCGCGACGGCCAATTCCGCGAAGACCTTTTCTACCGCCTCAATGTTCTTCCTATCGTTCTTCCCCCACTTCGTGAGCGAAAGAACGACCTAGAACCTCTCACGGACCACTTCGTCTCGAAGTTCAACTCTCGCCACGGTCGTACGGTTCAAGGCTTTACGCCAGAAGCGATGGCGACGCTCCGCGGGCACTCGTGGCCAGGCAACATTCGAGAACTCGAGAACGTCGTCGAGCACGCTTTCGTCATCGAAGCAGGCGATCTCATCACATGGGAAAGCCTCCCCGCTGCACTTCGAACGGGCGTGAGCACGACTCTCGCCCCGCCCCAGCTGGTGCCCCAGGCGCTCGGGAGTGCTTCGCTTGCCGACGACACACGAGTCTCCGTCTCGGTTCCTCTCGATTTCCAGAGCAGCAAAGAAGCGTTCGAGCGCGAGTTCTTGATTCAAGCCTTGAAGAAATTCAAAGGCCGAATCAATCAAACCGCTCTGCAGGCAAATATCCCGAAGAAAACGCTGTTGAGAAAGCTAGAGAAGTACGGAATCAACGCCCGCGACTACAGCGGAGGTTGAAGGTCCCGAAGACTCAGAGCTTTTCGATGGCTTGATCGTTGATCTGGATCTTGGCTTGCTCGCGCAGCTTCAAGAGGTATTCCCCCAGAAGCTGCTGACGAAGCAGGGTCACCACTTGGCCTTCGACTTCATCGAAGGTCTGAGTGCGGCCCTTTTCGAGCTGAGTCACCTTGATCAGGTGCCAGCCGTAATCCGTCTTGACCGGATCGGACACTTTCCCGACCGGGGTACGGAAAGCGACCGACTTGAAGCTTTCAGCAAACGGAGCGTCGCGACCGATCACGCCTACGTCGCCACGATTGTTCTTAGCTGACGGGTCTTTCGAGTTCTTTTCCGCCAAGGCTTGGAAATCCGCGCCCGGCTTTTCAGCTTCTGCTTTCAGCGAGACGGCGCGCTTGTAGTCGTCGACCAGGATGTGTTGAACCGCGATCCGGTCCATCGAGAACTGAGACTTGTTCTGCTCGTAGAACTTCTTGGCTGCTGCTGCCGTGGTCTTGTTTGCCAGCTGCTTGGCCACCAGGCGCTCAATCATCAACTGGCGCTTGATCCGGGCCAAAGCGGCTTGGAATTCTGGCTCCTGATCGACTTTGTCTTTCTCGGCGCGCGAAGCCAAAAGGCGTTCATCGATAATCGAATCGAGAACGCGGCGCTTGGCGATGGCGTCTTTCAGGAAAGTGCGTTTTTGGGTTTCGCTGCCCAACTTCACCGCATCAAAGATTTCCTGGCCCGTGATGGACGTTCCGTCCACCGTGGCGACTTCGCCCGTGACGGCCAAGGCCTGCGAGGAGATTCCCGATGCCACCAGAGCGGCCATAGCCACCCAACCCATTTGCTGAGACGCGAATTTTTTCATTTCCCCCATCCTCCCTGAGAGCGCAAAAACGCCGATGCTAGAGATGCGACCTGAATAATTTATCATAGTGCTCCTGGATGCTCTTCAAATCCACCAGATTCAGGAAACTTGAGAAGCTCATCCAAACGGCAATGCCATTCATGTCCGCAAACTGCGGCGGAAGGTACTTCGGAGCATCGACGATTCCTTCCAAATGCTTCCGGTAAAGGAGTGGCACGTCGTCCACATGCAGTTTGCCCGCAAACAAGAATGGCACGAGCTGCGGCTTGCCGGCGCGGATCGCAGCACGCATGAAATTGTAGTTCTCGATGAAGCCCCGGCAATAGGCAATGTCCTTGGTGAAAGGCGCTCCGCCCGAAACCACCCCACCCCGAAAGACCCGCTTTGCATTCGAGATGCAGTCGTCTTCCGAGTACCCTTCGGTGCGATAAAATTCGACGAGTTCCAAGAAATTGGCGCCGTCTTCGGCCTTATCAATGCCTAAGATCCGGTCATTGATGTGCCGGGCCCGCCGCGGATAAGTGCGGAAAGTGAAGATCTCCATGATGACGGCCAGGCCTTCCTGAGTTGCCGCACACCGGGGAGGCCCCTTAGAGAGCCACTTCGCGACTGTCTGATTCAGCCCGTTCTGTGTCGTACCGACATGAACCCAGCCCTCGTGGACTTCGAGAATATCGATGTCGCGCTCCGAGAAAAGGGAGCCTTCTTTGATTTTCACCACGTCACTTCCGGCTGACGCATCAGCGACGATGCCATCCGAAAGCTTGGCCTTCACCTGCTCGTCCTGAAAGTAGGTCTGAAAGCGTTTGTTCAAGGTCTTCACGACCTGCTCGGCCGGGATGTTCTCGGGAAGTGCTTGGCCCAGGGCCGAGTCTTCGATCCGGGTCAGAGTGCCGTAGAGAAGCTGCCCCAAAGCGGAAATCGTGTTCTTGTCGCCAAAGAAGTAGTCCTTCGGAGAACCATAGAGCTTGCGAGAGTACTCATGGAACTTCGGCGTACCGCGAGCCAGAAGCAGGTGGACTACGTCCTGGTACTGCTCGGTGATTCGCACCATCAGCTGGCCGAGCTCGTCGTCGGCCCCGAGCGTCGTTTTGATGTCCTGACCTAAGGCTTTCAATTCGTCGAGCTTGGCTGTGGGATCAAAGCCCAAAGGAATCGCCTGATAGTAAGCTGCATCGACCTTCGGCAGCTCCTTGAACTTACTCTTTCTGAGCTCTTCCTCAATCGAAGCGTCCCATTTGATCGCATCCAAGATGCGGATCGGCCTTTGCGCATCGACGATGCGCTCGGAGAGCTTCTTGATCTTCTCCTTCTGGGTGCTCCACACCATCCTTGGCTTGGCCCTTTGATTTCAGTGTCGCATGGAATCAGATTCAAGCGACGGCCTTTTTTTTGCTTCAAGCCCTTTCAAGATGTTCAGTCACGGCCCAGAAAACGCTGAAAACGAGCTCAGGAAGGCCTTTCACCAGACGGTCGAGTGCGAAGTGACGCACCTCTGGGACCGCGGCCCCATTCCCGACGTCAACCCGGCCGAAGTGAGTGCGCTTTATCGCCAGGCCTTTGACGCCTGGCGCTCGGGAAAATTGCTCTACTCGGAGCGTTTAGCGCGCGCGTGTAAACACCTGGGCCGCGCCCTCTGTCACGAAGCTAGGCTTCACTACTGGCTCCCGCGCACCGACTCCTTGCCTAGCCTGGAAGGCGGCCAAGCCGCCACAGACCTAGCCGAAGCTTTGGACGACACGCTTCAACACTTACATTGCCTGGCCGACCGCTTGAACGCGGATCTTGAGCCCTACTACCACCGGGCGCAGCGCCACCTCACTGAACTTCGCGCCCAAGGAAGCCCCCCGCTCCCTGACTTGGTGCGCTCGGCCCGCATTCAAGCGGCCCATGAGTACGCCCGCACGGTCGAGTGTCTGCTACTCGCGCTTGAGCTTCACCCCTGGAGCCCGGTGGGGCTGACTCTCGCCCCCCAAGCGGCGTGAAATTCAGGGCCGCAACCGCGACTCACTTCAAAAAGACAAAAAAAGGGCTGGATCCAGCGGATCCAGCCCTTCTCGATTTTGGCTTTTCCAGCCTCGAGGCGATTAACGCTTCGAGTATTGGTAGCGGCGGCGTGCGCCGGCCAGGCCGTACTTCTTACGCTCGACTTCGCGGGCGTCGCGGGTCAGGAACCCGGCTGCTTTCAGGATCGGGCGGAAAGCCGGATCGACTTGAAGCAAAGCGCGCGAGATGCCGTGACGAACTGCACCGGCTTGGCCGGAGAGACCGCCGCCGCGGACGTTGATCACGATGTCAAAGCGACCCACGGTCGAGGTGAGCTCGAGGGGTTGCATGATGAGCATGCGGGAGGTCGGACGAGGAAAGTAGTCCTCGAACGAACGGTCGTTAACGCGGATCATG
>JACCDJ011197521.1_pt1 | contig 12081 bp, 16 predicted proteins | sample 7444481 | NCBI WGS metagenome assembly JACCDJ01 (sample SAMN15323435, study PRJNA562643) | freshwater metagenome | isolation source: river surface water | place: USA:Blue River Watershed | collected 2017-08-15 | reverse complement strand
GCGAGTTTGGTGGTAAAGTTCTTAATAGCTAGCATTTTCGATAGTTTTAATACGATTTGGTATATTTTTAGGTATAGAGTATCAATTTTATAAATAGAGGCTTCTGAAAAAAAGTAGCAAAAAACTGGCGTTCGTAGTCCGTGTAAAACTTATAGGCTTTTTCGAGAAGCAAATAATAATTACAGTAGATTACTGGATCAACTGGTTGATTCTTGTAACGCCGAGCTCGCATTAAACACTTCTTGAACGCTTCTGGGGTGAGCATGTAATATTTATGAATCTGGGATCCACTATTTCCACGCTCGCGGACGTCTGCGAGCGTGAAATCTACCCCATTTTCAAGGTTTAAAGTTTCTAATTTAGCTCTAACCTTGCTTGAATCAGTAGTACAAGTCATAATCCCATATTCAATTAATTTAGCATGAGGTACATAAAACTCATCCTCATGTTCCACCAGCTCCAGAAAGTAGTCCATAAACTCAATATTTTGGTCTGGGTAGAATTGAGCGTGAATGAGCTTGAAGAAATCATTCATGCTAATCTTAGTCAGATCAGAGGCAAGTTTGGTAGTAAAGTTCTTGACAGCTAGCATTTTCGATAGTTTTAATACGATTTGGTATATTTTTATGTATATAGTATCAATTTTATAAATAGAGGCTTCTGAGAAAAAGTAGCAAAAAACAGTCTGTGTAAAACTTATAAGCTTTTTCGAGTAGCAAATAATAATTACAATAGATTACTGGATCAACTGGTTGATTCTTGTAGCGTCGAGCTCGCATCAAACATTTCTTGAATTCTTCTGGAGTAAGCGCGTAATTCTTTTTATTTCCATTAGATCCACCATGTGTAGATCTTGACTCGAGGATATCCTCGACCCGGAAATCTATCCCATTTTCAAGGTCAAGTGCGTCTAATTTTGCATTAATCTTGACTCGCGGATATCCGCGAGCGTGAAATCTACCCCATTTTCAAGGTCTAAAGATTCTAATTTAGCTTTAATCACGCTGCAGGATATCCTGCAGCCGGAAATCTACCCCATTTTCAAGGTCTAAAGATTCTAATTTAGCTTTAACCGGCTCGCTGACGTCCGCGAGTCGGAAATCTACCTCATTTTCAAGGTTAGGTGCATCTATAGATGCAAATTGTCTAAATCGTAGATACTGCGTTCTTGTATATTTGGATTAGCATACAGATGCTCGAGCCAATTATCATTCGCATATCTGATTATGTCATTATCATCCAGCAATTCTAATAACACTTGCTCAGGTACCAATGGAGATGAGAATAGATACATAATTGTACCATTTTGGATCAAATCATTTCTACACCTCAGAAGTACTTGAATACCCTCCTCAAATGTAAATAGATTCATAATAAACTCAAGCGAGTATGACTTGAGAGAAGTGATCTGAGATAGCAATATCAGATCACTCATGGATAAATAATAATTAGTTTTAATCGGAATCGGAACCACTGAGTAGACCTCCATCCCATCAAAATACATCTGAAAAGATTCTTTAATCATATATATAGCTGAGTGTGTATTATACTTTAAGAGTATTTATCGCAATTTTAGTAATTGTTCCAAAATATGAACAAAGTATTGGTTTACTCTAGCGTTTGGTCTATTTGCATTACTATTAATTGTTTGATCAATAGTGAGTGTAATTGTTTCATTAAGTGTGTAATATTATGTGGGATGGTCTCATCTATGGCTAATCAGTTGCTCACTAATAATATGATACGTCTAATCGATAGACTGATCATTCGATTCGTGGCCTGGCTCTACCTGATTCTACTGCATTCGACCAGAGAAAAATATTTGATACTACTGGGTGGAATGTTGTACGCATTGTCTATATGTACACTCAATCGATATATAAAAAATATTCTACATATCGGAGCTCACCTATGCGCAACATATTTGAATATCTTTGTACTAACAAAAAAATAGATCTACTCTAGATCCTCCTCAGTCAATGACTCGAGATACTTATCAATTGATCGCTCAAATGATGGGTCATTCCGCGTCTCCAGCGTGATAAACTTGATTATCCAACGGTCTATAGCATCTTTTGGAAGACAAGTCTCTCGAATAATGTGCTTTTGCATAGAGATGCAGGTGTGGAATCGTTTTCCGCAATAGGCACATCTCCAACGATTGGATTCACTTATTTTGATCTTGTAGCTCGTAGATCGCATGATTTCATATATATTACACAAAAAGAATCAATTTTAGTAAACAAAGATCAATCGAGCAGAGCATTAATCTCATCCGCAGATAAGTCATTATCGTAGATCTTGATCAACATATTTATCATATTGGTCGCTTCAATATCCGATAGAGCTACTGCTGGGCCATCCATTATGTCCCAGTCGATGCAATTCATCTCATACTCCGACAACTGCACAACTCGGTTCTCGGATGGGATCCAAACTATATTGTGTAGATCAGTTAGACGTACAATGCGAGAGTCCTCAGAGGTCCAATTGAGTTGCTGCTTAGTCGCAGCAGACAAATACACTGGATAATTCTTTGGAGATTCCACCCACTCAACTATATTATTGGATCTAAATCCACGAATTATCTCCATCTCAGCTTTAGAGACATATGCAAGCACTTGGGTATCTTGATTGGCACTCATGTTATATTTTTTTGGATAAAAATATCAATTTTGGTAATTGTTCCAATTTTACGTCTGCTTTCATATACATTTGAGCTATGAAGATTGGTATACATATATTCAGAAAAGACCTGCGAATTATTGATAATCTTGCCTTAAATGAGTTGAGCAGCCAAGTAGATGCAATTGTTCCGATATTTATTTTAGATCCAGCTCAAATAGTTTTGACCAAGCAAAATAAATATTATTTTTCTCCCAGGGCTGCAAGATTTTTATTAGACTGTCTAATTGATTTGAACGCAGCCTGTGGCAAATTATACATATTCAAGGGAGATCCAGCAACAGTGATAAGCAAGATAATTAAAATAATTAAACCATCTCATATATCATTCAATGCAGATTATACCAAATATTCATTAGTCAGAGACAAAGCTATTGTAGATCTATGCAAAACAAATCAAATAACTCCAGTGATAAATTATTCGGATCAGACGCTACATGAGATGAATAAACTAATTAAAATGTCTGGAGAGCCATATATGGTGTATGGACCATTCTACAAACACGCAGCCTCACCCAGAGTACCACAACCGCACTCAAATAAAATAAAATTTATCAAAGTAAGCCTCAATGCTCTGGACATCAAGGATCCATTTATTCAGTCTAAATATTCTAACACCATTCTACTATCTCCAGGAGGGCGTAATAATGGCCTGAAGCAGCTGAGGAAGAAAGCTAGTATCGCCGGGTTCAAACATCGAGATATTCTTGCTAATCGCTCGTTTGAGATATCTGCGTATATTAATTTTGGTTGTATCTCAGTGCGAGAAGTGTATCATTATTTCAAAACTAATAAGATTGAGGCTACCAAGGAGCTGTACTGGAGGGATTTCTTTTTGTGTATATTGCGATTTAAGCCAAATGCAAATAGCTACACTCGGCCAATGGATGAGCGATTCAAAAAAATTAAATGGAGAAAGGTTTCAACCAAGCAAGCGCTGAGCGAGTGGTACTCATTTTTGAATAGTTCTACCGGATTTATTTTGATAGACGCGATCATGAAACAACTGACAACAACTGGATACATCGGCAACCGAAGCAGACTACTCTTAGCCACTTTTTGGACTAAGTATCTGATGATAGATCCGTTTGATCCAATATATGGAGCACAATGCGGATTCAGTCGAATGCTAGCTGATTGCAGCACTTCGCAGAACAAATTGAACCATCAATGGATTACCGCAGAATTAGATCTATCGGGACGTAGATTTGCAATGAAAGGAGCTCCTCCAATTAGTGGAAGAATGATACGTATTGATAATAAAATGATATCTAAATATGACCCAGATCTAATTTATATCAAACAATGGCTGCCAGAGTATCAAGATAAGACAAAAAAAGAATTGATCTCTACTCCAACCATATTTGAATGGGAAAGTAGATATCAAGAATATTGCAAAAGATTGACCTAAAATTGGAACAATTATCAAAATTGTTCAATGAATTCTTCCAAAGTATCGATAGAGTTGCATTTTTGTTCAATCTGCGCTGGAGTGTATTGGTACTCCGTGGTAGATAATTTATTTTTCTGACCAACAACCATCAGAGTGTACCGATGAAGACCTGGAAACAACAGAGCTACAAGAGGATCTCTTATCCATCGTCAATGCGTCCTGGTCTAATCAATGCTGGATCCAAATTAATTTCAGTATTATTCGAAACTATATCAAGATTACTCACATAGTGCTTCAAAGCCTTATGTAGCTCTTCCTTTCCGTTAAAATACCCATATTGCTTAGTGTACTCTAAATTGTAAATATACTCGTTATTGTACCATTTAGATACCCAAGAGATTAACTCACCCAGATATTTGAATACTCCAGCAGACACGCCACTAATTAGTCCTGGGATAAGCATATAGGCAAATGAATTCAATATCATATACATGTCCATATTAGCACTCATTCGAGGATTCATCATAGTATCAGCAGTTTGGTAAGGTATCTCTATATTTTAGATAAAAAAACGCAATTTTGATATATCTTCAATATTTTAGTATACGTAGCCTAAGTATCCATTGAGAGACCTATGGATATTCCAATAAGGAACCACTCGATCTGGGTGATATAAGGCGTTAATCAGCTCCTCGTGCAGCCTATGCTTTTTCATTTTCATTTTGAAATAATCGTACGTAAATATTGCTGGATTGGCCGAGAACTGACTCCAGTCAATCTTATCCAGATTATCTCTCAGTAGCTCAATTTTGTTAGGATCTATTGATTGGAAAACCCAGACAAAATCTTCTAAAGGGAGAGACATGGCATCTCGAATACGTTTATTCTCTATTGTATGGCGAAACTCAAGCATACGCCATTTATTTGGTAATTTGGTCCAATTAACTTTATCCAGATTTGCTTCCAGTATAGGCATTGCATTCGGATTATAGATCAAATATTCCCAGTTGATCCTAGATAGATTAACAGACAAAAGATCTATAGCATTTGGGTTGAGGCAGATCCGATTCCAATCCAGCATATCCTCATCAATCCACTCTCTAAGCTTGTAGGGAGTCATCTGTATATTTATATAAAAAAATATCAATTTTTGGTTATTGTTCCAATTTTTGGTTATTGTTCCAATTTTTGGTTATTGTTCCAATTTTTGGTATTAGCAGATATCTACTCATCCAAGACATATGAGCGAATCAACACGTGATCTGCGATTCCATCATCCTCAGACTCCGAGGACTCATCTAAGGACTCTATACACTCATCCCTATGATAGACTCGATTGATATAAATCTTGGCTGGCTCTCCAGTAATATTCAGCACATCATCGCACAAACGCGCAGCCTGCTCCTCAGCAAACTGCTTAGCCAAATTTAAATTAGAAAATACCTTCTTGCCAATACCATCGCAGCGGCACTGAGACCCATCGGACATAGTATTGCCACACCAGCGCAACCGAACGTATACCACGTATACCTTAGTCATATTAATATATTAGTATCATATATATCAATTAAGACAAAAAAAGAACCCCCCCGTTCTATCGCTTTGCAAAAGCTCAGATATTCTTACAATGTCTCATCGCACAGCAGATCATTCATCAGCGCCGTATAGGCCTGCTCCTTAGCATGGTCAATTTTTACCACACACATCAACCCACCTTCAAAAGCCTTATCGATAGGTTTAGAGAGAAATTCAGCTGTTTCACCCTCAGTACCTGCTTGTTGCGCCAAGAACTTGATAATCCAACGATCGTCCGAGTCCGTAGGAAGACATGTCTCTCGAGCCATATGACGCTGCATAGCGCCACACCCGTGAAATCCTAGTCCGCAGTAGGCACACGACCAACGACAAGTGGTACTCGAGACCTTGTAGATCCCGAAGGTTTTCTTGTTCTGGCGAGCCTTAGAAGTAGTCATGATTAGCAGTTTCTTGAAGCGTAGAAGTACTTAAACAGAAAAAACATCAATTTTAGCAAAATGCGCAAATTTTAGCAAAATGCCCAATTTTGATATTATAGTATAAAAATATAACTATGAATACCACAAACGTGTATGCGTTGCAACTTGAAAACGGTAAATATTATATTGGAAAGGCTCGCAATGTTCAAGATAGATTCAGAAAACATTTGAGTGGGTATGGGTCCAAGTGGACTCAAATGCACAAACCGTTATCAATTATTGAGATCCACAATAATGTATCTCCATTTGTTGAGGATGCGATTACAAAGGACTTCATTGCTAAATATGGTATCGAAAATGTTCGTGGGGGTAGCTACTCCACAATTGATCTGTCTCAAGATGATATTAATATTATTACAAGAGAGATTCGTGGAGCTACAGACTGTTGCTTCAGGTGTGGCAGAGATAATCATTGGGTAGATGAATGTTATGCAAAAAAAGATGTCCATGGACATCTAATCGAGTCAGACACTGAAGATGAGTCTCAATGCTCTATCATGTAGCTAAAGCAACTCGAATGACATATAGTCAAACTGAATGAGAATGCTCTCTTTTTTTGACTTGATCTTCTCCTGAGATGTAAATCGAACCAGCATCCCATCAACATTGAATAATAGAGTGCCATCTATTGTATTAATAGTTAGAATAGTGTTCTCAGAGTCATTATCGTTAAAGCTGAAAAGCTTCCACTCATAATTATTTATGAGCTTGTACGGGGCAGTCATACGAATAGCCAGATCAAATTTACATTGACTGAGTAGAGACCCAGAGACTGCTATATTTGCGTAATCATCATCATCGCACATACAATCGGTTATACAGTCGCAATAGGGCTCTCTATTGCAAATATAGAGCGTAGATTGGTTAAAGCAATCAATAGTCTTGGCCAGATACATATCTGGGCAGAACACATTAATCTCTTCATCTCCATTGAGATACAACTCTGAGTAGCGAGCAGTATTCATTGGATGATTGCTTATATTTTATACAAAAAAGAATCAAAATTGATAAACCTAATCCAAGTATCCATCGATAGTACCATGGATACTCAAGTACTGCGAAACGCGAGCAGGCTTCCAGAGCTCTTGAATTAGATTCATGTGTAGCTGAGCTTTAATTGGTTTCATTTGCGTATAATCATAAGTCATTATCGCTGGGTTGCTCGACAAACTACTCCAACCAATTTTATCCTGATTTGCTTCCAATAAATACATCGCTGCTGGATTACCTGATAACCAAAACCAATTAAGTTTATCCTGGTTTGCTTCCAGCAGATGCATCGCAACCGGGTTGGTCACTAATCCTGACCATTGGAGCTTATCTGGATTTGCCTCTAACAAATGAATCGCACTAGGATTGCGCGATAGTACTCCCCAACTAATTTTATCTTGATTCGCTTTCAATAAACGAATCGCACTCGGATTGCCCGATAAATGGTGCCAGTGAATCTTGTCCTGGTTTGCTTCCAATAGATGAATCGCAGCCGAGTTGCTCGATAAACAATTCCAATTAATCTTGTCTGAATTTGCTTCCAGCAGATGAATCGCCGCTGAATTGCACGATAGAAAATCCCAGTCAACCTTGTCCAGATTTGCTTCTAAGAGCTTGATAGCGCCAGGGTTCTTAGATAACCATTTCCAATCAATCTTGTCTTGATTTGCTTCCAATAGATGAATCGCCTCTGGATTACGAGATAATTCAATCCAATCAATCTTGTCCTGGTTTACCTCTAAGAGCTTGATCATAGCTGGGTTGTACGACAACCATCGCCAATCCAACCGGTCAAGGTTAATCCAGTCTCGGAGCTTGTAAGCGATCATCGTCTATATTTATTAATAACAGAATCAATTTTTGATAATCCGAGCCAATTGCTAAAATATAGATCACTGAGCTTTGTAAAGCGATAGAATAATGTTTAAACGAATGAGCATGATTGAAAGCCGTATGAACAGCCATGTGAACAGACAATTGAAGCATATGGAGCATATTATCAATTTAGACATTAACTTTAAATTTACGTCATTTGCTATATTTGCAGGATTAGGCTACTTCAAATTACACATGGATCTCAAACAAATAAAAGCAGACTTAAAGAAAACAGAGAATCTGGTTGATAATTTGAGATACAATAAGTAGAGAGCGGGTTCTTTTTTTGAGTCAAAAAAATATATTAAGCTAAAGTGATTGTGAGTTGACCAATAGATAGTCTTGATATTCTAATTTTTTTTGTAATAACCCAGCGATACCCCGCATATGTAGATGGCTTATCTACATGATTCTTAATAGATTTTCGGTTAATTCGAGTTGATTTATTAATATATGTAAGTCGAGACTCCGCCATTTTAGTCATGCTCTCAGCATAGTATGCAATCTTTCGATCTACATCCAATGCTAAGTAAAATACTTTCCCAGTCGAATAACGCTCGCGCATTGCATCAAAATCTAGACCAAGTTTTGCAACTATTTGTTTTTCAATATCGGTCAATGATTTATCCAAATCTAATTTTCCATCACATGGAGCAAGAATTGAGTATATGTGTCCAGCATGAGGAGTCAACCATCGAGACTCGCGGATAATATTCTTTAGTAGCTGGTGGTCCAAATCAGGCTCACTTTCTTTTAATTGCGCAAATGATTCGTGGGTGCGCTCCAATGTATAGAACTGATCTTTGTATACATAAATTGGAACCTGATCCAAAATACCTCGCTTGTTGCAGAGCACGCATTGCTTGCTTCGAAGTACATTACCATAAGATGTGGTAATCTTATGTTTGAACTCTGATAGACACTCAAATTCAAGTGGATCTTCACACCGTCCTTGGTATTCACTAATTAGTTTAATCCCATATGATTCTATTTTTTTATTAATAATATCATTAGTAAGCAATGATCCGGTTAGATCTTTTGGAGTGATTGGATCGCATTTGAATTCTGTATCACTCTTTGAGTTCATATATTGATCAACATTACGAATAATATGAGCATTCAAATCAAATGTAGGAGTATCCATAGACTCGTCATAATATTTAAGCAAATGATTATTGATAATCTTAGTAGAGTTTTGCTCAAATGTTGCAAACTCTGAAAGAATATTAATGAGTAGATCATAGTTGATTACATATAATTCATTTTTGCTACTACCATTCTTATCTATATATTTGAATGATTCGAGTCGAGAGAATATTAGTTGTTCCAGCTCTTTAGCACTTACACATCGCATAATGTATACATAATGAAACTTATCGCGATCACTACGCCCAGTTTGATACCCAGTGAGTCGATCTTTGATTGAAGTAGTCATACCAATTTTGAAAAGATTTTGCTCGGCATTATTTTGACTGGTTGCTACATATATGTATTGTCTAAGCTCAAGCAGATTCTTTTTAATAACAATTTGTTTAAAGTGTTGAGACTTATCATGCATGCGTTTAAGTTCTTCATTTTTATTATTTAGTTCGCGTTGCTTCCAAGTATCTTGATACTGCATATACATCTTAAATGCCTTTTCCAGCTTCAAATAATATTTACGAACCTGATGAGCCTTGTCGGTTTGAATAAGCATTAGCGATTCTTTAAAGACATCTGGGTCCACTAAAAGGTGTTTAGTCTTATTTCCATCGATAGGTTCTATGTATCCACGTGGATACATAGAACTATCAATTTTATTTTAGAGCCAAAAAAAGTATCCCTCGAATGAGAGATATTTGATATTGTTCGCGAGACATAATTGCTTATGTCGAGTATCGCCGGATACTCGCGTTGATTATTTTATCAACGCCTCTGCGCTTCCCAGATTTCAATTTTCAATTCATCTGATCACGTAGAGCAGCACTCGTACCCATGGTTATGGACTTATGCTGGCCAGACTGTACATTAAGCAAGTTCCTATTTGAACTCACCCATAAGTGACCCAGTCGTTAGCGATTGAGTTATCATAACTCCACCGACGGTCTCTGCACCCCATTACTGGGTATACCTTTGACCGTTTTCACTTATGTCGCCCTGAGAACATTAATTGTTCTCGCACAAGGACTGTCGACCTTGTTATGCATGACCACTTGCCGAAGCAAGCCCGATCATACACGGACTAGGGGGTATCACTATTTCATGTTAATTCATGAATGCATTACTGCAGATGCCTTGCGACATCATAGCCCCCTGTTATCGTCTTGAAACCTCTATTAACAACACAATACTACGTATTGCGCCGCCAGAGGCATTGCTGAAAACGATGCACTTCCCTCGCTGATTAGAAGGAAATTGAGCGCTGTAGCCTGTACAACAAAGTTGGCTGGTTTGTCCGAAGCAATTTCGGACGAGGTGTACTCAAGGTACAACTCACGAGCACGCGAGCAATTGAAATGGCCAGAAGGCTGGTAAATCGTCGGATGCAGCGCGAAGCTGTAAAGGAACAAACCTGGATCCGTAGGAGCCGTAAGACCGTAGCCACCGTACTTGTATGGAATGTAGTAGTTGAAGAACTGCGATGGGAATTCACCGAATAGATCAACACCGTGAGCCTGTAGGCGCAACTTTACGATATGGTTCGTCTCATTCTTAACGTTGAGCTTGGTCGAGGCACCTACAACGGCCGCAGCCGCGAGCTTGCTGTCAACGACCTTACCATAACGATGCCAGTTTTCCATGTTAGCCGAGACAACCGAGGCTTGCGATAGTAGAGTATCGTTGGTATCTGGAGTAGCCGTGTTTTCAACCAATTGGAAACCAAATTTAATGTCCGTGACTGGCCACTTGAGTTGCACAAGATGGATACGATCGGCACTCTTGTTGCAGTTTTGTACCTGGCGACGATGGACACGTACAAGCGTGAACGCTACACGGTCAATGAAGATATCATGGACTTCTGGGAGCAAGAACAAGTTGTTAATGTACAAGTCGAACGTGCTAATCTGAGGAGTAGAGAGCGTAGGCGACGTGAGTTCAGCATCGGCAGCTGGGTTAATGTGCGCGTAGTATAGGTTCGAGGCTTGCGTCAAACGGAACGTGACAAAACGTTGACCATATGGAACAGCAACCGATGGGAACGCAAGACGAGCATCCTGGTTAAACCAGAACAATTGTGGAATCCACATGTTAAGGTCCTCATGAACAGGCTTTGGAGTCTGGTATCCGTTGTACACTTGCGTACGCAAATGAGCAGTGACTGGAGCAGCAGTCGTGTGAGCATCTGGAACAGCCGTAGTGGCTTCAGCACCGACTTCCTGACCCATGCAACGCTTCCAAGCAACCATCTTATCTTGTGGCACCGAGAACTGACGGTGGAGCACGTAGGCTTCGTTGTTGTACGAGTCCAACAAGTTCGAGTTGACCTCGAAACGAGTCTCCTCGAACAAACGCTCGCCTGGGTACTCACAGTGTCGGTAAAGAACGACATCCGAAGCCTGAGTGGCTTCACCCGTGTACGAGGTCGTAGGAGCACGGATGACTACATTAGCAACCATATCAGCGAAGAAATCACCATATTGTGGTACAGAGATCTGCACCTCCGAACCAAGCGTAACGTTGTTGGCCGATACTTTGAAATACTGTAGCGAAATAGCTACGTATGGTTTGAAATGAGCGTTCACAAACAAAACATGCGAACGTTCAAGATCACCGAGCGATGGGTTGATATCAGCCTCACCAGCGGCAGCACGACGAGCCTTTACCGCAGCGATGTTGTCGCGCAAGGTCTCATTGCCGATAAGCATTTGATCCATTCGACCATCGTTAGAGACTAGAATAAACACACCTCCAGTGCTCATGGCGCAAGGTTAATGTATTTAGTGAGCTTAGAGCTAAAGGTTAAGAAAACTTCGAAATCCGAAGTCGTAAAATAAAATCGCAAGTGGACACACTTTTATACTTTAGCAGTGATACTGCTTTGCGATAAAAATAAAATAAATAAAAAATAAAGTAGCACTAAGCCGTTAGTGTACTCTCTCATGCATCAATACATAGTCAAAGACTATCAAATCGTAATTTAAT
>JACCDJ011210534.1_pt1 | contig 12082 bp, 14 predicted proteins | sample 7444481 | NCBI WGS metagenome assembly JACCDJ01 (sample SAMN15323435, study PRJNA562643) | freshwater metagenome | isolation source: river surface water | place: USA:Blue River Watershed | collected 2017-08-15 | reverse complement strand
GGCCCACTTCCACTACGTGCTGGTGGCCGGTTCGCTCTACGCGCTGTTTGCCGGCTTCTATTACTGGGCCCCGAAGTGGACCGGTGTCATGTACAACGAGACCCGCGGCAAGATCCACTTCTGGTGGTCGCTGATCTCCTTCAACGTCACCTTCTTCCCGATGCACTTCCTGGGTCTGGCCGGCATGCCGCGTCGCTATGCCGACTACGCCATGCAGTTCGCCGACTTCAACGCCCTCGCTTCGATTGGCGCCTTCGCCTTCGGTCTGGCCCAGGTGTACTTCTTCTTCTTCGTCGCACTGCCTTGCATGCTGGGCAAAGGCGAGAAGGCGGCCCAGCGCCCCTGGAACGACGCCGACGGCAAGGGTGCCGAGGGCCTGGAGTGGGAAGTGCCGTCGCCGGCCCCCTTCCACACCTTCGAGAACCCGCCCAAGCTGGACGCCACCGCCTCCCGCGTGGTGGGCTGATTGCAGGACTAAAGGAAGATGGCCGTGTCCGAGCCCGATGACCGCAAGAAGTCCAATGTGCGCCTGGGCCTGATCCTGGCGTCCATCGTCGCGGTCTTCTTCCTCGGTTTCATGGCCAAGATGGTTCTGCTGGGGCGCTGAAGGACCGCGACATGAGCATCGCGCGCGCAAACACCCAAATGGTGGGCAAGCTGGTCGTCGTGGCGGCCGGCATGTTCGCCTTTGGCTATGCGCTGGTGCCCCTGTACGAAAAAATCTGTGAGCTGACCGGCATCAACATCCTCGCCCTGGGCGAGCGCCAAGTGCCCGGGGGCTCGACGGCCACGCCGCAGAACACCCAAGTCGATACCAGCCGCACCATCACCGTCGAATTCGATGCCAATGCCCGTGGCCCCTGGCAGTTCAAGCCGGCCCAGAGCACCCTGCAGGTTCACCCCGGCCAGCTGGCCACGGTGATGTACGAATTCCAGAACGTGCAAGACCGCGCCATGTCGGCGCAGGCCATCCCGAGCTACGCGCCACGCCAGGCGGGCGCGCACTTCAACAAGCTCGAGTGCTTTTGCTTCAACCAGTACACCCTGGCGCCCGGCGAGAAAAAGCAATGGCCGGTGGCCTTCATCATTGACCCCAAGCTGTCCAAGGACGTGACCACCATCACGCTGTCCTACACCTTCTTCGAGGTCGGTGCCCGCACGCCGCAGGCGCCCACGGCCGCCGTTCCCGCCGTCATTCCGCAGGAGCCGCGCTCGTGAGCGACATGCCCGCCATCGCCGACGATGCGGTTCCCGCCGGATCCCGCAAGGGCTCGCTGCCGCAAACGGTCAAGGCCGTGGCCTGGGCCTTTCTCGGCATCCGCAAGAACAGCGACTACCAGTCCGATCTGGGCAAGCTCAATCCCTTTCACCTCATCGCCGTGGCCCTGGTGGGCGTGGCGCTGTTCGTGGGCGGGCTGATCGCCTTGGTGCACTGGATCGTGCCCTGACAGATTTGTTTTTCAGTTTTCAAAAGCGTTTTCGGAACCAGGAGTTGAGATGAGTACCAGCGCCCCCGGCACCACGCCGTACTACTACGTGCCCCAGCCGTCGCGTCACCCGGTCATGATGGCCATCGGCCTGTTTTTCGTCATCCTCGGCGCCGGCCAGTGGATCAACAGCGTCGAGTGGGGCCAGTGGTCCCTGTACTTCGGCCTGGCCTGGGTGGCCGTGGTCCTGTTCCAGTGGTTCCGCGATGCGGTCAAGGAAAGCGAAGGCGGCCTGTATGGGCACAAGATCGACCTGTCCTTCCGCTGGAGCATGAGCTGGTTCATCTTCTCTGAGGTGATGTTCTTCGGTGCCTTCTTCTCCGCCCTGTGGTGGATGCGCGCCCACTCGGTGCCGGCGCTTGCAGGTCTGGAAAACTCCTTGCTCTGGCCCGACTTCAAGGCCGTCTGGCCCAGCACGGCGCCGGGCGTCACCGCGTCGCCCGCTGGCATCGTCGAGCCGTTCCAGGCCATGACGCCGTTCTGGCTGCCCACCATCAACACCGCGCTGCTCCTGACCTCGGGCGTGACCCTGACCATCGCCCACCACGCGCTGCAGGCCGGCAACCGCGCCAAGACCATCACCTGGATGTGGGCCACCGTCATCCTGGGCCTGGTGTTCCTGTTCGTGCAGGGCTACGAGTATGTCCACGCCTACCGCGACCTGAACCTCAAGCTCTCCTCGGGTGCCTACGGCTCGACCTTCTTCTTGCTCACGGGCTTTCACGGCTTCCACGTGTTTGTCGGCATGCTGATGCTGCTGTTCATCACGCTGCGCCTGCAAAAGGGTCACTTCACCCAGCAGCGTCACTTCGGCTTCGAAGGCGCCGCCTGGTACTGGCACTTCGTCGACGTGGTCTGGCTCGGCCTGTACGTGCTGGTCTACTGGATGTAATCGCCACGAAGCCAAGGGCCGCGAAAGCGGCCCTTGTTCTTTGGGGGAAGGCGGAGGATCAGGCGCCCGCAGGGATGCCGGTCGGACGCAGGTAACCCAGTTTCCAGGCCACCAGAATGCACACGAACAGCAGGATCGAGAAGCCCACGCGGAACGCCAGCGCGCGCGCCATGCGTGCTGATTTCTGGCTCTCGTCCTGCGGCGATGCATTGCCACGCATCATGAAGAACAGCGCCGTGCCGAGGCTGCCGAGGATGGCCACGAAGGCCAGCGAGATCAGGAGGGCTTTCATGGGGGGGATTATCCCGTGCCCACGCCCTTGAGGTCGGTCCGCTTCTGGTTGTTGACCCTGGGCGCGGTCATCGGGGTGACCGTGACGTTCTCGCTCGGTCTGTGGCAATGGGGGCGCGCGCACGAGAAACTGGCGCTGCAGGCCCAGCAGCAGGCCCGCCAGGCCCTGCCGGCCCTGGGGCAGGACACGTTGCGCGTCACGCCGCGCTCTCCTGACCTCACACACCGCACCGTCCTTCTGCGAGGCCAGTGGTTGGCGGCGCACACGGTTTACTTGGACAACCGCCAGATGCAAGGGCGTGTGGGCTTTTACGTGATCACGCCCCTGCGATTGAGCCCGGACTTCGCGGGCGCGCCCGACGCGGTGGTCCTGGTCCAGCGAGGCTGGGTGCCACGCAGTTTCACCGATCGCCAGCAGCTGCCCGCCATCACCACGCCCGCAGGCGAGGTGACGGTCACCGGCCGCATCGCCCCGGCGCCGTCCAAGCTATATGCCTTCGAGGGCGCGGACACCGGCCCCATCCGGCAAAATCTCGATCTGCCGGCTTTTCGTGCCGAGACGGGCCTGCCGCTGGTCGAGGGCTCGGTGCAGCAAACCGGGGCGCCGTCCGAGGGCCTGCTTCGCGACTGGCCGGTGCCTGCGAGCAGTGCCGACAAGAACTATGGCTATGCCTTTCAGTGGTGGGCGCTTTGCGGCGTGATCTTCCTTCTTTATGTCTGGTTCCAATTCATCGCCCCCCGCCGACGCCCGGCCTGACCATCCGCTGGACCTGACGGTGCATTCCCTGCCCAGCCCCGATGGCGTGGCGCAGGAGGACGCACGCCGCACCGTCGTCGGCCGCTGGAAGATGTTGGCCGTGCTGCTGGTGTGCGCGGCGCCCGTCATTGCCTCTTATTTCACCTACTACGTGGTGCGGCCTGAAGGCCGCCGCAACTTCGGCGAACTGATCGAGCCGCAGCGCCCCGTGCCGGCGCTGGCCGCCACGCCCTTGCAGGGACCGCCCACCACCTTGCAGACGCTGCGCGGGCAATGGCTGCTGGTCACCGTCGCCGGCGGTGCCTGCGATGCGGCCTGCGAGCAGCATCTGTATTTGCAGCGGCAGCTGCGCGAGTCGCTGGGCAAGAACAAGGACCGGATGGACCGGGTGTGGCTGGTGACCGACGACGCCCCGGTGCGCGCGGCGCTGCTACCGGCGCTGTCCGATGCGATGGTGTGGCGCGTGGACGCCGCGCAGCTGGCGCAGTGGCTGCAACCCGCCGCCGGCCAGACGCTGGCGGGTCACCTGTATGTGGTCGACCCCATGGGCAACTTCATGATGCGGTTTCCCGCGGGGCTCGATCGCGAAGGCGCTGCGAGCGCCAAGCGTGATCTCGAACGTTTGATGCGGGCCTCGGCCTCCTGGGACCAGGCGGGGCGGCCATGACCGAGACCGTGGCCCTGTACGACCTGTCGCCCACCCTGCGGCTGATGATCCTGGGCATCCTCGTGGCCTTGGGGCCCCTGGCTTGGGTCTGGCTTCGCAACCAGCAGCGTCCGCCCGCGCAGCGCCTGGCGGCCCTGACCGCGCTCACGTTGTTTCTCACCTTCGACCTGGTGCTGTTTGGCGCCTTCACGCGCCTGACCGATTCGGGTCTGGGCTGCCCGGATTGGCCCGGTTGCTATGGCGCCGTCAGTCCGACCGGCGCCCACGCGCAAATCAGCGCCGCGCAAGCGGCCATGCCCACCGGCCCGGTGACACACACCAAGGCTTGGATCGAGATGATCCATCGCTATCTGGCCACCGGTGTCGGCGTGTTGATCCTCACCTTGGCCATTGCCAGCTGGCTGCGCCGGCGCGAGCTCCCCCTGCATCCGGCCTGGCCGCTGATCACGCTGGTGTGGGTCTGCCTGCAAGGCGCGTTCGGCGCGCTCACCGTCACCCTCAAGTTGCAGCCCGCCATCGTCACCCTGCACCTGCTGGGGGGGCTGGTGCTGCTGGCGCTTTTGTGTCGGCAGGCGGTGGCCTATTCCCAGGCCTATCGCCCGCGGGTGCCGCCGTCGGTGTCGCCTGCGCTGCGCAAGGGCGTCATCGCGGTGTTTGTCTTGGTGGGCTTGCAGGTCGCCCTCGGGGGCTGGGTCAGCACCAATTACGCGGTGCTGGCGTGCACCGACTTTCCGACCTGCCATGGGACGTGGTGGCCCGATATGAATTTCAAGCAGGGTTTTGAGGTGTGGCGGCCACTGGGGTTGAGCGGTACGGGCGAGCCCGTCACGCTCGCCGCCCTCAACGCCATTCACTATGTGCACCGCCTCATGGCCTATCTGCTGCTGCCGCTGTTGGCGGTGCTGGCGTGGCGCCTGCACGCGGCGCGCTGGCCCCGTGCGGCGGCGTGGGTGTTGGCGCTGGCGGCCTGGCAGTTCTTCACGGGTCTGTCGAATGTGGTGCTCGGGTGGCCGCTGATTGCGGCAGTCAGTCACACCGGCGGCGCGGCGGGTCTGGTCGTGGTGTTCACCTGGATGCTGTGTGAGCTGCACCCGCAAAGCCAGGAGGTGCGCGCATGAACCGCTACGCCCAGTTCTACGCGCTGACCAAACCGCGCGTCGTGCAGTTGATCGTGTTTTGTGCCGTGATCGGCATGGTGTTGGCCATTCCGGGCCTGCCGTCGCTCGAGCAACTGCGTGTGGCGGGCCTGGCGTCGCTGGGCATCTGGTTGGTGGCGGGTGCCGCAGCGGCCTTCAACTGCCTGGTCGAGAAAAGCATCGACGCCAAGATGAAGCGCACCGCCTGGCGGCCCACCGCCAAGGGCGAGCTGTCCGATTGGCAGACGCTGGTGTTCTCGGCTGCCTTGTGCGCGCTGGGCTCGTGGCTGCTGTGGGTCACCGTCAATCCGCTCACGATGTGGCTCACCTTCGCCACCTTCGTGGGCTATGCGGTGATCTACACGGTGGTCTTGAAGCCCCTGACCCCGCAGAACATCGTGATCGGGGGCGCCTCGGGCGCGATGCCGCCGGTGCTGGGGTGGGCCGCGCTCACGGGCGATGTTGGTCCCGAGGCCCTGATCCTGTTTCTGATCATCTTCTTGTGGACGCCGCCGCATTTCTGGGCGCTGGCCCTGTATCGCGTCGAGGACTATCGCAAGTCGGGTCTGCCCATGTTGCCCGTGACCCACGGCAACGAATTCACGCGCTTGCAGATCCTGCTCTATACCCTGGTGCTGTTTGCCTCTTGCCTGCTGCCTTTCATCATCGGCATGAGTTCCTGGCTGTACCTGGTGGCCTCGCTGGTGTTCAACGGGATGTTCGTCGCCTATGGCTACAAGCTGTGGCGTGCGTACTCCGACGAGCTGGCGCGCCGCACCTTCCGCTTCTCCCTGATTCACCTGAGCGGCCTGTTTGCGGCCTTGCTGCTCGATCACTACCTGCTGTGAGGCCACGCGTGATGCAACGCCGATCGATCTGCCAGGGGATGCTGGTCGCTGCACTTGCCAGCGCCTTGGCCGCCTGTGGCCCGAAAAAAGCACCGTTCAAGTCCATCGACATTACCGGTGCCGACTACGCCAAGGACTTTCGTCTCACCGATTCTCTGGGGCAGCCTCGCAGCCTGCAGGACTTTCGCGGCAAGCTGGTGGTGGTGTTTTTTGGTTTCACGCAGTGTCCCGATGTGTGCCCCACGGCGCTGATGGAGCTGGCCGAGGTCAAGCGCCAGCTCGGCGCCGATGGCGACAAGTTGCAGGGCGTCTTCATCACGGTAGACCCGGCGCGCGACACGCCCGAGGTCCTCAAGGGCTATATGGCGCTCTTTGATCCCTCCTTCGTGGCCCTGCGTGGCACGCCCGAGCAGCTCGAAGCCACGGCCAAGGACTTCAAGGTGTTCTACAAAAAGGTCGAGGGCAAGACCGCCACCAGCTACACCATGGATCATTCGGCGGCCAGTTTCGTCTACGACACCCAGGGCCGCTTGCGCCTGTACGTGCGTCCGGGTTCGGGCCCGCAGGTGCTGACCGACGACCTGCGTCTGCTGCTTGGCGGCGCCTAGAAGGCGGCGAACAGCTCGTTCATCAGATAGCGATAGCGGTAGTCCGGGCCCTGCAGGCCCGAGGCGCGGCTGTAGCCGGCGCGTGCACGCCAGAACACCGGCCCGGCGATGGGGCTGGTCACAGACAGCTCGGCGAGTTCAGTGGGGGTGGAGGCGTCGGTGTCCACGCGCTGGCGCCCCAGACCCAGGGTGCCACGCACCACCCAGCCTGCGATCTGCCGGCGCAGGCCCACGGCGGCCATCACTTCCTCGAACTCGCCCGGATTGAAATAGCGTCGGGGCACCTGCGTGTCGCTGGCGCGGTAGCCGCGATAGCGCAGTTGCGCGGTGAGGCCGTGTTCCGGCAGCAGGTCGTAGACGCCCCGCAGTCGCAGCTGCGTGCGCGTGTTGCCATCCGAAAAACGCATCATCTGCACGATGCCGCCGGCATTGAGCCGGTCGTTCACCTGGTGCCACAGACCCGCCCCGCCCGAGGTCATGGACAGGCCCTCGCCCAGCGCGCTGGGGGTCTCAACCCGTTCGCGATGCACCAGGAATTCAGCGGTGGTCGTGTCGTTCAGGGCCAGGTGGTAGCTGCTATCGAGGGTCAGCAGCTGCCTGGAATCGAGCTGGTCGATGCCCACCTTCACCTGATAGCCCAAGGCATTGCGCGGGTTGACCGCCCGATGCACCAGCGAGAGTGCCTCGCTCTGCGCGCGCCAATCGCTCTGGCTGTAGTGCGTGCGCTGCACCTGTAGGCCGGTGTAGCGTTCGCCATGCGCGTACCCGGGGTACAGCCCGATGCCGACCTTGCGGGTGATAAAGCCTTCGCTGTCGGATGACACGAAGACGTCCGGCACCGATACGGCCATGCCGCGGTTTGCCGGCGCCTCGGGGAGGGTGGGCGCTTGTGCGCACGCGGTGATGCTGGCCAGCGCAAGCAGAACCGCGACCACGGGGCCACGCACCGTGGCGGGGTGGGGGGCTCGGTGGTTCATTTGGTTCCCCAGGTCTTGCGCAGTCCCAGCAACTCCACTGCGTAGCCCCAGACGCAGGCCGGCTGCAAGATGAGGGTGTAGGCCAGGCTGTAGATCACGAAGCCGCTGGGGTTGCGCCGCACCTTCAGCCCGAGCTCGTCGAACGATTTCTTGGCGGCGCGGTACATGATCCAGGTGAAGATCGCGCTCAGGGGCAGCAGGGCCAGCGTCATGGGGCCGACGATCCAGTAGTAGCCGAACAGCGCCAGCACCAGCCCGGGCAGGAAGCCCACGGTGTAGGCCAGGTCCATGAACGGGAACATCAGGTTCCACCAGATGTACAGCAAGGTCAGGCGCGGCTTGATCAACAGGCGGGGCGTGGCCTTGAAGGCTTCGATCATCCCGCGCGACCAACGCTGTCGCTGCCGCACAAAGCTCTTGACCGTATCGGGGCAGCGTGTGAACACCGCGGCGTTCTCGGCATAGCCGACGCGGTGGCCCTGCTCGAGGATCCTCCAGGTCAGGACGATGTCCTCACCCACCACATGCGGCCAGCCGCCCAGCGCGGCGACCGTGGCGCGGTCATAGACCGAGAAGGCGCCCTGCGACACCAGCGTGCCCTGAAACAGCGACTGCACCCGCTTGGTGGCGGCGATGCCCAGGAAGTAGTCCCACTCCTGCGTGCGGGTGACCCAGTTGTCACGCGAGTTGCGTATCAGCACCAACCCGGCGACGGCGCGCGTGCCCGGTGGGTCAGACAGGTAGCGCCCGATGATGTTTTTCAGGCCATCGCGCCAGAGCAGGCAGTCGGCGTCCAGTGTCAACACCAGGTCGGTGGTGCATTCCTCAAGCCCCTTGTTCAGGGCGTGCGACTTGCCCTGGTTGCGGGGCATGTCGATCAGGCGCAGGTCGGGGTACAGCGGCAGCAGCGCGCGGACCTCGTCGGCCGTTGCGTCGCGCGAGCCATCGTTGATCACGAACACGTGCACGCGGCCCGGGTAGTCTTGCTTGAACACGCTGTGCACGGTCTCCGCGATCGAGCCGGCCTCGTTGTAGGCCGCGACCAGGAGGGTGATGTCCGGATAGACCGAAACCGGGCGGATGCGAGGGCGCTGGTCCACCAACAAGGCCATCAGCACGAAGGCGTTGATGAAGCCCGGGAAGATGGCGATGAACCCGATCAGATAGGCCGCCAGCCAGGGGTGGGTGAGTTGCCCGAGGTCATGTAACCAGGGCTGCGATAACCAGATGGAGAGAACCATCCAGACTGTGGCGAAGCCCAGGCAAATCCAGAACTTGATGGCAACCGGTATGTAAATTCTTCTTTTCAAAAGTCATCGGCGCAGGCTTGGCTGCAAGACAACTTTCAAAGTGTTTACAGCCAGCGCCAACCGCCACTCAGAGTGCCTGTCGTGACTTGATTTTAAGCGGCATCTAATTTCTTGTATTTACTTGATATTCAAATGATTAATTGGCTTTAAGAGGCAGAGATAAGCCTCTTCAGAGCGCCCAAAATTTGCAGATTTGTTTCGATCTATCTCACGCACTTCGATGAAATAAGTAGTTCTAAAAGCTACGTATTCGAGGTGTTGCGTGGATCTGCGGCAGTCGTGGGCCCGGGGGTGTAGAGGGTTCGCAGCGTGCGTCGGCCTGCTGGCGCTGCCGGCTGCGGCCTCGGTGGCCACCGACAGCCCCGCGTGGGAACGAATCCGCGCGCGCGGCGAGGTCGCGGTGGGTGTCAGGACCGATTTCCCGCCCTTTGCCATGCTCGATGCGAAAGGCCGTCACCGGGGGCTGGAGGTGGACCTGGCCCAGTCACTGGCCGATCACCTGGGCGTGCGGCTGCGGCTGGTGGCTGTGAGCACGCAGGACCGCTTCGCGCGTCTGCGCGATGGCGCGGTCGACCTGATCATCGCCTCGGCCGGCGACACCTCGGCGCGACGCGCAGGTGCGACGGCGATCGAACCGCATTACTACGGCTCCGGCGTCGACGTGCTGCTGCGGCCCGAGCGGCGCGAGACCGACTGGTCCGCGCTTCGCGGCAACCTGCTGTGCGCTGTGCAGGGCGCTGCGTTCAACGCCATGTTGGCGCAGCGCCATCATCTGCGTCTGCATGTGGCGCCCGACATCACGCAGGCCGTGCAGTCCTTGGAGCAGGGCCACTGCGCGGGCCTGCTGTACACCGAGGCGGCGGTGCAGCACTTGCGTCGCCAACCGCACTGGCAGGATTACCGCGCGCCCTTGGTCTCCACCCTGGTCGTGCCCTGGGCGATCAGCGTGGCGCACAGCGAGCAAGGCCGCGATCTCGAGCGCCGGGTCGGCGATGTGGTGGCACGCTGGCACCGTGACGGCACCTTGATCGCGCTCGAGAAAAAATGGGCGCTCAAACCCAGCCAGTTCCTTCAGACCGCCAAGGCCCGTTGGAGCGAGCGGCGCCTGGATGGCCGGTGGGTGTGCGTGCGCGATGCACACGGCCAATGGCCCGTGGCGTGTCGCGATCCGGCTTTCGTCGAATCACACGAGGCGCAGGGGCTGCTGGGGCTGGCGCTGCACTTGCGCGATGAATGGGGAGTCCGACTGGCGCCCCGGGGTGAGGCCTTCGAGATCGGCCGCTATGGACAAAGTCTGGTGTTGACCGTCGTACTGGCTGGCGCCGCGATCATGGGCATCGCGCTGGCGCTCGTGCGCGGCGTGCGTCTTGCGCGCCGATCACTCGGCCTTGATGCCGCGCGAGGTGATCACGCCACCCAATTGCGTCGCGTCCGACTTGATGCGCTGGGCCAGGCCCTCGGCCGTCGTGCCCGCCACGTCCCAGCCTTGTTGCGTGAGTTTCTGGCGCACTTCCGGGCTGCGCGCGATCTCGCTGACCAGCGCCGACAGCTTGGCGAGGTGCGCGGCGGGCAGGGTGGCCGGCGCGGCGACGCCGTTCCAGACCTCCAGACGGAAGCTGCGCGTCACGCCCAGTTCGTCCAGGCTGGCGACGTCGGGCACCAGCGCGCTGCGCGCACTGGAGGTGATGCCGATGGCCTTGAGCTTGCCGGCTTTCACCTGGGGCAGGGCCAGACCGGGCGGCAACAGGGCCAGCTGGATCTGACCCCCGATCATGGCGTTGGCCACCTGCGGGTTGCCTGGATAGGGCACGTGGACCGGGTCGATGCCGCTGTTGCCCTTGAGCAGTTCCATGCCGATGTGGGACACGGTGCCCACACCGGGCGAGCCATAGCTCCACTTGTTGCCGTTGCTGCGTGCGGCGGCGAAGAACTCGCGTGCGTTGGCGCCGGGCACTTCGGCGGCTGCAGTCAGCACCAGGGGCGCGGTGCCGATCAGGCTCACCGGTGCGAGGTCCTTGAGCGGGTCATAGGGCAGGGCCGGATTGAGCAACTTGGCAATCGTCATGTTGCCGTTGATCAACAGGCCCAGTGTGTGTTCGTCGGTGGCCTTGGCCACCAAGTCGGCGGCGATGTTGCCGGAGGCGCCTGCGCGGTTCTCGACGATCACCGGCTGGCCCAAGGCCTTGGACAGCGGCTCGGCCAGCGTGCGCGCAGTCAGATCCGGTGAGGAGCCGGCAGGAAATCCCACGAGCAGGCGAATCGGCTTGGAGGGCCAGGCGGCACCTGCAGCCGGCGCGGTCTGGGCAATCACGCCGCTGGCGAGCAGGGACAGTGAGAGGGCGAGGAAGGTACGGCGCATCGACAACTTCTTTCTGCGAACGTGCAAGACCCCGCGGTCAGGCGTAGGCGGCCAGCGCCTGACGCATCTTCTTCATCGCGGCCACTTCGATCTGGCGGATGCGCTCGGCGGACACACCGTATTGAGCGGCCAGATCGTGCAGGGTGAGGCCGCCAGAGCCGTCGTCGTTGACCTTGAGCCAGCGTTCTTCGACGATGCGGCGGCTGCGCGCATCGAGCGTGTCCAAAGCGGCGGCGATGCCGTCGGTGGCCAGCACATCGCGCTGCTGCGACTCGATCATGGCGGTGGGCTCGTGGCTGGCATCGGCCAGGTAGGCCACGGGGCCGAAGGCCTCTTCGCCGTCGTCGCCTGGGGTCGGATCGAGCACCACATCGCCACCGGCCATGCGGGTCTCCATCTCGATCACTTCTTCGCGCTTGACATTGAGCTCGCGCGCCATGATGTCGATCTGGGCGTCGGTCAGCGTGTCGCGGTGGGTGGGGGCGTCCGCTGCGTCCTTGAAGCCTTGCTTCATGGAGCGCAGATTGAAAAACAGCTTGCGCTGGGGCTTGGTGGTGGCCACCTTGACCATGCGCCAGTTCTTCAGGATGTACTCGTGGATCTCGGCCTTGATCCAGTGCAGGGCGTAACTCACGAGGCGCACGCCCTGGTCGGGGTCGAAGCGCTTGACGGCCTTCATCAGGCCGATGTTGCCTTCCTGAATGAGATCCCCATGGGGCAGGCCGTAGCCCAGGTACTTGCGCGAGACCG
>JACCDJ010140303.1_pt1 | contig 12087 bp, 12 predicted proteins | sample 7444481 | NCBI WGS metagenome assembly JACCDJ01 (sample SAMN15323435, study PRJNA562643) | freshwater metagenome | isolation source: river surface water | place: USA:Blue River Watershed | collected 2017-08-15 | reverse complement strand
TCTTTTTTAGGAATTTTATTAGATTCATTTTCTTTAGTACTGGGTTTAACTAGTTTGTTTTTTTTCTTAGACATAGTTTGTGCTTTAGGTTTTAAAATTAAATTTTATCTTGTTTCAATAATCACTTTTCCATTAACCACTTTAACAGATATATTATTATTGCCTGAAACATTAATTTTGACTCCATTGACTGTAATATTACTGTACGAATTGGTATGTTTATTATTTGACTGATTTACTGATTGTTTTATTGTATTTGAATTTTGCTGATTTGAGGTTGGTTTAGGCTTAAAATGATTAATATAATCTTTATCATATGTCTTTTTGCTTATTGCATTTGATAAGATGCTATTAGCTTCATTAATGGCTTAAAATTGCTCGTTTCCATTCTTGATTATATCTGGATGATATTTCTTTGAAAGTCTTCTATATGCCTGTTTAATCTCATCAGCTGAGGCATTGCTATTTAATTCTAATGTTTTATAGTGATCTTTCATAGGGTATATTATTTTATTCAAGAATGCCTCTTTCTTTCAAATATTTGATACAATCATCTGTATGCTTATCTGCAAAGGCATTACTATCTATTTCGAAAGGGTTTTTCTGATAAGACAGCTTTTTACTATAGAATGCATAGTTCTTGAAATCAGGGTTCTTTTGGTGCTGAATGTGGTGCTTAATTTCGTGTAGAGTAGTGTGCACAATCTGCCTAATTTTTGAAGACTCACTACCATCGTGGCTGTTAATATGAATAACCAACTTTTTTAAACTAGGATCATAATATCCAAGCCTTTTTTTGCTAGGGTAATAGGAAATTTGATGTAAAGGGTAATACTTAATTTGATGAGCTTTATAAATAGGGGCACAATAGTACAAAACTTCCTTTATTAATTTAGGATATGTGCTTTTTAGGATTAACTTACTTTCCTTAATGTCTGATATAATCTCTTGTATGAACTTATATAAACAGAAGGTCATCCAGCAGATTAATATAAATATTATTGGTTCTTTATCCATAAGTGGGTTGCAAAATAAAAAGGCCTTTTCTAGCCTTTTAAGAAAATGGATTTATTTGAGACTAAAAGTTCAATTCTTATTAGATTAGAATCTCAATTATAGCTTTGCTGAATATTAAACTTAACCATGCATATCAAACCTACCAGCGAGTTGTTAAATGAAGAATTAAAACAAATTACTAAGCGCTATTCAAAGCAGTCTGATGGATATCCATCTGGCTATCCAGATTTGGACCAATCATTGAGCGGAGGATTTGAAGTAGGCAAGTTATACTGTATTGGGTCAAATAATGGTGTAGGAAGAACTATGGTTGCGCTCAATATACTAGTGAAACAATTAAAAAATATAGCGCCTAATGATGTATTGGTATTTGTTTCTACTGGAACTAGTCGTCCAGTAATCTTGCAAAAAATACTGGCAATCGCTCTAGAAATTGATTTAATCAAAATTCAGACAGGCAATTTGAACGTGGAAGAGTTGGTCAAGTTAAATAGAGATCCATTTGTAAATCAATTAAAATCAAACCAGTTGGTTATCATAGAAGATAGATCAGCTTCTTTAATTGAACTGGAGGCGGTAATGAATAGTTTAATCGCTGATGGTTTGGTGCCAAAAATGCTTATCATTGATCAAATTCAAGATATGGAGCATACAGATAAAACTATGAACAGAGAGCAGGCGGTTTGTAAATTATTAAAAGACATCAAAGTAATGGCATTGCAGGTTGGTGTGCCAGTATTATTTACTTCAAAAGTGAGCAAACGAGTACATTATAGAAAAGATAGTAAAATCCCACAGCTTAACGATTTATTGGACTCTCGTTTAATAGGGGATATTTCTGACTACTGCTTTATGGTATTAAGACCAAGTTTTTATCAAGTACCAGGAGAGCCAGATGTTGAAACATTTCTTAAAGAGCTTCATCTAGTTTGTAAGAAGAATCTAAATTTACCATTGGACACCATTGTTTTTGATACAGATTTGAAAAAGCATTTAATAGTAAATGTGCCTAATTATACCATCAAAAAATAGTTAATTAATGATATACTACATTTATATATTCTTCACTTAGCGCAACTTTATATATATTTCCTCCATCATTATTTGTTGTTAAGTTTATTTTATATTGTTTCAATGGTACTTCGCCTTTTACTGTTCTTTCTATAATACTATTTAGTTTTGCTACAACTGAAAAAATCAGAGGATCGTTATTAGCTCCTGGGTTCAAATTGCCACCAGGCCTAACAAATTGATTAAACATCCTAGCTTCTGCTTCTTTTTTTATTTTTGAGTTTCCTTTTGCTACTCTTTGGTAAATTATTGTCAATCGTTCTAATTGCTCATCTGTTAGGTTGTCTGCGTATGTTGGAAGTCCATCATCATAAATTAATAGGTATGTATATATGGCTTTTCTAATGTTTCCTCCTTTTTGAAAGTCAAGTTTTTTATTGTTGTAATCAATAAATTCAATTTCTATATTATTTGGACTTTGTATGATATTGATATTACTTATTGTGTCATTTATTTTTCTATATCTAATGGTCCAAAGAGTCTTCTCTCTAATTTCATTTAAATACATTAATAGTAAATGAACATTATCAAAATTTACATATTTTTTTAAAGCCTTTAAGCAATTATCACAAATATCACCTGTTCTAATTTTAATATTTACTTCGGTTTTAGATCCACAAAAGTCGCTAACACATCCAATTGATTTATGATGTACGAATCTTTTTTCAAGCTCTGTATAAGAGCATCCCATATGGGCATGTATTATTAATCCTATTACTTCATAAGCAATTGGATATATTTTATTGTAACCAGGAAGGTAGTAGTCCCACTGATCTGTGTGCACAAAACCATTCTTATTAGTATCATCATTTGCACTAAACCAATTTCTTTCATTATCTGTATTTGTTAAAATAATTACATGATCTTCTGTATTAATATTTTTATTTTTTTTTCTGCATGATTTTGCTAAATCAAACATGGTTTCCCAACTAGCAATATCATGTTTACTGCCTGTGATTTTTTGAATATATTCTTGGTAAACATCATCGCTAATCCCACTAAATTGAGGGGAAACTCTTACATCTTGCATAATTTTTTTTGCATTAAACATGTCTGTTATATAAGACTTCACTGTATCTTTTGGGACAGTAATGGCTTCTTCATACTTAACAAAAAAATGTTCCCCTTCGTTTTTTGTTGCAACATCCTCAAAAAAGGAGAATAAAAAATTATAGTCTTCTTTTTTAAAATCTTTTGTTCTAAATAAGTGTACTTTATTGATTGATTTTGGGTTCATTTGTTAAAATATTTTGATTGTAAAAAATACGAAAATTGTTTTGACAAGCTTGCCAAACGCCTCGTTTCTTGTATTGTAGGGGAGATAGTTTGAAATTCGCTTTTTCATTAAAAATGTAAATTTTAAACTATGACAATATCCAAATCTAAGACATTGTATTTGCACCCCGAAGACGCTAGTACCGTTTTTTTAAAAGAATTATACACAGGGGTGCCAAATGCCACTGTATTAACTAAAGGCTATACCAAGAAAGAGGTGTTTAAGCAAATTGAAAAACATGACCGAATTGTATTTGCGGGGCATGGTACGCCTAGTGGGCTATTAAATGTTAACGGACATTTTAAAGAAGCGCCAGGTTATATTATTGATAATGAAGCAGTTGACTTATTAAAGCAAAAAGACAATACAATTTTTATATGGTGTTATGCAAGTAATTACCAGAAAATACACCAATTAGAAGGCTTCTCTACATGGATGTTTGTTTCTGAGCTCTCTGAATTATGGGTAGCGGAATTAAGTGAAAAAGAAGAACAATTTATTGATGACTCAAATTATGGCTTTGTAAAGTTGGTAAAAGAAGGCATTAGTTTGAATTTAAGTAACCAAGATTTGTATGAATTTGTAAAAGAAGGTTATGACAAAATTGCATTAAATAACCCTGTTGCTAAATATAATAATGAGCGTTTGTATTGTTACACTAAACCTAAAAGTAAATGAGTGAACAAATAATACAAGCCCCATTGATATTAGTTATTCATGAATCTATACAAGATTCAGGAAATAAAGGGCCATTTGAAATACTTGAAAAGTATAAAAGACCATTTTTTATGTCTTTTTATGAAGTATTTAATAAAATGACAAAAGATAAAATACATGAAACTCATAGAATTAGTATAGTAATTTATGGGGATTCGCACCAGCTTATATTTCCAAAAATTCATTTTGATTTTAATATTAAAGATCGATCAATCATCCAAACAATATTGATCCCATATTTTATTAAGCAATCTGAATATGAGTTTAGCTATAGGCTTAAGGAATTAGACATCAAGCTTGAGAAGCTTCAAAACGATATTTGATCATTTTTTGACAAGCTTGTTGAAATTTTATGAATTTAAAGGTCTCGTAATTTTGTGTTGTTGTTTCAATGTTCTCATAGTTGTTTTTGTGGTTGTTATTTGATACTGAGTGGTGAAATCGAAAAGAAAGTAGCCACTCTTTTATTTAAATCCCTTCAAATTTCTTTAACATAAAATATAAATAATATGTCATTAAAGGTTTTGCGCCAGCTAAATGGAAATAATAATGGTCATTTTAAGAAATGGCTAGACAGCTTTGATACTAACCCAACAATTTCATGGTATGCTTCAGCTGGGGAAGACTTCAGAGATCTTCTTTTTTTAAATAAAAAGTATATGTCATCTAAATTAGGCACTCAAAATGAATGGAAACAGCCTGATTTATTTATTCATACCGATTATTATACGCCGTTTTTTGATAAGTTGTTTCCGTCTAAAATTGCAGAAGCCTTTGCAAAGCCAAAATCTGCTTTTGAGTCATTGTTATATGAATATGCTGATTTAAGTGGATGGTATATATATAAAGACGACCGTACAAGCATTAGAGTAAAGCGATTTGAATATTTGCCAACTATGAATGCAGAAGTGAATACAGATTTAGTTCAATTTGTAGATTTCCCAGATATGCCTAAAAAAGTTGCATATATGTATTTGGAAGTCAATTCTTATGTATTTGGCTCGTATGATGTGCACTTGATTTATGCCAATGTGGTTAATGAGTTCTTTGCTAATTATCTTGTTAAAAATGAAGCAGATATAAACAGTATTGTTCATGTTCGTTATGGAAGTGGTTTCGGTTTTGCAAGAGCCACTGGGGCTTATTTGAAAAACATCCTTCATAAATTAAATTCAGCATTCTTTATCAGTGACCCACAACTTGAAAAAAATCATGGAGATAGAATTGCAGCTAGAATTTATCCATTCTTGCGCCAGGATGAATACTATCCAAGATTAGTAGCCAAACATGTAATACCTAGTGTTAGTTGGTCTAGACATGGTAATATTACTGTGTATAAAGTAAAGTATGAATTTCACGACCCTAGAAATGGAAATTTTGACAAGCCTTGTCAAATGGCCAATTAGCCTATACGAGTTAGTATATCGACTAAGTTTGCTGAAACAAATTAAAAAAATAAAATAAAAAATCATGACAGACAATTTAACCCCAAAAAGCCCAGTAGTATTAACACACAAGTTTGTGTTTGACATTAATTCCATTAGCTTGGAAGATTTAAAAAAGTTATATGCTCACTTTAGAATCGAAGAGTTTGATGAAGTAGAAAAGGTAACAACAAAAGAAGAGTTCTTTAAATGTTATATTGATGAAGACACAGATGGCAACAAAGACGCCTATTTATTAATCCGCTTAGCTGCTATTTTAGCCAGTGGAAGTGCTAAAGTATTGGACTGTGTGTATACTAGCATGGATGATTCAAAACATGATACCCAAGATTTGTTTTATAACAAATATCATGAATTAGACTTTTGTGATTTAGACTATTATGACTTTAATGCAGATGGCTTTAATATTATTTTGACCATTAGAGATTATGATGTAGAAGAAGCGACACTTTTTTTGACTAAATACAATTTTTTAGAGCCTTTGAACTAGGGCTCTAAAAAATGTTATAAAGGAATACTAATTGTTCAATTTAAATAAATATACATGGGAAAAGTTAAAACACAGCCTCAATATCAAAAAGTAGCACATGTAGTTGATCATTATAATGGATCTAAAAAGAGACAAATAGTGGCAAAATTTCCATAATCCTTGCGGTTTCTTAATAGGCTAGAAAGCAAATAGGCAACTTGCGCCAAATAGTAGGGAAAGGTGCTTAAATTCCAAGTCCTTTTAGCTATCATTAACACAGTTGTTTAAAAAAATCGTAAATTCAATACCCCCCCCTAAAATTTCAAAAATCTATACTTATATGACTACAGATGTAAATTTTTCTAACCTCAGAAGCCTAATCGAAAAGCTTAAAAATATCACTTTTTTTCAGCGAATTTTTAGCTGGGGAAGTATAAGAAATTTGTTTGTTGATGCTTTCTCCGAATTTGAAAAGTTTTCTATGATTGTTAGTACTCAATATGGAAATATTAACCGATTAGAGGGTGAGCAGAAATTACTTCAAACTCAATTTGATAACTTAAAGTCTATATCTGAAAAAGAGCACGATGAGTTAATACAGTTCAAGTCTAATGCTCCTGCAATTAGCGACAAAATTAAAGATCTGAGTGCAGAAGTATCAAGCCAGGCTGCAACAATAGCTAGTTTGACTAACGAGAAAGAAGGGCTTAATTTAAGAATTGCTGAATTAACAGAACAATTGAGAACTGCTCAAACTAATTATCAGACAACAAATGATGAAAGAAATAAATTAGTTCAGGAAGAGCAGGCGCGTGTGAATAAGCATGAGCAAGCTTTGGTTACTTTAGATTCTATTAAAAATAAAATTGAAGCAGATAGAAATGATGAAATAGCTCAGCATAATGAGAAAGAAGAAGCTAAAAGAGCAGCAATTAACACTACCTGGACAAGACATCAAGAAGATGTAAAACAAAGAATGAAAGTTTTGTCTCAGAAGTTAATTATTGAGTATGTAGAAAAAGTACCATTTAGAGGAGACCCTGATAACACCTTAAAGATTTGTGATGAATATGTTATTTTTGATGCTAAGAGTCCAAGAGGAGAAGATTTGACAAATTTTCCAACTTATTTAAAGAAAGAAGCAGAAGCTGCAAAAAAATATGCAAGTAAAGAAGATGTAAAATCAGATATTTTCTTTGTAGTGCCTTCAAATACGCTAGAGAAGATTGATACTTTTGTCCATAAATTTGGTGATCATACAGTATACATTTTATCAATAGATTCTATCGAGCCGGTAGTAGTAAGCTTGAAGAGAATTGAAGATTATGAATTTGCAGAACAATTATCCCCAGAAGATAGAGACGATATTTGTCGAATCATTGGAAAATTTGCTCACTTGAGTAAAAGAAGAATCCAAGTTGACAACTTCTTTGCAAAACATTTTATCGAATTAGCATACAAATGTGAAAATGAATTGCCAGATGACATCTTGAAGATGGTCTTGGAGTATGAGAAATCAGAAAAGTTAAACCCACCACAAGAGAAAAAAGTTAAGAGTATCCCTACTGCAGACTTGGATTCGAACAATAAGAAATTAAAACAAGAAGCAGAGGGGCGAGGTATATTGATAGAGAATACATCCATGTCCAGTACTTTAGATGAGATTCCATTGTATAAAAATGATGAAAATAATAATTTATAAATAATTATTGCATGAAAAAAGAACATAATAAAATCATTTTCTCTCCTTCAGATTTAGCTAATCATCTTAGCTGTAAGCATTTAACGAACTTAAATAAAAAGGCAGCATTAGGTGAATTAAAGAAGCCAGTATACAAAAATAGAGTGTTGGATTTGTTAAGAGAAAGGGGGCTCAAATTTGAAGCTGCTTTTTTAACTCAATTGAGATCTGAGGGTAAAAATATTGTTGAAATAAAACAAGAAGATTCAAATGCTGCACTAGCAACAACAGATGCTATGAAAGCTGGTGTTGATGTGATTTATCAAGGAAGATTATTAGAAGAAGGTATATGGGGTGGATGGGCAGACTTTATTTTAAAGGTATCGACTCCAAGTGATTTGGGTGATTGGTCCTATGAAGTGTTGGATACAAAATTAGCAACAGAGACCAGAGCTGGGACTATTTTGCAAATTGCTTTATACTCAGAAAAGATTGGAGCAATACAAGGTAAAATGCCAGAGAATATGTGGGTTGAAAATCCGGATGGCAGAAAGCCATACCGTGTTGATGATTATATTTCATTTGTTAGACTTGCAAAAAGACGCTTTTTGCAAGGAATTGAAAATGATAATGTAACTTATCCAGAACCCATAGTTCATTGTGATATATGTAATTGGTGGGAACATTGCAATAAACAAAGAAGACAAGATGATCATCTGGGTTTTGTAGCTGGAATGGGAACAGCACAAACAAAAGAAATGCGTGGCCACAATGTGAACACTTTGGCAGAATTTGCTCAGTGGTCAATGCCGGATAATTTTTCACCGGCAAGAGGTGCAGCAGAGACTTATCAAAAGTTAAAAGATCAAGCTAGAGTTCAATTTGAAGGAAGAGAATCAGGTAGGAATATTCATGAAACCTTGCCTATAGTGCCAGAAAAAGGTTTTAATAATTTACCAGTTCCATCTAAGCATGATATATATTTAGATTTAGAGGGTGACCCAATGGTAGATCCAGGTGGTTTAGAATATCTATTTGGTTGGTATTATAATGGAGTGTATACGCCAATATGGGTAAATAATGAAGCTGAAGAAAAAGCGGCATTTGAGACATTTGTTTCTTTTGCATTAAGTAAGTTAGCCATAGATCCAAGTTTGCATATTTATCACTATGCGCCATATGAAACAACTGCTTTTAAAAGAATCATGAGTAAGTATGCGACCTGCGAAAATGAAATTGATGCATTTTTAAGAGCAGGCACATTTGTGGATTTATATGGAATTGTAAGACAATCTATACGAGCAAGTGTTGAAAAATATTCAATCAAAGATTTAGAAAAGTTTTATGGATATGAAAGACAAATGGATTTACGCAGTTTGTCAAAAATTAAATCCGAGTATGAATATTTATTAGAATCTGGTAAATTGAATGAAGCTACAGATGAAATGAAGGATGGTATTCAGTTGTATAATGAAGATGATTGCGTGAGTACTCAGCGTTTGCATGTATGGTTAGAAACTATTAGAGCAGAGTTAATTGCAAATGGAGCTCAAATTACTAGACCTGAAATTGTAGAAGGTGAAGCTAGTGAAGGTATTCAAGCACATTTAGAAAGAATCAAACCTATTTACGATGCATTGATGGCTGGAGTTTCAGAAAATAGTGACGAAAGAAATACGCCAGTAGATAAAGCAAAGTTTATTTTGGCGCATATGCTAAATTGGTATCGTAGAGAAAAGAAATCTTTTTGGTGGGAATACTTTAGGTTACTAGAAATGCCTGCCGATGAATTAATTGAAGAAAGAGGCGCTTTGAGTTATTTACAATATACAGGTGAAACAGTAAATGTTGCTAGAAGTGTTATTCAAACTTATACTTTTCCTCATCAAGAGTCGGATATAAAAAAGAAGGACAAAATTCGAAATCAAGATGGTGAAACTGCAGGAACAGTTGATAGTGTTGATTTAAAAAGAAGAGAAGTTAAAATTAAAAAGGGTGCTGCGAGAGCTGGAGATCACCCAATTTCCATTTTCCCATTTGAAGATTTCCCAACTATAGACAAAGAAAATGCAATTATAGAAATGGCAGAGTGGGTAGTAGAAAATGGTTTTGAAAGTGATTTGCCAAATTATAGAGCTGGCAGAGATTTGTTATTAAGAAAGAAACCAAGAACAATTGCACCTGTTATTGAGGTTGATAATACTTTAGAACTAGCATTAGATTGGTCTTTAAAGTTAAATGAGTCCATTTTATCTATACAGGGACCTCCTGGAACGGGTAAAAGTTATACAGCAAGTAATATGATTATTGGCTTAATCAAAGAAAAAAAGAAAATAGGAATTACAGCATTGTCGCATAAAGTGATTACTGGTTTATTAGAAAAAGTTCAATATGAAGCTAATAATGCTGGTATGAATATTAAAATACTCCAAAAAGTTGGTGCAGATAATGAAGATGCACAACCATGGACCACTACTTCAGATAATGATACTATGTTAACTCACATGTCTGAATCAAATGTAATAGCAGGGACAAGCTTTATGTGGAGTACTCCTAATTATAAAGGTGTGGTCGATTATTTATTTGTTGACGAAGCAGGACAATTGGCGTTAATTGATACATTGGCAATTGCTCAATCAACAAAAAACATTATTTTATTAGGGGATCCTCAGCAATTGCAACAACCACAACAAGGGGTGCATCCAGAGGGTTCTGAAGTATCCGCATTGGAGCATGTCATTGATGGACATCAAACTATTTCAAAAGAGCAAGGTGTTTTCTTGAAAGAAACATGGAGAATGCATCCAAGTATTTGCGCTTTTGACTCAGAATTATTCTATGAAAACAAATTAAATGCTAGACCAGAGTTAATGAATCAAGCTATTGAGGGTAATACACCATTTGCAGGTTCTGGTTTGTATTATGTGAATGTTGATCATCATGCCAATTCTAACTCGTCACAGGAAGAAGTTGATGTAATTAAAAAAATTGTAAATGATTTAACAAAAGGTGATGTACAATGGAATGATAGTGAAAACAATAAAAGAGTTATTACAAAAAGTGATATTAAAATCATCTCACCTTATAATGCACAAGTGCAAAAAATATTAGAACAAATTGATGAGGTAGCAGTAGGTACGGTAGATAAGTTCCAAGGGCAAGAGGCGCCAGTGATTATATATTCAGTTGCAACATCAAGCCCTGAAGATGCGCCAAGAGGAATGGACTTCTTGTATTCGCCAAACCGATTTAATGTTGCAGTGTCAAGAGCGAGAGGAATATTCATTATGGTTTCAAACGCATCAATTTTTGAGCCTGATTGTAAAAGTCCGGCTCAAATTAAGTTGGCAAATCCGTTTTGCCGTTTTGTTGAATTAGCTCAAAAAGTAAACATATAAATATGGCAGAAAAAAAGTATTTCGTACCAGGCGAGCCTTTTAAATTTAGTAGATCTAAAGTGGAATTATTTGTTGAATGTCCCCAATGTTTTTATTTGGATAGAGTAAAAGGCATTTCAAGACCACCTGGATTCCCTTTTAGTTTAAATAACGCGGTAGATAATTTATTTAAAAAGGAGTTTGATAGCTATAGAGACATACAGCAACCACATCCATTATTGATTGCCAATAATTTAGAATTAGTCCCATTTCAAAATGAAAAAATGGAAGATTGGCGAAATAATTTTAAAGGCGTGCAAGCAATGTATAAAGGCTATCAGTTTTATGGTGCAGTAGATGATGTTTGGGTAGATAAAGAAGGGGTTTTATATGTAGTAGATTATAAGGCAACAGCCAAAGAAGATGCTGTTACTGAATTAAGTGCTGCTGCATACCATGATACATATAGAAGACAAATGGAGTTCTATCAATGGTTGTTGGTACAAAATGGATTCAATGTATCAAATTCAGGTTATTTTGTATATACTACTGGCGATAACACACTTCCAAGTTTTAATGATGAATTAAAATTTAGAACACATTTAATCCCACATACAGGAAGCTATGATTGGGTTGAAAAAACCTTAGATGAACTAATTGCATGTGCATCTAGTGAGAATATTCCAGATTCAACTAAAGAATGCCCTTATTGTAAGTATGCAAATAGTAGAAAAAGTCTATAAAAATATTTAAAAAGTTGCAAAATATATTATTATGCTTATCAGTAATATGTCTTATTTAGAAATCAGTAAAGAGTTAAAAGCTGATTATAATGAAATTTGGGATAAGAGAACTATTGATAGACTAGTAGAGGGGTATGATAAACAAAGAAGAAAATATAAAATTCCAAAAACTGAGGAATATCCAATTGTAAAAGCATTTAAGTCTCATAGAAAAAATCCCTGGATTTTAATTATGAGAAAAAATGAATTAAAAGACAAGTATGATAATATAGGAGACACAGGTTTTGAATT
>JACCDJ011513344.1_pt1 | contig 12088 bp, 14 predicted proteins | sample 7444481 | NCBI WGS metagenome assembly JACCDJ01 (sample SAMN15323435, study PRJNA562643) | freshwater metagenome | isolation source: river surface water | place: USA:Blue River Watershed | collected 2017-08-15 | reverse complement strand
GGGTATTTGTGCCCAATTGAGTCATCAAAAGAATTCCTAGCGCCATTGTGATGGTTCCAAGAATTGGAAAAATTCGATACTTGCCCGTCTTTGAAATTATGCGACCGCTAGTGATAGTCACCGCCAATATTCCAAGCATTAAGGGGACTAACTTCAATCCAGCAACAGTTGCGCTAGCGCCTTGAATTATTTGAAGGTAAAGCGGAAGCATAATGATTGCGCCAAACATTCCTGCTCCAATTATGAAACCAATTATCGAAGTTAGCGCAAAAGTTTGATTCTTAAATAATGAGAGCGGCAGAATTGGCTCCGGCGAACGCTTCTCCCAGAACATATAAGTAGCGACGATTGCAAACCTCAGAACAAGTGAAATTACAGTCCGAGAATCGCTCCAACCATTCTCTGGTCCGAATACGGAGAGAGCTACCAGTATGGCAACAACAGCTGAAACGATTAACGCGGCACCCAGATAATCAATTTTATGTTCCCGACGTTGCTTGGGTATATGTAGTACTAGCGCTGTTACAACGAGCGCCAAGATTCCAAACGGTAGATTTATATAGAAAATCCAACGCCAACCAGTTATCCCAAAAATCTCGGAACGATCAGAGAAAAATCCACCAAGTAATGGACCAGCAACTGAAGAGAGACCCCATACTGCGCCAAACATTCCTTGGTATTTCCCGCGCTCCCGTGGAGCAACCAAATCGCCAACAATCACAAAGGTGAGTCCCATTAGGCCGCCAGCGCCTAAACCTTGAATTGCTCGGAATGCAATTAATTGGTCCATTGAAGTTGCAATTCCAGATAGGAATGAGCCGATTAGGAAGACGACAATTGCAAATTGATAGACCGGTCTTCTACCGTATAAATCTGAGATTTTTCCGTAGAGCGGCGTTGATGCAGTTGAGGTAAGTAAGTAAGCGGTTACCACCCACGAGTAATGATTTAAGCCATTGAAGTCTTCCACAATTTTCTTAAGCGCAGTAGAAACAATTGTCTGATCCAAGGCTGCCAAAAGCAACCCGGTCATCAAGCTACTCATTATTACTAGTACTTCACGATGCGATAGTGGCTTCGAATGATCTACTTTTGAGCGCTTCGACATAATTTCCTTTGCTTGATTTTGTCTATAGCAGAAAGGCTACTACTCTCAAGATGATGAAAAGCGTAATCGCCGAGAATCTCGTAAAGACTTATGACAATGGACGCATACGAGCGTTGGATGGATTGAGTTTAGATGTGAGTGAAGGCACAGTGTTGGGAGTTCTTGGCCCAAATGGTGCGGGTAAAACCACAACGGTTCGTGTGTTGTCCACTCTGATTACTCCTGACTCTGGCAGCGCCCAAGTAGCTGGAATAGATGTAATTAAACATCCAGAAAAAGTTCGTGAAGTAATTGGCTTATCTGGCCAATATGCAGCTGTCGACGAAACTTTAACTGGTTGGGATAACTTAATTATGTTTGGCCGTCTCTATCATTTATCAGCATCCCAAGCCAAGATTCGAGCGACGGAATTACTTGACCAATTTAACTTAACTGATGCGGCTAAGCGGCCGATCAAGACTTACTCAGGTGGCATGCGGCGCCGATTAGATTTAGCGGCGTCATTAATTGTTCATCCGAAAATTCTTTTCTTAGACGAACCGACAACTGGATTAGATCCACGTGGACGAAAAGAGATGTGGGGAGTTATTAAGGGTTTGGTTGAAGAGGGAACGACGCTGCTTTTAACTACCCAATATCTAGAGGAAGCCGATCAACTCGCAGACGAAATCGTTGTTGTGGATCATGGAAAAGTTATTGCTCGCGGGACTGCAGATAGTTTGAAGAGAGATATTGGTGGCGAGCGGTTAGAAATTGTTGTAGAGCTAACAGATCTAGCAAAGAGTCAAGAAATCGTCGCAAAAGTAGCGAGCGGGAAAGTAAATGTGGAGGAAGACTTAGGAAGAATTTCGGCTCCAGTTAGCACCGGTTCTCGTGCGCTGATAGATGCCGCTCGCCAATTAGATGAGAGCTCCATTCATCCGCTTGATATCGGATTGAAGCGACCTTCACTCGATGATGTTTTTATTGCGTTGACCGGCCATGCCGCAGAAGAAGAGAAATCTGAACCGGAAGTCAAAGCAGGAAAGCGAGGCCGATAATGTCTAATACAAAATCTGCTAGTGCAATTTCCGATGCATTAATCATTACAAAACGGCAGATGTTGCAGCTTTTCCGTGTACCGGAAGTATTAATTTTCTCAACTATTCAACCCGTTATGTTCGTAGTGCTTTTTAGATTTGTTTTTGGTGGCTCGATTTCAACCGGAATTCCGGGAGTGGATTACGTCCAATTATTGATGCCCGGAATCTTTGTCCAGACCGTTGCCTTCACTCTCGCCGGCACCGCTGTTGGCTTAGCGGAGGATATGCAGAAGGGTCTTATCGATCGCTTTAGATCACTTCCGATTTCACGGAGCGCCGTTGTCTTTGGTCGTGCGCTGGGCGACGGATTACTAAATGTTGTAGTACTTACAGTTATGGGAATAACTGGTTTTATCGTTGGTTGGCGTCCAACTTCTGGGGCACTAAATATCTTTTTTGGTTTTCTATTTCTATTACTTTTTGGATTCGCTATGGCTTGGATTGGAATTTTGATTGGGCTTTCTGTTCGGGAGGCTCGAGTAGCCAGCTCGGTTGTATTTATCGCGGTATTCCCACTCACATTCCTATCAAATGCCTTTGCTCCCACAACCGGGATGCCGAAAATTCTGCAGTATTTCGCAGAATGGAATCCAGTTTCGACCATGGTTGCCGGCTGCCGCGAACTATTTGGATTAGAAAATCTTTTCGGAGTAACGGCTAACTCACTGCCGAGCCAACATCCGTTACAGATGTCTCTGCTTTATATGTTCTTGATAATGGCTATCTTTATTCCGCTTAGCGTCCGCAAATATGTGAGAGCTAGCTCCAAGAAATAAAAGTTAAGCGAAAATATCTGTAGCTACAACTTTTACAGTTATCGATTTACCGTTTGGTGCAGTATAGGTTCGGCTCTCACCTATCTTGGCTCCGAGTACTGCGGCACCAAGAGGCGACTGCTCACTGTAAACATCTAAATCACTAGCAATCTCGCGCGATCCGAGTAAGAACTGCATCTCTTTACCCATGATCTCAACGGTAACTTTCATTCCCGGGCTAACTTCATCGCTGGCTCCAACCGGTGTTCCGATCTCTGCATTTTCTAGAAGAGCCTTCAATTGTCGAATTCGAGCTTCGAGTTTTCCTTGCTCTTCACGTGCCGCGTGATATCCACCATTTTCTTTCAAATCTCCCTCGGCGCGAGCAGCTTCAATTTTCTTAACTACTTCGACTCTTCCAGTCGTCTCCAATTCAGAGAGTTCTGCTTGCAGTCGATCTGCGGCTTCTTGGGTCAACCAGGTTTTTGGCATAGTGGAAAAGATTACTTATTTACTTGACCGCTTGCCCAGTCGGAGCGGCGTTACAGGAGAGGATTGATGCGGCAACCGGGCGGAGCCGAGTTGGAATCTCAGCGGTTAACTTAGTTTTATCTGGACCAGCTTTGACAAGGTATTCGATCTCCCCGACAACATTTCGATCAAAATCTTCAGCAAGTAAGGTGCAGAGAAATGGCTGAGTTTCATCACGCCTTGTTAATGTGAATGTGATTGTAATTTTCTCATCAGAGAGCGTCTCATAACTTATTACCGTGGCTTTGTATGGTGGGTTTGAGTAGTTCCATGCGCTCCAAATCAGCCAGGGAATTCCGATCAGCAAAATTATTAAAGCCACATAACGCCAGCCACCAGAGTTACGTCGGCCATAGCGCTCCCGCATCAGCTCTTCCGAATACATATTTTTGCCGGACATGGGATGATTCTCGCATGCGTGAGGACTATTTAGATCAGGGGATTGCTGGCTCATTAACGATGATATTTCTTACCCTTGCCTCAATAATTCTCTTCCGAAGCTTCTATAAGCGTTACAAACGGATGGAGCAACGTCGGATTGAAGATGAGCAGAAGTAGAGCGTTTGCTAACGTATTAATTGCTCTAGTTTTTGCGGCGATATTTATTTTTCTTGGATTTTGGCAGCTAGACCGGGCCGCTCAAGTAAAAGAGTTGCAGAAACCTTTTCAAGAGCTACCAATTGTTGATCTCGCCGAAGTTTCAACTCCAAATACGAATCTTTCTGGAGAAGCGATAAATCGAATCGTGGAATTCTCGGGAAGTTATGTGGCGCAATATTTGGCTCCTGAGCAAATAGTAAATAAAGCCAAAACTGATTGGAATGTTGCACTGATGGAAGTTGATGGCGGTGGACTTATATTGGTAGTGCGCGGAGAGGGATCAATAGAATTGCCGCGCGGGGAGATTTCAGTACGAGGGCGTATCTACCATCGTCAGTTTGAAGATGTCGCGCCATTAGCGACTTTATCTTCAGGTCAGCTTCGCAGAATCGATCCCTCACTTTTGCTTGCAGAATATTCTGGAGATTATTACGACGGTTACGTCATTGCTATCAATGAAGAGAGAAATGGTCGGCCGATTACCGAATCTAGTCGAGTATCTGCAGAACCTACTCAGCCCACCGTCCCTGGTTACTACTGGCAACATATCGCTTATGTCGTTATTTGGTGGCTCATGGCAGGCGTAGTACTTTTCCTACCGCTCTATTCAAAATGGCGAGTTCGAAGATTGAAGGGAGAATTGCTTTGAAACGAGGCGTTGTAATTCGGTTTCGTGTGATGGCGCTTCTAGCCGGCGTGATGTCGCTCTTACTTTGGTTTGTGGAACTACCAGTGGTCTATCTCTTAGACGCACCGGAACTTGCTGAAAAGGTTAAGTGGATTCCGTTTGTGCACGGCTATATCTATGCTTTTTATGTACTCACCGCAATTCATTTTGCAGCGAAGGCTCGATTCACCGTGCGCCAGATGATTGCGCTGATTCTTGCGGGAACTCTTCCTATTCTCTCATTTTTAGCAGAGCGGAGAGTTGCTAGAAATTACCGCTGAGATGTCAAAGCTTAAATCCCTAGTTAAATCTGCGCTTTATCCAATATATGAACGACGTCTCGTTGCGAATTTAGATTTAGCAAATACCCCAGAACATATTGCATTAATCCTTGATGGAAATCGCCGTTGGTCCAAAGAGAATCCATCGCCAACGGGTGACACCTCCTCCCAACGCGGCCACCAAGCAGGTGCAGAAAAAATTCTAGAACTCTTAGATTGGTGTGAAGAGAGCGAAATTAAAGTTGTAACTCTCTGGCTCTTGTCGAGCGATAACTTAAATCGTGATCAAGAAGAGCTTGCCTCGCTTTATCGCATCATCACAGAAACTGTAACCAAGTTAGAACGTGCGAGAAGATGGCAGATTCACCCGATGGGTTCATTTGATGTGCTACCGAGTGAGCTACAGAGCCAACTCCGAGAAGTCGAGAAACAAACCGCAGGAATTGATGGCATCAAAGTTAACGTCGCTATCGCATACGGTGGGCGGCTTGAAATAGTTGATGCAGTGCGCCGATTCCTTGATGAAGAGGGTGCCAAAGGAAAATCTCTTGATGAGATTAAGCAAGAGATTTCTGCAGAGGCAATCGGTCGTTACATCTATACCGCAGGACAGCCTGATCCAGATTTAGTTATTAGAACCTCGGGCGAACAGCGGCTCAGCGGTTTTCTTCTCTGGCAGAGCCATCAATCCGAGTTTTATTTCTGTGAGGCTTACTGGCCAGATTTTCGAAAAGTTGATTTCTTAAGAGCGCTCCGCTCATACGCCCAGAGAGAACGACGATTGGGTCGCTAAAAACCTAAACCTCTACTTGAGCGTGTCGCCTGAAAAGTGCCCGGGCGAGGATTTACCTTTTATTCCTTCCCTCAAATTGGGCAAATCCGCTCAATCTTGGAGTAACTAGACAACAGAATAAGTAAAAGGAACCAATTGGCCCGGAAGAGCTCTAGCGGTGAATTAAAGACTTATGTCCTAGATACGAGCGTACTTCTCGCCGACCCCACCGCGATTTTCCGCTTCGCAGAACACGAAATCATTATTCCTATCGCAGTTATTGGCGAGTTAGAAAGCAAGCGAGCTCATCCAGAATTGGGTTATTTCGCAAGAGCTGCGCTGCGCTCATTAGACGATCTGCGCCTAGATCATGGCCGACTAGATAAACCGATAAAAATAAATGCAGCTGGCGGATTACTCTCAGTTGAATTGAATCACACCGATACCACTTCTTTACCTTTGGGATTTCTTCGTGACGGTACTAATGATTCTCGAATCCTTGCTATTGCACGAAATTTAGTTAGCGAAGGAAAGAAAGTAGTACTAGTAACAAAAGATTTACCGCTTCGCGTAAAAGCATCTTCAGTTGGAATTGATGCTGAGGAATATCGCGCTGAATTAGTTCCAAATAGCGGCTGGACCGGAATGGTTGAAGAGAGCGTTGGCAGTAAATTAATTGATTCGCTGTTTTCCGGGGAACGCGTTAAAGATCCTTTGGCTAAAGATCTTCCTTGCCACACCGGTGTCGTTCTCCACTCAGAAAAAGGAAGCGCGCTAGCTCGAGTGACAGCGGATAAATCTTTACTTCTGGTTCGAGGCGATCGCAGCGCATTTGGAATTCATGGAAGATCAGCTGAGCAACGCGTCGCACTAGATTTACTTCTTGATAATGAGATTGGGATTGTCTCGCTAGGTGGCCGAGCTGGAACTGGAAAATCTGCGCTCGCTTTCTGTGCCGGCCTCGAAGCGGTAATGGAGAGAAGACTCCATAAGAAAGTCGTGATTTTCCGTCCGCTTTATCCAGTTGGCGGACAGGAGCTTGGCTACCTACCTGGCACCGAGGGCGAGAAGATGTCACCATGGGCACAAGCAGTTTTCGATACCTTGGGTGCGTTAGTTTCGAGCCAAGTAATTGAAGAGATTATGGATCGTGGCCTGATCGAAGTTCTTCCGCTCACCCATATCCGCGGTCGTTCGCTCCACGACGCTTTTGTAATTGTCGATGAAGCCCAATCACTAGAGCGAGGCGTACTACTCACCGTTCTCTCTCGAATCGGTCAGGGCTCTCGGGTAGTCCTTACCCATGACGTTGCCCAGCGCGACAACTTGCGAGTCGGCCGCCATGACGGGGTCGTAGCCGTCATCGAATCCCTCAAGGGCCATCCGCTCTTCGCCCATGTCACCCTGACTAGATCCGAGCGTTCCCAGATCGCAGCTCTAGTTACTGAGTTGCTAGAGGATCCGATCCAACTCTTTGCCTAGCGGGCTCCATTTTTAGGTAATTGCATTAAAAGGTATTTTTCGGACATCACCGTATCTGAACAGGGCTTTTCTTATCCACAATTACTGAGAGATTTCTCTTTTTCCCGCCACGCGCCTATTTAGATTTGCGACCAGCCCACTCCTTTGTCACCCTAAAGGTCATCCCCGATGGTCAATACGCTCGAAAGAGCGGGCTCTGGCTGTCACCTGCGAGCTAAGGAGTGCTGATGAAGCGAGAGGTACTGGCGCCGCTAATGGCTGCTGCCATTCTCTTCACCACGGTCAACAGCGCCCACGCGCAACCGGCCCAGGTCGCTCTTGATCTTCCGGAAGCTAGCTTGAAGGTCTCGCCTCCGGATGATTCCGAACCAACCTGGTCGACGCTTTTAGAGATGAGCGATGCCTCATCTGTCGATTCCATGGAGATGGCGCTGGTCTCAGAGATGATCGCAAAGGTTGAGGCGGCTCGAAAACCGAAGGGTGCACGAGCTGTTGGACGAGAGTTAGCGAAAGAAAACTATGGCTGGGGGCGCTACCAGTATTCGTGCCTAGATTCACTCTGGACGCGAGAGAGCCATTGGAACTATCGGGCTCGAAATCCAATAACCGGGGCTCACGGAATCCCTCAAGCCCTTCCGGCAACTCGTATGGAGATCATCAGTTCTGATTGGCGAAGCAATCCAATTACTCAGATTGAATGGGGATTGCGTTATATAAGTATTAGATACGAGACGCCTTGTCGCGCACTCGCAAAATTTAAGCGCTCGAGATACTACTAGTTCTGAATTTAATTAAATTTAATTTGGTCGAGTTCCAATAGTAAGTGGTCGGGTGGTTTCAGCAAAGAAATCATTTCCTTTGTCATCGACCACTATGAATGCAGGGAAATCAACAACTTCGATTCGCCAGACGGCTTCCATTCCGAGTTCCTCGTAATCAAGCACTTCTACTTTTTTAATACAGTCTTGCGCTAACCGCGCTGCTGGACCGCCAACTGAACCCAAATAAAAGCCACCAAATTTCTTACAGGAATCGGTAACTTGTTTAGAACGATTTCCTTTAGCCAACATGATGAGCGATCCACCGAGAGATTGAAATTGTTCAACATACGAATCCATACGACCGGCAGTAGTAGGACCAAAGGAGCCAGAGGCATAGCCGGCTGGAGTCTTAGCTGGCCCGGCGTAATAAACCGGATACTTCTGGAAATATTCAGGGAGCGGCTTTCCGGAGTCAACCAGCTCTTTTAATTTAGCGTGTGCTAAGTCGCGCGCGACAACCATAGTTCCATTCAAAGACAATCGAGTCTTTACGGGATATTTGCTTAATTCTGCGGTTATCTCGGCCATTGGTCGATTTAAATCGATTTGAACGACTTCGTTATCTAAGTGATCATCAGTAGTTTCGGGGAGATAATGAGCCGGATCAGTCTCTAATTTCTCAATAAAGACGCCATCTTTGGTGATCTTTGCTTTCGCTTGTCTATCTGCGGAACAAGAGACCGCGATTGAAATTGGAAGCGAGGCGCCATGTCGCGGCAATCGAATAACTCGAACATCATGGCAGAAATACTTTCCGCCAAATTGTGCGCCAATTCCTAATTTCTGAGTGAGTTCAAAGACTGCGCGTTCCAATTCAGGATCGCGGAAAGCTCGGCCAGTCTTGGCATCGCCAGTAGTGGGTAGTGAATCCAAATATTTTGTTGAAGCTAGCTTGCCGACCTTTGTGGTGAATTCGGCGCTGGTTCCTCCGATGACAATCGCAAGGTGATAGGGCGGACAGGCTGCGGTACCGAGCGAGCGCAACTTATCCTCGAGCCAGATGAGAAAAGTCTTGGGATTCAAAATCGCTTTTGTCTCTTGATATAGGAAGGATTTGTTGGCGCTGCCACCACCTTTAGCAATAAACAAGAAATTGTATTCATCGCTCTTTTCGAAGTCGGAATATATTTCAATCTGAGCTGGAAGATTATTTCCAGTGTTTTTCTCTTCCCACACAGTAACCGGCGCTAACTGCGAATAGCGAAGATTTAATTTTGTAAAAGCATCAAAGACTCCACGTGAGATTGTGGCCTCATCACGCTCACTTGTGATTACATATTGGCCTTTCTTTCCCATGATTATTGCAGTGCCAGTGTCTTGGCACATCGGAAGAATGCCACCTGCTGAAATATTGGCGTTCTTCAAGAGATCCAGAGCTACGAATCTATCGTTTGGAGAACTTTCTGGATCTTTCAAAATATTTGCTAATTGTTGAAGATGTTCGCCTCTTAAGTAATGAGAAATGTCGTGCATTGCGATTTCAGTTAGATTACGTATTGCTTCAGGAGATACCTTTAGAAATGTCTTTCCTTCTGCGGTAAAGGTAGATACGCCATCGCTAGAAACTTTTCGATATTCAGTCTTATCCGGACCTATCGGTAGTAGATCTTCATAAATAAAGTCACTCATCGGCCACCTGTTTTGCAGCTTCTAATTTGGCGCGGGCGCCATCTAGCCACTCTTGGCAGATATTGGCCAATTCTTCGCCGCGTTCCCAAAGTTTCAAAGATTCTTCTAGGCCAAGGCCGCCCGACTCCAAAGTGGAGACAACTTTTGCTAATTCATCTCGCGCTGCCTCATAGCTCATCTTGGACATATTCGTAATCTACTCGCCTCTGATTCGATCAAGCTCGGATTCTCCGGTTGCTGTAGCCAGAGCCACACCTTCGGCAAGTCTGAGTCTTAGCGTCTCGCCTTTAGTTAACTTATTTGGCGTGCGCACTATGGAGCCATCGCTTTTCTGAACGACGGCATATCCACGATCAAGAGTGGCTTGCGGCGATAGTGCCCGAATCTGGGTCAGCATATGGTTTAGCTCATCGCTGGATCTCGTTATTCGAGAGTTGATTCCAGCAAAGGAACGCTGCATCAAGTTAACCACTTTGGTCATTTCAAGAATTACCCGATCGTTTATCTTTTGATCAGCTCGGTTTCGAAGTTGGCGGATCTTCTCTAATTCTTCTTTGATATCAGGCACGACTCGTTTAGCGGCATCGGTAGGAGTTGAAGCCCGCAAGTCGGCAACTAAATCAAGTAGCGGGGTATCTTGTTCGTGACCAATCGCGCTGACAATTGGTTTTTTGCAATTAGCAGCAAGTCTTACCAGTCCCTCATCCGAGAATGGCAATAGATCTTCAAAAGATCCACCGCCGCGAGTAATGATGATGACATCTACCTCCGCATCATTATCTAGTTCTTTAAGTGCGGCTGATACTTGGATAACAGCATCCGCCCCTTGAACGGCGACCTCTCTGGTTTCAAATTGCACTGAAGGCCAACGTCTTTTTGCATTTTCTTTAACATCTTTTTCAGCAGCGCTAGCACGACCACAAATTAAGCCTATTTTTCGCGGCAAGAATGGCAGTGGTTTCTTTCGTTCAGCAGCAAAGAGCCCTTCAGCTGCTAGCAATTTTTTCAATGCTTCAAGTCTTGCAAGTAATTCACCGACTCCAATCTGTCTTATTTCTTTGGCGTTTAATGAAAGTCGCCCTGTTGGGGTATAGAAATTAACTTTTGAATTAATGACAACTCGAGCATTTTCAGTTAAGGGTGCAATTGATTTAAATACAGAGCGAGGGCAGGTGACTTCTAAATACATATCAACGCTGGGATCTCTCAAGCGCATGTAGACCATTCCAGAACCAGCGCGATCGTTGAGTTGAGCAATCTCACCTTCGACCCAGATTTGTCCGAGACGATTTATGTAATCGCTGATTGCTTCTGAGACAACTCTCACCGGAACTGGTTTTTCTGCGGAGGTCTCTAACACGACACGATAGTAATGGCGCCGATAGGATGCGCCTATGGCAAAACGTGTACTGCTCGCTGCGCCACGTGGTTACTGCGCCGGAGTAGATCGCGCAGTTGTCACTGTGGAAAAGGCGCTTGAGCTATATGGAGCGCCGGTTTATGTGCGCAAACAGATTGTCCATAACAAGCATGTTGTTGAATCTCTTGAAAAGCGCGGAGCAATTTTTGTGGATGAGACTGATCAAGTTCCGGAGGGCGCTCGAGTGGTTTTCTCTGCACACGGAGTATCGCCAAAAGTTCACCAAGAAGCAGCGAATCGCAATTTAAAGACAATCGATGCGACTTGTCCACTAGTTACAAAAGTTCACCAAGAAGCGCGAAGATTTGCTGCCGAAGATTTACAGATTCTTCTGATTGGTCATGATGGTCATGAGGAAGTCGAAGGTACTGCGGGCGAGGCTCCAGAACATATTAAATTGGTAGATGGCCTTGAAAATGCAAAGAAAATCGAGATTGACCCAAAGCGTCCGGTTGCCTGGTTATCCCAAACAACTTTAAGCGTTGATGAAACTCTCGAGACGGTTGCGATACTAAAGGACCGCTTCCCACAGCTTCAAGATCCACCATCAGATGACATTTGCTATGCGACGCAGAATCGTCAGATTGCAATTAAACAGATTGCGCCTGAAGCAGATTTAGTTCTTGTGGTTGGCTCTACCAATTCTTCTAACTCGGTACGTCTTGTTGAAGTCGCTAAGGAGTATGGCGCAAAGCAGGCTTACCTAATCGATTATTCAAGTGAAGTGAAAGAAGAGTGGTTTAACGGTGTCGAAACTATCGGCGTAACAAGCGGCGCATCTGTTCCTGAATTATTAGTTAAAGAAATCTTAAGTGATTTAGCAGAGCGAGGCTTTAGCGATGTTAAAGAGATTACTGCGATGGAAGAGAGCCTTTTATTTGCGCTTCCACCAGAGTTAAGAAAAGATTTACGCGCCGCTGGAAAGTAAGCGTTTCTGTTC
>JACCDJ010079138.1_pt1 | contig 12089 bp, 10 predicted proteins | sample 7444481 | NCBI WGS metagenome assembly JACCDJ01 (sample SAMN15323435, study PRJNA562643) | freshwater metagenome | isolation source: river surface water | place: USA:Blue River Watershed | collected 2017-08-15 | reverse complement strand
TAGTCTTTGTACATTCTTCTTCTGTTGTAGTGGTTTCTGGAGGATTTCCTACAAGTTCAGTAGTCTTTGTACATTCTTCTTCTGTTGTAGTGGTTTCTGGAGGATTTCCTACAAGTTCGGTTGTAGTAGTAGTTGTTTTTATTTCTTTACATTTATAATTTTTACAAATATAATTTTCTGGACATTGAGAATTTATAAAACAATAATCGTTATTATTACCATATCTGATAGCTGATACAAATTTTAAGTAATTTACAAAAAACAGTGTTACAAGTATCAAATTCATTTTTACTAAATAAGTATATTGTTTTTAAATTAGTTTTTTTATTAGTTATTAATAAAAATGAATAATCCGTTACTATATAAATTTAATCTTAAAAAAGATTCTGTTGATACAAGAGACATTTTATTTAAAGCTGAAAAATTAGGTGTTGATAAGGTTAGTTTGCCACCTTTTTATGATTTAAGAGTTACTGGAGCTATTCCTCCAGTATTAGACCAAGGTTCTTTAGGATCTTGTGGACCAAATCAAATTAGTAATTCATTGAGATATTGTTTAAGAAAATTAAAACTTTCTCCTGATTTTCAACCGTCAAGATTGTTTATTTATTATTTTGCTCGTCTTATTGATGGTTCTGATACAAATCAAGATACCGGTATTAGTATTAGAAATGGATTAAAAAGTATTTCCAAATATGGAGTATGTAGTGAAAATAATTGGGGTTATAATATAACAAAATTTAAAGAAAAACCAAGTGGAGAAGCTATTAAAGCTGCTACTCATCATATTGATGGATATAAATATATCAGTATTCCACAAGATCTTGATCAATTAAAAAGAGCATTAGTTGGAGGATTTCCTATAATATGCGGGATACAATTGTATTCCTCATTCACATCAGCTGGAAAAACAGGAATTGTACCTCTTCCAAATAAAACTAAAGAAAGTAAATTAGGTGGACATTGTGTATGTATTATAGGTTATAATGATAAATTAAGATTATTTACACTTATGAATACTTGGGGTGATTGGGGTAATGATGGATTCTTTTGTGTAAGTTATGATTACATCATGGACAAAACATTGGCTTCTGATTTTTGGATAGTTACATTTTTTAAATAAAATATTCATTACCATAATCACAAAATATTTCTTCATTTGGTTTTATTTTTTTTGAAGCTACCATATATACTTTATTATTTATTTCTAAAAAATAAGCATTGTTTTTAAAACGACTACCGTGTGCATCATTGGCATTTCTAACAATTGTGCTATTTTTATCTAATCCATCCCAGCATTTATTTCTATTAGCACATAATACATAAGTTGTATTTGCATCCTTTTTTCTTTCTCTTATTCTTTTCCATGTTCCTTTCATCCAGGGTAAAGAATAATCTCCAATTATATCATCTGGCTTAAATCCGTATGGGCCTGCATATAATCCATTTCCTCCATTTTTAATCTGTGATTTTTTAACAAATAAATTTTGAATTAAACAAGTATGTAAATAACAAAACCTTGGGTATATACCCAAGGTTAATTTACATCTTTTTTTATTAAGTGGATTAATATAAGTACATCTTTCTTTTGTTGGGCCTTTTTTAACTAAAGATTCATATCTTTTTGATTCAGGATTTGGACTTTTAGGTCTTTTTGCAGTTTTAAATTCTCTATATTGTTTCTTTGGATTTTTAAATTCTGACATTTATTTTATAATTAAAAAATAAAAAAATATTGCTTTTATACAAAAAATAAAAAATGGCTCAAAGTTATAAAACAATTCATGCATTTAAAACTATTTCTGTAGATTCTGTAAAAGCAGAAGTTTATAATATTACAGCTAGTAGTACTCTTACTTCTTCAAATTCTGGAGATTTTATTGTATTAGATACTACAACTGCTTCAACAATTACTCTTCCAACTCCTGAAATGGGGTATCAATTTCATATTGCTGTAGGAAGTACAGCAGCTCATTTAATTAGTGCACCAAGTGCATGTATTGTTGGTAATATTGCTTATTCTGTTGCCAATACATCTGGAAGTTTAACAACTGGTGCTGCAAAAACATCTGTTAGATTTACAAGTGGAAATGCAATTGGTGATTCTATACATCTAATTGGAAATGGTTCTAAATACTTTTTGTCAGGTAATGTGGCTAATGCCACTGGTGTTGTTTTTGTTTCTTAAATAAATTTAACATTAAATCCTTCTATTTTTAAATTGTCTTCTGTTTCTAAAAATGTTTCATCTCCGTATTTTATTTTTAAAGATTTTTTGAGTTCTTTCATATTTGGAATTTTATTAGAATTACCTATAGAATTTTCCAAATACCATCTGCAAAAATGATTATAAATCGTTTTAAGTGTTTCAAAATTGTCATTATTTTCAACTAAACATTCAGAAAAGTAATCATTAAATTTATCATTGTCTGTTTTGTATCTATTAGTTGCTAATAGTACATCCTCTGGTTCTTCTAATGGTTTGTCTTTATTTTTGATATATAAATTTATAAGAAAAGATATCATTAACGGAGCCCAATTTTTAATTTTATCTTTAATAGTTGGATCAATTTTGAATTCATTCCTTTTATGAGGATTATCTACAAATCTGCTTTTAAATTCTATTACACGAAGTCTTCTAAATGTACCACCATCAATAGAACTAATATTAGGTAAGTCATTGCAACACATAAACATACTTCCTTGAATTTTAAAAGAAACTGGAGCTTTGTATAATTCTCTGGCAATAATCGAATCTCCCCCACTAAATGATTTTATTAAACTTGTTTTTAATGTATCTCCATACTCTGGTTCACCAAATGTTATAATACGTTTTCCTTTTAATCTTATGATATCTGGTGTAGCATTTGAACTACCAGTTTTTTTAGTTGTTAACAATGTTATATCCGCGGTTGTAATATAATCTCCTAAACTATATTCTAAAAAATTAATCAAAGTACTTTTTCCGTTAGCTCCAGATAAACCCGTCAATATATAAAATTTTTCATCAGGTATACCTACTAAACTTTTAGCTAAAACATTTAAAAGATATTCCAATACTTTATTATTTGTTATAATTGTTTGTAAAAAAGAAAACATTTCATTAAAATCATTTGATTTTTCATCATGTTCTTTATAATCAAAATTACAATTTAAACTAAGATAATCAATTGGTTGAATTTTTCTAAATTGGCAATTTTTAAAATCAAAAACTCCATTTGTAAATCCCATTAAGTAGGGGTTCGCATCAAGTTTATTAATAAATTCTGGTTCTATTTGTTTAAATTGATAAACAGATTCATTCAAAACACTATTTTTAAAACTATTTGTTTGAAGATTAAAAATAAGTTTATTAATATTTTTTTCATTATTTTTGTCTTTAAAAAGAATATAATTTGAAACTAATACATCAGTTATAACAGAGTATATTTTTAAACTTTTAACCCATTTATAATCTTGATAATAATACCATTCTGTATTTTTTGTAGAATCAACACGAAAAGTATTTTTATATAAGTAACAAAGAATTTTAGAAATATTAAAATGACTTCCGTTTAACCCTTTTCTTAACAATTTTATCAAACCAGGATCTGTTATTTTTGATATTTTTATTTTTTCCTCTGGGTAAAATTTAGATTTACATTCTTCATTGTAACATCTTAATTGACAAGTAGATGTTTCTTTATTATACAAAATATATAAATAATCACAAGTTCTTTTATGTTCTCTTTGTACAAATGGACATAAACGGTCTTTTATTGTTATAAAAATAGTGTCATTTAATTCTTTAATATTAGATATATCTAATAAGTATTTTTCAAAGTAAGTAGAATCTTTTAATACCGTAATAATTTTTTCTATATTATCATTGTATTGAATTTGTTCAGTATTTTCATTTTCAAGAGTTTCTATATCAGAACTTTCATTACAATTTCCTTCAATTGGTCTAATACATAATTTTAAAAATTCTTTAAAAGATATTATCACTTGGTTATTTATTAAACTATAAACAGTATTACAATTAGTATCATTTGCTTTTTTAGATCCATACATTCTTAATCCAGTTTTGTATACTGAAGTGTCAATGTATTGATTACTATCGATTTTAGAACAAATTTCTAAAGCTTTATCAGTATTTACAAGTATTTCTGGAAAATTAACATGAAATTTTTCATTATCGTCGCATACACGACTAGATATAAAATATTCTGATTCATTTCCTATATATTTAAAAATTTGCTGAACTAAGTCGTAAATTATTTCTTTATTAATTTCTTTAGAATCAATATCTAAGAAAAAATAAAATTTATCACCTTTATTTATTTTTTCAATAAAATACAAAGATTCTCTATTCTTTATAGCATTATAATACATTAGATAAAACTCATTTGTATCATCTTTTTTAACATAATATTTTCCTTTACCTTTAAACGCCAAATGAGTAATTTGATTATCATTTGTTTCAAATTTTTTAAAAGATTGCATACTGGCACATTAAATTAGTTTCTGTTTAAAATTCAATTTTAGTGTTTAATATCTACTTTTTTTTTACTTGTAACATGTAACAATGAATTATTTAGTAAAACTGACAGATCATATTAAAAAAGAAGAAAAAATCATAAATATTATAACAAATTATAATACTTATTCTACATTATACAATGATATTATAAATGTTTTGAACCCATTTGGAGAGTATATTTCTACTATTACATCAGGGACTGCTGAAATATCAAGATATTCCACACATGTAAATTTTGGATATTTTTACAATACAATTGAGAAAAAATCAGAAATATTGTATACTCTTAATTTAATAGAAATAGATACTAGATTTAGATTTGTAAAAAATAAAGAATCTGAGGAAGAATCTAAGGAAGAATCTAAGGAAGAATCTGAGGAAGAATCTGAGGAAGAATCCGAGAAAGAATTTAGAGAAGAATCTGAAGACAAATTAATTTCTTTTGAACAACAAAGAAATAAATTCAACTCTTTTTTAAAAGATACTTCAGGATTTTATAATTATAATTCTCAATCTGAAGGTAATCAATCAACATTTTGGGAAACATTTTTGGACGAATTGAAAAATAAACTATCTCAACCTAATGCTGGTTTAACTAATTCAACTATTTCAATGTAAAATACTTTTTTTCTTGTTATAAACAAATGTCTTGTAATAATATACAATCAACTAAAAGTTTTAAAGAATGTGTTTATAATATTTTTTGCCAATGTTATAATCAATGTGTTAATTTGCCACCAGAATTTGGTTCAAAACAAACTATTTGTTCAGAAATAACTGTAGACAATCATGACAGACCTTATTACGAATTGATAATCGAAAAAAGTATTGAATTTTTTAAAAATTCTAATTTTGTTTTTATAGCTGAAAATGGTAAATTTTTTATTTTTAATTCTGACGGTCTTAAATTAAGACTTACATGGGAGAATATAAAAAATATAGAAGATAATCAAATTAAAGAATTATTCTGGTTATTTAGAAAACTTATCATAGATTCAATATTGAAAATGAGTTTAATTAATATGTCTCATTTAATTAATGGAATAAGTTTAAAAATTTTTAGTGTTGGTTCAACAAATATAACAAGTGATTATGATATTACATTATATGGACCAGTTAAAGAAAAAATTTATATCATAAATTATTTTAAATCTATTTTTGAACAATATTTTAAAGAAGATTCTTCTATTGTATTTGATACTAATATTTATGGAGAAGCTTATATAAATTTTTCAAATATACCAATTCCAAATTTCAAAAAAGCAGTATGTGAACAAGAATTTTATTATTTAGAAGATAATAAGTCTAACGATTCAACTATGATGTGGGTCATTGTTAGATTTTTAAGAGATTTAAAAGATGCATTTGGTGAAAATATTTATAATCAAATTACAAAATTCATGTTAAAAAAATTTAAAAATTCTTTACCAATATTTGAATATGCTGAAAAAACTTTAATTTATTTACAAAATCAAGATTTTGATTTAGTTAATTACGATAGACTTTTAAGCAGTAAAGAATTATTTTTAAAAGATTACCAAAAGGAAAATAAACACACCGAAGGTTTATATGATTATATTAGTGTTGTTAATTATTATGGAGTAGAAACTTATATAACAAGGGGAGCTTTTATTGATACAGTTGTTAATTCTCAAATGTGTAAAACTCCTGTAGTTGATTTATACGTTATAGATTATATTTGCAGCATTATTGAAAATATTTCTTTTTATTTTAATCATAATTCTAAAACTAAATACGTTATTAGAGTAAAAACAACATTAGAAAAATTAATAACTTTAGATGGATATAGTAGTTTAAAACCAGATTTAGATAGTTTAAATCGTATACTAGATCCTTTAAAACAAGAAAATGTAAAAGATGGTAAATTAACTATAAATTATGATAACAAATATTGTAATAATATTGTACAATCTGATACAATTATTGATATATTATCATGTGAAAAATATGAACTATTCAGTTTACTTGTAAACATTGTATATTCTTTACTTAAAACTTATGCTTTTATGAGTAGTGATAAAAATGTACCTATTTTTTATACTGAATTTGTCACAAAACAAAACAAAGTATTTTTAACACAAAAAAATAAAAAAAGTATTTCTTTACTATAATTATTGAGAAAACAACATTTTTAATCTGCCATTTTTAATTTGTATAATTTGATAACAGATTGCAAAAACAAATATTTTACATTCTTCATTATCTTCTTTTAATTTTAAAGACAAGATAACATCATCGATTCTTCCCATATTTATACCACCGCTTGGTTGTGTATAATCTTCTGGTTTAATAGCAAATGGTATATTATAAAAATATTTAGTAGGAACTGTTGAATGATAATTATTTGGAAAAATATACCTAAAAACAGATTCTGGTAAAAATTCAGAATATCTATGTTTAGAATCAATTGTTAAAGAAATTTCTTTAACAAATGGAGATTCGTCTGAAGGTCTAGAGTAATTAAAATAATTATTATAGTTTAAATTTGATTCTGTCACAAAACAAAATAATATTTCTTTACATATAGATTTAAAATTTAATTTTGTATTATGAAAAGCTTTATTTGCTGATATGTTTTCATCTCCGTTGTATAACATTTGCGTACTGATGTAAGTGTGTTCTTTATTAATAAAATCATCAACAATAATAGAATCTAATGTAAAATATTCTCCAATAATATCTCCAGAGATAATTTCTTTATATACTGGTAAAGTGCCATCATAATTTATACAATTTTCAAATGATCTAAAATTAAATTTTATAGATATTTCATCATTGTACATACTAGCTATCGGTAAAGCCAGTGGATAATTTTTTGTAAACCAAAAAGATAATGGTATAATCAAATCAACTTCTCTTTCTGCATTGTGTTGAGCTCCAACATATGTGTCTGATTTTAATATCATGTTATTATGACCTTTATTAGATGGAGAGCTTTCTAATTCGTCTAAAAGATCCATACAAACAGGGTAAATAGAGTCAACAATAATTCCATTAATTAACAATTGAATAGGTCCGTCAAATATAGAGAATGCAAAAGCATCAGACCATGAAACATATTCTCCATCTGTTTTTTCTAAAATTGGTAAAGTTAATCTTATAAAAAGTTTAGATAATAAATGCCCATATTTAGGAATTCTAATAGTATATTTTCCTCCAAATTTTGGAGTATCGTTAAAATGAAATCTATAAATATCATTAGCAAAATTTAAATATCTAGAATAAGTATATTTGAAATGATTAATTTCTGGATCTTTTGTTAAATAGATATCTGCTTCACCTATAGCTTGTAATTGTAAAGAAGCTAAAACCATATTTAATTTAACAGTTAAAAAAAAATTTTATTGTAAACTTTTAAATATAAATGTATAAAGTTGTTATTGAGTCTCATATAATAACACCAATTCAATGGGAATTGAATGGTTTATTAAATATTACTCAAGTATTAGGACTTATTATATATGACAAAAATTTGGATGATATTAATTATGAATATACATTACATAATGAATATCATGAAATAATTGAACCATTTACACTTATTCGTGATATTGTACCTTGTCAAAATGATGATATTATATATTTAATTATGACTAGACAAAAAGTACAAAAGTTAAGCAAAAGATTGGTTAATAGTATTAGAAACTTGATTCATTAATTTTTTATCATTGTTAATCTCATTTATTATATCTATTAACTTGTAATTTGAATGTAATATATTAACTGTATCATTTAATTTTTTATTGTGATGAAGTACTAAAGTATTTTTAAGACTATTTGGGGAATTTACAAGTACATTTACACTTGTATAAATTTCAGAATCAGATATAATTTTTATAAAAGTATCTTTTAATTGTGGATTTTTCTGTAAAGAAGCTACAATATTATCAATATCATCATCATTTTGTATTGTAGTAACATTATTTGCTTTAAAAGGATTATCTACTAATTTTGTTAATATATCCATTATTTGTTTATTACCAGTTACACTATTAAAAAGTTTAGCAATGTTTGGGTTGGTTTTCATAATAGATTCTATTAATTGTATTTCTTTAATTTCTGGTTTAAAAGCTGTTTTTAAACCTAAAACTAAACTATGAAGTAACCCATTGGTTCTTATATTAATTAATGGTAAAATTTCCGATATAGAAAATAACACAAATCCGATAATACCTGTAACTGTTTCATTTGAAATCATACTTTATTTAAATTTATTTAGAAAAAAAATTTATTTAGAAAACTAAGTACTTTTTATACTACTTGCAAAATCTAATGTACTGAATATCTGATTACAATATTCTGGATCTTGTCTAATACATGTAACAGTTACAAATTTAGTAGGTTTATAATCATCAGAAATTAAAACATTAGACCCAAGACCATCCAAAAATTCTAAAATATTTACAGTTAAACAATAATTGGTGTCACTTAATTTTTTCTTTTCATTTTCTGGATCAACAAAATATTTAGAAATAGAGTATTCATTTATTGTATTTTTTCTAATCATTGTATATTTAAAATTTTTGTTATTGAAATAATAAACTAAATGATTAGTAGTTTCATTTATATAAAAACTTTCATTTAACATTTCATAAATTTCTTTAGATTGTCCAATATACTTTTCTTTTAGATATTTTTCTACTTCTTTTGGACCACCTGAAGGTCCTAAAATAGTTACCAAAGATACCTTTTTTGTTGTATCTATGTACATATTAAAAAGATCTATTGGTGATTCTCTTCCAGCACAATCTAATATTGTTATATATCCGGTATACCCTGAAGTAAATGATACTTCAAATGTTAAAAATAAATGAGATCTACTGCTTTCAGGATTATTTGGTGTTTTTTTAATTCTTTTTTTAGATTTTCTATAAGCGTCTATTAGATTTATCAACTTTCCTATAATATTAACATTTATATTGTTTATATCAATTTGATTACCAAGATATTCTTTAAACTCTATTCTTTCGTCTTTAGTATAAGGACTTTTTAAATTAGGAAACTTATTTATTAAATTTATAATACTTCCTCTAATAATATTTAAAGTTGGAACAAAAACATTAATGTATTGTTCAAATAAATACTTTAATTTTATTCCTTTTACATTGGGTAAATTTGATAATCCGTAATGTAGTAACCCAGGAACACCATTAGTACCTAATAATGTATGAGTTTTACCACTTCCACTTAACCCATAACCAGATAACACAACAGAATAACCTTGAGCTACTTGTTTAAAAGAATTATGTATGGATTTTGGGGAATAATCTGTAATTTTTAAATCAAAAATATTACTTGAATCTTTTATACCACTATAAGTTTCTTTGTTATTAAATGTGTCATTATAAATATCATAAAAATCTTCATATGTATCTTTTCTATTAACATATTGAACACCTGTGCAATCTATAGTTATATTTTTATTATACTGATTTTCTTTAATAGATACAGTTCCTTTATTAGTATAAGGTTTAACTTTAACATAGACTCTTACAGCTCCAGATAAATCTTCATATATATTTGTTAGTTCAATATCTTGAGATTGAAAAATATCATTATTATTATTCCAAAATACAGATAAATCAAATAATTCTTTACAAAATTCAACAGGAATGTCTTTCATAGTATTTGGATTTTTAAATAAATGAAGCATGGGACTAGTAGTGTATTTTGATAAATTCATTTGTTCTATAATGTCTTTGATTGATTTTGAAAGTTTAATAAATTTTTTTTTAATACTAGATTGAAATCTAGGATGCAAACTTGCTAATGCACCACTTTTATCATTTATAATATTCTGTAAAGAATTGATTATATCTAATTTTCTATAAAAAGTATTATTTATCATTACAAATTTATCAAATGTATCTTTGCAATCTGTATAATCTATTTCTATAATTGGATTTATTTTTGCATTCTCATTCAAATTTTTCTTAATAGATTCTAACTGTGTAAGTAAGTCTTTTATTTGTTTATTTTTTTGTTCTAGTAATTTTTTAAGATTTTCATTTTGGGAAATTAATGTTGTTATTTGGTCTGTGCATGATTTATTTAATTCTAATTTTATATCTTCTATATTTTTTTTAAGATTTTTAATAATATCATTCTTTTCTTTATCAGAAACTTTTAAAGAATTGATATAACTGTCTTTGTTTTTTATTAAATCATTAATAGAATTTTTAATAGTTTTTAATTCTTCTCGTAATTGCTCTTTTTCAGCAGCATAAATATCACCAGAATTACAATTTTTAGTTGTCCAATCTATCCATTGTTTTTTATATTGTTTAATCTGGTTAACAATTTGACCTTTTTCATTAATAACTTTTTCAATACAATTTTTATAAAATTCCAATGTAACTTTGTCTTTTAAAGACTGCCCTGTGAATTCATCTTTGACTTTTTTTAATTCTTGTTCTAATAAAGAAATTGTTTTTTTAGTATCACTACCTTGTATATTTTGTTTAAGTGTAGTTATTTGTGATTCTAAAATAGCATTTTCATCTTCTAATTTTTTAACTGTTTCTTTTAATATTTGTACCAAATTGTCATTATTATTTTTATCAAGTAATGATTTAATGTATGTGTCCATTTTATCTTTATAATCTTGAAATTTAGCTTCGTAATTTTTAGAATTTTCTAAAATATTATTTTCGCATTTTTCTAATTTTTGAGAATATTCTTTGATAATATTTTCCATCTCTTCTGAACATTCTTTTTTGACTAACAAAATACTTTCTATCTTTTCGTCGTCTTTTGTTTTTATAAGAGTGTCAAATTGTTTTTGGTAACTATTTTGTAATTCTTCTAGAACTTGGTTATCTGTTTTTTGTATAACTGTTTGACTTTCTAAAAGTTTAATAACATTATCTTTATCTTTTTGTGTAAAATATAAAGCAGTTGGAATTTTTTTAATAATAGAAACAACAGTTGGATTATCAACTGTACTTAAATCTAATGGAGTTATTAATTTGCATAATGTTCCATCTTGACTGACATAACCTATAACAAATTTATTATCAGAAATTACAAAAGCTATAGAATTTGTTTTTTTTTGTTCAAAAGTTAAAGGAACAAATTCAACTTTTGGATAATTTTTTTTTATAAATTCATTGATATCCATTGTCTTAATTTAATTATACTCTTTAAAAAAAAATTACCAATATCCTAATAATTTATCTCTAAAATACAATACAGGAATTGGTTTAAACATCATTTCACATTTTTTTGTACTATTATTCCATTGTAAATAATAATATTCACATGGAAAACATCTATTTGTTGTTACATCTTTTTGACTTCCTGGATCACATATGTTTTTTATGATTTGTCTAACATTGTCTTTTTGATATTCTTCTGTTTCAGGTATTGATTCTAAATTTATATTTAAAACTTTTGGTATATTATCAAATTTTTTTTGATTTACGTTTATTACTTCTGGGGTTACTTCTGGGGTTACTTCTGGGGTTACTTCTGGGGTTACTTCTGGGGTTACTTCTGGGGTTACTTCTGGGGTTACTTCTGGGGTTACTTCTGGGGTTACTTCTGG
>JACCDJ011728380.1_pt1 | contig 12094 bp, 9 predicted proteins | sample 7444481 | NCBI WGS metagenome assembly JACCDJ01 (sample SAMN15323435, study PRJNA562643) | freshwater metagenome | isolation source: river surface water | place: USA:Blue River Watershed | collected 2017-08-15 | reverse complement strand
TTCGAGTGTCAATTTGATTTCCGTATTTTTCTTCCACGAGTTTGAATAGCGTATTCACCGATTGTAAAAGCAATGTCGGGGATGAAAATTTCTGATTCCATTTTTCCACCATTTCCACAAGGACCGTGTCTACGGGTCCATTATCCGCATTTTTTGTATAGCGTAACTGAATGTCCTCCCAGGGATATTGGCGTTGGGTAAGTTCAGTTACATACTGGGAAATTTTATTTTCCCATTTGAATTGCTTTTCATTTTCTTGGATATTATGAAAAAAAGAATATCCTTTGCCCGCCGTTCCCACCAACACCTTGCTATTTGGATTTTCTTTAGAGCTCCAATAAAACCAGGTATCTCCTGTTTGATCGATGACACTGCCAACACGGTCTCCACGATCAGTGTGGGTCTCGACATAATTGGGACCGAGGGATAAATACGGAATATGGTGTTGACAATAATTATCCAGACCCCGGTAGGTGATGCCAGGAATATCCGTCATCATCGCATTGTAGATGGGAATGTTATACTTTTTGACCAAGTTTTCGGCATATTCTACTATCCATGCAAATTCCTTTGGATCACAAAGACCCGTTAAAATGTTGGCGTAATTAGCGCTGAGTACTAAGTTGCCTTTTTTGATGTATGAAATAAATTCTAGCTCTTCTTCAGGCGTGCATGATTTGAGGAAATTTTCTACTGCCCAAAGGGATTCGATATGCCAAATGGCTTTTGAATCCCTCTCTGCCCAACGCATCGCTGAACGAATGTTTTCCGTTTGAATTTTCTCCACTTGGGTTTGATGATGGGAATAGCCAATATCATTATGACTGTGGTGAATGATGTGAAAGGTATATGCTTTAGGTATAGCTTCTATGTTCACTACACGCTCTAAAATCAATCGATTTTGAGAAAAAACTTGAATGGTGTCCTTGCCCGAAAAATCGATCGGGTAGGCGGGAATGGCTTCTATTTGATAACCGACTGAATACGATCGGAGAATCTCGAAATGTTTGGAACGAATCATTACATCTACAGGAGTGTCCGGTATTTGAATGGCCAAGTTGAGCTGTCGTTTGTTTTCTTTTCTCAAGATGAGTGCGGTAGGAGAGGCGATGATATCAAATTGTGGGGTATATTCAAAGACCATTAGCCAATCTCGACTTTTTTGGTCTCTTCCCATTACTTTGAATGTGGCCGATTCAACCACCCAATGAGCAGGAACCTCAATGTACATCCAACCGAAGACATCCCCATTGATATCGTATTCAAGGGGTTGAAATTTACAATTTACCTCCTTTGAGACTTCAAATTGTTGCTCATCTTTGCCTTTTCGTTTGGGTAATGTGTGGAAGGTAAATAGTGTATTTCCATTTAAAGTCCACTCAAAAAATCTTTCTCCTCCGCTGGTTCCAGTGGAATGTCCAATGAGAAATTGAAATTGAACTTTTTGGGCCTTTGGATCTGTGCTTTGCGCCTCCCACACAATGGGGGATTGCCCATTGCACCGTGTGAGCATGGAAGTTTGAGCGAATTCATGGAAAGGTGAAAAGTAGGTAATCTCTTCGCCTTCGATCTTTTTTTCAAAATGTAATTGCCCAATTGAAATGAATTGAATGGCTTGAAAGCATAATACGCAAGTAATTACACTGAACGTTCTTCGCATCGGTTTAGTCTTCTAGGTATCCAAATTTTCCTTGTTGAAAATCTTGATAAGCTTGCATAATTTCCTCTCTTGAATTCATAACAAAAGGACCATAAGCGGCAATGGGTTCGTCAATAGGTGCGGCACTCAACACTAAAACAGTAGATTCCTCCTCGCTGTTGATTTGGATGTCTGTTCCGTCTTGATGGAAAACCACCATGTGATGTTCCTTCACCTCTTGGCCTAAAACGCGAATTTTACCCTTTATCACCAACAATGCTGTGTTGTCTTTGATATCAAATGACAAATGCGCCTCTCCTTTGGGATTTAAAAACACATTGATCAAATGAACGGGTGAGAAGGTAGAAGCTGGTCCCTTTTGTCCTTGGTACTCGCCAGCGATGATCTCGATTTTCCCGTTGTCTTTTAGGTCAACTCGTGCAATCTGCTCTCGGGTAATGGCTTGGTATTTCGGCGGTGACATCTTAAAGGCGGCGGGAAGATTCACCCATAATTGCACCATTTGAAACATTCCGCCGGTTTTGGCAAATTCTTTTTCATGATATTCCTTATGCAGCACACCGGAAGCCGCGGTCATCCATTGCACCTCTCCTTCTCCAATCACACCGCTATTGCCAGAGCTATCATGATGGGCTACTTTGCCCTGATAGGCAATGGTGACGGTCTCAAATCCCCTGTGTGGATGCACTCCCACTCCTGGCGGTTGATCGCTTGGAGGAAATTGGAATGGCGAGTTGTAATCCAACATGATAAAGGGATTCAAACGTGCCATAGGAATAGCAGTGGGAATGAAATTATGAACTCGAAATCCGTCACCCACAAAATGATGGGGAGGAGGAGGTAAAATGCTCTCTATCGTTTTAATCATCCTGTTATTCTATTTTTTAAACCTACACTTAATCGATATCGATCTTCTTGATAAGCCTGATACAAACCCTCGAGCGTTAGCGCCACCTGCGCAAGCCCCCATTCCTTTCCCCATGCAATGAGTCCCTTGGGGTAATTAACACCCTTGGTCATGGCCAAGTCTATATCTTCTTCACTCGCCAAACAAAGGTAATGTGCATCATACGCTTCATTGATGAGCATGGCCAATATTCGATTTTGAATTTTATTTTGCAATGTTGAACTCACATCAGTGAGAGAGGGGCCTTCTGGATAAGCATAAAATCCGCGTCCTGTCTTTTTGCCCAACCAGCCGGCCTCCACCAACTTCTTTTGTGTCAAACTTGGTTTGAATCTAGGATCGAAATAAAAGGCGGTGAAAACGGATTCCGTAACGGCGTAATTCACATCATGTCCAATCATGTCCATCAATTCGAAAGGGCCCATTTTGAAACCCAATTTTTTCATGGAAAAATCTATTTCTTCTTTTGTCGCAATGCCCTCTTCTAAAATTCTCAGCGCTTCACTGTAAAATGGTCTAGCCACTCGGTTCACAATAAAACCTGGGGTATCTTTGGTGATCACAGGTACCTTTTTCCAAGCCAGCATCCATTCCTTAAGAAGAGCAGGAATTTCAACCCTTGTTTGAATAGCAGGAATAATTTCCACTAATGGCATCAAGTTAGCGGGATTAAAAAAGTGCAATCCTACTACGCGGTCAGGATACTGACAAGCAGAGGCAATGGCGGTAATGGATAGGGAAGAGGTGTTGGAGGCTAAAATGGTAGCCGGCGGTAGCAAAGCATCCAATTCGGCAAACACTTTTTGTTTTACCTCTAATTTCTCAATAATGGCTTCAATCACCAAATCACACCCCACTAATGATGAAATCTCAACGGCAACTGAAATTCGCTCTAGTATTTGCTCTTTTTCTTGTGAAGTAATCTTTCCTTTTTCAATTCCCTTTTCTAACTGAGATTGAATAGAAAGTAGAGCTTTCTGTAAAACCGAAGTAGATAAATCCACCAAGGTGACTTTATGGCCTGCCATCGCGGCCACTTGAGCGATGCCTGAGCCCATGGCTCCTCCTCCTAATATTCCTACTGTCATTGCAAAAATTTTTGCTAATTTCAATGTTTTATTGGAATGATGTATCATTTTTGTTGCAGATGAGAAACTTCTTCCTTTTCTGCGGTTTCATTTTTCTGGTTAATGAACTATTGGCTCAATCGCCCTCTCAATCAGATGCTTTGGCTGCAGAGGCAGCAGAGCAAGGGAATTGGTCATTGGCTTTCACTTATTATCAAGATGCTTATTCAAAAGATTCCCTATCATTCGAAAGAAAATATCAATTGGCCTACAGCGCTATGAAAGTGTACGAGGATGCCTTAGCCATTCGTCTTTTTAAGGAGGTAAACAGCACAGATCAAGGCAACATTCATCCCGAAGCATTGTACTATTTGGCAAAATTGTATCAACGAAAAGGAGATTATCCATTGGCAGAGCAGGCGTATAAAAAGTTAAAAAAGAAAATAGCTAAAGTGGATCCCAAGATTTTGACAAAGCAAGATTTGGAGGAGCATATATCTGAGTTGAGTTGGGCGATGATTCAACCCACGGATCCAAGCATTGAACTAGAATGGTATAGTTGGAATTCTCCCAAATCAGAAGCCCATGCACAATGGAAGGGAGATACTATTGCATTTCAACAATGGAATGATGGTATTTGGACAAATGGCATCAAGATTCCCAACCAGGATAGTATCCACAGATCAAGAGAGCAGTGGGGTGGAGTGGATGTTTTACAAATCACTGAACTGCAAAATTGGAAAATCGGAGTGGGAATAAATCCTGATGGACTTCAGGTTTTATTGGAATATCAAATAGAGGGCTGGCGTGAAATTATGGCTTTGCGCAGCAACCAATGCCGATCTTCGATGCCCCATTTGGTAATGTTGGAGGAAGTACCCACCTTATTTTTTGCCAGTGATAGAAATGGAGGGCAAGGAGGGTGGGACATTTGGGTTTCGCGTTGGAAAGAAGGTTGGTCAGCTCCATTTCCATTGGGTACCGAAGTGAATACAAGGCAAGATGATTTAGCGCCCTATTACGATCAAAACAAGTTGTTTTTCTCTTCGAAGGGACATAGGGGATTTGGTGAAATGGATATATTTAGGTGCGAGGGAAAACCTGGTAAATGGGGCAAGTGTGAAAATATGGGGCTACCCATCAATTCGCCGAAGAATGATATCGGATTATCAGTAAAAAGATCCCCTCAATCGGAGGAATGGCTTTTAAGCTCAGCACGAAATGGAGATGGATGTTGTTTGGACATTGGTCATTGGACATTGTATAATGCAAAAGATTCGATCCCTAAGATAGATTCAACCGATTTGTGGATTCAAACGATCAGACATTTTTTACCGCTGAGCTTGTACTTTCACAATGACGAACCTGATCCCAAATCTCAATTAAGTTCAACGAAATGGACTTATACTGATTGTTACGACTCCTACCTTCAAAAGGCTGAAGATTATTGTAAAAATGGAATTAAGTTAGAAGAATGGTTAAAGTTTGAGGAAGCTCAATTGAATGTCCCTTATGATCAATGGAAAAGGATCATTCGGATGCTATTATCAGCGTTGAAAAATGGCGATACCCTGTATATTCAGATCAGGGGATTTGCCAGTCCATTGGCCACCAACGATTATAATGAAAAGCTAACACAAAGAAGAATTCATACTCTGATCAATGAAATCGAGCAATATGATCATGGGATATTAACGCCTTATTTAGAAAAATCATTGTTCTTGGAACTCGTTCCCCTAGGCGAGCAGCAATCCAATTCAAGTGTAAGCGACGAAGCCAAAAATCGCAAGGCCTCTATCTATTCCCGAGAAGCCAGAAATGAACGACGAATTGAAATCATTGGAATAAGGCGACTTTGACAAATAAAGGTTTATTATTTGCCTCGTTTCTTTTTCACATTGTTCATGCGAATGTTCAGCATTTCCACACTCAGCGCAAAGGCCAGGGCTACATAGGCATACATCTTAATGTCCACATTTTCTGGCAAATGTAAAATGTGCGCATCTTCCAAAGCTTCCATCAATAAAATGGCACCGATTAACAACAAGAAGGTGAGGGCCAACATTTTGAGCGTGGGATATTTCTCAATGAACTCTGAAACATAAGGTGCAAATAATAACATCACGATCATTGCCACCACTACCGCCATGATCATGATGGGGATATTATTGGACAATCCTACCGCGGTGATGATGCTGTCAAAACTGAAAACAATATCGATAAAAGTGATTTGTAACACGGCTTGGAAAAAATTCATTTTGCGTGAGTTGGCCTTTTCTTCATGATCAGCCTCCTTGAATTTATGGTAGATTTCATTGGTGGTTTTGACCAGCAAAAACACACCGCCTCCAAACAAAATCAGACCTCTTCCTGTGATGCCATACTCACCCAAATGAAAGAGCGGGGTTACCATGTGAGCAATGAAAGAGATGGTGGATAAGAGGATGATCCTCACGATCAAGGCCAAAGCCAAACCAAAGTATCGCGCTCGATTGGCTTCTATTTTATTGGGGATGTATCCGCAAATGATGGCAATAAAAATGATATTGTCGATACCTAACACAATCTCCATTAAAATCAAGGTAAACAAGTCAATGATACCTGTGACGGATTGAAAAGGTTCTATAAATGATGCGAAACTCATGGCTGCGAAGATAACAATCTTTATGCGCTAAAGTTGGCCAAAAAAAGCGAAACCTTTCTCATGGAATTTTCACACAACGGGGATTTGACCAAGAATACCATTCATCTGTATCTGACCACATAGACAAGCTCAGTACTGGGTTGTTCCAAAGCGACAAAATACCTCTGATTTCGTCAAGAGACATTGTTGACAGCGCGGTACCTTTGTTGATCCAAGCAGGACCTTGCATGACCTCATCATGATGGTGCAGAAATGTCCAAATTTGAGGACCGTCCAAGAGTAAATGATCGTGGGGATTCCATCTTCTCTCCATGCCATGCACACCTTCCTCTTCTACTGAGTGGGTATCGCCATCCCCTAACCACAGCAATGGATTGCCCAGAAAATTTTGAATCTCTTGTCTAACTTCTCTGGGTATCCTTTTCATCGCATCCCAACGAAAACCATGCACACCTCTTTCCTTTACCCAACGAAACATGAGGAGCTTCATTTCTTCTATTACTGCGGGATGCCTCACATCCAATTGTACAACATCCTGCCAATCTGTGTGGGGAGGATGTTGAAGGAAACCTTGATCATTTCTGCAATATCGCTCAGGAAAGACCTCCACCCAAGGATGATCCCACGCCGTATGGTTCATCACCCAATCCAAGATACATTTCATCTGGTATTGCTGGCACAATGCCATGAATTCCTTCCAATCCGCTTCCGTTCCCCAAGCTTCTTCCAATTCCCAAAAATCAGCTATGCAATAGGGCGACCCTTTGGCTTTCCACTTTCCTTTTTTTTGAATGGGAAGGAGGTATAACACTTCAACGCCCAGTGTTGCGAAAAAAGGAAGCATGGCCATCAAATTGCGGCACTGCTGCCTTTCCCCCAAACACGCTACGTTGACTTCTAAGACAACCATTTATTTGATGGCCTTGGCAAAATCTTTGGCAAAATAGGTGAGAATAATATCGGCACCGGCTCTGCGAATGCTCATCAACATCTCCATCATACACTTTTGCTCATCGAGCCACCCATTTTGAGCAGCCGCTTTGATCATCGCATATTCGCCGCTCACATTGTAGGCTGCCACAGGTACTGTGCTTTGCTCTTTAAGGGCATGGATGACATCCAAGTAACACAAAGCAGGTTTTACCATCACCATGTCTGCACCTTCTTCCAAATCTAAATACAACTCCCGCAAAGCCTCTCGCTTGTTCGCAGGATCCATTTGGTAGGTTTTCTTATCCCCCATTTTAGGCGCACTGTCCAAAGCATCTCTGAACGGACCATAGAATGCACTGGCGTATTTGGCGGTATAACTCATGATAGACACGCGTGTGAATCCATTTTGATCCAGCGCACTTCTGATATGACCCACCCTTCCGTCCATCATATCCGACGGACCAACGATATCTATTCCCGCTTGAGCCTGAGCAACAGCCATCTTGCCTAAAATCTCCAAGGTCTCGTCATTGATGATCTCGCCCTCTCTTACCAAGCCATCATGTCCATCGCTGGAGTAAGGATCCATGGCCACATCGCTCATTAGCGTCACATGAGGAAAGCGCTGCTTGACCTCCCGAATCACCTGCAAATAAAAATTATCAGGATGATGACTCAAGCTGGCGATTTTATCTTTTTTACTATCTGGGAAAGCAGGAAATAAGACAAAATGTTGGATACCCAATTCGACACACTCTGCCATCTCGGCCATGATCCCTTCTTGCGACCAACGAAATATACCCGGCATTGAGACAATCGGAATCGGAGCGCCCTTGCCCTCATACACGAAGAGAGGATAAATGAGATGAGAAAGGGAAACACTTGTTTCCCTTACCATATCTCTGATGGCCGCAGTGGACCTATTTCTTCTTGGACGATGCATCATTGAATTTCGGATTCAATTTGAGAACGCAAATCGTTGAAAGAGCTCTGCGCCTCTTTGATGGCTTTCAACACATCTAAGTCTTTGGCATCAGGACCAAAAGGATTGGAAACTCCGTTTTTCTCCTCCTCTTGCGTAGGCAATAATTTGGTGTTGATCATCCAATCTGCCAATTTTTCTTTGGCCGCATCCAAGGTTTCTTTTCTGGTTTTTAGATTCACAAATTCTTGAAACTTTAAAGTGTCTGTGGCCATGGTAGAATCTTCTGACATCAAGCTCAACGCTTTGTCCACATTGACAATTTCCAAGTCCATGGTACTATCTAAATTGGCTTTTTGCTTCAATAATCCCGCTTGGATATTGCGGGCCTCCTTCATCATTTCACTTTCTGCAGAGGTACAAGCTCCCCATGTCATCACAACGAGAGCGGAGAAAATAATGGCAACTTTTTTCATATTATTTATTTTTTTCTATTTTCATTTTTCGGCACAGGATCCCATCCAAATCCACCCCAAGGATGACAACGAGAAATTCTTTTCAGGCCTATCCACGTCCCTTTGAAAGTTCCCCATTCTTGTATTGCATGGATCATGTAGTGGCTGCAAGTGGGCTCGTATCGACAATTCTTTCCCAACAATGGAGAAAGATAATTTTGATACAATCGAACCATAAAAATTAGCAGACCACCCATTGCAAAACACCATTGAACAAATCATCGTTTGATGAATTTTCTCTTTTTGTTTTTCTTGTTTTTCTTTCTGAATCCCTCTTCCAAGAAGTCATTCAACTTATTGCCTTGAATGGTTTTGACAGCGGTTAACTCCTGAATACCCTCTACGCTGATTTTCCCATTGCTCAGGTATTGCAAATCCTTGAGCACCACATCATCCGTAACCGTATTGCGGTTCCAATTGAGTGCATTTTGTTTCATTAGATTGGCAATAGATTGTGTAAACCACTTTTTCTCTTCACCCTCTTCCAATGCACTGCACTTTTTGATCATGCTCTCTACATATCTTCCGTAATGCCCAAATTTAACATCCCCCGTGGGATACTCAACATTCTTAGGACGCTCCTGCAACTGCTCTTGCTTGGGCATGGGATAAGGACAATCTACATCCAATTTGAAATCAGAAATGATCATCAAATGCACCCATAACTTATGGTTGAAGTCTTCCATGTCTCGCAAATAGGGAAACAACTGACCCATCACCGAGAGGATGGCCTTGCAGCATTGGTTGCGCTGTTCACGGTCCTCCAAGGTCATGGCGTAATCCACCATCTTTTGGATATTGCGTCCGTATTCGGGTATTTTAAGATCGTTGCGAAGACTATTGATTTCCAACTCATGTGGTTTCACTACTTCATTTTGCAACCTAAACGAGCTCGAGGCTCTCCTTTCTTCCATTCTTTAATCGATTATCGTCAACTTGGCGAATTTAAGCAGGATTTGCTTTTGTCCTTCTTTTGGAAAGAAGATAGTCGCCTTGATGTCGGCTCCTTGTCCTTCTATCTTCAAAACTTTGCCCTTTCCAAATTTCTCATGCATGACGGTTTGACCGGTCTCCAAGGCCAGCAATGGAGCGGTATTCTCAGACCCAGCACTGGAAGACACTTTCTTGAAATTTTCTCCCAATGCACTGGGCTTACTGGAGGGAGGTGTCGGATTGAAACGAATGGGTGCTTCCTCGGCTTTGGGTTTATTGGCAAATTGACCACGCTCTTTGCTGAAGTCGATGCGCGTTCCATTGGATTGGTAGGCGTAAGGCTTGGAGTGATTGCTTTTATCAATGAATTTTTCATCCAATTCATCAATGAAACGTGAGGGCTCACCATAGGTCATTTGTCCCCATTTGTAACGCGTGGTGGCATAACTGAGCGACACTTTTTTCTCCGCTCGGGTGAGGGCCACATAAAACAATCTGCGCTCCTCTTCCAATTCCTCACGGGAGTTCATCGCCATCATAGAAGGAAATAAATTTTCTTCCAAGCCGACGATAAATACAAAAGGAAACTCCAATCCTTTGGAGGCGTGGATGGTCATCAAACTCACTTTATCTTTTTCTGATTCATCCTCATTGTCCGCATCGGTCAATAACGCCACATCAATCAAAAATTCTGATAGTGTATTGATCTTGTGCGGATCGTTGGGATCAATTTTATCCGTAAATTCTTTGATACCATTCAATAACTCCTGTACATTCTCGTACTTGGATACCCCTTCTGGTGTTTTATCATTGTATAAATCCTTGAGCAATCCCGAGCTGCTCGCAATGAGATGGGCCAACTCATAGGCCGGTTGGGTATCCAATTGCACAGAAAAGCTTCTGATCATCGTCACGAAGTCCATGATTTTTTGTTGCGTTCCGCTGTTCAGCCCCAGTCCCATGGGTTGCAACAATACTTCCCACATGCTCACCGCTTTTTCTGCGGCTATCACTTGCACTTTCTCTATGGTGGTTTTTCCAATTCCCCTCACAGGATAATTGATAATGCGCTTGAGCGCCTCCTCATCTTTGGGATTGGCGGCCAATCGGAAATACGCAATGATATCCTTGATTTCTTTGCGCTGATAGAAGCTCAATCCACCATAAATTTTATACGGAATATTCAATTTGCGCAGCGCCTCTTCAAAAGAGCGGCTTTGGGCATTGGTACGGTATAAAATAGCAAATGCGCTAGAGGCCGCCCCTTCTTCCTTTTTGATGGAGAATATCTGATTGGCTACATACAAGCCCTCTTCATTATCCGACAACGCTTTGTGCAAGGCGATGGTACTGCCTTGATCATTGTGCGTCCAAACATTCTTCTTGATTTGATCCTTGTTCTTGGCAATGATGCTATTGGCAGCATTCACAATGGTTTGTGTGCTGCGGTAGTTTTGCTCTAACTTATAGATTTTATAATCGGGGTAATCCTTGCGGAAGTTTAATATATTTTGAATATTGGCCCCTCTGAACGAATAAATACTCTGCGCATCATCGCCCACTACGCATACATTTTCATGCATGCGCCCCAGTTGTTTTACGATGAGATATTGGCTGAAATTGGTATCCTGGTACTCATCTACCAAAATGTATTTGAACTTGTGTTGGTATTTGAGGAGGATGTCTGGATTGTCTCTCAACAAAACATTGGTCTTGAATAACAAATCATCAAAATCCATACAGCTGGATTGGAACAATTTTAGGTTATATCGCTCGTAAATCTCCACCATTCTGGATTTTCCACTCATGTGATCTTCATTGATCAAATCGATGTCTTCCCGATAATCTTCGGGGCCAATGAGGTTGTTTTTACAAGAGGAAATACGATGCAATACATTGCCCGGTTTGTATATCTTATCATCCAATCCCAATTCTTTTATGACATCTTTTACCAGATTCTTTGCGTCATTCTGATCGTAGATGGTGAAATTTCTGGAGTAATTGATTCTATCGGCCTCATTTCTAAGGATTCGCGCAAACACGCTATGGAAGGTACCCATCCAAATATTTCTGGCGTTGGCATCGCCCACCAGTGCACCAATACGATGCTTCATTTCTGCAGCCGCTTTATTGGTAAAAGTCAAAGACAATATTTGAAAAGGATCCACGCCATTTTGGATCAAATACGCAATTCGATAAGCCAGTACGCGTGTTTTTCCGGATCCCGCACCTGCAATCACCATCAGTGGACCGTTGACGTGGGTCACTGCCGCTCTCTGAGCGTCATTGAGTTCATTTAAAAAGGACATTCAAACAAAAATATCATCTCCCCTTGTGCCACATGGAAAAAAGTTTTCAATTGTTGATATTTTTGAAAGTGCAAGTCACTGCACTTTCACTAGAATTAGTTCAATGAAATTTGTAGCCTTTACAAATTTGTTTATATTCGCAACAATAGAACCACAAGGAAAATTAAAGTTTAAGAAAACATGAAGAGATTTTTATTGGTCGTT
>JACCDJ011319654.1_pt1 | contig 12094 bp, 10 predicted proteins | sample 7444481 | NCBI WGS metagenome assembly JACCDJ01 (sample SAMN15323435, study PRJNA562643) | freshwater metagenome | isolation source: river surface water | place: USA:Blue River Watershed | collected 2017-08-15 | reverse complement strand
ACTGCCTGTAGTAGATTAAGATACCCTAACCCTCACAGATTGACTGGAACTTAGCGCACGTCTTATGAGAAACGTATGAACCTCGCTGCCCTCTCTAGGTCATTCGCTGTCATCCTGAGTTTACTGGCCTTGTCTCCGGCGCACGCAGGAATGACCCCGGAAGAGGTGAAGGCGTTTCAGGATTACAGGATGCTTGCGGAAAAGGGCGATCAAGCAGCCCAAACAAGCTTAGGGGCTTGCTATGACTATGGCAATGGCGTGGCAAAGGACGAAATCGAGGCGGTTAAGTGGTATCTTAAGGCCGCCGAGCAGGGCGATGCCCCTGCCCAGTACAACCTGGGAGTTTGCTATGCCAACGGCAACGGCGTGGCGAAGAACAAGATCGAGGCGGTTAAGTGGTATCGTAAGGCCGCTGACCAAGGGTATGCAAATGCCCAAGGCAACTTGGGGGTTTGCTATGCCGACGGCGAAGGCGTAGCGAAGGACCTAGTCCAATCGGCGTCGTGGTGTCGCAAGGCCGCCGAGCAAGGCAATGCGAATGCCCAACACAACCTAGGATTTTGCTATGCCACGGGCGAAGGCGTGGCGAAGGATGAGGTTGAGGCGGTTAAGTGGTACCGCAAGGCCGCTGAGCAAGGCAATGCAAATGCCCAACACAACTTGGGACTTTGCTATGCCATGGGCGAAGGCGTAGCGAAGGATGAAATCGAGGCGTATGCGTACTGGAACCTTGCCGGGATAACGCACGAAGGCGCCCGCAAGAATCGAGCTATCCTCGAAAAGCGGATGTCGCCGGACGCACATCTGCTTGGACAACAGCGTACGAAACAGCTTCAGAGAGAGATTGAGGGCAGGCTGGAAACCTTAGACGACCTGCGGAAGGCCGTTGAGAAGGAGAACCTCCGCAAAGTAATTTAATATGAAAACCTTTTTCTTATGTGCCGCCCTATTGAGCTTCCATGCCTTAACTCAATACGCGTATGCCGGGATGTCGGAAGAGGAAGTTAAGAGATTCAAACTTGCCAAAGAATATGCAGAGAAAGGAGATCCTGACGCACAACTAGACCTCGGAATTTTCCACCACTACGGAGAGGGTACGAAAGTAAACTATTCCGAAGCCTTCATCTGGTATCTCAAAGCCGCCGAACAAGGGATTCCAAAGGCACAACATAAGGTAGGTTACTGCTACTACGAAGGCCTAGGCGTGACCAAAAACGAAGTGAATGCAGTGAAGTGGTTTTTCAAAGCATCAAACCAAGGACTGGCAGAATCCCAGGCGTACCTAGGACGCTGCTACAGACTTGGTGAAGGCGTACCAAAGGATGAAGTTGAAGCTTATGCGTATTACAATCTAGCAGGAAGAACCAATGATGGGGCGCGCATTTTCAGAGATGAACTTGAAAGGACACTTTCAGCCGAAGACCGTAAGGCAGGCCTCAACCGGGCCAAAGAGTTAGCCAAAGAGATCGAGTCGAAAAAAAGACGCTAAAGCCCTCACATTGAGGGAACTGTTAGAACTAATTCCCGTATTGATTCACAAGTCTGCGCAATTCCTCCTGGGCAGCCCGTGCCTCAAGAAGAAGGACTTTGTATTTCTCATAACGCTCCTCGGTATTACCTGTTCCGTAAATGAGGTGTAGATCCACCTTATTGAACGCAAGAACCATGCTGGCCTTCGCGGTCAGCACCTTGAGTTGAACCTCTTTCGAGGTAGTCCTCACCACCTTGCCCGAAAACTCCCTCATCCCAACCTGCCAACTAGCCTTACCATTTAAATCGGCATCAAAAGTGATTACGTATTCCCCTGAAGGCGAAGAAACCTGTGGGGCCAACGAAGGCGCAACGGGAGTAGTAGGCGCTGGATTATTAGTAAAACCGCCGGTTTGAGGGTCATAGTAAACAGGCTTATCACTGAATGTGACCCGGTAGGACTTCTTCCCCTGTGAAGACGCACGAGATAGCAAACCCTTAGCACGCTCGAGGTCCTTGGGGACGCCAAGGCCGAGAGCATAACACTCTCCGAGCGAAACTAGGCAATCAGCGTCATCGCGATCTGCACCCAGAGTGAACCATTTTACCGCCTCCTGGTAGTCTTTCTGAATAGGAGAAATGCCAGTGTAATAATGTCCCCCCACCCTGCTAATCGCGGCAAGGCGCCCTTGCTTAGCTTCAAGGTATAGCTCGGAGAAACGAGCTACTTCTCTAAGTTTGTAGTCATACGATCCGGCACTTCTGTCGTAGCTGTATTCAAAGTGGGAGTCCGGAACGCCCGCACGATCAATAGTTCCCAACAAACCTTGCTGCTGATTCCTTTCGCGTGTCACAAACGACATCTCCTGGACAGGCTGTGGCGCAGAAACGCATCCGACCAGAACTAGGGACAGCAACAAGGTATATCGCATTCGACATTAACCCCACTGACAGAAGACGCCGCAAGCGCCTAAGTCATAACTTAAGACTTATTACGAAGACGTATTCCATCCGAGAAACAGAGACCAAGCTCTATTTTGCCGGGACAGCTACGGGAAGCTTGTGGTCTAGGATTAGTTCGATCGCTCTTCCGTAGGCCTTCTCCACCTGACTGGGACTCATTCTGGCCTGAACAATGGGTATATTAGTTAAGGCAGGCTTGAATCCCTTTTGAAGAGCTAAGCGATACCATGCCAGCGCCTCAATGTCGTTACGTTCGGCTCCCAGGCCGCGATCGTGAGATACGCCCAAGTTAAACATCGATTCTGCATCACCCTGCAAAGCGGACTTAAAGAACCATTCCCTAGCTTTGTGATAATCCTGAGGAACGCCAAAGCCGTTCGCATAAATAACACCAAGATTATATTGAGCATCAAGGCTGCCGTTGCCTCCGGCCATGCTAAGCCAGCGAATGCCCTCTTGTTCATTTTTTACACTTATCCCAATTCCGTTTAAGTAACACAGACCAACGTTATACTGCGCACCAGGATGGCCGCTACTGGCGGCCTTCATGAACCACGTGAACGCAAGCCTTTCGTCTTTAGCAGCACCAACACCATCAAGGTAACATAATGCCAGATTATACTGTCCAGTTTGATGCCCCCTCTCTGCCGAAGCCAAAAAGAGAGCGTGTGCTTTAACAGGATCACGGGTCACACCTTCGCCGGTAAAGTAATGGTGACCAAGGTCATTTTGGGCATTAATATCTCCCTTGGCAGCAAGTGCTGAAAGCCTGGCAATAGGGGAAGAAATGATCCTGGCTTGTATGACCTTAGCACGCGCCAAGGCCTCTTTAACTTGATCTTCAGTCAAACCTTTAGCCCTATTCTCCAAGGCCTTATTCCGATCAAACATACCCGTGCTGTCAGGATTTCCATCAAGAAGAACATACATCCACATGTATGCCTCAACAGGGTCTCGATATGCCGCACCTGATTCGTTCAGCTTGTAGTGCAAAAAAAACTGTGAAGCGGAGTTTCCCTGTTCGGCGGCTTTTCGATGCCAGATAATCGCCTTTGAAACATCTTTCTCAACACCGGTGCCATTAAGATATCTTTGAGCCACCTGATGCTGAGCTTCGGAGTCACCACCATTAGCTTTGTCGATTAGCCCAGCGATGTCCTGCCCCTGGGCCGGACGTAATGTGCTAATGCCAATGCATAAGCATCCCAAAAGCCACTTTTTAGCTAAGCCTAAACTCTTCATTTAGCTGATAGTTATACGACCTCTTTTGTAAATACGATGAGTATTTATACCATTGGCATTTCAAGTATCGTTGCCATCCGGTAGAGCCGCCGTAAGGAGTTAATAATGCTAAAGTTAGCCAATAGCTCCAAGCTGCTCGAGGCACTCGAAGGATGCTCATCCTGGGATGACATCCACGCCAAGTGGGCTTCCTTCAGCAAGGAGGACAAAGGCGCCAGGTTCGAGGATCTGACCCAGGCCTTCCTCGAGGTTCATGAGACGTACGCCAAGGAGTTTGTTAACATATGGCGGCCGGACGAAGTCCCAGCTGCTATAGCCAAGAAGCTTAAGCTGCGCGTCCCTGAGTGGGGTATCGATCTTGTGGGTGAGACACGGAGCGGGGAATACTGGTCTATCCAGTGCAAATACCGACAAGACACTGACCAGGAGCTAACCCATAACGACATCTCAAGCAGTGTAGCGACGACCTTCGAATCCTCCAGGGGCTTCTCCTACCTGCTAGTCTGCACCACCACCCAGAGAGTAACCAACCACTACGACCATAACCCCAAGGTCCTGTTCTACGGCCTGCCCATGTGGCAGCAGATCGACGCGGCCTTCCTTGAGACACTAAGGAACAAGCTTGCCGGCAAGAAGGTGGCGCTAACCCCCTACTCTCCCCGAAAGCACCAGATCAATGCCATCCAGGACGGCCTTAAGCACTTTAAGGAGGGCAAGGCAGCCCGGGGTAAGCTAATCATGCCCTGCGGTACAGGGAAGAGCCTTACGGCCTGGTTCCTGTCTCAGGCGCTTGGGTCTAAACGGGTCGTGATAGCAGTACCTAGCCTATCCTTGGTTAAACAAACCTTAGGCGTGTGGACGCGCGAGGCGTACCATAACAACATAGATGTTAAATGGATCTGTGTCTGCAGCGATGAAACAGCAGGCCGCACAGAGCAGGACGATAACGCCGTTAAGGTCAAAGACCTTGGTGTGCCTTGCCACACCTCCCCGGACGAAATTGCCCGAGAACTTAAGGCCAACGAGGATAGCCTAACGGTAGTTTTCACGACCTACCAAAGCGGACAGGTCCTAGCTACAGCCGCACGTAAGGCTAAGTTTGTCTTCGACCTGGGCATAATGGACGAAGCGCACAAGACCGTAGGAGACGGGGATAAGCTATTCTCCCACCTCATCCACGACCATAATATCGAGATTCGCCAGCGAGTCTTCATGACCGCCACCGAGCGGCGATTCAGCGGAAGCAGCGACAGGATTCTGAGCATGGATGACCCGGAGGTATACGGGGAAACCTTCCACCTTCTTACGTTCAAAAAAGCAATGGAGGTTGTAGAGGGTGAACGGCAGATTCTCTGCGACTACAACGTCATCACCATCGGAGTCAGTCGACAGGAGGTTAAGGAGCTGATCCAGAAGAACCTCTTCGTTCGCCCTGATAGCGGCAAATGGGACGAGGAGATGGAGGCCGACATGCTAGCCGCGATGGTGGCACTAAGGAAGGCCATGAAGGAATACCCAATCAAGCATGCCGTATCATTCCACGGCAGCATCAAGCGGGCGGAGCAATTCAGGGAGTATAACGACAGCTTTACCCAAGAATTCCCTTCTTTCGGGAAGCTATCTACTTTTCACGTCTCCGGCCAGACACCTACCGGCACCCGGTCAAATATTATAAAGCAGTTCGCAAAGGCTGATCGCTCACTCGTTACCAACGCGAGATGCCTTACCGAAGGCGTAGACGTACCGAGCATCGATTGCGTCCTGTTTGCTGACCCAAGGAAGAGCAAGGTCGACATCGTCCAGGCGGTTGGCCGCGCGCTGCGCCCAGCCCAGGGCAAGAAACTAGGCTATGTAATCCTGCCCGTCCTACACGACGATGACTCCGGCGAACTAAAAGAATCAGGCGCCTTCAAGGAGGTCATTGAAATGCTGGCGAGTTTGGCATCCCAGGACGAGCGGATCATCGATGAGTTCCGTGCAATCTCCCAAGGACGAATGCCGGCAGGACCAGGCCGGGTACGCTTTGAGTTTGGAGAACGTATTGCTGCCAATGTTGATATCGCCCAATTTACGAACGAACTTCAAATTAAGTGCTGGGATCGACTAGCCAAAATCACATGGCGACCCTTCGAAGAGGCTAGAGATTTCATCCGGTCGCTTGGACTAAAAAGCCAAAATGAGTGGTTCAACTATTCAAAAGGCGCACTTAAGGAGAAAGGTGAGAGGCCGGGCGATATACCCTCATGTCCAAATTTAGTTTATAAAGATAGCGGATGGATCAGTTTCGGGGACTGGACTGGTAGCGGATTTATAGCACCTAAATACAACACATATTGGCCGTTCACAGAGGCGCGTGAATTCGTAAGGAAGCTTGGCCTTAAGAATCAAAAAGAATGGATAATGTATACACGGGGAGAAATCCCAGGGCTGCCTCACAAACCAAAGAACATTCCTTCCACACCAGGGAGAACATACAAAAGCGTAGGATGGGCTGGGCTTGGTGATTGGATTGGAGTTAAAACACTTTCACCCTCTCAACTATCAGATCAGTTCATTACCTTCACGGCAGCGAAAGCATTCGCCCAGTCTCTAAAGCTCAATTCGGAGAGAGAATGGAGAAACTACTGCAAAGGACTAAGAAAAGACCTTCAACCGCGACCAATTGAAATTCCTGCCGTACCCCCTCAAGCCTACAGGTCAGAGTGGAAAGGCTGGGGGGACTGGCTAGGCACATCCAACGTAAAGCCTGGCAGTCAGAATTACCTACCATTCCTACAAGCTAGAAAGTTCGTGAGGAACCTAAAGCTCCGGAACGCTAAGGAATGGAGTAGTTATACGCAGGGAGTGTTCGATCTTCACCCCCCCATACCCAAGGATATTCCTAGCACGCCGAGCAGGGTTTATAAAAATAAGGGCTGGGCTGGCATGGGTGACTGGCTCGGCACGGGAACAATTGATAATAGAAAAAAGACTTTTCTGAGTTTCGCTGAGGCGAAGAAAGTAGTCCATAAATTCAAGTTAAAATCAGAGACCGAATGGCGAAATTTCTGCGCCGGTAGACTCAAGTTCAAAAGGCCTTCAAACATACCCAGCAACCCCTCCCAAAACTACGCAGACTCAGGCTGGGTTGACTGGAAAGATTTCCTAGGGAGTGCGAACATTTCAAACCGAGAAAAATCCCGGAGCTGGAAATTGTTCTCAGAAGCTAGATCTTTTGTTCGCGCACTAGGCCTGAACTCGAGTGCGGAGTGGAGAGCATTCGCTCAAAGTGATAAACGACCTTCGGATATTCCTGCGCAGCCCGAGAATGCATACAAATCTAAAGGCTGGATCAGCTACCCGGACTGGCTGGGATCTTCCGAGAACAGGAGTAAGAATTCTAAGTATCTGGACTTCCAGGCTGCACGTGATTTCGCGCGCTCACTCAAACTCAAGAAACCATCGGACTGGAAAAAGTATACAGAGGGTAAAATTAAGGGCATACCACCCTTACCTTCCGACGTGCCTGCCACTCCTTACCGCAAGTATGCTGGGGCAGGTTGGATTAGCACGTATGACTGGCTAGGCTTAGCCCCTAAGAAAAAATTGATTCCTTACCACATCGCATCGGAAATCGTCCGAAGGAATCAAATACGCACCGGAAATCAGTATCGTGATGAAGTTTCCGACAACTCGATACACCATAAGGAAGACGGTTATCTCCCCAAAAGCCCCCCCGAAGCCTACTCCGACAAATGGACTGGCTGGGGCGACTTCCTACAGACCGGGAAGGTGGCCAACCAGGATCGTGCATTCCTGCCCTTCCCCAAGGCAAAAAAGTTTATCCACTCTTTAAAACTTATGACTTTTAAGAACTGGAAGTTATACAGCAAAGGCAAGCTGCAGAGCGTGGGAATCCGACCGCCTAACATTCCATCCAATCCGAACATAACCTATGCAGGGAAAGGCTGGGTTAACTTCCGCGATTGGATTGGATAAAGGCCACCCGAATGAGGAAAAACCTCATAAGGACATCATTTTTACAAGGTAACTTTTGCCCCCCAAAAGCCCCCCGCGTCCCTACTTATACGCGTGCGTAAATCTATGCCCGGACACCAGGCGAACGATCGCTTGCTCAGTGCTACCCTTCCTTTCAGTGCGAGTTGAGGAGGAAAGCTCACCTTCCTGCCTGTCACACTGTCACATAACTTTTCGACCGAGGGCAATAATGCCAGGATCTCCTTTACGCGCGCAGGAGGGGTTTTCAGATATCCAACTCTTCTTCTTTCCTGCCGAACGAGTCTTAATAAATCTCATCCCCAGGAGAGTCACACAGCAAAACACCTTTAACCTGTGTGACAGCTGTGCAGGACCTGAGGGAATGTGCCATAAAGACCCGGAAAAGAATAAGGCCAGGGCTGCCGGATTGGCGCCCTGACCTTAACCTCCAGCAGATCGCGCCTAAGGCAGGCTATAAAAGATCTCACCTCTGTCGTCAGGGGAAGCGAGTAGTTCCCCCTTCTCAACGAGCCGATCCAGGACCTTTCTATTCTTCTCTGAGTCATCACTGCCGGCCAGCCTCTTACGGCAGGCGTCTCTCAACGAAAACCCACGCGGAAACCTAACCTTCAATTCCTGGAGCTTTTTCATCAGTTTCCCCTCACGGTCAGCCTGATGGAAATCCACCACCTTCTGCCGGTGCCAGTCGAACCATTCGAGGATCTGGATAGCGGACTCCATTATGGTAAGGCCAATGGGGTGCCTATCGGCGTCATCAGAGTACCTGCCAGCATGCAGGATACCTGCATACCGCCTGGCGGCCTCTGCATCCCGTGAACGGAAGCTGAACGCCTCATTTGCCCCATCATTACGCTCCTGCACCTTAGAGTCTGCATAGGCGTTCCAGACGATCTGAGCGTCCTCAGACAGCTCCACGCTGAAAGGCCGGCTGGCTGCGTAATACTTAACGAGAAGGCCATCGATGAAGGCATTCCAGCTAGCGCGGACATCGTCAGGAAGCGGCTTCAGAGTCGATGGCAGGGCTGGATCTATATCCGTGAAGACAATCTGGGTCCGGGGAAGAAAGCCGCCACTGGCCAAGGATTTACTCTCAACAAGTTCCTCAGCTTTGTCGTCTTGGATCATTAGCACGATACCGACTAGGCAACGTTCGATAGCCTCGCTGACCAGTTCGCCGTTCTCACCCTTTCGATCATAGGTGTATCGCTCGGCGCTCCAGCCCTTGAGCAAGATACTCTCGTCCGTCTTGCCCCTGTTATAACGACCCAGGAGGTTGCTCACCGTCTCACGCGCGTCGGAACTGATAATGAGCATCTTACCCTGATTCCTAGACATGGCCCGGACGAGGATCTGGACCGTGAAATCCTCCATTACCACCTGTGGCTTGCTCATCTGCGCCCTCAGCTGCGTTACTTCCCCGTAACGCTTAGCCAACTCCTGCACCAGAGTCAGCTGCGGGTCACCGAAAGACCCCACAGCGGCAGGCGTTGATGGAAGCTCACTTCTCCCTAGCTTCACGGCGCGTTTTTCAGACTCAGATTCGGCCTGCTTTTCAAGAACCTTGATTTCCTTTTCCAGAAGCTTCTCCTGAGCCTTCAACAGGGGCAGATGCTGCTTAGTAAATTCTGACCTTAGACGATCCTGATAGGCGAAAAGCGGCTCGAAAAGAGGACCGCCGTTTCGGCTCTTCCCTCCCCCGCTGATTCCCACGACAACAACATAAACGTTTGCCGGCGTCTGCAGCTCCCTTGTCAGGTAGTTGCAGACATTGATTCCTGGTCCGATAGCGCAACCGACGACGCCAAGGGCGGTCACAGCAGGCAGTTCATTCCCGCAGCCGGCGCTCAAGGCTATCGCCGACACCATTTCTGCCATCCGTGGAGGCAGCAGGTGTACCGGAAACGGCCCACAAGAAGAGGAATTACGCATTGGTGACTCCCTTCATCAGCGCGACCAACAGATCCACCCCGCCCTCCTGGGCCATGATATCGTTAAGGTCTTTGGCTTCCCTGCCGAATGAGCCTAGGTCATAGATGCTAAGGCTTGTGGCATAGGGGCGGAATTGACCCGCCCAAGTCTCAGCAGCCATCATCCCGGCCAGATCCGCGTGCGCCCAGATAACAACACGCTTACCTCGCATCGCCTCACAATCCCCCTGTTGCGGCCTCACAGATGCCGCCAGGAGGGCAGTTACGGCTGTGGTGCTAAGGTCGATAAGCCCGACATTCGTGAGGGCCTCTGCGAGGGCATGGCCGGCCAGCAGGTCAGGACCGCCCTCACAGATAAAGATCACCTTGGCGGCTTCCACGTGAGGCAGCCCGATTAGGTGGTTTGCCTGAGTATTCTTAACCATCATGGCCTTGGGTCCTTCCTTCCAGGAATTACCGCTCAGAGGGCGGCAAGAAATGGCCTTACCTGTAGAGTCTGTAATCACCCACGAACGCTCACCCCGATAATGCCCGAAGCGGAGAATGCCGCGATTGATAGCCAGTCGCAGGGCAGATTCCGGCAGACGACGAAGCTTGGACAAGGCAAGCACCTCAGCATCACTGCCAAGATCAAGCTGCAGGACTGGCATCTCGCGAACCTCCGCGACTGCATCATCTGCCCTCAGGGTCGCCTTTTGCACCCGGCCAAGGGGTAGGCCTAGCCCGAAGTTGCGGCGCAGCTCCTGGAATGCCTCACGCTTACTGCAGCCAGTAGCGATCATCCAGAGGTCAGCCAGGTCGCCATGGCCGCAACCGGCGTGACACTTCCAAAGCCAACGCCCATCCCTGGCAGCTCGATACACAGAGAAGGAAGCCTTGTCGTCCTTGTGGACCGGGCAGCGGCAGGAACGGCTAGGGCTACCCTGAAAGCCTAGGGCTGCCCAAACCGATGCGACGTCCAAGGTCGTCAGGAAAGAGGCGAAGTCTTCTTTCACTTCTTGGGGCCGGGTTCGCCGGTGCTGCGGATGTAAGCCATGAGGCTATCGTAGGAGACGAGCCGAACTCCCGTCCTGGCGCCACGCTTGCGGAGACTCATCGATTCTACCTCCCCCTCCTTAACGAGGCGGTGGACGTGAGCGCGGCTTAGCCCGGAGTAAGGGCAGGTAGTGCGAGGCTTCGGAATCCGCACCCACTCGGGACGGGAAACCTCGCGGTTATTGGCGTCGCTCTTGGCCGGGACGCCGGCGGCATGATCAGGATGATTCATGGTGAATCCACCCTGAGCCACCCTGACCAAGACTAAATCCAGGATCGTTCGGATAACTTCCTGCTACCTTTCCCGAAGTGTTAACTCACTTCGAATCAGCGCAGGAGGCCAGCAACTGAGCGGCTGGAATCACGACTGACGCGATAGCTTTTACCGCATCAGACCAAGCACCCGGAGACACCCCGCGCTTACCCATACACGGCTCATACATAGCGCGCCCGTAATCAGACATTGGAGCGATACGCGGGACAACCACCGAAGACTTCAGTGAATCGCCAAACCATTGGCCAAGCTTTGTCTGCGGATTCCCCTTCATGGCCCTAAAGTAAGCCAGATGGAGCAGCGTGGAATTCGGACGACCTCCAGGATTCTTGGAATCAAAAAGGTCCGTAGACCTAGCCCAGCGTGCAAACTCTTCGATGGCCTGAACGAGGCTGAGCTTCTCAAGCCGCGAAACCCTCAGTTCAAAGAAGGCATCAGGACCATAGTCAGCTTCATCCAGATCGTAGCTTTCCGCGACATGGCGAATGCGTAATGCCTGGCCATCAATCTGCCCAACTGCACTTCCAGAAACGAATTTCTTCCTGAGCTTAACAGCCGGCGGCAAATCGAACTTCTTGAGCCGGCTACGACCTGCCACCGAAAGGAGAACCTCATAGTACTCCAGCATCCAAGCATACGGAGTGAAGACGACCTGGTAAGGCTTCCCATCTGCCACCCCATCGAGGAATCGAGTCCTCTGTGCAGCCTTCCCTTCGAGCATCTGATCAGCCAACAGGAACATCTCCCGGGCTAGCTCATACTTAGCCACTAGACGCGCCTGCTCGACATCAGTCACCCACCTGAAATCCGTATCTAGGCCGTCCCTCGCACACGGGGACAGGCTTTTAACCTTAGAGGCGTTGGTATTCTTCGGAGGTGGCAAGGGATGCCCAGACAGGGCCTGAAGACTCCAAGCAACCTGTGGCGATGCCGCAAGATTCACCTCCAGCCCGCTCTGATACCCGATGAAACTCAGGTGGATTTAGGTAACGTTTTAGGTAACGTTCCGCCCTTTCCGGACCCACAAAAAACATTAAACCCCTGATAATCAGGGGCTAATGAAAGTGGCGGAGAGGATGGGATTCGAACCCACGATACCCTTTTGGGGTATACCCATTTAGCAAACGGGCGCTTTCGGCCACTCAGCCACCTCTCCAGGTCCCTCGTTGATTCGAAGGAAGTT